>Ga0187769_10002611_pt1 | contig 10597 bp, 9 predicted proteins | sample 0116_SJ02_MP02_1_FD_133140 | JGI IMG/M metagenome (GOLD analysis project Ga0187769, IMG submission 133140) | Tropical peat soil microbial communities from peatlands in Department of Meta, Colombia - 0116_SJ02_MP02_10_MG | ecosystem: Environmental > Terrestrial > Soil > Wetlands > Peat | place... | reverse complement strand
GCGGCCTCTCCAGGCACCTTCGCCGCGCAAAGCACCGTCTTCCTTCGCATTCCTTAAGTTCCGCGCGCTTCCTTCCGATGATGCCGAAGTGAGTAGATGAATCCCGCAAGATAAAATTCGGCCACCTGTTCAGGTGCGCAGGAGCAAAAAATCGCCTGTTCGACCGTACAGGTTGGTACTCGGCGTACTGGATGTTGGCTGATTCACCACGAACGCCGCACCCGGCTGCCGACTCCGTCGCGTGAGCATGCTACCCTGCAAATTCCGGGGGTTCTAGTACCGCGGACGCACAACTATGTCTTCACGCCTTGGCGAAATCCTGGTCAAAGACAGCCTGATCTCCGCTGATCAGTTGAAGCAGGCGCTCGAATACCAGAAGAAGAACGGCGGGCGCCTGGGCACCTGTCTCGTCAAGATGGGGTTGGTCAGCGACGATGACATCACTGCCGTCCTTTCGCGGCAGTATGGCGTCCCCTCGATCAACCTGAAGTTCTACGAAGTGGATCCCGCGGTCATCAAGCTCGTCCCGCAAGAGACCGCCATTCGCTACCAGATCGTCCCGCTTTCGCGCGTCGGTTCGACCCTGACGATCGCGATGACCGATCCGACGAACGTCTTCGCGATGGACGACATCAAGTTCATGACCGGCTTCAACGTCGAGCCGGTCGTCGCCTCCGAAACGGCCATCGGCGAAGCCATCCACAAGTTCTACGGCGAAGTCGAGAGCGTCGAAGAGCTCGACAAGGTGATGAAGGACCTCACCGGTGAGGATGAGAACGCCCTTGAGCTCGCGAGCGAAGAAGCCGAGATGGACCTCGCGTCCCTTTCCAAGGCTGCCGAGGAAGCTCCCATCATCAAGCTGTGCAACCTGATTCTTACCGACGCGGTGAAGCGCGGCGCGAGTGACATCCACGTCGAGCCGTACGAGAAAGAATATCGCGTCCGGTTCCGCGTTGACGGCGTGCTGCAAAACGTCATGGCGCCGCCCATGAAATTAAAGGACGCCATGACCAGCCGCATCAAGATCATGTCCAAGCTGGACATCAGCGAAAAGCGGCTCCCGCAAGACGGCCGCATCATGATCAAGTACATCAAAGACGGAAAGAAGAAAGAGCTGGACTTCCGCGTTTCGACGGTCCCCACCCTTTTCGGCGAGAAGATCGTTCTCCGTCTTCTGGATAAGGAGAACCTGCGGCTCGACATGACCAAGCTGGGTTTCGAGTCCGAGTCCCTCCAGAAGTTCGAGCGCCAGATTCTGAAGCCTTACGGCATGGTGCTCGTAACAGGCCCGACGGGCTCCGGCAAGACGAACACGCTCTACTCCTCCGTTGCGCGCTTGAATACCGCCGAAACGAACATCATGACCGCCGAGGACCCGGTTGAATTCCAGCTTCCCGGCATCAATCAGGTGCAGATGAAGGAACAGATCGGCCTGAACTTTGCATCGGCCCTTCGCGCCTTCCTGCGGCAGGACCCGAACATCATTCTTGTCGGCGAGATTCGAGACTTTGAGACGGCGGAAATCGCCGTCAAAGCCGCTCTTACGGGCCACTTGGTGCTCTCGACGCTCCACACCAACGATGCGCCTTCCACGATCAGCCGCTTGATGAACATGGGCATCGAGCCGTTTCTCGTGGCGACATCCGTGAACCTGATCTGTGCCCAGCGTCTCGTCCGCCGGATTTGCGTCCAGTGCAAGGAGACGGTCCAGCTTCAGTCGCAAGCCCTCATCGATGCGGGCTTCACGCCGGAGGAAGCGTCCAAAGTCACCGTGTCGCACGGCAAGGGCTGCGCCACCTGCAACAACACGGGCTACAAGGGCCGCGTTGGTCTATACGAAGTAATGGAGATCCACGACGACCTGCGCGAGCTGATTCTCGTTGGTGCGTCGGCCCTGGAGCTTAAGAAAAAGGCTCTCGAGCTGGGAATGATCACGCTGCGCCAGAGCGGACTGCTGAAAGTGGCCGCGGGCCTGACGACCATGGAAGAAGTGCTGCGCGAAACAGTTTTGTAAGCGGAGGAGAAAATGGCTGGCATCACCCTGAGCGAACTGCTGAAGCAGATGATCGAAATGGGAGGAAGCGACCTGCACCTCTCGACCAATAGCCCGCCGCGTGTTCGCGTGCACGGCAAACTGCGCCCGCTCGATATGCCGCCGCTTACCGCCGCGGATACTAAAGCGCTCGCATACAGCGTGCTCACCGATGTGCAGAAGCACCGCCTGGAAGAAAATTTGGAGCTCGACTTCTCCTTCGGCTTGAAGAGCCTTGCCCGCTTCCGCGGCAACATCTTTCATCAACGCGGTGCCGTGGCCGCCGTCTTCCGAACGATTCCTTGGGAGATCAAGGGCTTTGATGCGCTTGGCCTGCCGCCTGTGGTGCGCACTCTTTGTGACAAGCCGCGCGGTCTGGTGCTCGTTACCGGTCCGACGGGTTCTGGCAAGTCCACGACGCTCGCCGCCATGCTCGACAAGATCAATAACGAGCGCGAAGAGCACATGATCACGATCGAGGATCCCATCGAGTTTCTCCACAACCACAAAAAGTGCCTGGTCAACCAGCGCGAAGTGCATTCGGATACGCACTCCTTCGCAAACTCTCTGCGCGCCGCGCTGCGCGAGGACCCGGACGTCGTGCTCATCGGCGAGATGCGCGACCTCGAAACGATCGAATCGGCGCTCCGTATCGCCGAGACCGGCCACCTGACCTTCGCCACCCTGCATACGAATTCGGCGGTTTCTACGATCAACCGTATCGTGGACGTCTTTCCCGCGCACCAGCAGCCCCAGGTACGCGCGCAGCTTTCCATGGTGCTGGAGGGAATTCTTTGCCAGGCGCTTCTGCCGCGTGTGGACGGCCGGGGCCGCGCGATGGTGATGGAGATTCTGATTCCCAATGCAGCGATCCGCAACCTGATCCGCGAAGACAAGATTCACCAGATCTATTCCGCTATGCAGACCGGCACCGGACAGACCGGGATGCAGACATTCAACCAGAGTCTTGCGAACGCTTACTTCCAGAAGTTAATCACTTTGGAAACGGCGCTCTCGAGATCCTCGAATCAAGACGAATTGCAGGATTTAATTAACCGTGGGGTGATCTCTCCGCCAGCAGGCGGCAGGGCGCCCGTCCGGCGGTAAGGGGAGAGGGGGGAACACATCATGCCGGTTTTTACATATCGCGGCGTCAACCGCATGGGCTCAAAGGTCGCCGGGGAGCGCGAGGCCGAGAGCAAGGCCGCGCTGGCGGCCATGCTGCGTCGAGAGAACATCAACGTCAGCAAGCTTTCCGAGAAGGGGAAGGAGTTCAACATCCCCACGTTCGGAGCAGGCGTCGACTCAAAGGAGCTGGCAATCTTCACGCGTCAGTTCTCCGTTATGATCGACGCCGGCTTGCCCCTTGTTCAGTGCCTGGAGATTCTCGCGGGCCAGCAAGAGAACAAGACATTTCAGAAGATTCTGAATGGCGTACGAGCCTCCGTCGAAGGCGGCGCGACCCTTTCCGCCTCGATGAAGCAGCACGAGAAGGTCTTCGATCCGCTCTACTCGAACATGGTCGAGGCCGGAGAAACCGGCGGTATTCTCGACACCATTCTCCAGCGCCTGTCTACCTACATTGAAAAGAACGTCAAGCTGAAGCGCGCCGTGAAGTCGGCCATGATCTACCCTGTCGCGGTCATATCCATCGCTGCGTTGGTCATCACGCTGCTCCTTTGGAAGGTCGTCCCGATCTTCGTCACGCTGTTCAATGGTTTGGGCGTGGATCTGCCGTTGCCGACTCGCATTGTCATCGCGTTGAGCAACTTCGTGGGAAGCATCTACGGCGGCTTGGTCATCGTGTTCGTCATCGCCGCGGGCTTTGCACTCAAGTTCTGGTACGGCACTCCGCAAGGCCGGATGATGATCGACACGTTGCTGCTTAAGGCTCCGGTCGTCGGAATCGTCCTGCGCAAAATCGCCGTTGCGCGCTTTACTCGCACTCTGGGAACGCTGATCGCCAGCGGCGTCCCTATCTTGGAGGGCTTGGATATTACGGCTAGAACCTCCGGCAACGCCGTCGTCGAAAAGGCGATCTCGCAGACCAGAAAAGCCGTCGAAGCGGGGCGCTCCCTGGTTGATCCCTTGAAGGAGACGGACGTCTTCCCCGGCATGGTGACTCAAATGATCGGCGTCGGCGAACAGACCGGCGCAATGGACGCCATGCTTCAAAAGATTGCCGACTTCTACGAAGACGAAGTGGACGCAGCCGTGAAAGACATGTTGACGGCGATCGAGCCGATCATGATCGTTTTCCTGGGCGTTATCGTCGGCGGCGTGGTTATTTCGATGTATTTGCCGCTGTTCTCCTTGATCGGCAAGCTGGCCGGACACTAATCCGGTCGGGCGGTCGCCTGGTAGCGGCGTGCAGGGTCGGTCGGCAGGCATTCGCCTGTGCGTACTCAGACTATTATTTCGTCGCCGAGAGCGGGAAGCGGGTTTTATCGGCCGATCTGAAATGGAATTCACACCTAGCTTGAGCGAATGGCTGCCTTGGCTGGGGCGCGTTCGATTCCTCATCATTACATCACTCCTTGCGGTCGTCGTCTGCGTTCATCAGCTGACGCCGATTCCTCTCCCGGTACAGAAGCTGGTTCCGCTGATCGCGATTTGGTATGCCCTGGCGACGCTGTACCTCGTGCTCCAGCGCCGCGTTCCCGGAGCGGCGTGGCACGCGCACTTCCAGATCGCGTTCGACCTGATGATCATCACGGGCGTCGTCTATGTCAGCGGCGCACAGGACAGCTACTTCATCTCACTCTTCGTCCTGGCGATATTGATGGGAAGCATTCTCTTCTCGCGTCGCGGCGCGTTTGTAGTGGCCGGTCTCAGCTTCATCCTGTTGGGAAGCGTCGTGGTGCTGACTTACTACGAGATCATCCCGCGAACGGCGAATTCGATACCCGCTCCGCGAACGCTCGAGTCGTGGCTCGCCAGCAATCTGTTTGCTTTCTTCGCTGTCGCATATCTCGGCGGGCTGCTCATGCAGACAATCCGCCGCAAAGGCTACGAGCTGGAGGAGAAGAGCGAAGAACTCAAAGACCTGCAGGCCTTCAATCGGGACATCATCGAGTCCATGCGTGGCGGCTTGGCGACGACGGACCTCGAAGGACGCATTCTCCTGGTGAATCGTGCGGGCGCGGAAATCACGGGATGCGGCTTCGGTCTGTTGCGCGGCGAGAAGATATCCACTGTCTTCCCTGGCTTCTGGCCCGTGGAGATGGATGAACAGGGAAGCCCGCTCGCCTTGAGGAAGGAGCTTCAGTTTCGCACTCCGTCGGGTGAAACTCGCTACCTTGGCCTCTCCATCTCGCCGCTTCGGACAGGGCAGAACGAAACAAGCGGCTTCGTTTTCAACTTTCAGGATCTTACGGAGCTGAAGCGCCTCGAAAGGGAAGTGGTGACGAAGGAGCGCATGGCCGCTCTCGGACGCCTGTCGGCGGCGATCGCGCACGAAATTCGTCAGCCCCTGACTGCTATGACCGGCGCCCTCAAGGAACTCGCCAGACTGGCCCCTCTCGAAGATGATGATAAGAAACTCGTCCAGATCGTGAGCCGGGAATCGCAGCGCCTGAACCAGATCATCAGCGACTTCCTGGATTACTCACGCGAAAAGACGTACTCCTTCACGGACGTGGACATTGCTGCGCTGGTCGAGGAAACACTTCTTCTCCTGGAGAGAAACACCACTTCATCTGGGCGATACAGGATCGAGCGCAGTTTCTCCCAGCGCAGTCAGAAAGCGCGCGTGGACCGCGACGCAATGAAGCAGGTCCTCTGGAATCTCTGCAACAACGCCTTCCGCGCCATGCCGAAAGGCGGGGTCTTGACGGTCGGTGTGGACGGCAGCGCAGATTCGGTTCGAATCTCGATCCGCGATACCGGAGTTGGCCTCGACCCGCGCACCGCGTCTCGTATCTTCGAGCCCTTTCAGTCCGGCTTCGCGGGAGGCACCGGGCTTGGACTGGCCATCGTGTACCGTATTCTCCAGGCCCATCACGCACATATCCACGTGGAAACTGAGCTGGGCCGCGGCGCAGTGTTCACAGTCGAGCTTCCCAGGATGCAGCGCGCCGGTGCTGCCCCCGTCGAATCCGACACCGAAGCCGCGGTTGTGACTTCGGCAGGAGGACGGTAGTCGCCATGGCTCACCTCCTGATTGTGGATGACGAACGCTCCATCTGCGAGCTGCTCGAAATTAGTTTTCGCAAGGAAGGTCACAAGGTCGAAATCGCCACGAACGGCGAAGCGGCAAAGCGCAAGCTCGCCTCCCGAATGTTCGACATCGTCGTCTCGGATATCTGCATGCCGGATATGGATGGCGTGGAATTGCTTCGATATTCGAAGGAAGTCTCACCGGCAACAACCTTCATCCTGATCACCGGCGTCCCCACGATCGATACGGCGATCGACGCTGTCAACTTTGGCGCGGACCGTTACGTCATCAAGGGCGATCGCCTCCTCGATGAGTTGCGGCCCGCCGTTCAACATGTCGCTGAAAACCTTGCGCTCAAGACGGAGGCCGGATACCTCCGTCGCGAGTTGCGCCGCCTGACGGGTCTTGATCACATGATCGGGACCAGCCCGAAAATGCGCGCGATTTTCGAGCTGATCGAGAACATCGCCCCGCAATCCAGCCGCGTGCTCGTCACAGGAGAAAGCGGGACGGGTAAAGAGCTGGTCGCGCGTGCCATTCACGAGAACAGCGCGCGCGCAAAGAATCCGTTCATCACCATCAATTGCGGTGCATTCCCCGAAACACTCCTGGAATCTGAGTTGTTCGGTTACGTCAGAGGTGCATTCACCGGTGCCAACGAAAACCGGCGTGGACTTTTCCAGGCGGCAGATGGCGGCACGCTTTTCATGGACGAGATTGGCAACATGAGCGTCACGATGCAGGTGAAGCTGTACCGCGTGCTGCAGGAAGGCAAAGTCCGTCCCATCGGGAGCACGGAAGAAGCGGACGTGGACGTCCGCGTCATCGCTGCAACGAATAAGGATCTCGAGAAGGAGATTGCGGAGGGTCGTTTTCGGGAAGACCTGTACTACCGGTTGAGCGTAATCCCAATCCAACTGCCGCCGCTCCGCGAACGCCGGGAAGACATCCCTCTGCTTGCCCGCGAGTTCCTCGAGCGCTTTTCGAAATCCATGTCTCGGAAGATTGAGGGAATTGAACCGGAGGCAATGCGGCGCTTGGAACTGTATGACTGGCCTGGGAACGTTCGCGAGCTGGAGAACACGATTGAGCGCGCAGTAGCGCTTGAGACCGGACCCAGGATTTCCGAGGCTTCGCTGCCCGACCGCATCCGCAGTTACTTCCAGGACTCGATTCCGCGTATATCCAACAACGGCAATGGCGCTGCCCTTCCTCAGGAAGGCTTGAACCTGGAGGAGCACATCCAGCAGATCGAGCGTTCCTACCTCCTAGCCGCCCTCGAGCGCTCCGGCGGCGTGCGCACCCGCGCCGCTGACTTGCTCAAGATGTCGTACCGCTCCTTTCGCCATTACGCAAAGAAATACGGGGTCTGACAGACTAAGGTCCCTGCCCCGGAAGGTCACTTTATAATGTCAAAAAACGTCAAGATTTCGAGTGGACGGCCGGTACGTGCCATTGTATTGGCGTCGTGGCGACTGGCGGGCATTTTGTATCTCGCTGAAACTACGCGCTATAATAGCTCTGTGCCGCGACAGTAACCTCCAGCCGCTGTGCTGGCATGGCCCTTGCATCTTACAGGGGCGTACCCCGCCAGGGAGTACAAGAGATCTTAGGATGTCATCCAAGGAGAAACAGAGACAATGAGCAAGAGAGAAAAGGGCTTTTCACTTATCGAATTGCTGATCGTCGTGGCGATCATTCTGATCATCGCGGCCATCGCAATTCCCAACCTGCTTCGTGCAAGGATCTCGGCCAACGAGTCTTCGGCCGTGGGTTCCCTGCGCACTATCGTTACCACGAATACTCAATACTACTCGACGTACGGCACTGGGTACGCCGCGGCCTTGGCGAACTTGGGCGGAGCCACGCCCTGTGCTGCAGCTGCGGCGAATGCTTGCTTGATTGACCCCGTGCTTACGAACGGTGCCAAGAGCGGCTACACCTTCGTAGTTGTTCCGAACACCGTCGTGAATGGCGTCAACACTGCGTTTGAAGCCAACGCGACACCGCAGAACGTTGGCACGACCGGTCAGCGCGCGTTTTGCGCCGATCAGACGGGTGTGATTCGTTACAACCTGACTGGTGCGGCCATTGGAACGGGCGCCGGCACATGTGCTGCGATACCGGCAGCCCAGGTTGTGCAGTAGCACTGCGACTCAACCGAAGGGAGGGAGCATGCTCCCTCCCTTCACTCTTTTATCCTGTATCGAAAGCGACGCGGATGGCAAAACGATGCCCACAGAAACCCCCGGCCAGGAAAAGGGCCTCCACCGCATTCCGAAGGGCTTCTCGCTCATTGAACTCCTGATCGTTGTTGCGATCATCCTCGTTATTGCCGCTATTGCGATTCCGAATTTCTTGAGCAGCAGGATGGCGGCGAATCAGGCGGCAGGGGCGGAAACAGTCCGAACGGTCAGTACCGCCTCCGTTGCGTACATGGACGCCTGGAACAATGGTTACCCTCCCAGTTTAGCCACCTTGGGTGGCGTGGAACCGGGACCGGCTACTTGCAACGCAGCGTTGCTAATTGATCCGTTGGTTGCAACACCGCCGAATCAAAAAAGCGGCTACGTCTTCAATTTGTCCCCGCAAGGTCCCGCTGTGTCGAATCCACCGGCCGGTTGCGTTCCCGGCTTTACGGCTTATCTCATGACCGCCTTGCCGCAGAGCCCGAACACGGGGACGGTCAGTTACTGCAGCAACGAGCCTGGCGTCATCCATTTCGATTCCACTGGTCAGCCGATTCCGACGCCGGATGCTTGCAACAACTTGCCTGCGCTTCAGTAGCCAGCGCGCCGCCTTTCGCGTTCCTTTCCTCCGCCACTGAAATAAACGATCCCATGGGGTAGACTGCGATATATGCAGTGCAGAGCCCTCTGTTTCGCCGTGCTATTGGCTGTCGTGGTTCAGGCCCGGGCCGATGTCAACTCGATTGAGCGCGCGCTCGAAGCCCGTTACCAGCATGCTAGGACTCTGAAGGCCGTCTTCTACGAGCGATATTCCGATGGCAGCGGCGGTATTTCCGCCGAATCGGGAACGGTCTATTTTTCGCGCCCGGGGCGCATGCGCTGGGAGTACGAATCGCCTTCGCAAAAACTCTTCCTCGTGGACGGAACGAACGTATGGATGTACGTTCCCGAGGACCGCACGGCGAGTCACGCGAAACTGAAAGAGAGCGACGATTGGCGCACTCCGCTCGCGCTTCTTGCCGGCAAGGCCGATCTGTCAAAGCTCTGCCGCAGCGTTACGCTCGCCGCGCCTGCGGAAATTTCCGGAGCAGAGAAGCCGCAGCCAGGGACTGCCTCCGCCGGCACAGTCCTTTGCTGCATCCCCCGTGACGACGCAGCTGCGTCCGGTTCTCCCAAGGACGTGCTTCTGGAATTGGACTCCGAATCTCATCTCACGCGCGTCGTGATTCACCAGCCCGGCAACGCTGAGACCGAATTCCGTTTCGGCAATTGGCAGGAAAACGTCGCCGTCCCCGAATCGAAATTTCACTTCCAGCCCCCGCCCGGCGTCTCCATCGTGGACGAAGACTCCCTCACCAATCAGCTCCGCTAATCGGTCGGGCGGCTCACCCTTGACTCTCCGCGACTACGTAATCTCCCTCAGCCCGGCGAGGGCAAGCGAGTGGAGGAATCGTTTTCCGTAGCGGCACAGCAAATGGGGCCCCCAAGTCGACAGCGAGTCGAGCCTGGGGGATCAGTCGTGCCCGGCAATCATGCTTGGCAATGGGCGGGTGGCGCAGCCTTGGTGCTCCGTGACCACGTAATCTCTCTCAGCCGGGCGAAGGCAAACGAGAGGAGAGATCGTTTTCCGTAGGGGCACAGCATGCTGTGCCCGGCGTTCGTTCTTGGCGCGATCGAGCCATGCGGCACCCACGCCCGCCGCCGTTTGTTTTCCGGTCGCCCCACCTGCCCTGCTTGCCCTGAGTGAAGTGACGAAGGAAGCGTAGCCGAAGGGTCCTCGTTTTGTGAAGGTGGGTGCTAGAGGAACGTCGCGCACCCTTCCCTCTAGGAAGGGTACAGCACCCGTGCGGTCGAGAGAACTCAGTAGTTAACGCCTGGTGTGGTATCCTCCGCCTTCGCTCCCATGTCGAGCGGTAAATTCATCAGAACGGAAAGGCTGGCCCACCCGCCCGAATAAGCGGAAAGGAGGCAGGGGGAAGGCATCACGTCCATCGAGAAATCCAAACAAAATCAAGACTCCGAAATAACAGATTTAAGAGTTCTCAGGAAATAAAGGAATGAAGAACTTGTCGGACATGGTAGACGAAATGGACCGAACCAACGACGAGCGTGAGTTCCGCCAGTTGCGGGAAGGTCTCGAGCCTCAGATTATCGAAAGCCATGATCCAGTTTTACTATGGAGACTCGGCCAGATTTATCGCTACCGAAAAATCTGGC
>Ga0187769_10002610_pt1 | contig 10599 bp, 9 predicted proteins | sample 0116_SJ02_MP02_1_FD_133140 | JGI IMG/M metagenome (GOLD analysis project Ga0187769, IMG submission 133140) | Tropical peat soil microbial communities from peatlands in Department of Meta, Colombia - 0116_SJ02_MP02_10_MG | ecosystem: Environmental > Terrestrial > Soil > Wetlands > Peat | place... | reverse complement strand
CAGATCGTCGGGGCCTTTCGTTCGAGCATCGAGCTTGGCCACGATTTTGGCCTCCTCGGCCCGCTCCAACTCGACCAGCACGTGCTCCTTGGTGGGGAAGTGGAAATAGAACGTCCCCCGCGCGACGCCCGCCGCAGTGGCAATCGTTGCAACATCCGCGCCCGCCAATCCGGACCGGCCGATCTCGGCCACCGCGGCATCGAACACACGCGACCGCGTCTGAAGCCGCTGGGCCTCCCGCACCCCGAGAACCGCGGAAGCAGGTTCTGTGCTGGACGTCGTCGAGCGCACGTCAGCACTCTAGAATATTTCGTTGCCACCCGTCAATGACGGGTGTCAACGAATGCCCCGCCGCTCAAGGCAGTATCCCGGTCAGCGGTCCGTGACACGCAATGTTGTGACCGGGGTTGTTAATCTGGCGAAGTGGACGAGACCAGCGAAAAGCCGGGGAAGGCGGCACTTGCCGCCACCAGTCGGGCGCTGCTGTGCATGATGTCCTACGAGGAGGAGATTTCCGGCTACGACCTCAAGAAGTGGATCGATTGGAGCGTCGACCTCTACTACTGGAGCCCGTCGTACAGCCAGATCTACACCGAGCTGAAGAAGCTGGAGAGTCTCGGTCTGGTCACGTCACGCGTCGAGCGCGACGAGGGCACGCGCAGCCGTCGGCTCTACAAGATCACCCAGGCCGGGATGGACGCGGCCATCGAGTGGGTCAACAACGCGCCGGTGGACCCGCCGGTGCTCAAGCACAGTGTGCTGCTGCGGGTGACCTTCGGTCACCTCACCAACCCGGCCCGCCTCAAGGAACTTCTGCGAGAGCACGTGGCGTACGCCGAAGCCCGTCATCGCAAGGCGGTTGAGGATGCCGAGGGCGCTGAAGGCGAACCCGCCTGGGCGTATTCGGTGATCGCGTTGCGCTGGGCAGCCAAGTACTACGCCGCCGAACGCGAGTTTGCGCTGGAACTGATGAAGGATATCGACGAGGCCGACGCCATCGTGCGCAAGGCCGCCAAGGGTGGTTTCGGGAAACCGCGACCCACGCCGGGCTACTGGCGCGAGGTCGAAGGCCAGGTTGAGGCCAAGCGCCAAGCCGACTAACCGGCGCTCGCCGCGTCGCGGGCCGCGATGTAACCGTACACCAATCCCTGCGCGATCGTCGCGCCCGCGCCCGGGTACGTCGCACCGAACGCATTGGCGGCGGTATTGCCGATCGCATACAGGCCGGCGATGACGCCGCCGTCCTCGCGCAGCACCCGCGCCCGTTCGTCGGCTGTGAGCCCACCGCAGGTGCCCAGATCGCTGAGCACCATTTTCACGGCGTAGAACGGGCCCTTGACCAGCGGACGCAGGTTGGGGTTCGGCGTTATCGTCGGGTCGCCGTAATAGCGGTCGTAGGCGCTGCGGCCCCGGCCGAAGTCGGGATCCTCACCGGCGGAAGCGCTTTCGTTGAAGCGGGTCATCGTCTGGGTGAACTCCGGCACCGGGACGCCGATCTGTGCGCCCAGCTCGGCGAAGCTGTCGGCGCGCTTTGCGATGCCGGCGTTGTGCCATTCCGGCGGAATCTTCATCCGCGGAAACAGTGTGGCGCCAAAGACATAACTGTTGCGGTACTGCTGGTCGAAGATGATCCACATCGCTTCGACGGGCCTGCCGGACCGTTCCAGTTCCAGCAGTCGCTGGCCGAACGTCATGTAGTCCGCCGATTCGTTGGCGAACCGGCGGCCGTTGTGGTCCACGATCAGGCAGCCGGGAAGCGACCGCTCGGCCAGCATCACCGCGGGCTCCTTGCCGGGCAGCGGCGCGACGGCGGGGAACCACCACGCCTGGTCCATCAAATCGATGTCCGCGCCCAGTTCCTGCGCCGCGCGGATCCCGTCGCCGGTATTGGCCGCGGCGCCCAGGCTCAGGTTGGCACCCAGCGACTCGGATTGGAATTTCCACCGCATGTCCATGCTGTGGTCGAAACCGCCCGTGGCCAACACCACCCCGCGCCGGGCGGTGATCGACACCTCGTGGCCGCCGTGCTCCACGACCGCACCGCTGATCCGGTCACCATCGCCGGTCAAGCGCAGCAGGGTGGTGTCGGTCCACACCGGAATGCCGGCGCGCAGGACACCCACGAACAGACCGGCCATCAAGCCCTGACCGCCCGCGGCGTAGCGACGACCCAGCAGCAAGCCGCCGACGCCCTGCGCCATCCGCTTGGCAAACGTCGGGATTCCCTTACGCGGCACCCGGAAAACCAGATTCATCCAGCGGTAATCAGCGCCCGTCGTCGGTACTGGGACGCTGGCCTCCATAACGCCGGGCTGTAGCCGACTGCGGTATTCGCCCAGAATCGACGTGTCGAACGGGTGGCATTCGCAGGTGCGGCCCGCTGCGCTGCCGCCCGGCTCCTCGGGGTGATAGTCGGAGTAGTCGCGGGCCCAGAAGAGGCGCAGCGGAGTCATTCGGCGCAGCATTTCGACCGTCGCGCACACGTGGGTCAGAAACGCGGTCGAACGCTGCCGTGGCGCCGAGCCCGCGACCACCGAATCCAAGTAGGTCGCGGCGCGCTCGGCGGTGTCGTTGGCACCGTCCTCGGCCAGCACCGGGCAGGCCGGCAGCCACAGTGCGCCACCGGACCGTGCGGTCGAGCCGCCCACATACGACGATTTCTCCACGATCAGCACCGACAAGCCGAGTTCATGAGCAGTCAGTGCCGCGGCCATGCCGGTACCCGAGCCGACCACCAGCAGGTCGACGGTCGTGTCGGCCACGGGAAGGCCGGCGGGGATCGTCGTACTCCGCGAGGTCACGTTGGAAACGGTAGGCCGCCGCGACGCGGCAGCGGAAGAGCCGTCCTGATCAGTGGAACAGTCCACCCACGCGCGCGCTCACAGGAGTTAAATCTTCCGTGTGACGTCATCTGCCGCCGACGAGATTCGGCTCATTGAAGCGCAGGCAGCGCCGACGCGGTTCGCGCGCGGCTGGCACTGCCTGGGCCTGATCAAAGATTTCGGTGACGGCAAGCCGCACGCGATCAACGCCTTCGGCCAGAAGCTGGTGGTCTTCCGCAGCGGTGACGGCCGGATCAATGTGCTCGACAGCTACTGCAGACACATGGGCGGTGACCTCTCGCAGGGCGAAGTCAAGGGCAACGAAATCGCGTGCCCGTTCCACGATTGGCGCTGGGGCGGCGACGGGCGATGCAAGCAGGTGCCGTACGCCAAGCGCACGCCCCGGCTGGCGCGCACGGCAACCTGGACCACGCTGGAACAGGACGGCATGTTGTTCGTCTGGAACGACCCTGAGGGCAAGCCACCGCCGCCGGAAGTCACGATTCCGCGCATCGAGGGCGCCACCAGCGACGACTGGACCGACTGGCACTGGTACACAACCGTCGTGGGAAGCAACTGCCGCGAAATCATCGACAACGTCGTGGACATGGCGCATTTCTTCTACATCCACGGTGCATTGCCGACCTACTTCAAGAACATCTTCGAGGGACATGTCGCGACGCAGTACATGAACGGCGAGGGCCGTCCCGACATGGGCGGCACCGAAGGCGCACAGATGCTGGGCAACACGTCGGTGGCGTCCTACTACGGCCCGTCCTTCATGATCGACGACCTGATCTACCACTACGAAAGCGGCGACCAGCAAACGATACTCATCAACTGCCACTATCCGATCGACTCGAATTCCTTTGTGCTGCAATACGGCATCATCGTCAAGAAGTCGGAAGCGCTGCCCGGTGACGAGGCCATGCGGACCGCGATCAAACTCGGCGACTACGTAAAGCTGGGATTCGAGCAGGACGTCGAGATCTGGCGGCACAAGGCGCGCATCGACAACCCGCTGCTGGTCGAGGAGGACGGTCCGGTGTACCAGCTGCGTCGCTGGTATCAGCAGTTCTACGTCGATGTCGCCGATGTGCAGCCAGACATGTTGGACCGCTTCGAGTTCGAGCTGGATACCACCAGGCCCTACGAGGCCTGGATGAAAGAGGTCGAGGCGAACATGGCGGCGCAGCCCACGGGCTCAGTGTGATGACACTCGATTCGTCGGTCAGAGCCGACAACCGCCTCGCCGAGACGCCGATGGTGCCGGTGGCGTGCCGCAACTGCGGTGCACGGGTGCTGGTCCGCAAGAGCAGCTGGAACCAGACCAGTGTGCAGTGGACCGCCGACGCGACAGCCAGGTGTGCAGAGCGGGCCGATGCATTGCGGCTAGCGGCGCCCGGTAGCCGGGGCGTCTTCCTGGTCTGCTCAGCGCTCGGCGAGTCGATCCTCGATGCCGTGCGGCACGGCGATTTGTGTATCGTCGACGAAACCGTGGGTGTCGTAACGTAATTCGGGGAATCTTCGCCGGAGCATCCGTGATTTTTGCGGATTTGTCGAAGTCTCATCGCTGGTGCCGCGGCCGGCTACCAGCCGCAATCCCGGACGAATCAGACGGGACTATCCCTTTTCCAGCGTGAACTGACACAAATCGAGGTACCCGTCGCGGAACCGCTCGGCACAGCCAGTCAAGTACTTCATGTACCGGTCGTACACCTCTTCCGATTGGATCGCGATCGCCTCGTCCTTATGAGCCTCCAACGCCGCCGCCCACATGTCGAGGGTCCTCGCGTAGTGCAGCTGGAGCCGGTGGATCCGGGTAACCGTGAACCCGACCTTCGTGGCGTGCTCCTCGACCATCGCCACCGACGGCAGCCGGCCACCGGGGAAGATCTCCTCCAGGATGAATTTGACGAAACGCGCATGCCGCATCGTCAGCGGCAGTTTGCGCTCCTCGATCTCCTTGCCGCTCAACATCACGATCGTGTGGAGCAGCATCCTGCCATCGGCAGGCAACAGGTCATAAGCCTTCTGGAAGAAAGGGGCGTAGCGGTCGAAGCCGAAATGCTCGAGCGGGCCGATCGCCACGATCCGGTCCACCGGCTCGTGAAACTGCTCCCAGCCGGCGAGCAGAACCCGCTTGGAACGCGGGGTATCCGATGCCGCAAGCTGCTGCTCGACGTAGGCAGCCTGGTTCATGCTCAGCGTCAGGCCGACAACGTTGACGTCGTACTTCTCCAACGCTCGCAGCATCGCCGGCCCCCAACCGCAGCCGACGTCGAGCAGCATCATGCCCGGCTGCAGGCCAAGTTTGCCTAGCGCCAGGTCGATCTTGGCGATCTGGGCCTCCTCCAGTGTCATGTCGTCGCGCTCGAAGTAAGCGCAGGTGTACGTCCGCGTCGGGTCCAAGAACAACGCGAAGAAGTCATCGGACAGGTCGTAATGGGCCTGCACATCCTCGAAGTGTGGCCGCAGGCTCTGCGTTTCTTCTGGCAATCTCGTCCTCTCGTCACCGCTTCGATGGGGAGTCCTTGTCGGCTTCGATGCCCGCGCGGATTCCCGCATAGTTCGCATCACCCAGTAAGGGGGAGGCTACACGCATTCGGCCCGGCAATGAGGTAGCAAAATTAGAGAATCTCAGGCGTTGGCGCCGCCGTCGGCAGGGATCTCGTTTCCGGTGATGAAATCGCCGTCGGAAGCCTCCAAGGCGATCACCGATGCCACGACAGCGGTATCTGCTTAGTTCACAACCAAGGTCATCTCATTCTCGCAGCATTGGCGGCCGCTGCGACGCAAGAACATTCGCGCGTTCCGTCATGGCCGACGCGACCGATGGCTGAGTCAGCAAGTAGAACCGGCCGTCGGCGGCCTGCTCGAAAATCGTCGCGGCGGCCGCCAATGGATCCATGGCACCGGCCTTGACGTCGAGCATGGCTAAACGCTGCCCCTCCGCAACTGCGACATCACCGCCCTCTTCCACCCCGCCCGCCGACTCGAAGATGTTGGATGCCACGGCCCCAGGCAGCACGGCCTGCACATGGATGTGGTTGCCGTGTCCGGCGGACTCAACATCGAGATACAGGCACTCGGTCAACGCGAGCACCGCGTGCTTGCTCATGATGTAAGGCCCCTGCAACGGAACCGCCAGCACCCCACCGACCGACGACAGGTTCCACACCCACGCCTGCTCGTCGCTGGCCATCATCTTGGGAAGGAAGGCCCGGATGCCATAGAAGACTCCACCAACATTGATGTCAACGACGCGCCGCCAGTTAGCAACGGGCGTGTCCCACAGATAGCCGAACTGCTCGATTCCGGCGTTGTTTACCAACAGCCGAACCGGACCAATGTCTCGGTAGATGCGGTCGGCGAGTTCCTGCACCGCGCCGGGGTCGCGCACGTCGCACACCATGTGAACTGCCGAACCTCCCGCCGCGCGGAGTTCGTCGCACAGTGCTGCGATGGCGTCGGCGTCAATGTCGGCGAGAACTACCGTCATGCCCAATTTCACTGCATGCCGCGCCAGGCCGGCGCCGATGCCTGCGCCCGCGCCGGTGATGACCGCGACGCCGCCGAAGAACATCTCACGAGCACTCATCGAACTACCGGACTCCTAGCAACTCGCTCAGCTCCACACACGCTTGCCGACGCGCCTCCTGCGCGATGTCCAACATCGGCATGGTCATGAAACCATGTACGGCGCCATCGAATTGGGCGCGCGCCACTGGCACTCCGGCGTCCTGGAGCGCCGCGGCGTAGGCCAGCGCTTCGTCGCGCAACGGGTCGTGCCCGGCAATTACAACCACGGCGGGCGGCAGGCCATGCAGATCGGCATTCAGCGGTGCGGCGTGCGGGTGGGCGCGGTCGGCACCGGACGGCACGTATTGATCCCAGTACCACTGCATAGCGGGCTTCGGGTTGTAGTAGCCGCGGCCGAATCGCCGGTAAGACTCGGTGTCGAAATCGGCTGCCAGCACCGGGTAAAGCAGCAACTGGGCGGCAAGTGCCGGGCCGCCCCGGTCCCGGGCCATCAGCGCGGTGACGGCGGCCAGGTTTCCGCCGGCGCTGTCGCCGCCGACGACGATGCGGCCCGGGTCGCCGCCCAGACTCGCGGTGTTGTGCGCGGCCCACCGGGTGGCCGCATAGAAGTCGTCGACCGCTGCCGGCCAGCGATGCTCGGGAGCCAACCGGTACGCCACCGAAACAACAACGGCAGCAACGCGATTGGCAATATCGCGGCACAGTTCGTCGTGGCTGTCCAGATCGCAGAACACAAAGCCACCGCCGTGGGCATACACCAGCACCGGCAAGCCCTCACCGTCGGGCCGGTAGATCCGCACCGGGATGTCACCGCCTGGCCCCGGGATGGTCTCGTCGCGCACCTCGGCGACGGGCGCAGGCTCGGCCGCCGGCACGAATCGCGAGCGGATGACCCCCCTGGCCTGCGCACCGGTCATGGTGTGTACCGGCGGGAAGCCGGCGTCCAGCGTCTCGATCAGGCCGGCGATCTGTGGATCGAGGCTCACGCGTACTGCAGGGCACGGCGCGACGCGGACCGCGCGGACCGCAACGGCCGCAGCGGCTGCAGGGTCGGCGCTACCCGCTGCGGGCCGTCTTCGACGTTGCGCCAGATGCCCATCGCGGTCATGCGCACCGGGGCGGCCAGCCGCTGATCGAACATCATGCGATTCATCGGACCGCACACCGACACCGCGGCCACCGCCTCCCTGGCCTCGCCGGGGCCGCCGATAGGGGCCGCGACGCAACCGAATCCGAGCAACGCCTCCTCGCGCTCGAACGCGACGCCGTGGGCCCGCACCTTGGCCAACTCGGCAGCCAGTTGGGAGCTGCCGGCGATCGAGTACTTGGTCAGTCGGACTCGCAGATCCAGCTCGGCGTCCTCGTTGCGGTAGGCCAGGATCGCCTTGCCCACGGCGGTGCAGTGCGCGGGCTGACGACCGCCGACCCGGGTGGGAATCGCGCCGCTTACCCGGTCGCCGATCTTTTCCAGGTAGACGACGTCGGAACCGTCGAGAACCGCGAGGTGTACGACGAGCCCGGTGGCGCGGTGCAATTCGCCCAGCAGCGGGGTGGCCGCGCGCACCAGGCGGTCCTGGTGCACGGCCAGCGAGCCCAGCTCCACCAGGCGCATGCCCAGCTCGTAGTCGCGACCGCTGCGGCGCAGCCAGCGCAGCTGGACCAGGCGCTCGAGCATCCGGTGTGCGGATGAGCGCGGCAGCCCTGTGCGGCGCACGACCTGGGTCAGCGTCAGCCGTCCCGGTCCGTCGAATGCGTCGAGGACCAGTGAGATGCGGTCGATGACGGCGCTGGGGGTTTCGACGGGAGCCACAGTTCCTCGCATCCGTCCTCCAAAAACTCCGGTATATCTGGCTGCTATATTCCTATTAGGAATATATATCTATCACACAGGTGTGGCCGTTGTCACCAGACGTTGCCGAGTGGACGCAAAATCGCCCCAGACGGCCACGTCTGAGGGCGATTTTTTGGGGACACCTCCCGCTTGCGGGGAACTGCTCGCGGCTAGTTTCGGGCGGCCGACCGACCCGCGCGGCGACCGTAGAAGCTGCCGTCCCCGAGCGAGATGCCGCTGGCGTAACCCCAGGCTGCCAGCCCGGCCGTGGACCGGCCCGCGGCGAAGAGTCCGGGAATGGGCTCACCGCTGACGTGCAGCACCTCGGCATCCAACGAGGTGCGCAGGCCGCCCAGGGTGAACCCGCCGGTGTTCTCGCGCAGGTCGATCGCGCCGACCGGGCGGCCGATCGGCTTGCACCACTCGGGCTTCTTGTGTAGCAGCGGGTCCTCGCCGCGCGCGGCGCCTTCGTTGTAGGCGGCCACGGTCGCCTGCAGCGCGCCGGGTGCCAGGCCCATGTCGCGTTCCAGGTCGGCAACGGTGTCGGCTACCCAGGTCGCCGGCCGCAGCATCAACTTGGGCGACCAAGAGGCCATCGCCTCGTCCTGCGCATCGCTGTCGATGATCAAGTACGCGGTGTTGTCCTGCTGGTAGAGCGTGAGCTGGCCGATACGGCCCGGGTAGGTGTCCTCGGCGACGTAGCGCTGACCGCGGCCGTTGACCAAGATTCCGCGCACCAGTTGTTGGGGGTCGATGAAGATCGCGACCTCGGTGGCGTCCATGTGGGCCAGATCGGCTCCCAGCGCCTGCGCCATCCGGATCGACTGCCCGTCGTGCTGCTCGATCGACGCGGCCGGGCGTCCGGCGATCCGCGGAGCGTACTGCGCCACCATCGCGTCGTTGTAGGCGAAGCTGCCCGTCGCGAGCACGACTCCAGTGCGCGCCCGAATCGCCATCTCGGTGCCGTAGCGGCGGGCGCGCAGGCCGACGACCCTGCCATCGGATTCGACGATCAGCGACTGCACCCGCACGTCGTAGAGCGCCCGCACGCCGGTGGCGGTGGCCGTGTCGACGAGCGGCTTCATCAGCATGTAGCCGGCGCTGGATTCGCCCTGCTTCTTGTTCTGCATCTGTGGGACATGCCCGCGCGGGGCGGGGGTGGCAATTGTGTTGAACGGGTAGGCGTTTTCGCCGCCGCTGTACATCAGACCGTGGTCGCCCATGGGTTCCCAGCCGGGCTCGGAAAAGAATTCCGCCTTGAACGGCACGCCGCAGCCAACCAGCCAGTCGAAGTGCGCGACGCTGCCGGCGCAGTAATCGGCGATCCGGTTCTCGTCGGCACCGGGCCCCATCGCGACGTTGAGGAATGCCGCCATGTTGTCGACGGAATCGGCGAATCCGCAAGCCTTTTGCAGCGCGGTGCCACCGCCGAGGTAGATGAATCCGCCCGCCATCGCCGCCGCGCCACCCCAAGATCCGGTGCGTTCGGCGACCAGGACGTCGGCGCCGGAGCGGGCTGCTTCGACCGCGGCGGCGGCGCCGGCTATCCCGTAGCCGGCGATGACCACGTCAGCCTCGTCGTCCCAGGAGGTGATCGACGCGGCTGGGACGGGCCTGACGTCGGGGTCGGGCGTCATAGCCGCATCGCTGCAGGCATTTCCCCGACCCACTGGTGACCCCAGTAGCTGTCGGCTGTGATTTCTTCTGCGGTGTAATAGGTTTCGTCGACCCGCATACCGTCGGTGCCGAACTCGATATCCCAGTCACCGGGCGTGCGGACGTAGAACGAGATCATCTTGTCGTTCGTGTGCCGCCCCAGGGTCGACGACAGCTGGAAGCCCTCGGCGTTGACGCGGTCCAGTGCCTGACCCACCGCGTCGAGAGTGTCGACCTCCACCATGATGTGGACCAAGCGTGGATCGCGCTGATGCGCGGCCGGCACGATCGCCAGGCTGTGGTGTCGTTCGTTGATGCCCAGGAAACGCACGCGCACCGGGCCGAACTCTTTCGGCAACGGCACCCGGAACGCGCCGCGCGAGCGGAAACCCAGCACCTCGGTGTAGAAGTCGAACAGCCCGCTGGGATCGGTAGCCGGCACGACGACATGCCCCATGCCCTGATCGCCCGTGACGAATTTCGCACCGAACGGAGTGATCACCGGGCTATGGTCAAGCACCGCACCGTGAAAGACCTCGAGCGTGGTGCCGGCCGGGTCCTCGAAGGCGATCGCCTCTTCCACGCGGCGGGCCTCGGACTCTTCGGCGGACAGCTGTTTGAAGCCCACCCCGGCACCCTCGAGGGCTACTTTGACCCGCTGCAGTGCCGGGTGGTCGCGCACTTCCCAGCCGACGGTGAGCACCCGGTCGGTCTCCCCGGGGACCACGATGAGACGGGCTGGGCGTT
>Ga0187769_10002609_pt1 | contig 10599 bp, 8 predicted proteins | sample 0116_SJ02_MP02_1_FD_133140 | JGI IMG/M metagenome (GOLD analysis project Ga0187769, IMG submission 133140) | Tropical peat soil microbial communities from peatlands in Department of Meta, Colombia - 0116_SJ02_MP02_10_MG | ecosystem: Environmental > Terrestrial > Soil > Wetlands > Peat | place... | reverse complement strand
CGGAGGGATTGTTTGCGGCGGAGCGCAAGAAGGCGATTCCGACATTGCCGGCACGAATCGGGATTGTGACTTCGCCGCAGGCGGCGGCGCTGCGCGACATTCTGAACATTCTGCGGAGGCGGCATCACACGGTGAATGCGGTGATTTATCCGGCGCAGGTGCAGGGCGATGCCGCGGCGGCGGAAGTGGCGGGCGGAGTGCGGTACTTCAATGAGTGGCGAGGGGACGTGAGGCGCGGCGTGGAAGTGATTATTGTGGGGCGCGGTGGAGGGTCGGCGGAGGATTTGGCGGCGTTCAACGACGAAGGGCTGGCGCGTGCGGTAGCGGCGTCGGAGATTCCGGTGATTTCCGCGGTGGGGCATGAGACGGACTTTACGATTGTGGATTTTGTGGCGGACTTGCGGGCGGCGACGCCTTCGGCGGCGGCGGAGTTGGTGATCCGGTCGCGCGTGGAAGTGGAGACGCAGGCGGAGGCGGTGCGCGAGCGGCTGGTGCGCGCGATGGAGCGCCGGCTGCTGGAGGCGCGGCATGCGCTGACGGAACGGGCGCAGGCCGGGGCGTTTGCGGGGATGATGGATTTGATCCGGCAACGGCAGCAGAAGGTGGACGAGCTGACTTACCGGCTGGAGCGCGGCGAGCGGTCGACGGTCGAGAAATTGCGGCGGCGCTGGGAGAGGGTTGCGGCAGCGGTGCGGCATTACGATGTGCGGCGCGTGCTGGCAGGAATGCGCGGAGAGCTGGAGGCGGAGACAGCGGCGCTGGCGGCCGGGATGCGCAATTTGCTGCTGCAATATAAGGTACGCGCCGAACGCATGGGCCGAGCGCTGGAGGCGCTTTCTCCGCTGGCGATTCTGGAGCGAGGGTATGCGTTAGTTTTCGATGGCGGGGGACAGTTGATTAAGGATGCGGGGCAGGTGAAGCGAGGGGATGAAATTTCGGCGCGGGTGGCCCGGGGAGAGATTCGGGCTACTGTGAAAAAGGCGGGTGCAGGTGGGGAAACTGCCGGCCGCGGTAAGAAAAAGCGATGAGCATTCCTCAGCACGATCAGGGCGTGGGCGAGATGGAATCGTTTTCGGCTTTGGCTTGCGCGAAGGCGGAGTGCATGGCGTCCAGCAGGGGCTGGCCTACACCGTCGTAGTCCTGGGAGAGTTCCCACATGAAGACGCCGCCGAGATGGTGCCGGCTCAGGGCGTAGCTGACTTTCGTCGAGGTCGAAGTTGGGTTGTCGTAGGTGATGAAGCCGAAGGTCTTGCCGCTGGCATCGAGCAGATAGGGAGCGTCGGCGAGGTCGTCCCAATTCTCGCTCCAGTCGCCGGTCTTGAGAAGCTGCTCCACCTGGGAGTAGATGACGGTGGGCGCGCCTGCGTTGCCGCAGAGTTGATGGTCGGCGCAGAAAAACCACAGGCCGTAAACGTCGAAAGCATAGCCATAGAACGCGGTGCCGAGGTTGATTTGCGCGGCGGGCACGGCGTAGGTGTTCAGGTATGCGCCTGTGGAGGTGTCGAGGCTGCCTTCCTGGCCGGGATCGAGGGGGCTGAGATAGAGCGGCGAGTTGTGGCCGGAGTGGTTGGTCCAGGCGCCGTGGAAGTCGTAGGTCATGACGTTGTAGAAATCGAGGAGAGGAGTCATGCCGGGAAAATCGTAGACGCCGTAACCGCCGGGACTGGAGGAAACCGCGGCGGAGATGAGGTATTGGCCCGCCGGCATGAGGGCGCGAACGTCCTGGATGAGGGCGGTGAAGTTGTCGGCCTGCTCCTGGCTATAGGGAACTTCGTAGTCGAAGTCGACGCCGTCGTAGCCGTTGGCGATGGCGAAGTTGGCGATGTTCTGGGCGAAGGTAGCGCGGAGGGTGGCATCGGCGTCGATAGTAACGAACAGATATGCGGAGCCGTCGACGCACACTTCCACTTTTACTCCGGCAGCGTGGGCGCGCTCAATGAGTTCCGGCTCCAGGAATGCGGCGGGAACGGCGAGAGAACCATCGGCTTTATTCGAGGGCGAGATGCCGTCATGCACGATGTGCGTGAGCTGCTGGTAGGGGATGGTCGCAGCGGTGTAGGGCGGAACGTTCCATTTGTCCCAATAGCCGTAGTAAGCGAGGAGACGGGGGTTGGAGGCGTGGAGGGCTGGGGCAAGGGAAAAGGCCACGAGCAATGCGGCCAGGGAAGTCTTGAGGGTCATGGCAGCGAAACTCCTTGGGCTGCAAGTTTAGGACGGAGATTGAGGAAGGTCAAGGCTGTAACGGGCGCAAAATCGGTGCTGTCTTAAACACTGTGGCATGACTCCGTAGTTTGGAATTCGGCTTGCGTCGTCGGCTGTGGCAGAGGATTTAAGACACTACCGCAAAATCCTGCAGCTTGACCCGCCCGTCCGTCCGGGGGGATAATCCGGTCCTGGTACCGAGCAGCAATCTCCCCCGCCGCGCTCCAAGCCAGATCGCACCCGGAGTCGCGCCGTTTTGCTTTCCAGCGTTTGGGTCCATCACCCGGAGGGATGTTCCAATGACGAAGCTGAAAATCCGCTGCGCCGCCTTTTTGTTTTGCGTCGCGATGGTGACTGCAGCGGCCGCCAGCGCCGTACCGTACATCGACCAACCCTTAGTGCCAACTAGCGCCATGCCCGGCGGGCCGGGATTTACCCTGACAGTGACCGGAACGGGATTTACGTCCCGTTCGGTGGTGAACTGGAACGGCAGCCCCCGGGCCACAACCTTTGTTAGCACGTCGAAACTGACTGCGAGCATTCTGGCTTCTGATATTGCTGTTGCAAGTACGCCGTGGGTCACGGTGGTAAATCCGAGCCCGGGCGGAGGCACATCCAATACGATTTTCTTTCAGGTGATGCGGCCACAACCGAATGCCGATTTCCAGCCGCATGCTTGCAAGGGGACTCCTCAGGTGACTGGAGACTTTAATGGCGACGGCTTTCTGGACATGATTACGTATAACTACACTTATGGCTCCAGTTCCGGGATGAGCGTTCTCCTCGGAAACAGCAAAGGAACATTTACGGTCGCCAAGACTTATGCCGCCGCAGGTTTCGACGACGGCTTATCCAACAGCATCGCGACCGGTGATTTCAATAACGACGGCAAGCTCGATCTTGCGGTTAACATCGGCGAGGGGACTACCATTTGGCTGGGGAATGGAGACGGCAGTTTTCGCGAGGGGACGTCACTCGCAGTCGATTCCTATCCTGCCGGGGTGGTTGCCGGAGATTTCAACGAAGACGGGAATTTGGATTTGATCCTCGTCAACGACCGCAACGTTTCCCTTTTTCTTGGGAACGGCGATGGAACATTCCAGCCCCCGGTCGTATTTTCGGCGGGTATTGAAGCCTATGGAATTGCTTTGGGCGACTTCAACGGGGACGGTCATCTGGATGTCGCCGTGATAGGCTACGGGATTTCCGTTCTGCTGGGCAACGGAGATGGCACATTTCAAAATTACATAGAAAATTACTATGTAGTTGGGAATGATATGGCCGTCGGCGATTTCAACGGGGACGGGCATCTGGATGTGGTGATTGGCAACGGCAGCGCAGACAACACATTGGATATTGCGCTAGGCAATGGAGACGGGACCTTCGCCGATCCCGTGAGCTACAAGCTGGCCGGAACCTCTGGAGGCGTAGTGGTTGGCGATTTTAACGGAGACGGAATTCTGGACGTCGCCACCAGTTCCGAAGCCATCGTGTCTGTATTGAACGGCAGGGGCGACGGGACGTTCGAGGCGGGAATCTCTTCGCCGTCCTTGTACGGGAAGTGGCCCCTGGTCACCGGCGACTTCGACGGCGACGGCAAACTTGATCTAGAGAACGGCTGCGAGAATTTGCAAGTGGCAATCGCGATCCACCTCTCCAACTCCAAGTTACAGTTCACGAGCCAGCAGGTCGGCACTACGAGCCCGCCCAAGAACGTGAAAGTGACCAACACGGGGAATCTACCCGCGACCATTTCCAGCATCACGACTGTTGGAGAGTTTGGCGAGACGAATGACTGTCCCACCACGCTCGATGTGTTTCAGAGTTGCACCGTCGCGGTCACGTTCACTCCTACTGGAAGGGGCTCAACCGGAGGGGAGCTGTACGTGAACGCCGTCAGCAGTCCGCAAATGGTCGAACTGATTGGAGTGGGCACGGACTAAAGTGCCACAGGCTTCCTATTCAACTTTACATGACCCTGAGTTTCCGGAGTTGCGCAAGTGAGCCTCTGCTGTAGAGGTGGCTGTCAGTTAGTGCGGCGCGTCCTTAGTGTATAAAAGATAAGGTTATGTCGCAGGCAGCGCCAGCAATTACGCGGAGCCCCGCGGATGTGGTGAGGATGACGCCGGTTTCGCAGGCGGGGAATGGGGTGTGCTACGCGGTGGCGGGGGAGAGCTCGATTGGCTCGTTTGACGTGGAGCGCATGGTGGCGGCGGTGCCGATGAAGATTGCCGCGGCGCTGAAGCGCAAGGCTTACTATTTTGTTCCGCTGACGGTGACCCAGGGCGACGAGGTGCTGATTGCGGACCGCTACGATGTGGCGCTCAGCGACAATGCGGTGTGCCATCGCAACCTGAATCTGGGCGATTCGCAGTGCGTCTTCATCTCCACGCGGCTGATGGATGACAAGTTTTCCGTGGCGTTCGAGTTCTACATCAATGTGGGACACGCGCTGGTGGAAGGCGCGGGGGTCTCGCAGGAGTTCAGCGAGTTGGCGTGGAGGCAGGTGGAGGCGGGGACACGCGGGGAAACTTCGCTGGATGCCTGGGAGGGGCGGAAGTTGGCTTTGGCGGGCGGTGCGGAGGCGGAGCGCTTCAAGAACGAATACTTCGAAGCCACGTTTGCCGACACGATTTCGATTTACTTGCTATCTCTTTATTTGGACGTGGATTACTACGATCTGCGAGAGCGGGATTATCCGCTGCTGGCGCCTTCAGCGCTGGCCGAGCGGCTGAGGAAAGTGGCGGAGCTGTTTCCGCCGAATGCGGGATTTGAGTTTGCGGTGTTGCATAAGCGGCGGGGGTAGTGTAGGCGCGGCAGGCACTGGTCCGGTCAGCTTGGCTTGCGCGCATGGCCGGATAAGACTGAGATCCCTCGCCCAGCTGGTGAAAACGCTGGGCTTCGGGATGACGCCATCTTAAAAACTCACCTATTTGTTCCCGATCAAAAAGTTGACTGTGGTGGGCTGGTTGGGGTTGACGGTGACCGGCTTCTCCCAGGTCTTGGGCTCCGTGAAGACGGGGCGCTGGACGGTGCGTTCGGTGAGGACGTCGAAGGCCTGCTCTTTGCCGGCCAGTCCCCAGCCTTCATGCCAGGCGACAATCTGATAGGCGCCGGGGGGAACGTTGGTGAATTCGAAGCGGCCGCTCTCGTCGGTGACGGCATAATAAGGATGGGGGACGACCATCATCTCGGCGTTCATCCAGACGTGTCCGCCGTTGCAGCGCAGATTGACCAGGCCGGGGGTGGACATGGTGCGCGAAGTGATCTGATTGGTGAAAGGGAAGGGCAGATTATAAGTGGCGGCTCCGGTCATGTGGATAGTGTGCAGGGTAGCGTCGGAGCTTTGCATTTGGAGTTCAGCCTTTTCCGGCACGAGAAGAATGTGCGGGATGTAGCGGCAGTGCTTTTGATCCAGATGACGCCTCTGTTCGGGCAGGTCCATGGGCTTTCCGGCAGAGATGTTCTTCAGGTAGACGACGGTGTTGGCCACGCCGCCATCGGGGCCGACGATCAAGCGCTCGAGGTTGGCGGTTTTCTTCCCCTCGGGGTCGCAGATTTGGGGATCTTTAGTGATGGGGAAATCGAGCTCGCGAGGCGCCGGACCGGACCATTTGACGGTCCCGGAAATGGTGCCGCCGTCGGCCACGGAGATGACCTTGTAATCGCTCTGCGCGAGGGCAAAGGTTGTGACCACGAGGGGGAAAGCCAGCAATAAACAACGAGCAACCAGAGTCCGCATACAAATCCCTGTGAGCCCACCGCCCGTTGCCGGCGGCTTGCGAGACGCCTGGCAACGCGGGCTGAAAATTTGGGTCGACTTGCTTTCCGCAGGCAACGGCTTACACCCCACTTGCGGGATAGCGCTAAGGGGTCCCGGGGACGGGATCAGCGCTCGTGTTTGCGGTCGTGCTTGATTCCAGCAGGGAGGACCGTCGCCGGTTCATGTGACCGGAATCACAATTAAGATGCGCTAATGTGCGGCGGGGGTCGAGATTACCAAGGTGGTGTGACTTTCGCCATTGATTGCCACGGATGGGCACGGATGACGAGTGACTGCGCGTTCCCTCAGGGGCTAAAGCCCGCGTCTCTCTTGGCCCGAACGGCGCGCCTGAAGGCGCGCCCTTTCAAAAGCGATTTATGAGATGGCTAGATGGCTCTGAGGTCTGACGCCACTACCGCAAATCCGTGGCAATGCTTGCGGTTGGGATTTACAATCATGCTCCCGTGACTGTAACCGTCAGATCCTTTGCGAAGATCAATCTTGGGTTGAATATTGGTTCACTCCGGGAGGATGGTTTTCATGAGCTGCTCACCGTCTACCAGAGCATCGCACTGCACGATGTGATTCGTGTGAGCGTGAGCCGCGGGAGTGGGATTGAGATTAGCTGCGCCGATCCCAGAGTACCGAAGGATGAATCGAACACCTGCTATCGCACCGTGGAGAAAGGGCTGCGGGCGCTGAACGCCAAGGGGCGGGTGGTCATCGAGATTGAGAAGCGGTTGCCGGTGCAGGGCGGGTTGGGCGGAGCTTCGTCGAATGCGGTGGCAGCGCTGCTGGGGCTGGAGCGGGCGCTGGGGAAGGCTTTGCCGGCGGCGCAGCGAATGGGGATTGCGGCGGACGTGGGATCCGATCTGCCGCTTTTTCTGGTGGGTGGGACAGTGCTGGGCGTGGGGCGCGGAGAGTTAGTGTATCCACTGGAAGATTTGCCGGCTGGGGCGTGCGTGGTGGTGACGCCGGAGGTGGGGGTTTCTACGCCGAGGGCATTTGCGCAGTGGGATCGAATTATTTCACGGGCCCGGACAAGCGACGCGGAATTGACGGTCCCATTACCATCCGATAGAATGGTTGAGCTTGGCCGAGGGCTTTCGGCGTGGCTGAGCGAGAGTTACTCCGGTGCTCCTTTTAGGGGCCGGGCCGAGAATCCGCTTCTCGCGCTTGTCCGGGCCGGGATCAAGAACGACTTTGAACAGGTCGTCTTTCCTGAGTATCCCGAGCTGACTGAAGGTAAGAGTGCGCTGGAACGCGTGGGCGCGAAGTACGCGTCGTTGTCGGGTTCCGGGTCCGCGTTGTACGGGCTGTTCGCTTCAAAAGAAGCGGCGCGCCGGGCGGTGACGAGGCTGCGAGGGCAGGGTTGGGCGGCGCAGGCGACGGGTACGCTGACGCGAGGCCGGTATTGGCGGCAAATTTTTGATTGCTGATTGCCGATGGTTGATTGACAATCAATGTGTACCCCGTTTAGGGGTTCAATCAACAATTGGGAAATCAACAATCAGGTTACTGGGCCGTCGACTAATGGTAGGTCAAGTGCCTTTGGAGCACTTTGTCTAGGTTCGAATCCTAGCGGCCCAGCCAGAAAAACAGCTTCGAGAGCTAACTATGGCCACTTTACTGACGCCGCCGGAAAAAACGGAGAAAGCCGAGAAGCAGGCTCCGCCTATGCCCGAAGAAAAACCGGAACGCAAGCCGCGCGCTCGGGTGGACGAGAAGTTCAAGATTTTCAGCGGCACCGCCAACGAACCGCTGGCTGACGAGGTATGCCACTTCCTCGGCATGCAGCGCGGGCAGGCGCAGGTGATCCGCTTTGCCGACGGCGAGGCCTATGTGCAGATTCAGGAGAACGTGCGGGGCTGCGATGTGTTCGTGATGCAGCCCACCTGCCGGGCGGCGCACAAGGACGGCGGCCGGAGCACGAGCGTCGACGAGCACCTGATGGAGTTACTGCTGATGATCGATGCGCTGAAGCGCGCGTCGGCGCGTCGAATAACGGCGGTGATGCCTTACTTCGGTTACGCGCGGCAGGACCGCAAAGATAAGCCGCGCAGCCCGATTTCCTCGAAGCTGGTGGCAGATTTGTTGACCACGGCGGGGGCGCACCGGGCGCTGATCGTCGATTTGCACACGCCGCAGTTGCAGGGCTTTTTCAACATTCCGGTGGACCACCTGTTCGCTTCGCCGGTGCTGGTGGATCACTTCCGCAAGCTGAACCTGCCGAACCTGACAGTGGTTTCGCCGGACGCGGGCGGTGTGGAGCGGGCGCGGTTTTTCGCCAAGAAGGTGGACGCGGCGCTGGCCATCGTGGATAAGCGGCGGGTGGAAGTGAACGTGGCCGAGGTGATGCACGTAATCGGCGACGTGCACGGGCGGACCTGCTTGATCATTGACGACCTGATCGATACGGCGGGCACGCTGGTGAAAACCGCGGCGGCATTGATGGAGAACGGAGCGATCGAGGTGTATGCCTGTTCTTCGCACGCGGTGCTGTCCGGCCCGGCGGTGGAGAACATTGCCAAGTCGGTGATTCGTGAAGTGGTGGTGACGAACACGATCCCGCTGAGCGAAGAGGCCAAGCGGGAACCGAAGATCCGCGTGCTTTCGATTGCGGGATTGATTGGCCGGGCGATTCAGGCGAATCACGAAGAGACTTCGGTGAGCAAGTTATTTATTTAGACGGAGCAGGGGTGATTACGGCGACAGCAGGTTCCTCCGCTCCGCCGTCCCCTTCGGCTTCGCTCAGGGTCCGGCTCCGGTCGGAATGACAAGTGGTTTGGATGGGAATAATTTATGGCAACTACATTGGAACAAAACGTTTTGGAAGCGCAGCCGCGGGAAGCGGGCAGCAAGAATCATGCCCGGCGGGTGCGCCGCGAAGGCAAGATTCCGGGCGTGGTTTATGGCGCGGGCAAGGATGCCCTGCCGGTAAGCGTTGACCCACGGCATGTTCTGCGCATTCTTCGCTCCGACAGCGGACACAATACAATTTTCGATCTCGCGCTGAATGGCGGCGAGCGCACCAAGGCCATGATTGTGGATTGGCAGTATGAACCGATCAAGGGCAATTTGCTGCACATCGATCTGCAGCGGATCGCCATGGACAAGGCGCTACGGGTCAGCGTTCCCATCGTGGTGCAGGGCGTAGCCGAGGGTGTGAAGACGGAAGGCGGGATTCTGGAGCACATGCTGCGCGAGGTGGAGATCGAGTGCTTACCGGCGGACATTCCGAGCCATATCGATGTTGACGTGAGTCACCTCACCTTCGGCAAAGTGCTGCGGGTGAGCGATCTGCCGCACAGCGCAAAACTGAGATTTCTTACGGACGCGAATCAGCCGGTGGCGCACGTGACCAGCGTGAAGGAAGAAGTTGTGGTGGCTCCGGAAGCGGTTGCGGCGGAAGCTGCTGCAGCGCCGGCCGAGCCCGAAGTCATCAAGAAGGGCAAGGCGGAGACCGAGGAAGAAGAAGGCGCCGAGGCGGCTGCCGAGAAGCCGGAAAAGGCGGAGAAGAAGGCCGAGAAGAAGGAGAAGAAATAAGGAAGCGAGCCAAACGCGCTATTTTTGCGTCGCAAAGAACGCGACGCAACGCGCGGCTCGCCCAGATCCTTCGCTGCGCAGAGAACGCTTGCTCAGGATGACAATCAAGTTGTACCAATGCTCGCAAGCGGGGGAAATGGATACAGCGTGAAACTGATCGTCGGTCTTGGCAACCCTGGAGACGAATATCGGTTGACGCCGCATAACGTTGGGTTTTTGGCGGTGGATCGCATCGCTGGTGAAGCCGGAGTTGAAATTCGAAACCGGCAATGCCGGGCGCTTACGGCGCGGGCGGTGATCGGCGGCGAGAAGGTATTGCTGGCCAAACCCGAAACCTACATGAACCTGAGCGGTATGTCGGTGCGGGAGTTGGTGGCAGAGTACGGGGCCAAGCCGGAAGCAGACTTGATCGTGATTCAGGACGAACTGGATTTTCCGCTGGGCACGTTGCGAATTCATACGCGGCGCAGTTCGGCGGGACATAACGGGATCGAGTCGATCATCGGGGCGCTGGGCACGCAGGATTTTCTGCGCATCCGGATGGGCGTGGCACCGGAGCGCAAGGTGGAAGACGGCGAGCGCTATTTGCTTTCGCCGATGCGGAAGGCGGAGCTGGCAGTGATCGATGGCATGCTGGATACGGCGTCCGAGGCCGTGAGAGCAATTTTGACCGAAGGTCCGGCGGCGGCGATGAATCGGTTTAACAGGAAGGAAGAGTAGGGATGCGAGCCGAACGCGCGTTTCTGCGCCGCAAGAGGCGCGGCGCATCGCGCGGCTCGCCCAGATCCTTCGCCAAGCAAAGGGCGCTTGGCTCAGGATGACAAGACGCAAATTTTGGAGACAGAAATGAATCGTGCGTATGAGTTGATGTTTATTGTCCGGCCGGATATGGCGGACGAAGATCTGGACAAGCTGGTTGGGAACCTGGAGTCGACGGTGACCACGGCAGCGGGAACGGTGAAGAGCGTGGAGCGCATGGGCAAGCGCCGGCTGGCCTACACCGTGCGTAAGTTCCGCGAAGGCATCTACATTCTGATGACCATCGAAGGGGCGGGGACGGTGATCCACGAACTGGAGCGCCGGCTGCG
>Ga0187769_10002608_pt1 | contig 10603 bp, 13 predicted proteins | sample 0116_SJ02_MP02_1_FD_133140 | JGI IMG/M metagenome (GOLD analysis project Ga0187769, IMG submission 133140) | Tropical peat soil microbial communities from peatlands in Department of Meta, Colombia - 0116_SJ02_MP02_10_MG | ecosystem: Environmental > Terrestrial > Soil > Wetlands > Peat | place... | reverse complement strand
TGCTGCAGGGCTCAATCGTTACGTACAACGTCGTTCCTGAGAGGCGATAATTCCCAAGCGCCCGTGCGCCCTCTCGCAACACGATGAGTTCGGCATGCGCCGTGGGATCGCAATCGCGGATCGTGCGGTTTCCTGAGCGCGCAATGATCTTCCCTTCTTGCACCAAGGCTGCGCCGATGGGTACCTCCCCGGCAGCCGCCGCAGCACGCGCTTCGGCCATTGCTTCATGCATGAACGCGATGTCGAATTCCGCCATCGAAATTCAGCATAACACGCGGCCATCGAGAATTAGGCGATAGGGCAGTTAGGGAAAAGCGTAATGAAATCGGCTGGCCGACGGCTTGACAATTCCGAGCCGCGGAAACAAACTACGAACCATGCGGGAACTTCTGGAGCGATTGTTTCAAGTCGATTTCATCAAGGGCCTCGCTGTCACTTTTCGGACGCAGAATCCGAAAGAGATAGTCACCGAGCAATATCCTCTCGAGCGGCCCATGGTGGCGGAGCGTTACCGCGGCGCGCCGCGGCTGAACAACAATCCCGAAACCGGGGAAACCCTGTGTATCGGTTGCAATCTCTGCGCGCTGGCCTGTCCGGAAAATCTCATTGTAGTGGGCTGGGAGCGCGATGACGCCACGCGCAGAAAAGTTCTGACGCACTTCACCTATGATACGTCCCGCTGCATGTTTTGCGGGCTGTGTGAAGATGCCTGCCCCACCGATGCGTTGGAGCTGACCCAGGATTTTGAGATGGCTTATTACACCCGCGAAGGAGCTATCTGGGACCGTCACCGGCTCGAACAAGGGCCTACTCCTGCTCGCTACACCCGCTAAAGATACTGCATGGAACTTCGCAAAGATCCCATCACTCAAAGCTGGGTCATCCTGGGTCAAAGAGAACTGCTTGCTGAAACTCCCGAGGACTGCCCGCTCGAACCCGCCAAACTCGAAAAGATTCCCGCCATTCTCACCTGGCCCACCGAGGGGCCCTGGCAAGTCCGCGTAATTCCGCATCCTGAGCCGCTCTATCGCGTGGAAAGCGAGCCTGCGCGGCTGGCCGAGGGTATGTACGACAAGATGGGCGCCCTGGGCGCCCACGAGGTGGTGGTGGAATCGCCCCAGCATGATCGGCGCATGTCTCAGTTTAGCGACGAAGAAATCGAACGCGTGCTTTGGGTGTGGGCCTCCCGCATTGCGGATTTAAAGAAGGATGCCCGGTTCAAGTACATCAGCGTCTTCAAGAATCAGGGCACACTCGCCGGCGAAGAGTGGGCCCATCCCCATTCCCAGGTTATCGCCACCATTTTTGTCCCCCGCCGCATCAAGTACGAGTTGAGCTCTGCTCACGAATGGTTCAAGGAGAAAGAGCGCTGTATCTTCTGCGACATGGTCCGCCAGGAAGAAAAACAGGGAAAACGTATCGTCGATGTTCAGGGGGACTATTACGCCATCTGTCCCTATGCTTCTCGCGTTCCCTACGAAGTCTGGCTGATGCACCGCCGCCATAATCACCTCTTCGAACAGCCCCGCCCAGGCGCCAACCGCAGGCAACTCGGAGCTTTGCTGGGCAGAGTCTTGCGGCGATTGGACAAAGTTGCGCCCGCCTTCCACCTGGTCGTCCATACCGCGCCGGGAACCAAGAACAAAAAAGGAGAAATGGCTGGCTATTGGAAGACCTTGCCTGACGATTATCACTGGCACATCGAAATTCTTCCGATCGTCGAAAAGCGCAGCAAGTCCTACAGTATCAAAGAAGTCTATTTCAACTCCGAATTGCCGGAGCAAGCGGCGGCCAATCTCCGGGCACTGGAACCCAATTCATGACCTTGCGGCCCGCAAGGAAAAATCAGCAGGGCGGCATCCTCGTCAATTTGATTGTCCTACTGGGAATCGTCGTTTTTTGCACCGTACTATACCTGGTGCGGCATCCCATCTTTCGGTTTGCTGCCGAATCTTGGATGGTGGAGGATCCTCTCGAGAGAGCCGACGCCCTTATTGTGTTGAGTGACGACAATTTCTATGGGGATCGTGCTACCCGCGCTGCGGAATTGTTCCGCGAAGGCAAAGCACCGGTCATTGTAGCCAGCGGCAGGCGCCTTCGGCCAAATGCTGGAATCGCGGAATTGATGGAACATGACCTTGTCGAGCGCGGCGTTCCGAAGGATAAGATTTTGCGCTTCCCCCAAGACGCAGACAGCACTAAAGAAGAAGCTCAAGCGCTTGTAAAGCTCGCAAAAAGCAAAAAATGGCGAAAAGTCATTGTGGTCACCTCGAATTATCACACTCGCCGCGCACGCTACATTTTTCGAAAGGTTTTTCCACAGGACATTGAGACACGTGTCGCCAGCGCCCGCGACGGCGACTTCGATCCACAGCTTTGGTGGGAGAAGCGTAAGTCCATTAAAGAGTTAATCCGCGAGTTCGCTGGCATGCCGGTGGCCGTGTGGGAACTCCGACATGGCAGTGAGTAAGATGAGAATGCCCAAGGGATTGTGGAATTGAGAGCACTAAATCCACTACGTATGGTATAGCTTTTCAAGAAACACCCCATATTTGCTACCTACCATTCTTATTTACACTCGCTAAGTCCTGTACTATCTTCACCCTTCCAAGTCGCAGCTTCCCGACCAGCCCTGCGATGTGTTGTAGCGATAAATCCTTCTGGCGTGGAGGTGTCGGATGTGGAAAAAAGAAGATGTGAAGTCTCAAGGCATTCCTGAAGCTTCAGTCACTCCTGCTCCTTCTCCCGTCGCGGCTACGCCAGGCGCTTCCGCTGCGTCTTCCGTTTCACTTCCTGTTTCTTCACGCGCCGCAGCGTGCATCAGTCAAGGAATTCGCATCAAAGGCGAAGTCACTGGCAGCGAAGATCTTTTCGTGGATGGCCTCGTGGAAGGAAAGCTGAACCTCACTGCGAATTGCTGTTTGACAGTCGGGCCGAACGGAACTGTCAAGGCCGATCTGAACGCGCGCGAAATCATTGTTCGCGGCAAGGTTGAAGGAAAAGTTACAGCCCGCGACAAACTCCAGGTTTGGAGTACCGGCCAGATTACCGGAGAAGTGCAAACCGGGCGTTTGGCCATCGAGGACGGAGCCCTCTTGCGCGGCAAAGTCGAAGCTGGCAAGCAAACTGCCAAATCTGCGGAAGCGATGGCGGCCGCGGCGGCAGCTTCCGCTGCGTCCCCGGCCCCAGAACTGAACTCCGGAACGGCTGCTGATTAAGCTATGAGCTTCCTTCACAAACTTGGGATCAGCGTGGGAAACGGGATGAGCCGTGAGGTCTCGCGGAGCATTTACTCGAATTCCCGCCCACGTACTCCCGGCGCAGGCGTCCCCGCGGTTGGCGCTCCGCGCGTTCCCGAACCTCTCGAAACCACCCGCGTTTCCAACGGCCTGAAAGAGTTTTTGTGGAATCTCGATGGACTCGGCCGCGGCGCTCTCCTGGATCTGGGTCCTGCCTGGCAAACCACTTTGAGTTTCTTCATCGAGCGCGGTTTCCGCGTCTCCTCGGAAGACCTGCTTCGCTCCTGGAAGGCGTTTCTCACCGAAGAAGAAACTCGGTTGCGCGAAGATAGCGCTGCGCGCGAATCCCTCGATATGACCCCTGGCGGCCGCTCTGTCCGCTTCCTACAAGAGAACCTGCAATATCCCCGTGTCTCCTTCGACGCCGTGCTTCTTTGGGACTTGCTTGACTATCTCGAGCCCACGCTGGTGAAGCGGATCGTGGCCAATCTGACGGAATTGCTGCGGCCCGGCGGTGTGATTTTTGCCATGTTTCACAGCAAGAAGCCGGAAGGCTTCCAGCGTTACCGCGTTCTGGATTCGAATACCCTGCAGGTTGTTTCTTCTTCGGTCATTTGCCCACCGCAGCGCGTTTATCAAAACCGGGAAATCCAGGATCTCTTCGGGCGCTACCGCACCGTGAAATCATTTGTCGGACGCGACCAGTTGCGCGAGACTCTCTTCATCAAGTAACCCCGAGCCATTCCCTTTGTGATTTCCGGGCTTCACTAAATCTTCGCTTGCATTCCGCTTTTCCCGGGAGTACAAGCAAGGCGTGAGCTCGTTGAGCTCCGGAGGGTACATGACTCCACCGGGCTTAGAGCTGCAACACCGCTGATCACACCGCTTTTGCGGTGCGCGTCGCTCGAGAAACATACGTGCATTTCGCGCGCTTCCGAGTCGACACAGCAAATTGGCAAAAGGGGGAACCGCCAGGTTCCCCCTTTTGCTTTTGATTTTCGGCCCTTCGAATCAGTGTTTCGCAGAAGACTTGTGGTGATGATGATGGTGGTGCCTGCTGTTGCTGTGTCGGCGATGATGGCGATCGTGTGAAGAGGCCGCGCTACTCGCTTGCGTTTGAGAATCTGCGCGCACTTCCGTGGTGCTTTGCGTAGCCAAGGTGGGCGGTGCGGAAACCAGTAGCGCACCCGTGGCCGCAAGAAGCAAAACTGCGAAACTGCGTTTCATTGGAGATCTCCCTCCATCCTGCAAATCCCCTGTAGCAATATTCAATCACAAGATGGCAGGAAAGTCGCCCGGGAGAATGTGGAAAACGCGGGATTCGGGCGCGTCACGCCGCGCGAGAAAATTGCGCAGCATTCGAAAGCGAACGCGGTGCGTGTCTCGCGCTTTTGAATCGCCCTTCGAGCCTTCAGCTGCCCAGCTTGAGGTGTTCCAGCCATTGTATCGCTTCGCGTTGGCTGGCAATGATTTCCGCCTGCCACACCAGGGCGACCGACATGGCGCTCATGGTGATCAGGCAAAGGACGAGGACAAAGCCGACGTGCGACTCGTTGGCCGGAATGCGAAGAGCGCGGCGAATCCAATCCATGGTTAGAGTTCTCCTAGTACTCGTCCCGCAATTCGTTGCAACAGTCAGCGGGGACACGCGGCCTGTCTGCTCTTTATCCAGCAATCCGACGGCCATGCTTTGTGGACAGTCTGATGCGTCACATCATATGGAAAAGTCGCGCTTTCTGGCACTAGCGCGAGCTCGCGGTTCCAGGATCTGGAAAGTTGTGTCCAAACCGACGCGCAATTGTGCAGCTTTTTTCCCACGCATCTTTACATGTGCGGAGCGATGGCTTCAAGTACCTGCCCCCACACTTCCGGAGAATGCAACGAGATTTGGACCGGGCCTCGGCGATTGGGTTTACTGTCCAAGGCTGACTCGAAGGGCTGATCCGCGAGCAGAATGGATCGCTCACAAAATGGAAATACCATCGGAGCCGAGTCGGCAGTGCCAATTCCCACAGTAGAGGCGTGATGGTGCAGTGCCCGGTCATACAGTCTGGAAAGCTCGCGAATCGAGCGTTGCACACTCGCGCCTACGGCCACGGACCAAAGAGCTTCGTGCTGCCGGAATTCTAGTTTGCGGGCGCGGCCCTCCTCCAGGAAACTTCGAATTTCCTTCTCGGAGGTGCCCGCAAAAAAGAAAATTTCATCGAAGTCGCGCTGTCGAACGAGTTCGGCCACCCGTTGGGGCAATCCCGTGTTTTGCGCGAGCTCACGAGGAGAAAGGGAACGCAACGTCACGACAGGGACTCCGGTATCTTCTGAGAGAGCCTCCAAGGCTTCGGCTGCGGCCGGCAAGGGCTCCGCAATGGGTATGCACGTGAAGCGGCCTAAGCGGAGCGTCGCTGATTTCGAGGGGCGGGCACCAGATGCATTCGGGCGCAGGTGAAAATAGTCTTCAGGAAGATAGACAGCGCAGCCGTCTTCAGCGATAAATGGATGACGGTGGCCTAATTTCCGGCGTGGTTCGTCAAATTGGAGCCTAGAGCGGCTGGTAAGCCACACTGCGGGAATACCCGCGTGATCAAGCGCCCCGGTAAATTCGTCAAAGCCGGGAGTGATTTTTCCCCGAGTGGGAACTAGCGAATCGACCGCAATATAAACCACGTTGGAAGTCTGCCGCAATCGAAACTCCGATAAGACAAAATTCATTTTAGCGGAATTCAGCAGGTCACTCGAAGGATGGCGGAACAAAAAAAGCGGGCAGATTGCTCTGCCCGCCTTTCGAGACCCGGCGCAGTTCGCCAGGAATTCTGGTTGATATTTAGTTGCCGGACTTTGTCGCGGCAGTGGTTCCCTGCGAATTCGCCTTCGGAACGCTGACGTACCCGCTGATGGTGTCCTTGCTGACCTTGTTGATGACCAATTCCTCAGGAAGATGCGTGCCCGAGGTGTAGAAGAAGATCGGCTCATTCAGAGCGCGGTTCTTCTTGTCGAAGCGCTTGTCTTCGACGGTCATTGCTACGCTGAACTGGTTGCGCTTTTCGTTCACGCCCTTCAGTTCCACGGTCACGTTGGCGACCTTTTGCGGCTTGTTCTTGCCGGTGATGGTGAACTCGGTATAGTCACGCTCACCCATGCGGCGCAGCTGGTCGATTTCATCGTGGTTGCGAGCGATTAGCGTGCCCATTTCGCTCTTGGCCATCTTCAAGTCTTCGCGGGTGGTGTCCAGGTCGGTGCGAACGCCCACGACCTTGGTGTCAACCGTCTTGACATCGTCGCTGCTGGCCTTGGTGGCAAGCTCGGAATGCACCGAAGTGTCAAGCGCGGTCACCTTCTGGTTCGTTTCGTCGTTCAATTTGGCCGCTTCCTCGCGCGCCTTCTTTAGCTGGCCCTGTGTAATCTTGAGCTTGCTGGTAACCACCTTCAAATCGCCCTGGAGATCGGTATTGGCTTTTTCATCCTGCGCCAGCCGGTCTTTCAAAGAAGCCATGTCCTGCTCAACGGACTGCTGTGTCGATTTCAATTGTGTTGCAACTGCTTGCTGGGTGCTATCGAGCTTCGAGGACGCATTCCAGCCAAACCCCAACCCTCCCAGAGCAACCAACCCGAGAACGATCATCGCGGGTAGCTGCCAGGATGAGCTGTTCTTCGTTACCACTGTCTGTTCTTCCGACATATTCGATTTCTCTCCTCGCCCATAAACGGGCAATGCCGTTGTAAACGGCCCGTGATAATGGGGATGCATGCCAGGAACCAAAGGTGGGCTGAGAAGCGAAGCCGTAACTGGTACAGGAAGATGGAGTTGCGAGGAACCAGCAAATCGTGTGGGGTACTAGTCCTGGGAAAGTTTACGCGAAATCCCGGTCCACAGCGGATTTTTTGCCTGCCAAAAATTATTTGGCGACTGCCCCAAGTTCTTGAAGCTCAGCTTGTAGCTGCTCCGGTGACTTGAAGACAATGCTTTTCATGCCAAGGCGCTCGGCAGCTTCGGCGTAAGCAGGCACATCATCAATATAGACGGCTTCCTGTGCTGGCACTTTACAGCCTTGCAGAGCCTGCTTGTAAATGAGCGGGCTAGGCTTGCTGGCGCCCACCCGGCACGAGTAAATGCGCACAGGAAAGAACTCGAAGAAAGCAAAGGCCTTTTCCATGTGCGCGACATGGAGCGGATCGGTATTGGAGAGCACCGCCATGCGGTGACCCTTGCTGAGTTTTTGCAGGAAAGTCGAATCCTGCAAGGGAACCGGATCCAAAGCGCGATTCCACACTTCCACGAACTGTTCAAAACTGAGCTTTCCACCCAGCCGCTTTGCTAGATGAACATGCCAATCGCGCGGAGACATCCGGCCTTCCTGCCAATCCATCCACCGGGGATCCTTCTCCAGGGAGGACCAGATCTCCTGCGGGGACATCGAGACGCCCTCCGCTAAGCCATTGGTGGCGCGCGAGACGTCTACTCGGATCAGCACACGGCCGATATCAAAGATGATGGCGCGGTACCGGTTGGAACCCACAGTTTATTTGCCCTCTACATCACGGAGGGAAGCCGAACGATTTGCATTAATGACGTTTAGCTGATGCCGGGCACGAAGGATGCTGATGATCGCGGGCAGGATGGAGAGAAAGATAACGACGGCAATGACGTAGTGAATGCGCTGGGCAAGGTTGGGAACCAAATGACCGAGAAAGTAACTGCCCAGGATCATCGTTCCGACCCAGAAAGTCCCTCCCAAAATGTCAAAGGCGAGGTAGCGAGAGTACGGCATCTTTGCGACGCCGGCCACCGGCGGACAAAACGTGCGGATGATGGGCACGAAGCGCGCGAGAATCACGGCGCGGCCGCCGTACTTTTCATAGAAGTCGTGGGCGCGCTGCAGGTGGCTGCGGCGAAAAAAAAACGAGTCTTCGCGGCGGTAGAGCGCGGCTCCCGCGGAGCGGCCAATCCAGTAGCCGATTTGGTCGCCCACGATGGCGCAAAGCATGACGGGCAGAAGGAGCCACTTCAGAGGAATCACGCCAGCAGCAGAGAAAATGCCGGCGGTGACGAGCAGGGAATCGCCGGGAAGAAAAAACCCGACAAAAAATCCGGTTTCTACGAAAACAATGGTGCAGACGAGCGGGGCTCCCCCCGCGCGGATCAGCTCTTTGAGTCCCTCGGGGCTATACAGGGCGCGGAAGAAGTGAAGGATGGCATCAAGCACTCGGCGTTGTTCCTCGCAGCGTAAGAGTGGCGCGAATTTCTAGCGGGCACGAGCACCAGAGAGCGCGAGCGCAGACCGGCGAAAGCACCCAATCCTATACGGTAGCAGAAAACCCCGAAGTCCTCTCCACATTCGTGCCAGAAGAAGATGATGCCGGTGATGAAAGCGAGCAGTGCGCCGAAACGAATCATCCGTGAGCCTCCGCGAGCCAGAGGTAACTACGGTCTTCAGCTTCGAGCCGGGCTTCGAGAGCAAGCGCGGCGTCTTTCTTTTGTCCCAAGAGCTTTTCGATGCGCGGGAGGGCGCGTCGGGCGGCGACGGCGCCTGCTTCGATGGTTTCCTCAGCGCGGTCAAAATCATCCCAGGCAAGAGATTGCACATCGGGGCGGAGAACCAGGTCGGCGTAACGCTCCCAGATTTCGAGCTGGTGTTTTTGCGCGGCGCTGACGGCGCGGCTGACCACCTGGAAAATATTGGTGGGAGCGCCGCGATAGCCGTCCTGCACGCCAACGGAAATGCCGAGGACCGTCGTTGCACCCAGATCGCGTGCGGCGCGGGTAGGAACGGGAGCCACTAGGCCGCCGTCGGCGAGGCATCGCGTGCCGATCTCCACCGGCTCGAACAAGCCGGGGAACGCGCAGCTCGCGCGAATGGCGTCAACCAGATTGCCCTGAGTAAAGACGACCGGCTCGCCGGAGGTGAGATCGGTGGCCACCACTGCAAGCGGAATGCGGAGATCTTCAAACTGGCGCGACTGAAAGACGCGCTCGATTAGGTTTCCGAGCCGGTGATTGCTCGCCAGCCCGAGGCGGGAAACGCGCCAGCGCGCGAAATCGCGGAAGCGAATGTTGCGGCAGATTTCGATGATGCGCGCGAGGGGCGCGCCGCTCGCATAAGCAGCACCAAGAATGCTGCCGACGCTGGTTCCGGCGATATGAGAGACGGGAATGTGGTGCTGCTCGAATACCTGCAGAACGCCCAAATGGGCAAAACCGCGGGCGAAGCCGCCGCCAAGGGCCAGTCCGATGCCTGGCTGCGCGGAAACGTTCGCAGAATCGACCGCCTGCGTTTGGCGCGAAGTATGAGCGTGCGACGTCATGCGAATAAGGATGACAGAGGAGAGCGGCGCAACCTATGGACCGGGCGTCCTCAAATTCCAGTACGAATGTACCGCGATGGAAACCACGCGGGACTCAGTGGAGACGATGCCGACAGTACCTTCTTACTAGTCCTCTGCCCTCTCTGTACCATTGTGACCCGCGGTAGAGCGCGCGATTCTCTCCTGCGTCACGCTCAAGTTCTGAGGGGGTCAAGAATGGAAAGCGCGTTCAAGTCTTGGATTGGGCATCCGGTGGTTCTCCAGGTGGCACTCGGCGACATCAAGGTGCCGCTGCGCGGGAAACTGCTGAAAGACGGAGCCGACACCGTGCGTATGCGCATCGGCGACGGCTGGGATGTTGACATCTACAAGACGATGATCCTGGCGGTGGAGGAAGACGGCATAACCATACTGCCGGCGTGAGGCTGCCAACATGAAAACACAAGAACTCACATACGTGACGCGCCGTAGAGCGGCGGTGTTGCTGCGCCTTTCCGAGCAAGAATTGAGCCGGATTTCGAGTGAATCGGGATTCGGTCACAAAGAAACCGCAGGCGGTGAGGAAGAAACCTACTTTACTTACGAAGAACTTCGGCAGATTTGTATGCTGGCCGTAAACCACGTGAACTGAGCCACAACGAGCTTACTCCGGCCCCCCTCTGTAATACCCCCACCCCGGGTCGCTCCCCCCAGCGATCCGGGGTTTTTCTTCTGTCTGACGTGCATCGCTTTTGCATTCAATATTTTACAAACGCACCTCAAGTAATACTTTAAGCTTTGCCATACAAAGTAGATTACAGGTTAGGCTTTGCCGCTTTTCTGTCCTTGCGCCACGCCGCACTCAATTAAAGTCCAAGCCCTGCAAGTACTTTCCCGAAACTTAAAGACGGTTTTGGCCTCTCTTCTGGAAACAATTTGACAGGTTCCTCCGCTGCGAAGAAACTTATGCCCCCGGGAGGGACACGATGCGCAGATGGGATGTGAGAACGACAAGAAAGCTGACAGCAGCAACCGCGGCGGCACTGCTTGTCTGCCTTGGAGCGGCCGCAAGGAAGGCTGCTTCGGAG
>Ga0187769_10002607_pt1 | contig 10603 bp, 8 predicted proteins | sample 0116_SJ02_MP02_1_FD_133140 | JGI IMG/M metagenome (GOLD analysis project Ga0187769, IMG submission 133140) | Tropical peat soil microbial communities from peatlands in Department of Meta, Colombia - 0116_SJ02_MP02_10_MG | ecosystem: Environmental > Terrestrial > Soil > Wetlands > Peat | place... | reverse complement strand
TCGACTGCTTGACAAGTTCTCGAAGGCCGCGTCAGCCCTGAGAATCGGAAACGGTCTCTCGCCTGGGACCGAAATGGGTCCCTTGGTGACGAGGTCGGCAAAAGAGCGCGTCCGGGAGTACGTGCAGAAAGGAATCGACGAGGGCGGGAAGCTGGTGCTCGACGGTCGAAATGCCAAAGTCGAGGAGTTCCCAAGCGGGTTCTATCTGGGGAGCACAATCCTTGATGATGTTTCTCCGACAATGAGCGTGGCACAGCACGAGGTATTCGGCCCCCTGGCCAGCGTCATACATGTCGAAACCCTCGACGAAGCTCTGGACATTGTGAACAACAGTACCAATTATGGAAACATGGCCAGCATATTCACGTCCTCGGGCAGGATGGCACGCGAGTTCAGACGACGGGCAAATGCGGGCAACATAGGAATCAACATTGGTGTGGCGGCACCGTCGGCTTTCTTCCCATTCGGAGGAATGAGGGATTCCTTCTTCGGCGTTGCGCACCCGCAGGCAGACACCGTGGACTTCTTCACAGACAGAAAAGTCATACTTTCGCGCTGGTAAAAGAAAAATCGTCGGTCATGCGGGAAATATTTAAAAGCCGACCACAGAACTGACCTCTCAACATATTGGTATTCCAAGGCGGTAGAAAGTACCGCTTGAAGCAGTTGGAGCCAGAGGACCAAAACCCGCTTCCAAATCAACAGCCCGAGAGGCCCTTCGCTGCTCCTTTCGGCCTAATGCCACTAGCAGTACCGTACGAAGACTCTCCCCCAGAGGTGAGGGTCCTCAACGCGGTCGCTGCAGGGCTGGTGTTCGAAGGGAGAAACGATGTTGCCCCAGGACTTGGAGTGTCGAAGATGGATTTCAACCGAGCGTTGCGTTCGCTTAGGAACGATGGCGCAATCTACGTTGGCTCTGGTGGGAAGTACAGGCTCAGCTTCCACACATCCAACTTCCCCAACATCGTCGCGAAATAGAAGCATTCTACAGGGGAATCAATTCACGGGAACGGCCCGTTCCGGCCTCATGGGTTACTTAGTGAGCAGGCTATCATTCCAAAGCCAGCCTAGGGTTATTGCCTTGAAGCGATAGCGTAGACTCTATCTCTTGCTGAACGCTCCTTTCTACCCAAGGTCCGCATGTCCTGCTGCCTTGAGAAAAGAGTTAATACGACAATAGGAGGGAAAACAGCAAAGTCTTCTTGGTTGGCCCTCGATGATCTTGGTGCAGGGGAAAGTCGTCAGGCTTTGGCGCCAGTAGAAAGAGGTCAGGCGAACGGTGTGCCCCCACCTGCAGAACGAGACGGGGGAGACTACCTGCTTGTCATCAATGACCTGACAATCGACTTCGTATCTGTCGACGGCAGAGTGAGAATCCTCAAAGGCGTTTCGCTGAACGCGAAGAAGGGCGAAGTCGTCGGCATTGTGGGCGAGAGCGGCTCAGGTAAGACTACACTAGGCTTGGCCATCCTCGGGCTTCTGGATTCCCCCCCTGCAAAATTCGTCAGTGGAAGAATAGTCTTCGAAGGCAAAGACGTCCTGAAACTGAAGGAAGATGAAATGGAGAAAATTTACGGCACTGGAATCAACATGGTTTTCCAAGAGCCGCTTGACTCTCTTAATCCGGTGTATACAGTCGAGTCACAGATTGGTGAGGCTTTGAAGGTTGAAAGAAAGAGGGGCGGCGGAACGATTGTTCAGGAATCAGAAGCGGAATCCAGAAGGGTGATTACCGACCTGCTAAGGAATCTGTGCATAGATAAGCCGGAGGAGGTTATGGAACGGTATCCACACGAGCTTTCCGGCGGCATGAGGCAGAGGGTAGCCATCTCGATTTCTACCATCGAAAAACCGAGGTTGATGATCTCCGACGAGCCTACCACCGGTCTCGACGCCTATGTCCAGAACAGAATTCTCGGGATGTTCAGCGCGCAGATAAAGTCCGGTGGGACCGTGTTGTACATAACCCACGACCTGACCATCGCCTCCCAGATTTGCGATAGAATATACATCATGTACGCTGGAAGAGTGATGGAAGCCGGGAAAACACGTGATGTCCTCCAGAATCCCTTGCATCCCTACACAAACACGTTAGTTGCCTCGGTGCCCCAAGGGTTCGAGGACGCCCCGCCTTTGGCGGTTCAGCTGGGCGAACCACCGGATCTGAGGCATCTCCCTGACGGTTGCAAGTTCAACCCCAGATGTCCGTACCTGAAGGACATTTGCAAGAAAGAGGAACCGAGATTGGAGGAGGTCTCGGCAGGACGGTACACTGCATGTTGGAGAGTCGATAAGGCGAATGGGAAATTTAGTTGAGATAGACCACCTGACAGTCAGTTTCAGGTCGAAAAGAAGGGCTAGCCTTTTCCGCAGCGGACCTTCGTTGAAGGCTCTCGACGATGTCACCCTCACCATAGGGGAGAAGGAGACCTTCGGGCTGACCGGCGAAACTGGCTCGGGAAAATCTACCTTGGCCAAAGTCTTGGTGGGCCTGTACAAACCCACATCCGGGACCGTCAGGTTGCTGGGGCGAAAAATCGATTACAAGAAAAGAAAAGACATCGCCTTCCTGAGACAGAACGTCGGCATAGTCTTCCAAGACCCTGTTCGATCTCTGAATCCGTCGCTAACGGTGAAGGAAGTCATAACGGAGGCGCTCATAGCGTCCAAGTCGATACCCAAGAAAGACTACGACGAAAGAATAGATTTCATAAACAAACTTGTCGGAGTGACGAAGGATCTGTTGCCTCGTCGTCCAAGGGAACTGAGCGGGGGGCAGAGGCAGAGGATCAGTTTGGCTAGGGCTCTTGTGGTGCCCAAGAAGCTACTTGTGCTCGACGAACCGACTAGCGCCCTAGATGTTTCGATTCAGGCGCAGGTCTTGAACACCCTCAAGAAGCTGAAGTCCGAGCTCGACATGTCATACCTTTTCATAACCCACGACATCAACGTAATCAAGTACGTCAGCCATAGGCTCGGCGTCCTGTTCTACGGAAGGCTCGTGGAGATAGGAGACACTCGAACCGTCGACACGGAACCGAAACACCCCTACACTCAAAGCCTGATTTCGCACGTCCTGACGCTCAAGAAAGCCCAGCTGCAGGAGACCGTCGTTTCCGAGCACAGACCGGCGCCCTCCGGCTGTCGGTACCGTATTGTCTGTCCAGCTGCCTTCGATAGGTGCGCGGCGGTGCCTCTCTGGGTGAATCTCGGAAGCGGCCATCTCGTCTCCTGCTTCCTTTATGACCACTTGTCAAGTAAAGAGAACCAGGCGCTCCTTCCAACAGCTGCGGCCACAGGTGGCGATTTGCGGGTCCCACCTCACGAACCCTCGTGAGAGAACATTCTCTAATCCACTGACGGCACAACACATGTTTCCTATTGGATTCTTGTTTCGATTTCTTTCGCAGGTTTGCTCCTAACTAGGATATGAGGCCTGAGCTTAACGTCCAGTGCCTCCCTGATTCCTTCCCCGAGGAAGCTGAATCCTGCCACGATCACAGCCACAACCACAGCCGGTATGATAATCTGGTAGGGGAACAAGAAGAGGTTGGTTCCTACGTTGGATACCATCATCCCAAGCTCCGGCGCAGACGGGGGTATTCCCACATTCAGGAAGCCGAGAGTCGACAGAGTCAGGAGTGCAGACCCAACGTCGAAGGTGGCATAGACGAGGATAGTCGGCAGAACGTTAGGAATGGCATCTTTTCTTACAATGTAGAAGAAGGACGAGTTCAGCGCTTTCGATATCGACACGAAATCCTCAGCAGCGATTGCGAGGACGCCTCCCCTCACCAATCTGACGTATGGTGGCCACCAAACGATGATCATAGATAAAGTGACATTCACAAGGCTGGGGCCCAGAGTTGCAGCGATGGCCATGGCCATGATCATCGTGGGGAAGGCCATGAACAGATCAGTCAGCCTCATCAGGACCTCATCCAACCATCCTCTGAAGAAAGCTGCAAGGGTACCAAGGACGATTCCTATGGCTGCCGAGAGAGCTACGGTTATGAGCGGGATGCCTACGTCGATTGGCAGGGCCGTTATTACCCTGGAGAACATGTCCCTACCCAGTAGGTCTGTTCCGAACGGATGTGAAAGAGACGGAGGAAGATTCGCCGAAACAAAACTGGGCTGGTACGCACTGTAAGGAAGGATTGCCCCAGAGCTTACGATCTGGACCACAGTAACTATCAAGAAAAGAGAAACTGTCAGAAGCCCGAACATGGAGAGCGCGTTGGACGTGATGAGCCTCCTCATACTCGCGGCTCCTGTGCTCAACCCTCGCCTCCTCCCTCTCCTAGGGCGATCCGAGGATCAAGCAATGAGTAGAAGACATCGGCTATGAAGTTCGCTACGATTACGCCCAAGGTGAAGAGCAAAACGCATGGAACCAGGACAGGGTAGTTTATGGAAACTATCGCGTTATAGGTGAAGTAACCAATTCCCGGCCACGCGAAAATCTCCTCGATGACGATGGTCCCGGAGAGCAAGAACCCAAATGTCACCGCTATGATGGTGTTTGTGTCTATCAGAGCATTCCTCAGTATGTGGTTCCTTCTTACCTCTCCCTCTGCTAATCCTTTGGCACGGGCGGCCTTCACATGCGTCGACCATCTCGAGTTCAGTATCGATGACCGCATTATCCTCGCGACCAGCCCGAAGTCAAGCAGTGCTAGGACGGCGGCTGGCATGATGACATGGTCGATGCCGGATAGAAACGCCGGGCCATTCAGCTGAATCAGAGCGTCCAGGATGTAGATCCCTGTGATGTGATTGATGGGTGCCAATGTCTGTGAATACATGCCGCTAGACGGGAAGAGTGGAAGGTAGCTCGAGAAGACTAGTATCGCGAGAAAACCTCCCAGATAGTAGGGGGAAGACCATGTGGCAAGGTAGAAGATTCTTATCAGGTGGTCCACTTTAGTGCCGAACCGCATTCCCGCAACGTAGCCGGACGCCACGCCTAGGGCCACGATCATAATCATAGAGACAAGGACGAGCTCCAGTGTATTCGGGAAGTAGAAAGCCATCTCTGAAATGATGGACTTCCCGGTCTGCGGGTCGGTGCCGAAATTGCCGGTCGCGTACGATTGGAGGTAGTAGTAAAGCTGATCCCACCAAGGCTGGTTCAGGTGATACCTTGCCACTACGGCGGCTATGGTTGACTTGCTGGCCCTTGCTCCTGCCCACAGGTGTGCAGGATCAGGATTGAGGATATAGGAGATGAAGAAGACCAGAAGCAGGGCGCCGATTAGGACAAGAATCGCACCCAGAACTCGTTTTCCCAGGTACGGAAGGAAATCTCTTAGGGGGATCATATTCGCCCCCTCGCTAGCTTGAATAACTGATCGTATTGTAATACAGGAAGTAGCCCATGCCGGATCCGGCAGGACTGGGGATTATGCCCGTAATGCCATTAGCCCTCACGGCCATCATCTCAGGAACATAGAGCCAGATGTCCGTATAGTTCTGGTACATCCTCTGCGTGATGTTACGAAACGCTCCAATTATCGTTGAACTATTTACTGCGGTTGCAGCCTGAGTTGTCCAATTGAGGACCTGAGAGTCCACGAAGGCGCTCGACCCGATTTGGTTCGTGGTCGTGAAATAGGAAACGTAGTCTATGCTTGCAGTGTAGTCCTCGCTATAGTAACCGAATCCCATAGCGAAGGTCGTATTCTCACTGCTCGGGGAATCAATCAGGGTTGCGTACTCTCTGAAGGGCAGGGACTTCAGAGTGATTGGTATGCCAATCGACCCCAAGTTGCTACTTATGATTTCAGCAGCCCCCTGGTCTGTGGGATCCTCGGAATCGTAAAGGAACGAAACAGTCGGGAATTGCCTACCGCTTGGATTGAGCGTAGTTCCATTGGGCAGGTGCGATACGAACCCTGCTTGTGCGAGCGAGACTGCCGCCTGTGTTGGGTTGTATGGATATGGGCTCAGCCCCTCCGTCGATTCGTTATAGTATTGGAATCCTGGTGGAACCGGCCCGATCCATTGCTGGGCGTGGCCGTTGAATACTAGCCGAATGATATCCTGGTAGTCTATTGCATTTGCAACCGCCTTCCTAACATTGATGTTGTTGAAGATCGGGAACGCCTGGGTATCCATGTACAGGTAATGCACGTCTTCCGATGAGCCATAGACGATCGGGAGAATTGACGTGGTGACTCCAGACATAGGGGAGGTGACATTGTAGTAGGTAACCGGAACGCTGATCATCTGAACAATCCCTGCGCTGAGGTCGGCTATGCTCGTAGCCGAATCTTTGTAGTAGATGACTATGTTTTTGAGAATTGCCGGAGCGATGGCATTGTTAAGCTGCGACGCCGGAAGGTTATCTGCCCAGTAACTGGGGTTCCTGATCAGACTCACGCTCTGTCCCAATACCCAAGACTGCAGTTCATAGAAACCTGTGCCGAGTGCTTCTGTCGTCATGAAGCCGTTCGCAGCTCCTGCAGTCACTCCTCCATGGGCTCCCACATAAGCCGGGTCGACAGCCGCCGCCATCGGAGTAACGAGCGTCGCAAGGAATGCCGAATACGGCGCCATTCCATTGTAGCCGTAACCTAGATTGAACTGAATTGCGGAAGCATTCAGAACCACGACCGACTGGTCGGGTCGGGTCATGACGGTCAAGTTGGCGGAAGACGGATTGAAGTAATTGATTGAATTCAACATCGAGTCTGTCACGTTAAACGTCATTCCGTTCCCCGCGGCAAGGTTCTGGCCCAAAATCCAAGACGGCGCTTGGTTCATCACTAAGGTCCTGTAGACGGAGTACCATATGACATAGGCGTTGAACGGATCCCCATTGCTGAACGATACGCTTGGCCTGAGTTTGAACGTGTAGTTCATTTGGCTGGGTGAAATTGACCAAGAGCTAGCAAGTACACCCTCGTAGACCGTGTCGCTGCTGCCACTGTAGGTCAGGAGCCCTTGGTAGATTTGTTCTACCACCTCCCAGCCCGATGTCTCGTACGTCACAGCAGGGTCAAGGTTATCGGGCTCGGTCAGTTCATCTACTTGCAGCGATGTCTTTGTCGGGCCAGTTTTTGACGTAGTCGTCGTCGTAGACACCGATGGCGTGGTGGTGGACACCGATGGCGTGGTGGTCGGACCTGTGGAGCTCTTGGCAGTACCTGATTCGAATCCGTAGTAGACGCCAGCTGACGCAATCAAAATCACTATTATGAGCACAACCCCGAGAACCGTCCTTGAAACAGCTCTCATTCGCAGAGGCTTCAATACAACCCGGAACGAAAATTGGCCTTCCGAGGTATTTACGCGTTTGGCCGAATCCAGTGCGGGACCTGAGAATGGCTGGCGGCGAGCACTTTAGGGTCGCCGGTCGCCAGACGCGCCCATATCACCCAGCAGCAGGGAAGGAAACGCTTCTCTCTCCAGGCATGCGGAACCGAGGTTCTCCTCCGTCCTCTCTGTCAGGCTCGTTATCCATGGTACCTAGGCAATAGCTTCCGTACTCTGAACTTTGCCCAGCTCCGTCCGCGATACACACGTGTCAACTCCTTTGCGAACAAGTTCCCTGAGTATTGGATATGGATCCAGCGACTCTGGCGGGATGACTCCTTTCTGCTTTATCTTCCCCTCAGCCAGCATTCTCACGAACGTAGCCGGCACGACTCCTGTGAGGAAGGACGTTCCGTTCTCGCGTAACGTTCTGTACGATTCTGTGTGTGAAGCCATGGTGCTCAGCTTGTATGTGACAGTAGAGCTCCCCCTTTTCCCCTTCACTTCGACCACAATACCAGTGTGACCTCTTACCGTCTTCGAAGCCGAGACAGGGGTGGGAATTACTGAATTGAGCAGCTCTATGGGGGCTATCTTCGAACCTCTTACCTCGACGGGCTTGGCGTCCATTAGGCCCAACTTCTTCAGGGTGTGGAGGATGGCTACGCATTCGTCTGTCAGGGCGAGCTTGAAGTCTACGTACTTGACGCCCTTTCCTATGTATTCCGGTAGCGTCATCACTTCCTCGTGGTCGACGAGGTAGACTGGTTGTGCTCCGATCGGCTCAGGAAATTCGTACACCTCTCTTCCACTCAAAGGTGGAGATGACACTCTCTTTCCATCAACAAAAGTTCGAGGGGAGTCGAATACCTCCGAAAAGAAGACCTCGGGGGAAAAGAGCAGCATAAAAGCGAACTTAGTACTTGTGGAATTCTCCCCGTCCCTGACCCTTATCTCCTCGACGCTGTCGAGCCTGTCCGCCGCGTACCTGGCAAAGATGTTCGACAGCCCAGGGTCCTCACCCAGACCTGGGACAGCGAGCAGTCCCGCCTCCTTCCAAGCTTTGTCCTTGGCAAGCTGCTCATCGAGTCCATTGCCTGCAAGGTCGACGTAGTTCGCCCCTTTAACGAGGGACAGATCCATCATCGTGTGGTTGAACCTAGGATGGCTTGCGTTGATTACGACGTCCTTCCCATCGATTACAGCGCCAAGCTCTTCTTCGTTGCCGGCATCGATTTTGACGACATTCGTCTTGCTACGCGACAACTTTGCTATCTCGAGGGCATGTGTTGTGTTCTTGTCCGCCATGGTCACCGACTCGATCGCCCTGCTCTCAAGCAGAACCTGTGTGATTACGGAGCCTACGGCACCCAGCCCAACCACCAGCGCTTTCATTCTAGGTCAAGGCGGTTGCCCTGGCAGGGTTAATACACCTGATGAAGCATTTAGGGCGAAGGGTTATAGCAACTCAGAAGTGGCTCGCGCGACCATGGATGTTCTCATCGTTGGTGTTGGGTCAGTCGGCTCCGTAATAGCCCAGTACTTACAGCAGGATAGTTCGATCAGTTCTCTCACCCTTGCGGACAGGGATATTTCTCGAGCACGCAATATAGCTGCTAAGCGTGGAAAGACGAGAGTAAGGGCGGTCAAGATTGACGCTAGCAAGCCTGGAGAGCTCGAGAAACTGACGAAGGGGATGGGCATCGTCGTGAATTCCGGTCACCCCATTTTCAACGAACCTCTGATGCAATTCTGTGAAGAGCACGGCGTCGCCTACGTTGACTTGGCCAGCAGCAAGATGACGGATCAGCTGGCTCACGACCGGAAGTTCAGAGAAGCAGATACACTCGGAGTCGTAGGTCTGGGTGAGGACCCTGGGCTGTCGAACATCTTTGCCAGGTACGCGGCGGACAGACTGACAACTGTCAAAGAAATCAAGGTGAGAGATGGTGAGTTCTCTGTCAGTAAACTGCACGGCTTCGTGCCGCTCTTCTCCCCCGAGGTCTTTTTCGAGGAAGTGCTGACAGACGCTATCATATTCATCGACGGCCAGGTCAAACATTTCCCTCCGATGACCGAAAAGGAAGTGTATGATTTCCCTCCGCCCATGGGGAAGCAGACGGTCTACGCCTTGGAGCACGAGGAGGTGCAGACACTTCCCTACTACATCAAGAAGGGGGTGCGGTACGTGGATTTCAAACTCGCTCTCTCTGACGAGTTCGTCAACAACGTGAACCTTCTCAAAGAACTCGGACTGCTCAGCACGAGGCCCATCGACGTAAAGGGAACTCGAGTCCGACCGTTCGACGTCTTCATTGCGACTCTCCCCATTCCTGTCTCAGTGGCTTCAGCGTTGAATGGCCACGCGGGCATTTCCGTCGAGGTGACAGGAACAGCTCGCGGGAAAGAGACCAAGTACACCTTGAGTACCCAGATGTCTCACAAGGAAGCGTACAAGCAGTTCAAGGCGAACGCGACGTCATTCCTTACTGGCATCGTACCAGCGGTCTATGTCTCGACCTTTGCAAGGGGCAAGGTCAAACAGAAAGGGGTCATCCCAGCAGAAATGCTGGACGCCGACTTGTTGCTGGCTGAGCTGATGAAAGCGGGTGTGAAGACGACACTAACGAAGTCCAGTGAAGGGGAACTAGAAGCCTAGCTCCCCTAAGAACATCTCAGGCAGGACTACGCTGAGAGTCGCTTTAGCGCCTCTTCAAAGGCCTGGACAGTGAAGGCGATGTCTTCCTCACTGTGAACTGTAGAGATTGCGACCCTCTCATAGTTGTCAGGATGCAGGTAGACACCGCCGTCCAGCAGCAGTTGATGGAGCGTGCGGAACTTGTCCCAGTCGATTAGGAGGCTTTCCCGGTAGTTGGTTATCTTCTGGTGTTTCGTGAAACTGAGTGAGAAGATTCCGGGCACGCTCTGTATGCAGGCCTTGTGCCTGGTGGTCTGAACAGCCTGAGACAGGCCTGACGTAAGCTTCTCTGTGTTCTCCTTCAAAGTCTTGAGTGCGCGGTAGTCGTCTGCTGCGAGGACGTCTAGGTTCGCGAGTGCACCAGCGAGTGTCAGCGAGTTCGCGAAGTATGTCCCTCCATACGAGACTTTCCCTGGGGCCAGGAGTTCCATGTACTCTTTCTTGCCTGACAACGCCGCCAGAGGGAGGCCCCCTCCTAGTGCCTTGCCCCAGGTGGAAAGGTCCGGAGTCACCCCGTAGAGTTGCTGAGCTCCGCCTGGAGCAATCCTGAAGCCAGTGATCACTTCGTCAAAGATGAGAAGAGCGTCGTTTGAGGTGGCAATCTCCCTGACCGCCTTCAGGTAGTCGACATCAGGTGGGATTACG
>Ga0187769_10002605_pt1 | contig 10610 bp, 9 predicted proteins | sample 0116_SJ02_MP02_1_FD_133140 | JGI IMG/M metagenome (GOLD analysis project Ga0187769, IMG submission 133140) | Tropical peat soil microbial communities from peatlands in Department of Meta, Colombia - 0116_SJ02_MP02_10_MG | ecosystem: Environmental > Terrestrial > Soil > Wetlands > Peat | place... | reverse complement strand
TCTCGCGTGGTGGGCCTTTGTATCAGTAGTAATTCGGGTTCACGTGTTCCACATATAGGGCTGCGACGCAATGCGCTGTTATCTTCTTGACCTGATATCAGAGCGCCATTCTTCGCGTTTGTAAGCGCGCCGTTGATGGTAAATGTCTGTCCGGTGGTGACGGTAGCCGGGGTTACCGCAGCGGAGAGCTTTGGCGTAATGGGGAGTTTAGACATAAAATTACTAGAACAAAGCACGGTGAAGGCATAGGGCTCTCCGGCATCAGGCACGTCAATTGGGTCGATGCGGGCTGTCCAGTTCCCCGGCTCAGGTGCGTCGATCTCGTACCCTATGCTGTTAGTAGTCTCCCAATGCTCAACAACAGGATATCGACCGTCACGCATAACTACACCGCTCGGTGATGTGACGGTAAGGGCCAGCTTGCTACCTCTATAGCCGAGGGCAAACGTCGCGCTATCAGCAAGGTCGATCGAAACTTTGATTTCTTTGGGGCTACCCTTAGTAACGATGCCTCGGTTGCCCGTAACAGAAACAGAATGACGATCTTCGGGATCGTTGGGCATCGGGGTATTTACCACTGGCCTTTCTGGATGTTCAATATAATCGATCACGCGGTCGAGCACCCCTTTATCATGTACCAGCGCGTTATGATTCAGGCCAATGTATGTGTCAATCCCCGCGCCACTTATCCAGCTCTGTTCATTTGCTACTATGCCGTCTCCGAGATGAGTGCTATAATAGTATGCTTCGTGTTTCTCATCAATTTTCTTCGCGAGTGTCTTTCGGCCAAAAAACCAGAACCCAAAGTGTGGATCGTGGTTCGCGTTGTTCCCCATGATAACCCGATAAGTAACACCTGGAGCAATATGACCTCCATCCAATGTGGACACGGTAGTACTGTCCGTTCGCATTTGTTGCACTGCCTCTTTACCAAGAGAGGGGACTGCCCAAAGCAACAAGTCTGGAACTTTATCTGCAATTGCTGCACCATGGCTTACGGGAGCTATCCCAATCCACTGTGCTATGTTTTTATCTCCTCCCAACTGCTCCATGTACCAACGTGTTACTAACGCACCCATTGAATGACAGACGATGGTAAACTTCCCGTTATAGTGGAGGATTGTTTTTTGCTCATTGATGAAGCTCTGTAATTCATAGGCATACGTCGTCGGAGAACCAGTTCCTGGGGCATAGTCGAATACAAAATAATCCCGATCTTTGACATAGCCACGGTTGTTCAATTCTTGTACCAAATTTACGCTGCCGCTGCTCCATGTTTCTGGGGATCCGTGCCAGCCGTGGACAAGGATGATAGGTGTTTTATTGAACTCAATCTTTATGCTGTGAACCGTCACCTCTGCCGACGCAGAGGCCCTTTGGCCAGTAGCAGTCCCGACTACCGTGAACAGCATAATTACGATCAATAATAGCGAGATAATTTTTCTGTTCATGGGTTGAGACCTCATTTTCTAAAACATTTATTAATGCGCGAGAATGCATAAAACTAACGCCATTTTATACAGCTTTTACCATTGAATGCGCTATCCCTCACAAGTGAGATGGTATAATAATGAGATTTATCATCGACATACTAATCCGAGTCATACCGCAAAGGTCCGATAATATTGCTGCGAGACTCACGATTATTGGCATTACGGTGACTCAAGAGGCAATAAAGTGCAGGACGGCAAAGACAAAATAGATAGCTTACAACAATGGCGGCCCGTCGTTCCAATATACGTGAAAATTAACACAAAAGGAGAAATGGATTATAAAGCTTCTATTGTTTTTATAACTCGTATGGCTCTCTATTCATTCTTTTAATCCCATAGATATCCACTGAGTGGCTGCATACCTAATTGTCGGAGGAGGACAAACTGCGAGAGTGCGTCGAAAAGAAAATCGTTATGTATGGATTCTACCATCTTATTGTGAATCTTTTCAATCCCAATAGCATTTCAGAAAAAAAGTGGCTGAACAGATATATTTCTCCGAAACTTAGCGCACCAATGAATGTCGGGCGCGTCCTTATAGCCCTAGCCGTATTATTTTAACACGAATCGCTACGTCCTTACTACCTTCTTCATTAATCATTATTACGATCAACTGCAATTAGTTAAGACACATAAATAAAAAAAGTTGTATAAAGCGATGAGGGCTAAAAAAAATCGATGAGAGTTCAACGACAATTGCAGTTTTTTCTCGTTCTGATTACACTTATGTCTATCCACAACCATTTCACAACTACCACCAAAGGACTGAAACCCACGATGACCATGTACTATGACTTTGGTGAAAAACATAGCGAACGAGGAGAGGTGAAAATTTGTCGAACTGGGAGAGCACATTAGATGAGTACGGTATGATGATAGAGCAGCGGCTATCCCACTTTATCAAGAAGGAGTGCATGGACGCCCGCACTTATCATGATTTTATCGGGAGAGTGTACAAGGACATCTCAGACTATGCACTTAGAGGGGGGAAGAGACTGGCGTCTTGTAGCACTCTCCTCACGTATAAAGGATTTACAAACGATGTCAATGATCGGATCCTCGACATCTGTACGGGCGTGGAGCTCTACCGTCACGCTATACTAGTACACGACGATCTCGTTGACCGCGACGAGTTGCGGCGTGGAGCCAGCACCATTCACACGATGTACTCTCAGTACGATGACCATTGTGGCGCTGGTGTAGCGGTCTTTGCGGGCAACATACTGGGTGCTCTCGCCTCAAAAGCAATAATGAGGTCGGACTTCGCGACGGATAAAGTAGCTAAAGTGGTAACAATACTCAACACTGATTTCCAAGCGGTAAATGACAGTCAACTTCTCGACCTTCTTTTCGAACGTACAATTCCAGGTGTAGATGAATGGTATATCATGGCTTCAAAGAGGGCGGCATCACTCTTTAAAGCCTCATTAGGTATTGGGGCTGTGTTGGCCGATGCCTCGGAACGAGATGTCCAGTTGTTAGAGGAGGCGGCCCTCCATATAGGCTACTGCTTTGATATTCAAGATGATATCATCGATACGTTCGCAGTGGAAGAGCAGTATGGCAGAAGACCCGGCGAGGACCTGTACAAGCACAAGAAACCGCTTCACATTGTCTACACCTACAAAATGGCCGATCGGGCTCAGTTAGAGACATTTGAGCACGTAGCTAATAGCAGCTCTCCAGACAATCTGATGGTAACACGGAAGATAATCACTGATTGTGGAGCTCTCGACGCGGCTAAGAATCAATCAAAGACGCACGCCGACGTGGCGAACCATCTGATCTTGGAAACCTCCATGAGTGAGGAGGTAAAGAGTTTCTTTATCGATCTTATCGACTATATCAAAGAAAGTCTCAACTGGTACAACTGATGGCCTTCGAACTTCGAATAAAGCCTTCTGACTGTTTCCATGAAATCTCATATATCTACATCGCTGTAGTCTCGTGAAGAGTAGTTATACCATCAATGATATGAAAAAGCGGCAATAATACATCATAATAACGTCAAGCATGAGGTTGATAACATGGACTTTAAGGTGATTCCTGCAGTCGACATTAAAGACGGAAAGTGCGTCCAGCTTATCGGTGGGATGCCTGACAGCGTTCTCATATCACTCGATGATCCGGTAGCGGTGGCACAGCATTGGATTGATGAAGGAGCTGATATGCTCCACATCATCGACCTTGACGGCGCGTTTGGAAAGGCGAGGAACCTCAAGATCGTGTACAAAATTGCGAGGCTTGATGCATTTGTTCAAGTTGGCGGTGGTGTGCGGTCGCACGATGACGTAAACGACTTACTTAAAATTGGAGTGGACAGGGTAATATTAGGCACAGTCGCGGTGCGAGATCCGACGATCGTCTATGACCTCACAAATGAATTTGGGAGCGAACCCATTATGGTGTCTATAGACTCAAAAAAGAACGAGGTCCTTATTGAGGGGTGGACTAAAAGCGTAGGCTCACGGCCAGAGGATATGGGCCTCATATTCCAGGAACTCGGAGCAGGTTCTCTGCTCTTTACCGATGTCGATGTGGAGGGCAGGATGAGCGGTGCGAGAGACCGTATCATCAGAAGAGTCGTAGAACGCATCGACATACCAGTAATAGCGGCAGGTGGTATCGGCTCCCTCAAGGACATTCAAGCGGTTGCAGAAACAGGAGCTGCCGGGGTCGTAGTCGGTTCTGCGATCTATACCGATAAGTTCAACCTTATAGATGCTTTTAAGATAGTTACCGGCATGTAAGGGTTGGTTGAGATGCGAACGGCTGACGTCACGAGAACTACAAAGGAGACGAGGATTGAACTTCATCTGAATCTGGACGAGGGTTCCGAGACTTCCATTGATACAGGAGTACCTTTTTTTGATCACATGCTGGAAGCACTGTCAAAGCATGGTGATATTGGGATGCGGCTACTTGTTCAGGGTGATGGAAATATCCATCACACCGTTGAAGACGTCGGCATCACGCTTGGGATGGCCATAAAAGACTCGCTCGGGAATAAAGGTGGGATAAAGAGGTTCGGAAATGCGTCGATTCCTATGGACGACTCGCTCGCAACGGTGGCGCTTGACATATCAGGACGGAGTTATGTCGTATTTAACGCGACAGTGACTTCCAGCGTTGGTGGTGTTGATGCGAGTCTCGTGAAGCACTTTCTCGAGTCACTCGCCTCTAACGCGATGATAACGATGCACGTGAATGCCTATGGCACAAACGACCACCACACCATAGAGGCGATTTTCAAAGCGCTCGGAGTGGCACTGCAGGACGCACTTCAGCCGAAAAAAGGCATCCGCAGCACAAAAGGGGTGTTATGACAATTTCAACCGAGAAAATGTGTGCGCCTCTACGAATTTTGATTTATTTGATGCGGAGAGACGGTAGACTTAGCCCAAGGATATTTGTTGATGTGTTATAATGTCGATTTTTCATAGGCTACAAGCAGGTTGGGCACGTTTGCCTGTTGAACGGGTGATCGGATACTGTTTGGAACGAGCTAATCAGTAAGTAAAAAAAGCTTAGAGCTGAAATCGGCAACCAATCTTTGGTGTAAGAGAGCGATCGCCGCCCTGCATGCCTTAGCGCTAAAATTAAGGAGATCGCTTCTGCCCCGCACGGTTTCAGCAGGGGCGTGGAACCTCGCTGCACGGTATACACACAAGTTTGCCATTACTGAGGCGGGCACGCGGCTCCATCACGTGCTCGCCGCAGCTGCTGCAGACAACCGAAGAGAAAATGCGGGCCCGAGCAGGGAAATCGAGCTGTACCTGCTCAATCTTGAACAGAAGGTCTTCATCAGCATCCAAGATGCGCTGTGGCGCTTCGACTTGGATTTCTTGGAAGCGTTGCATTTCTGATTCACTGGCTGTACAACCCATGGCCCTTCCTCGCAGCTGCTGGTAGCCCTCACCCAGCACATCGTCCAAGTCCCGACCCACGACGCGGACTGCCTCGCCAGTATCTCTCCTACCAATGGTAAAGGCGTTTTTCCCATAGTCGCGGAAAAAGATGTTGCCCTTGCCCATTGTGCACCCAGTCAGCACCTGTAGAGCATCCACGGCGCAGTTGTCAGTCTCGACAATCGCGACCAGTTCCTCGTCAGGCGACCTTTTCGAGCCTAAGTGCTGCAGAGCAGATTTGCCAGCGCGGTAACCGAGAGCCAATCCCAGGCAGGAATGCCCATGAAACTCTACTGTCTTATCCCAATCGTTTTGCACACACATATCGCACCCTCCGTTACACCCCTACTAAAGATTCCATTACATGTGAATTTGTGGTTGTTATTTTATTTGCTGTCCTTGACACTTGTATCTTTTCTGTAGAAATCAGTATTAATGATTCCCGTCTATGGTTGATTGCTCCACTGTTGCATTCAACGCTAAGCCGGCCGTTTAAAAAGGACAGAAAAACGTGGTATCAGCTGCCAAGCGAAGGCGACGACCACTATAGATCCTTTTGCCTGGTTCTAAGCACAGGTCGTATCGTCAACGCTCGCTGAACAAACTAGCCGCAACGATTGACAAATGGACGATTGATACATTGACCTCTGTCCGTGGACAGTTAAGCTCATGGGCCTATGTATTGCTTGGGCTAAGCGGATCAAACTGTGTGAACGGTCTATTCACAACCAGTTACTGATGGGAAGTTCTCATCAGCTAGATGATCGTACACGTCAACAAGAAACGAAGCTGCTCCCGAACACACCACAAATGGGAGAGAAATTGTGGATGGGTCGTCTTGCTGAAAAACGAAAAGTCGTATAATTATGAATGATTCTTCCTTGCCTTTGTAGCATTAACGAAAGCTATATAACATATTAAATATTACTATTTTTAAAATTATTGTTATTTAGTATTATTTATTATAAAATATGTAATACACAATAGGTGAGGTTTGAGGTAAACATAAATGATGGCATAAAGTCTCCATCTGGGTTGGAGTGTATTATACCGATTTAGTCTACTCAACGAAAAGGACAATCGAGGTGTTAGTCATCGTCGACTTAGATAAACAGCAAATTTAGGAGAGATATTTAGGCAAACTGCTGAATACTGGAGGTGAAAAAAATGGCAGTAGACTTAATTGTGCTCGGTGCAGCCATACTTGGTCTCTTAGCAGCATGCGGAGGTGGCTTCATTATATTAAATGTGATAGGTGATAGTGTTGCATTTATCAGCGCTGTTTGTTTTGCTGGCCCTGCCGCGATATTAACCTTGCTGTCTGCATTAGGCATATCTATAATGATACCGACATAAGGATGACTCTTAAGCCAAAAAATATATGTGTTTTTTTTTATTTTAAAAACTATTCGGTACATTAGCACAAGGAAAGTTTTGAAAGTAGCTACATGATCCTAGAGAGACAATAATTTCGCATGCCCAAGTGGAATTAAGGTCATGGCATTTTTCAGTTGCTTCCCAGTATCCCTTTATATGTGTTCCATCAGGTGTATCGTGATGGTATAATTCGAGAGGGGTTGTTCCCCTTCAACCTTATCTATACTATAAACTACTACACTTATTTTTATTTAAAAAATCGCAATTCGAAGAGCTGCTATGCAAACAGTTTAGAAAAGGATAAATTCCTATCTTATAATCTTTTTAGTTATGCTTATGCAAAAAATACTTATTTTTGTTAAACTTTTCAGACTTTCCTATTTGCCTACGGTGGCTGGCTCATGCTTGATATTTATGATAACGTTCCAAAAAGGCTTAAATAACCTAGGCATAATAGGGTTAGGCTTTCTTACAGTGACGTTAATAACTTCAGGTGGTTTCGCCTTTAACGATTATTTTGATAGTGAGTCGGATGCAATTGCGCATCCGGAAAGGCCTATTCCCTCGAATCAGATATCTAATTTACGCGTCATTCAGATTTCCTTGCTGATGTTTGTTGCCGGATTAATGATCGCTCTTGCCATAAACCCACTTGCTTTCGGCATTGCTGCATTAGCTTCGATATTTTTAATATTGTATTCTTGGCTTTTTAAAAGAATTTTAGGGTTTTTGAGCAACATAGTTATAGGCATTTTGACAGGAGTGACGGTACCCTTTTTTAGTGAAGCAGTAGTACATCAAACAGTGAGCGTTCTTTCACTCTCTTTTGTGCTTTTTATAGTATTTATCGACGTAGGTGTAAATGTGCTTAAAGATGTAGTAGGGTTAGAAGGTGATATAAGAAGGGGATATTCCACTCTACCCGCAAAGTGTGGTATACCATTTTCGATGAAGGTCAGCGCACTTCTCTACTTGTTTGCTGCTATGGCATCACCGCTCCCGTATATCGCCAGGGCAGTTAGCGCAGCATATTTCATTCCAATGGTTCTGTTGGATTGTATTATGTGTTATTCGTCACTATCCTTGTTCAGGAACTCAGACGTTAGAACTGTGAAAAAGCAGTGGAAAATTCTTACAACGTCCTTTTTTCTAGTTCCTGCAGCCCTGTTGTTCGGCACCTTTTTATGATTGCAAGGATGTAATTAAAATAGTAACGAGGCTAAGATATTCTATCTCAACGCCGGTTTGACGTTGTTACGCGTTATTGGATAACGTTAGGTCCGCTTCTGCCAAATACGCAATTTCCTAGTAATGACGATTTGACATGCTGCTTCAACGAATGTTATCCAAATAGCCCTTCCTCGAAAACGTACTGCAACTTCTTATGTGTCTGCAGGAGGGAACTAGTGCGGTATCAATTACAAAAATCGTTAAGCATGTGAAAGTGGTCATTTAGGCTATATAGAATGATGATCTGATAGCAATCAGGGCCATAAAAGAAAATACAGACGCAGTGATACATAACTGACTGTACGCTGATGTGTCTTGTTCTAAATGTAAAAAGTTATTTCAGAAGATTCAGTTTTCCACGGATGAATTCAATTATTTTACAAGCCACGGTTCCATAAGGGTTGCTTTGCACCTGTCTTTAAGCGTGCACGAGCCACAATTTCTTGGGTTGGTTGGACAGCCCGCCAATTGGAGATATGTGGCGGCAACTTGTGCGGCATCTGCTCCCGTATCGTCAGCCTTCACCGGTGCATTTATAGGATAATATCCAGAAAAATCGACGTTTTTTAACCCTATATCTTTGCATGTTTTTACCAGTCGTTGCATCAAGCGCTTTGAAGGGCCCGGGTGATAATATAAGATATAACTTGGTCGAAATCCAATGAGCCGATACGGTATTACAGGATCGATATCTCTGATGAATTCAGCAATTTTCGGAACTTGGGCATCAGTAATGCCGGGTACAACTACCGTTCGAAACACTCGTATTTTTTCCGGGTTCTTTGTAGCGACAGATTCTGCGTTTCGCAACACAGGTTCCACGGGCGCACCAGTCAACGCCTCGTGTACAGTGCCATCAAAGGCCTTTATTTCAAAGTTAAAATATGATGCAAGGGTCATTAGTCGTTTCAGGGTGTGGCGTGTCGAAAATCCATTTGTGGCGATGCCAACTTCAATACCCGGAACTACCTCTCTCGCTCTGTCAACTACAGCCTCCATATACGGAGTGTGTAAAGACGGCTCCCCACCTGTGAAGCTGAGTCTGCGCATCCCGATCTTCTGGGCCAGAGGAGTACTTAACGCTTTATAAAGCTCATAAACTACATCTTCTGGCTCTGAGTATCCTCGGTATATCCATCCCGCATCAGGGTACTGCGAAATGCGGTAGGCATTACAGTAGATGCACCGAAAACAACACCCAAGAAAAGTGATCGAATAACTCTTTAAAACGTACGCAAAGCTAGTATAAGCGATCTCAGGAATTCCAACGCGACAAACGCCTCGCTCACCACTAAGCCTATCAACTTTACACCTCCACTCGCATAATGTGCACGCTTTAAGCTCGTTGAGGTAGTTTAAAAGCATATTCAACCTTTCATAATCCGGTAGTCATTGTACGTCATTATTATATATCTGTTTGTCATTCATCAGTTTTAAGGCTACTATTTGGCACAGGAATCTCAGCACTCGAGTTAGAGATAAAGCAATCGATCTCAGTATCAGACGAGCACAGCTGAGTATGCGGTTTCCGCAATGACTGCAAATGAAACGGGAGGCGAGCATCAGCTCAGGTCTCGTGCGCAAAGCAGAAGGTTGACAAATGCAGCCAAAAAAATGATGTCGATAGCAGCCACTAGCAGTAGCAAAAGCGCGCCACAAAGAGATATGACTGCTGTCTGGCGTTGAAGTTGTATGCACCGGTGCCCACTTCCATACTTTGGTATGTGTTAAATAGAAGGAGCTGAGCTCTTCAACTTTAATCTTGGCCACGAAAGAACGTTTATATAGTACGCAAAGGATCTTCCGCTTATGCCAGTCAGTTACGTGTATGATGATGATCTTGAAGCAATCATTATGGCAGCAGATGAGAGTCCAGAATACAAGGAGGATCTCATCGAGAACTTCGTTTCGAGACATTCAAAACGTTCAAAGCGACGACTGAACGACTGGTCGAGCGCGGCGCTCATATTACTAATTGCCGTATTTTGTTCGATACTGGTTGACAGGGTGGTGTCATTCCCGCTGAGCGCCTTTGCGCTTTCATTCGTATGGCTCGGTCTACTAGGCTTTTATGCCGTCAACAGGATGTTTTCTGTCATTGAAAGTTCCCTTTTGAGGATTTTGTTAAAGAGATTACTTTCTCGCAGGGAACCAACCTCATTTGTCCTGACGATTGTGGACTTGGGCTTAAAAAGGCTGCGCAGATGGTAGCATTTCCTGTTGGGTGGACGTCGACGCTGTTATTGCGACATTAGGTAATAAATTATGTGCATGGTTAGCCCACATTTTAAGACGCAGCAACGAAGTCTTATAGATGTGTCATTTGTAACCGGCGTTCTTAAGAATCACTTTTCTTAGCGTTATGCTGTTTTAGGGGTGACCTTTGGCTGTTCTAGCTTTAAATTGCAAATTGTAGATTGACTCAACCCGTTCGAGAGAGTCAACATCGTCAGGTCCCTTATCGTCCCTTATCCGCACGATCCGAGGGAATCTCAAGGCGTATCCAGAGGCATAATTCGGACTTTTTTGAATTTCATTAAACTTAACTTCGAGGACGATCTGTGGTTCAACATCTACTACGCGCCCCCGTTCACCAATTATT
>Ga0187769_10002604_pt1 | contig 10610 bp, 9 predicted proteins | sample 0116_SJ02_MP02_1_FD_133140 | JGI IMG/M metagenome (GOLD analysis project Ga0187769, IMG submission 133140) | Tropical peat soil microbial communities from peatlands in Department of Meta, Colombia - 0116_SJ02_MP02_10_MG | ecosystem: Environmental > Terrestrial > Soil > Wetlands > Peat | place... | reverse complement strand
TCGCTCACCTTTGCTGCGCATGTCGCCACCCAATCCTGTCTCCATCCAGGCACCCGTCTGTGGATGGAGACCTTCCCTGGCGTCCAGACCGTCCGCCAGTATCTCGAGGGGATTCGGCAGCAGTCCGGAGATCGATGAGCTGCAACCTCCGCATTTTTGTGCGGAGCGCACCCTTAGTGCAGTATCATTCTGCGATTATGAAACTGCGCGGATGCGGCACTGCTCTCGTTACTCCCTTTCGCCAAGACGGTTCTGTCGATGAACCGGCGTTGCGCTCGCTGGTCGCCTGGCAAGTGGAATCGGGGATCGACTTCCTCGTGCCTTGCGGCACCACCGGCGAGACGCCCACGCTGTCGCGCGAAGAGTGGCTGCGGGTGATTGACATCACGATCGAAGTTGCGGGCGGACGTGTGCCCATCGTGGCCGGCGCTACTTCGAACTCCACGCGCGATGCGGTCGAAAAGGCGCAGACGGTAGCCGCGCGTCGCGCAGTGGACGCTATCCTCACCGCCAGCCCCTACTACAACAAGCCCACGCAGGAAGGACAGTATCAGCACTTCAAGGCCATCGCCGCAGCCGTGGAGAAGCCGCTCATCCTCTACAACGTGCCCGGACGCACCGGCGCCAATCTCGAGCCGCCCACGCTGGCGCGGCTGGCGCAGATCCCCAACATCATCGGAGTGAAGGAAGCCAGCGGCAATATCGGGCAGATCGCGGACACCTGTAACGCCGTTCCGGAGAATTTTCTGGTGTTCTCCGGCGACGACGCAGTGACGCTGCCGATCATCGCCCTGGGCGGGGTGGGCATCATTTCGGTAGCGTCGAACGAGATCCCGCACGAGATGGCGGAGATGACCGGCGCGGCCCTTGCCAACCAGTGGGACGCCGCTCGCCGCATCCATCGCAAGTACCTGGCGCTGATGCAAGCCAACTTCATCGAGTCCAACCCAATCCCGGTGAAGGCAGTGCTGGCGATGATGGGACGGATCGAGGAAGTCTATCGCCTGCCGCTCTGCCCCATGAAGAAAGAGAATCGCGCCAAGCTGGAAAAAATTGCCAGTGAGGCCGGGCTCATGGCACGGACGCTGGTGGCCTAGACCGTTTTGGCGACGATGATCGCAATCAGGATCCCAATGATAATTCCTACGCGATTGCAGTCCGGGAGCGCAGGATGCACAATCACGCCACGCCACGGGCCTTTCGCATCGGCATCGCCGGACCGGTAGGCTCGGGAAAAACCGCGCTCGTGGACCGGCTCAGCCGCAAGCTGGCGTCCAAGTACAGCCTAGCGGTGGTGACTAACGACATTTACACGAAAGAAGACGCGGAATTCCTGCTGCGTCAGGGCACGCTTCCCGCCGAGCGCATTCGCGGCGTGGAGACCGGGGCTTGTCCGCACTCGGCCATTCGCGAGGACGCTTCTATGAACCTGCAGGCCATCGCCGAGCTGGAAGACGCGCTGCCCGGCCTGGAACTCGTTTTCGTCGAGAGCGGCGGCGATAATCTCGGCGCTGCGTTCAGTCCCGAGCTGGTGGACGTGTGGATTTATGTCATCGATGTTGCCGAGGGCGACAAGATCCCGCGCAAAGGCGGTCCCGGCATCACCCGCTCCGACCTGCTGATTATTAACAAGATTGATCTCGCGCCTTACGTCCACAATCGCGCTACGCCTGACATCAGGGTCGATCCTGAAACCTACGAGGTCCGCGTGGACGGCAAGCTGATTACCTGCGAACCGGCGCGGGTGCTGCCCCTGGCGCAGCGATACTTTCTGTTCTAAGAGTGGGAAGAACCGCGGGGAATCTTGTCGCGATTAGGGGGTTGGGCGGCCTCCTGTCAGAGACGGCGGACGGGTCGTCACTCCAGGAAGGCCGCCCAGCAGCGCCCGCTCCGAGGAACGCTGCCCCCAACGCACAGGCATAAGCGGTGCCTGCACGCAACTCGGGATACGACTGACAATGCGTCTTTCGCTCTTCACGCACCGCAGGACGCACTCTCCATCCATCGCGAACAGCACGTGCAGCGAAGATAACGGCGGGCCTGGCGGCTGTCCAACTCAAACTTTTGTTGAAGGAAATCTAAAACATTTCCAGAATTTTCTTTTATGAGAACCATAAGAAAATTCTCTCTGACGATTCACAGCTTGCGGTGACTGGTTGGCAATTGACTTCTCGTCACGCGGAAATATATGTTGGCCGCCGATGATTCTCGTTCCTGTCAAACACCTTGACACTTCGAAGCAGCGCCTGTCGCCGCTGCTAAGCCCGCCGGAGCGCCTCGCGCTGGCGGAGGCTATGTTGCAAGATGTGCTCTCGGCGCTCGCAGCTTGCAGCTATCGCGAGCGTGTTGCCCTCGTCTCCGGGGACGCGCGAGCGCATCGCCTGGCGAAGCGGCATGGCTTCGGAGTCATCGACGACCCGGACGATCCCGGCGAAACCGGCGCCATCGAGATGGCAACGCGTATCGCGATCGAGCGCGGCGCCCAATTTACTCTCGTGTTGCCGGCCGATATTCCGCTGATCACGGCAAACGAGGTCGACCGGATCTTCGCCGCGGCGCCGCCCGAAGGCACGGTGCTGTCGCCTTCGGCCAGCGGCCGGGGCACGAATGCCGTCTTGCAGCGGCCGCCTGGATTGTTCCCGCTGCGCTTCGGCAATGACAGCTTTCTTCCGCACTTGGCGGCGGCGCGGGCTACACGCAAGCCCGTCGAGGTGCTGCGGCTGGCCGGGATCGGCGTGGACATCGATGAGCCGTCGGATTTGCCTGACCTGCTGGCAGCGCCGGGCGACACCAGAGCTCAGCGCCTACTTCAAGAGTGGCGCATCCCCGAGCGGCTGGCGGCAATGAGGCTGAGCGAGGAGCGCGCTTCGTGAACGGTCCGGTGGCGGTGATCGGCGGCACCGGCCCGGAAGGACGCGGCTTGGCACTGCGCTGGGCGCGTGCCGGAGTCCACATCATCATCGGCTCGCGCGACGAACAGCGGGCGCGCAAGACCGCGGCCGAAATCCAAGCGCAGTGCGGCAGCAAGGCTCGCGTGGAGGGTGCAGAGAATTCCGCCGCCGTGGCGCAAGCGGACGTGATAATGCTAACCGTCCCGTTCGCCGGACAGGCTGAACTGCTCAAGAAACTGAAGCCGGCGTTCCGGCCAAATGCGGTCCTGATCGATGCCACTGTGCCATTGGCCGCCGAGGTCGGAGGGCGCGCTACGCGCACCCTCGGCGTGTGGCAAGGTTCAGCAGCGCAGCAGACGGCAGAACTGGTCCCGCCGGGGGTCGCGGTAGTGGCAGCGTTCCACAACGTGTCGCACACGCTGCTTGAGGGCGACGGCGCGGTGGACTGCGATGTGATCGTCTGCACCGATCACGAACTGGCGCGCGCGGCGGCATTCGAACTGGCGCAGAAAATTCCCGGCGTGCGACCGGTGGATGGTGGCAAGCTGGAGAACGCGCGCATCGTCGAGCAGATCACGGCCTTGCTGATCGCGATCAACATGCGCGCCAAGAAGCAGTCGGCGGGAATCAGAATTACGGGGATCGAGGAGGAGCCTAGCTGATAGGTGTCATCCTGAGCGGCCGAGGGCTCCCGCCCGTTTTTGGGGTCCCCCGGCGCGCCCGGTTTTGGCGCGCCGGGGCAGAGGGCGGGAGACGGTCGCGAAGGATCTTGGTTCTCCTAGTCAAAACCAAGGTCCCTCGACTCGCGCTCAGTCGCAAAACGCTCCCTCGCGCTTCGCTCGGGACGACAGTCAATAATTAATTCGCTGGCGGCGCGGCTGAAGCCGCGCCCCTTCAAACCAGCGCTTCAAAGTCTGCCATCAATAGGAGAACGGATACAGCCGCCAGTAGGTCTTGATCTTGCGCCAGCGCTCGGCCATGCCGTCGGGCTCGAAGACCAGGAACAGCACGATGGCCAGCCCGAACACTCCCAGCTTCAGCGACGAGAACAATCCGACCAGCGAGGGAAACGTCCCACTCAGCGAGGACGCGCCCAGTCGCAGCAGTTCCGGCAGGCAGGTGATGAAAATGGCCCCCAGAATGGAGCCCAGGATGCTTCCCATGCCGCCGATAATGATCATGCCAAGATAATCAATCGCGAGCGTGATAGGAAAATTTTCCGGGCTGATGTATTTGGCCTGGTAGGCCAACAGCGACCCGGCCACGCCCACGTAGAACGAGCTGATCCCGAACGACATCAGCTTGTACTTGAAGATGTTCACGCCCATGACTTCCGCCGAGATGTCCTGGTCGCGGATGGCGACGAACGCCTTGCCCACCTTGGTGCGGAACAGGTTCTTGGCGAAGAAGACCAGAAAGAACATCAGGCCGAAGATCAGGTAAAAGAGCTTGCGGTCGCTATCGAGAGAGTACTTGAAGAATGACGCGGGCGCCACGCTCACGCCGGCCACGCCACCGGTCACATCATTCCAGTGGGCGGCGACGAACTCGATGATGAAGTGTGCCGCCAGGGTCGCCATCGCCAGGTACAGGCCTTTGACGCGCAACGAGGGAATGCCGAAGACCATACCCACTACGGCGGCCAAAAGTCCTGCAAACAAAATCACGGCGATGAAGGGCATCTGTGGCGCGTGCGCGCCGAGATAGGCGGTCGCGTAGGCTCCCACCGCCAGGAAGGCGGCATTGCCCAGCGAGATCTGGCCGGTGAAGCCGGTGAGAATGTTGAGCCCGACCGCGCCGATGATGGCGATGCCCACCCGATTGACGACGTCCATCCAGTAGCTTGAGGCATAAAGCGGGATGGTCAGCAGCGCGAGCAGGAAGACGATGAGCGCCCAGCGTGCGAAGCCAGAATCGAAGATCGCCATGTCCTTCGCGTAGGTCGTCTTGAAGTCGCCGCAACTGATGGCTGCCATGCTGTTTCACACCCTCTCGATGTGTACTTTGCCGAACAGCCCGTAAGGCTTGATCATCAGGATCGCCACCAGGATCACAAACGGCGCCACTTCCTTCACGCCGCCGCCGAACACCGGGTCGAGGTAACCGCCGGCGAGGTTCTCCAGGATGCCGATCAGCAGGCCGCCGAGGATGGCGCCGGGAATGCTGTCCAGCCCGCCCAGGATCACCACGGGAATGCTTTTCAACCCGATGAGCGCCAGCGATTGATCGACGCCGGTGCGCACCGCGCCCAAGAGGATCCCGCCCACCGCCGATACCATGGCGGCGATGGCCCAGGCCAGCGCAAACATCAAGCGCACGGAAATCCCCATCGAGAGCGCTACCTGCTGGGAAAATGCCGTCGCGCGCATGGCAATGCCGAAGCGCGAATACTTAAAGAACAGTGTGAACAGCACCAGCAGCACGATCACGCAGGCCAAGCTCCACAGGTAGGCGCGCGAAATCGGCACTGGGCCGAGCATCACCGGCTGCGAAGGAAAGATCTCAGGGTACGGCTGTGTGTCCGTGCCCCAGATGCCTTGCACAATTGCGCGCAGCATGCTGGATAGCCCGAGCGTGACCATGATGACGGAGATCACCGGCTCGCCAATCATCGGGCGCAAAATCAGCCGCTCGATGAGCAGGCCGAGGACCACCGCAAACAACAACGTGATCAGGATGGTCATATAGAACGGCACTTTGTAGCGCACCAGCAGCACCAGGCTGATATAAGCGCCGACCAGCAGAAACTCGCCCTGGGCAAAATTCAACACGCTGGTGGATTTGAAGATGATGACGAAGCCCATGGCCACCAGGGCGTAGATGCTGCCCACGACGACGCCGTTGATTACCAGTTGGAGAAAGAAGTCCATGCGCTTTCTCGCCGTTCCGGCTTCGTATCAGGTTATGACTCAGTGGTGCCGAGAAACGTGCCCGATTGATCAAGTGTCAGGGCACGAGTTTACTCGTGCCGTCGAGCATTAGGATGTTTCGGGCTTTAGCCCCTGGGAAAACGCGTGCCCCAATACGGCAGGGGCTAAAAGCCCATAGCCTTTCGGATCCCTTCGGCACGACTGAAGTCGTGCCCTGACACGTGAACTTCCCACGACACGCCTCCGTGCACTCGGCGCTTCCTACCAAGAACTGTCCTCACGCTCCCCCCAACTCGCGCACCTGCAGCGTGGTCTTTATGCGCGTGGTCTTGCCATCCTGGAACTTGATCACCGTGTCAATCGGTACCTGCTGCGATTCGCCGTATAAGGCGGCGATCACCTCTTTGTAGCGCTCCTCCACGAACACGCGGCGCACTTTGCGGGTGCGCGTGAGCTCCTCGTCGTCGGCGTCCAGTTCCTTGTAGAGCAACACAAACTTCCTGATCTTGGCTGCCGGCGGGAGGGTTTCGTTCACCTTGTCTACTTCCTTATGCAGCAGGTCGTAAACCTCGGGTTTGGCGGAGAGATCCGTGTAAGTCGTGTACGGAATCTTACGGCCCTCGGCCCACTTGCCCACCACGCCCATGTCGATGCACAGCATGGAGGTAAGATACGGACGGCTCTTGCCGACCACCACCGCCTCTTTTATATAGGGCGAGAATTTCAGGCGGTTCTCGATGAACTGCGGCGAGTACTGGGTGCCGTCGGCCAGTTGCATCACGTCCTTGATGCGGTCGATGACAATCAAGTGTCCGTCGTCCGTGAGGTAGCCGGCATCACCCGAGTGCAGCCAGCCCTCGGCAAGCGAGTCCTCGGTGGCAGCCTCGTTCTTGTAATAACCGACGAACACCGACGAGCTGCGCGAGAGGATCTCGCCGCTTTCGGAAATCCTCAGCTCGGTGCCGGGGATGGGCTTGCCCACGGTGTGGAACTGGATGTCGTCATCGGTATGTATGCAGGAGATACCGCTGATCTCCGTCTGCCCATAGATCTGCTTGAGCGGCACGCCCAGCGCGTGGAAGAAGCGGAAGACGTCGGGGCCCAGCGCGGCCCCGCCGGTGGAACAAGTGCGGAGGTGGGTAAAGCCCAGCCGGTCTTTCAGCGCGCGGAAAGTAGCCCAGTAGGCGAGCCTGTAGGCGATCTTCCACGGCACGGTAATCGGCTGTTTCTTGAAGCGGAGGTCGGCGATCTTCTGCCCCACGGGCATTGACAGGTCATAGAGCAGGCGCTTGAGCCGCGTCGTGTCCATGATCTTGACCTGCACGGAGGAGGTAATGTTCTCCCACACGCGCGGCGGCGCGAACATGATGTGCGGCCCGATCTCGCGGATGTCCTCCATCACCGTGGACGGCTCTTCGGGGAAGTTGATGGTGAAGCCGATGGTCAGGCCGCTGGACATACACATCATCTGCTCCCCGATCCAGGCCAGCGGCAGGAAGGAGACAAACTCATCGCCGGGCAGCTTGGCGTCCACCTGGTTGAGGTTCGCGGCCATGGTAAGCAGGTTGCGGAAGGTCAACATCGCGCCCTTGGGAAAGCCCGTGGTGCCGGAGGTGTAGCAGATGATGGCTACGTCATCGGCGCAGCCGGCGTCGACGTTCTCCTTCCACAGGTTCGGCCGTTCGCGCGCCACCTCGCGGCCTTTCTCCTCGACCGCGCTGAAGCTCAATAGCGCTGGATGCTTGTAATTCCGCATGCCGCGCGGGTCGGTGTAGATGATGTTCTTGACCTTGGGCAGTTTCTCGATGATGTCGAGGATCTTGTCCACCTGCTCCTGGTCTTCAGCGACCACGAATACCGCTTCAGAGTGGTCGATGACATAGGCGACCTCGTTCAGAGTGGAATCCTGATAGATACCAACCGAGGTGGCGCCGGCGCCCTGAGCGGCAAGCTCCGCATAAACCCACTCCGGGCGGTTGTTGCCGATGATGGCTACCTTGTCGCCGCGCTCCAGACCCAGGCTGATGAGACCGAGGGAGAAGTCGCGGACGTGGTCGTGATACTGCTGCCAGCTCGTCGCCTGCCAGATGCCGAACTCCTTCTCGCGCAGTGCGGTCTTCGAGCCCAGCTCGGCAGCCTTGTGCACCAGCAGCTTGGGGAAGGTGTCGGCCTGCTGATCGAGAGCGATTACAGAGTCGAAATGGTCGGCACCAGGCAAAGTGTCACCCCGGGGTCATGCAAAATGCCAGAATTGTCGTCCCGAGCGAAGCGCAAGGCGAGCATTGCGCGCCGAGCGCGAGTCGAGGGATCTGCAGTTGTGCTGGATGAGCCCGAACTGCAGATCCCTCGCGTCGCCCTTCGCCTCGCGTCGCTCGCTCAGGCTCGCTCGGGATGACAACTCTATAACCCTGTTCGGCACGGCTGAAGCCGTGCCCTGACACGTAACGTCTCACGAAAGAGCTTGTCAGCAGCCTGTAAAGCCGTGACCCGCCGCTTTGCCACTCATCTAGCCTCCGCCGCCTGCGCCACTTCGGCGTCTTCTTGGCCGAGGTAGGCCTTCTGCACATGCGGATTGCGCTGCACCTCCTGCGGAGTGCCGTCGGCGATCTTGACGCCGAAATTGAGCACCACGATGCGGCTGCAGATGTCCATGACTACCCCCATGTCGTGCTCGATCATCAGCACAGTAGTACCGCGGTCCTCGTTGGTATCGATGACGAAGCGCGCCATGTCTTCTTTCTCTTCGGCGTTCATGCCCGCCATGGGCTCATCCAGCAGCAATAGTTTGGGCTCGAGGGCCAGCGCCCGCGCCAGTTCCACGCGCTTCTGCAAGCCGTAGGCAAGCGTACCGACAACCTTCTTGCGGATGTGCTGGATCTCGAGAAAGTCGATGATGTCCTCGACCACCACGCGGTGCGCGACTTCTTCCTTTTCGCCAGGGCCGTAGTAGAAGCCCCCCTTGAGAATGCCGCCACGCTGGTGAGTGTGGCGGCCGATCAGCAGGTTATCGAGCACAGTCATCCCCTTGAAGAGGGCGATGTTCTGGAAGGTGCGCGCGAGGCCGAGGCCGGTGCGCTCGTAGGGTCGCAGGCGCGTGATGTCCTGGCCGTCAAAGGTGATCTTCCCTTGCTGCGGGCGATAGACGCCGCTGATAGCGTTGAGCAGGCTGGTCTTGCCGGCGCCGTTGGGGCCGATGATGGCGTGGATAGAGCCCTTTTGCACTTCGAAGCTGACATCCTTGATGGCGGTGACCCCGCCGAAGCGCAGCGTCACGTCGCGGACATCCAGTTGCGTAGCGCTCATGAGCTACTTCCACACTCGCTTGTCATCGATCTTCTTTGCGCCCTGCGGGATGGTTCCCGGCGGTACCAGCTCCACCTCGCCGCGCACCTTCAGCAACCCGCGCAGCGCTTCGGCGATGCGGTCTTTCAGGCCATCGTCTTTGGCGCCGGAGTTGAGCTCAACGATATAACGCAGGCGGTCCTGGTGCGCGTCGCGGGTGATGACCGCCTGGAAGCGGCCGACCTCCGGGAAGGCTTTCATCACTTCCTCCATCTGGCTGCCGCGCACGAACATGCCCTTCACCTTGACCGCGTCGCCCACGCGCCCGAGGATGCCGGCCAGCTTTGGGGCGGTACGTCCGCAGGCGCACGGCGCGTCTTCGAGAAAGGTGCTGAGATCGCCGGTGGCAAAGCGAACCAGCGGATAGGTTTCATCGAAGATGGTGGCCACCACCAAACCGGTGTGCCCGGTCTCGGCGGGCTCTTGCGTCTCCAGGTCCAGGACTTCAACTACCACTTCAGGATGTACGTGCATTCCCTTCTTTTCAAGGCACTCATAGGCTAGCATGCCGAGGTCGGCAGTGCCGTAGCCTTGCAGCACGCGGACACCGTAGTTAGTCTCGAGCTCATGGCGGAGCGATTCCGGCAGCATCTCCGCGGTCACCCAGGCGACCTCAAGCTGTAGCGGCGAGCGCATCTCCGCCGCCTTTTTCAGGATGGTATAGAGAAAACTGGGCGTGCCCACGTAGCCGGTGGCGCCCAGGTCGGCGGCGATGCGAACTTGGACCTCGGTGTTGCCGGGCCCCGAAGGTACAACCACGCAGCCCAGAGCACGCAGGGCGCCATCAAGCATGAATCCCGCCGGAGTCATGTGATAGGAAAAGGTGTTGAGCACGATGTCGCCGGGCCGGAAGCCGGCGGCCGCCAGCGCCGGACGGAACCGCCAGAAGTCAGGCCCCTGGCCCTGGAGATCGTAAATGTATCCAGGTGACATGAAAATGCGCTTCAAGCTGCGCGTGGGAACTGCCGCCAGGCCGCCGAAGGGCAAGTCCTCCGCTTGGATCGCCGGCAGGTCGTCTTTGCGGGTGATGGGGACCTTCGGCAGGTCGGCGAGACGATGGATTTCGCGCGGGCCGACGCCGGCTTGATCCATAGCGATGCGAAAACGCGGCGTATTCGTGTAGGCGTGAGCGATGGTCTGGCGCAGACGGTTTTCCAGGTACGCAACGCGGTCGGCAGGCGGACGCGATTCCACTTCCGGGTTGAGGATGCTGCTGGTTCGCAAAGGCGACATGGGGCTTCACCTCGTTTCCATCGCGGCTGAAGATATCGCGATTTCGGCGATTACCCAGTCCGCTCCAAAGCAGGCCTTCCCGCTGGCTACGACAACCACCGCTTCCTGCGCTTATAGAACTTCAGATCACGATAGCTCTTGCGATCGCCGCCACCCCCGCCCAGATAGAAGCGCTTCACATCCTCGTTGGCTTTCAGCTTGTCCGACTCGCCGTCCAGCACGATGCGCCCGTTCTCCATGATGTAGCCGAAGTCGGCGATTGACAGCGCCAAGT
>Ga0187769_10002603_pt1 | contig 10612 bp, 9 predicted proteins | sample 0116_SJ02_MP02_1_FD_133140 | JGI IMG/M metagenome (GOLD analysis project Ga0187769, IMG submission 133140) | Tropical peat soil microbial communities from peatlands in Department of Meta, Colombia - 0116_SJ02_MP02_10_MG | ecosystem: Environmental > Terrestrial > Soil > Wetlands > Peat | place... | reverse complement strand
TCCGAGCCAGCCGCGGCGCTAACAAAGGATGCAGGAAGCAGAAGGCAGGAACAGCTTGGTAACCTGCTTCCTGCCTCCTGCTCGCTCCCCGGGAGGTGTTTATGCCTAATCTGATCTGGGTCATGTGCCTAGCCAGCGCGAGCTTGTCCTCTTCGGCAAAGCTCCCCGCTAGCAATCCGCCTCAGTCCGCCCCGAGCAACTCCCCAGCGGCGGTCATGGTTCAGGGACCGCAACTGCCTCTGCCGACGTTCGCAGACGCCTCGCCGCAGGAACTGGAGAGCGCCGGCGACGAGCAGCGATCGAAGAAGGCATTCCAGGACGCCATCGATTACTATCGCATGGCCATGAAGAAGGCCGACTCGGCCGAGCTGCACAACAAGACCGGCATCGCCTATCTGCAATTGCTGCAGCTCAAAGTGGCGGAAAAGGAATTCAATCACGCCGTCAAGATGAAGCCCAGTTATGCCGAGGCTTTCAACAATCTGGGCGTCATCTTCTACATACGAAAGAAGTACAACAAAGCCATCGGCGAATATGAAAAGGCGCTGAAGCTGAGCCCGACCTCAGCCGCCTTTCACAGCAACCTGGGCATGGCCTATTTCGAGAAGAAGGAATTTGACAAGTCCACCGCGGAATTGATGCGCGCCCTGGAGCTTGACCCACAGATCTTCGAGCGCCAGTCGCTGGGCGGAGTCGCAGCCCGCATGGCGTCTCCCGAGGACCGCGCGCGTTACGCTTACACCTTGGCGCGGATCTACGCCCAGCGCGGTCTTTTCGACCGCAGCCTGGAATACCTGAAGAAGGCCGTCGAGGAAGGCTACCCGAAGATCAAGGATGTATACACGGACGAGGGGTTTGCGGAATTAAGGAAGGATCCGCGCTTCGCTGTGGTCATGGCCAAAACCGAGCCGCTGCCGAACTAGCGGTCAAGTGGGTTTGGTCGCGACGAAACTTTTCTCGGGCGGCTGGGTTGATATTGACAAAGGGTTCACCTGGTTTTTCGAGAGAGAAAAGGGGAACCGAAATACCCGCGGGCGCTTTGCCTCCTGCAGCCCACGGGTTTTTTTTTAGCAACTAGCAATCAGTATTCGGACAGCTAGTTCAGCGCGTCCCCGTGTTCCAGGTAGCTCTTCACCGCCGGATCCCATCTTCCTTGGGCTTTCAGGATGTACTCGACCACGTCACGGATGGCGCCCTCGCCACCGGCGTGCGGAGTAACCCAATGCGCCTCTTCCTTGACCTCGTCACGGGCATTGGCCACGGCGACGGCGAAACCGCAGCGGCGCATAATAGGGAGGTCAATGACGTCGTCGCCGACGAAGGCGACTTCAGCGGCGGTGATCTTTTCCTTCTCCAGAATTTCCTCAAAAGCTCGAATCTTCACGATTACACCCTGATAAACATACTCGAGCTTCAGGTCGCGGGCGCGCAGGGCGACGGTCTCGGACGTGCGCCGGGTGATTAGCCCAGTCTTCAGCCCGCCGAGCCGCGCCAGCGACATGGCGGTGCCGTCGTGAGCGTGGAAGCCCTTGGCCTCAATTTCGTCGAGGGTGCCGCTGGGTGCCCCACCCGGAGCCTGCCCCGAGCGAAGTCGAGGGGCCGGGTTTGCCAAGGGTGGGTATGCAGGAAAGATCCACAGCTTGCCGTCAGTCATCACCCCGTCCACGTCGAACAGCAGCAGCTTGATTTTCTTGGCGCGCGTCTTCGACATGCGCGGGATTGTAGCAGGGCAGCTCTTAGCTTTTGCTTATTGGTTAGAGCGTCGCGGTTTCACCTGCGAATCTACTCAATAAATGGAATTGTCATCCTGAGCGACCGAGGGTTCCCGCGCGCTTTCGCCCCGGGGCCCCCAGCACGCCGGGTTTGGCGTGCTGGGGTGAACGAGCGCGGGAAACGGTCGCGAAGGATCTAGGTTTAAAAGCTGCCCGGCACGAATTCTTCAATCGCCAGCCTGGAGATAGCTCGGCAACTCGCGCACAGCAGCAGTGTCTCGTCAGCTGTGGAGCTGAGGACGGCCACCCGCAGGCTGCTGCAACTGGCGCAGCCGGTGGTGGGATCGCTCGAATCCGGCTCTTCCGCGGTGATCGCCGTCTGGTGGTCGAACTGGCCGGTCTTTGAGGTATTCAGCTCGAAGGTGCTGCGGCAGTCGGCGCAGACGTGATTGAAGCAGCACTTCGGCTCGCAGGAGTAAACGATCTCCTTGCCACCGCATTTGGGGCAGGCGACCACGTCCTTGAGGGTCATGGAAGTGCTCCCGATCACCACTTTGTGCCATTCGGGTGGTCAGCAGTCGAAAAAAATCCTTCTAGCCCACGGCGAGACTACACTAAAGCGACTTCGCGGTCGAAGCGGGGCTTCTTCTCCGCGTGAAGTTTGAGGGCGACGCCGCAGGCCGTCGCAATACGCTCCAGCATCGCCAGCGAATGCCTGGTGTAATCTGCATCTTCCAACCGCGCGATGACAGATTGGGTGGTGCCCACTCTTTTCGCCAACTGCGCCTGGGTTAAGCCCGCGTCCTCGCGCATCTCACGGACGAGAAGGGCCAAGTCAATCTGCTGCAGCGTGCGCGCGAACGACTTTCGATAGGTCGCGCTTTCACGCCTCCGCTGCTCCACCACTTCCCTGTGTCGGTCGCGCCTCATAATCCCAGCTCCTTCAGTATCGTCTCTCTTTCCTTCGCAGATCCATAGCGGTTCCGGTGGTTCAGCCAAAGCCTCTTCAGCTTCTTGGCCTTCGCAATCTCTCCTGGTGGAGTTTGCTCCGTCTTCTTCTGAAAGCCGGACGTAATCACGATCCGCATCCCCGGCTGGTAGAAAAAGAGAACCCTAAAGATCCGATCGAATTGTTTAATCCTTAGCTCGAAGATATCGTCTGAGAGCTTCTTCACGAACTTCCCTTCCATGCGGTTGCCATAGACTCGAAGACGCTCGATGAAGGCGTCGATGCGGGCGGCCAGCCTGTCATCCAGCGAGTCCACGAACTCTCGCGCCGGGATGCGGCCGTTCGGCAGTTCGACGTAATCAATCGTGAATTCGCGATTCACGTCTGGGAAGTATTATCGCATTTTTGCGATACGACTGTCGAGGGTCACGCTTGCCACCGAACCTGTTATGGGAGCGAATGCTTGGCGAAACCATACATTTCGCATAGAATGTATTGATGCCTTTCGCCAGCGGGCCCTTGGGGTGGGCCCATCCGATTGTCGAGGAGTGGTTCGTGCGCCGCTTCGGCACGCCGACCGAGCCGCAGGAGCAGGGCTGGCCGCACATCCTTGCCGGCCGCACCACGCTGATCTCCGCTCCCACCGGCTCTGGCAAAACGCTCTCGGCCTTCCTCGCCTGCATCGACCGGCTGGTGCGGAAGGCGCTTGCCGGCGACCTGCAGGACCGCACTGAAGTTCTCTACGTCTCGCCGCTCAAGGCGCTGGGAAACGACATCCAGAAGAACCTGGAAGTACCGCTGAGCGAGATCCTGCAACTGGCGGGCGAGCGCGGGCTGCTGATGCCGGAAATCCGCACTGCGGTCCGCACCGGCGACACCCTGGCGCACGAGCGCCGCGCCATGCTAAAGCGCCCGCCGCACATTCTCGTCACCACGCCCGAGTCGCTTTACATCCTGCTCACGGCAGAGAAGAGCCGGCAAATCCTGCGCGATGTCGAGACGGTGATTGTGGATGAGATCCACGCTGTGGCCGACGACAAGCGCGGCGCCCACCTGACGCTCTCGCTCGAACGCCTCGACGCGCTCACCAGTCGGCGTCCGGTGCGCATCGGGCTTTCGGCGACGCAGAAGCCGATTGAGCTGATTGCCCATTTTCTGACCGGAGCCAATTCCCACCCTTGGCAAACCCAGCCCCTCGACTTCGCTCGGGGCAGGCTCCGGGTGGGGCACCCAGTAGTGGAGTCTTCTCCGGCCATCGTCAACATCGGCCACCAGCGGCAAATGGACGTTGCGGTCGAAGTCCCGGCGAGCGAGCTTGGCCCGGTCGCCTCGAACGAAATGTGGGACGAGATTTACGCTCGCCTCTCAGAACTCATCCAGCAGCACCGTTCCACGCTGGTCTTCGTCAATACACGGCGGATGGCGGAGCGCGTGGCGCATCACCTCGCCGAAATCCTGGGTGAAGATGCGGTCGCGGCGCACCACGGCAGCCTGGCGCGCAAGCTGCGCCTGGCGGCGGAAAGGAAGCTCAAAGAAGGCGAAGTACAGGTTCTGGTGGCCACCGCGTCGCTGGAGCTGGGCATCGACATTGGCTTCGTGGACCTGGTCTGCCACCTCGGCTCGCCGCGCTCCATCGCCGTTCTGCTGCAGCGTATCGGCCGCTCCGGCCACTGGCGGGGAGCAGTCCCGAAGGGACGCATCTTTGCGACCACGCGCGACGAGCTGCTCGAATGTGCGGCTCTCGTGCGCTCGATTCGTCAAGGCGAGCTCGACCGCATCATGATCCCCGATGCGCCCCTGGATGTGCTGGCGCAGCAGATCGTGGCCGCCTGCGCTGCCGAAGAGTGGAAGGAAGATGAGCTATTCGCGCTGGTGCGCCGCGCTTATCCCTATCGCAATCTGCCGCGCGAGGAGTTCGAAGCGATCCTGGTGATGCTCTCCGACGGCATCGCTGCCCGCCGCGGGCGGTACGGCGCGTATCTCTATCGCGACCGCGTGAACGGGCGCCTGCGGGCGCGGCGCGGGGCGCGGATCGCGGCCATCACCAGCGGCGGCGCCATTCCTGACAACGCGCTCTACACCGTGGTGGCCGAACCCGAAGGCATCGTGGTCGGAACGGTCGACGAAGACTTCGCGGTCGAATCGATGAAGGGTGAGATCATGCTGCTGGGTAACACCTCGTGGCGGATTCGCCGCATCGAGGCCTCCGGCCGCATGCTGGTGGAAGATGCGCATGGCGCGCCGCCGGGCATTCCCTTCTGGCGCGGCGAAGCTCCGGGACGTACAGCCGAGCTTTCGGAACAGGTCGCGGAGCTGCGCGCGGGCGTCAGCGAAAGGACCCGTAATTTGCGTCCCGGATTGCTCGATCGCACCTCAAGTGAAATGGCAGCCGCAGTCGGATGGCTGGCCAACGAATGCGGGTTGGACGAATCAGGCGCAGAGCAGGCAATCCAGTATGTGGTCGAGGGCCGGGCGGTTCTGGGCGAAGTCCCCACGCAGCAGACGATCATCGCCGAGCGCTTCTTCGACGAAGGCGGCGGGATGCAGCTTGTCATCCACGCGCCGTTTGGGGCGCGCGTCAACAAGGCCTGGGGACTGGCGCTGCGCAAACGCTTCTGCCGGTCATTCAATTTTGAGCTGCAGGCCGCGGCCACCGACAACGGCCTGAACATCGCGCTCGCCGAGCAGCACAGCTTCCCGCTCGCTGATGTCTTTCATTTCCTGCAGCCGGAAAGTGTGCAACCGGTGCTGGAGCAGGCTGTGCTGACCGGCTCTCCCATCTTCGGGACGCGTTGGCGTTGGGATGCGGAGCGCGCACTGGCGCTCCTGCGTTTCGAGCGCGGCAAAAAAGTCCCGCCGCAGATTCAGCGCATACGCTCCGACGACCTGCTGGCTTCGGTGTTTCCCGACGTGGCAGCGTGCCAGGAGAATATTGTCGGTGATATCCAGATTCCCGACCATCCGCTGGTACGCGAGGTGATGAAAGACGTTTTGACCGAAGCCATGGACCTCGACGGCCTGAAGCAGGTGCTGCGTGGCATCGGCTGCGGCCACATTCGCTGCCTGGCGGTGGACACCCCCGTGCCCTCCGCTTTCTCGCACGAGATTTTGAACGCGAACCCCTACGCGTATCTCGACGATGCGCCGCTCGAGGAGCGCCGGGCGCGGGCGGTCGAGATGCGGCGCACCCTGCCGGAGTCCGTTCTCAACGAGGTCGGCGCGCTCGATCCCGAGGCCATCGCCGAGGTCCGGCAGGATGCCTGGCCGGAAGCGCGCGATGCCGACGAACTGCACGATGTCCTGCAAACATTGGTAGCGCTCCCGGAATCGTTCGCTTCATCTTGGTCTCAGCATTTCGAACGGCTCGCAGCGGAACGCCGGGCCACGAGAGCAAGACAGAATGCAACCACCTATTGGGTCGCGGCCGACAGAGCGAAGAGCTTTGGCAGCATTTTCCCGCAGGCGCAGTTCGAGAGCGAGCTGGCGGATGTCGAAGTGGCGCCGCAGTCTTCTGATGACGCGCTGTTATCCATGGTGCGCGGATGGATGCAGCACGTTGGACCCACCACCGCCGCGGCACTAGGCAGCACGCTTGGACTCCCCGCCTCCGAGATCGATAAGGCTCTGCTGCGCCTGGAGGCTAGCGGCGGCATCCTGCGGGGACAGTTCGAGAAAAAAGATTCGGAGCAGACGGAGTGGTGTGACCGGCGCCTGCTGGCGCGCATCCATCGTTTGACCCTGGGCCGCCTGCGCAAGCAGATCGAGCCAATCACGGCGGCGCAGTTCATGCGCTGGCTGCTGCGCTGGCAGCACGTAGCGCCCACCAGTCAAGTCTTGGGAGAGCGCGGGACGCTGGAAGTGCTGCGACAATTGCAAGGATTCGAAATTCCCGCCAGCGCCTGGGAGCGGCACATCCTGGCGCAGCGCGTGGCCAACTACGAACCCAGCTTCCTCGATCAGTTGTCGCTCACCGGCGCGGTCGGCTGGGGCCGGCTCTCGCCACATCCTGCCACGCTCGAGGATGCCAGGGGCGGACGGCGCGTGGTGCCGACTAGTGTGGCTCCCATCACCTTCTTTGTGCGCGAGGAAGCCGACTGGATGACTCCGCGCCACGTCGCTGACCAAGAGCTTCGCGGCCTGAGCCCCGGCGGACGCGAAGTGCTGCAATTTTTGAAGACGCGCGGCGCGTCGTTCTTTGTCGACATTGTCCGCGGTACCGGCAAATTGAAATCCGAGGTGGAGACCGGGCTCTGGGAGCTGGTGGCGGCGGGCCTCATCACCGCCGACGGCTTTGACAATCTGCGCGCCCTGATTGATCCCAAGCGGCGCAGCGGACAAGGCTCCGGCCGCACCGCGCGGCCACGCCATAGCGCGGGGCGGTGGTCGGTGCTGTACGCCGTCGAAGCAGCCGACCGCCAGCGCTCCGTCGAGGCCACCTGCTGGATGCTGCTCAACCGCTACGGCGTGGTGTTCCGCGACCTGCTGGCCCGCGAGTCGATGGTTCCGAAGTGGCGGGAGTTGCTGCTCGGCTTGCGGCGCCTCGAAGACCGCGGCGAAACCCGCGGAGGGCGGTTTGTCGGTGGCTTTGTCGGGGAACAGTTCGCCCTGCCAGTCGCCGTGGATTCGCTGCGCGCAACCCGCAATCTTCCTCCAACGGGTGAAATCGTGACCGTGTCAGCGGCGGATCCTCTGAACCTGGTCGGAATTCTCGTACCCGGGGAGCGTGTGGCAGCCATTTCAGGCAACTCCGTAACCTACCGCGACGGTGTCCCTGTGAGCCCGGTCGCGGCACACACGCACTTCGCCGCCGGAGATTAGGCTCGAACCGCCAGCTCTGCCGCTCCGATTCGGGATGGCAATAAATGTCCACTGACGCGAAACGTCGCTGGAATTGACAAATTTCGTCATCCTGGCGGCCACGGTTTTCCGCGCCCCCCGCAGCGATCCGCTTAAGCGGCGCAGTTACAATGAATTACAAGCACACCCCGCCGCTCCGCTCGCTGGCCCCCAAACTGCGTCCTAGCAAGTGTCTCAATGTGTTGGGGCATAGCGAGAAGGACGCAAACTTATGCCGAAACAGCGCGGCTTTTCTCTGATCGAGTTGTTGATCGTGGTGGCCGTTATCCTGGTGATCGTCGCGATCGCAATTCCCAACCTGATGAAGTCGCGGATCGCCGCCAACGAATCCTCGGCCGTCGGTTCGCTGCGGGCGATCAACAATGCGGAAGTTACCTACAACACGGCCTACAGCACCTATACCTGCAGTTTGACGGCGCTGGGACCGATCAGCGGCGGCGCCTCGGCGACCTCATCGGCGGCGGGCATCCTGGACGCTAACCTGGCCAGCGGCAGCAAGAGCGGATACCTGTTCACAACCGGGACGTGCACAGTCACGGCCAATGGCGGTACCACCACCTATCAGTGGCTGGCGAACCCCATTTCTCCGGGAGCCAGCGGCAGCCGGTACTTCTGCACCGACGATACTTTCAACGTCAGAGTCGACCCCAACAGCGCGGACAACTGCCTGGCCATCGGCAGCCCCGTGGGATAGACAGCCAACGCTTCAATCGCTTTTTTGCTGGCCGATATGCCGGGCATGCAACACGGGATGCATGCCCGGTTTGACTATCTGGCCCACCTCGGCGCAAAATTATTCTGCGTGAGCCTGTGGCGCAGTTGGGAGCGCGCTTCCATGGCATGGAAGTCCAAGACAGGCCGGCCGATGATTCCAAAGCACTTAGTTAAGGGAGATAGGGCCATTTGGTGGTATCTTCGCCGCTATTTGGTACGAATTTGGTACGGTCAAGGGCTGCTCGGCGGGGTGCAGCCCTCTGTTTTTTCCTGACGCTGGAGGGGAATCGAAAATCATGAAGCCCGCACCTGTTCTTGCTGGAGGTCTGCAACATCGAAGTCCCTCACCGGCACGCTTCGGAAGGTCAGGCTTGCGGCCAAGGCCGCCTTTCTCTCCCACTCGATTCCGCGTTCCCTCAAGTCTTCGTCCGTCTGGAGGCTCAAAATCGCTGTGATGCCCACAGACCGCAATCCTTCGATTTCCTTGCTGTCCAGAGGGCATGAGCCGATAAGCAGGTTGCTGGTAAGGCGGTCTCAATCCATGGCAAGCAGGACGATCGTAAAGCTTTCACGAGCGAGGGCGCCACTGGCTAGGGTTGTTCGCGGATTGCTTCTCAAAGCGGGTTGCACGCCTGGTGAGTTAGAGGAAACACGTTTGAAATAGGAAGGCAGCAATCGCGCCGCCGGCTTTCTTGGAGGGAGAGTTTCCTCATTCCCCGCTGGGGGTTTGAAGACTGGCGAGTCAGACTCGACATCTTCTGGCTTGACGAGGCCGAACAACAATGCCTTGGATCCCACGTACCCAAGCGTGCACACCGTTGCAATCGCCATTGGAATTGCAATTAATTCAAACATGGCGTCCACCGACACTCTCCCACCCCGTTCATTGGCAAGGGCCGACTCTACATCACGGCTGGGTGGCTATTGTGTGCGCCCACTGCTAATCGGTTCCAGCCTCAGGTCATCGACCCAAGCTGTCCCGGCCACTTTGTTGTCGAATTTCATCGACGCCTGGCGGACTACCTGGACTTGGAGAAGCCTGGTCTGCGGAGGAACTGCAAGATCGTGCTCAACAACCGACCAGGGCGTGGTGCCGGTGAAGTGCTCGAAGACTACATCCAGGCGAACTGGCCGCTCAGCATCGGAAATTCGAAATCGGAGTCCCTGATCTGTGGTCAAACCCTCAGTACGAATAAAGGCCTGGAAACGGTAAAAGCCTGGCTGCACGAAAGCCAACTGCGAAGCAGCCGCAAAGTCGAGATCCTGGGTACCCGCGAAGCTGATGCGAAGTGAACATTTCCCCGACCTTGCGATCGTGCAATCACGGGCGATCTCAACGCCCGCCGTGCGTGCGACATTCCAATCGAACGGGGACTGGGCGGGCTCCGATTCGAAGTCTCCGTTGAAAAGATAGTTGGTTTTGCGGTAGTTGCCTGAGTGCGTGCCCAAGTGCTGGATCCAGGCGGAGGCCGCCGAGTCGGGATGGCCTTGCCGGATCAAAAATCCGACATACTCTCCTGCCAACGTTTCATCAGCATAGCCATGTCCGGAGATCCAGTCCCACGTGCGTTGAGCATCTTCCAGGCGCTGTGCGTCTATCAAAAATTCCAGCCAGGATCTCGCTGAACGGCGATCTTCCGGAAGACCATACCGCAAGACATCTTCGCGGTGAGAAACCAAACGTGTGTACTCGCTGAAGATGACTGAATCGTACTCTGGAGTGAGCGCCAGGATCTTGGCAGCGATGGGAAGGGCTTCTCTATCATCTCCAATCTGGAGGTAGAAATTCGCGGCGCGCAAGAGAAAGTTGGCTGATCGCGGGGCGAGGGCCAGCACCTGTCTGAAGCAGTAGCGCGCGTCTTCCTTTTGCCCGGCTTCAAGGAATGCTTCCCCGAGGTCGGCCCAGCGGTAGGGATCGTGAGGGGCCTGCTGGAGGGCGCTACGGAACAGGCTAAGGGCGTTTTGAACGTCCTCTTGTCTCACTCCCATCAATTGCTGCCGCGCTCGCCATATCAAGGGCGCGTTATCGCGGAGGAAGAGCCGGCATAGGACACCATCCACCCGTTCACTGTTCGACCACAACGTTTCAGAGAGAACGCCGGCCAAAGAGTAGACGACCAGGATTGCCCCGAGGACGAATGCGAGTGTTCTCACAAACTAGCACACTCCCGTGCTGGCCTTCTTGGAGGCGTTCGTTGGGAACCGGGTTAGTGCAAATACGGCTTTCTACTGTTGGGTCTGTCTTTATTTGCAGTCCCAGTCCCACGGCGGGCACTTCTTGCTTCGGTGGGGTGGCGGTGGCGGGCAATTTTTGTTGCAATTGGATGCGGTAGTCGCGCCAGTAGAAGTTGAGGCAACTGCGGCAGAAGCTGAGGCAGTT
>Ga0187769_10002602_pt1 | contig 10612 bp, 9 predicted proteins | sample 0116_SJ02_MP02_1_FD_133140 | JGI IMG/M metagenome (GOLD analysis project Ga0187769, IMG submission 133140) | Tropical peat soil microbial communities from peatlands in Department of Meta, Colombia - 0116_SJ02_MP02_10_MG | ecosystem: Environmental > Terrestrial > Soil > Wetlands > Peat | place... | reverse complement strand
TTCGCGCAATCCACAAGGCAGCTCCCACCGCGCCTCGGGCAGAGGGCCTGTGCGATTGTTCGCGCAAGCCACAAAGGCACGTCCCAAAGCAACTCGGGAAAAAGGGTTCGCACACAGGGAGGGTCGGAGTGTGCCTGACAAAGAAGTAACCCTGGGCGCGCCGCTCCGCACGATCCAGGCCAATACCGCAGCAGCGGCCGACGCGGCGATTCGCTCAACATCGGGCCGCCGGTGATCGAGCGCTATCTCGTCCGCGAGCGCTACGCCCTGGCCGCGGTCAAAGCGTGGAGATGATGTCCGCCTGAAAACCTGGGGCCTTGACATGCTGTTCGGGACTCCACACTGCCCGCTCGGCCAATGCCCTGTTCATTGTCCCTTTGACAACCCGCGCCACCCTATTTTCTCTGCGCCACCTTCACCTGCGGAATCTTCACCACTTCGTCGTCATGCCGCACACTCTCGCAATCCCCGGCAGGTGCCTCCCCTCTGGCTTCGTGCAAGGCCATGCCACCTCGTCCCACAACCGCTCGATGCCACGTAGTCCGAATTCAAAGCGATGTGGGGGAACGTCAGCCCCAACAAGGAGTGACGGAACAATGAGGTCCAAGAAGCTAGTTACAGCAACGATGTGCGCAAGTGTCCTCGTGCTGCTCACTGGAACCCTGTGCGCCCAGAAGGACCCGGGGCCGCGTGGGGGTGCGGCAGCAGCGGGTGGTGCTTACCCGACCCTCAACACCAACGAGCAGGCTTTCTTCAACCAGACGTTTCTGCGCTTCCAGGAGGTGGACTCCGTCACCGGGACTATCCCTGGGGAAAGCGGCAACGGCTTGGGACCGACCTTCAACGGCAATAGCTGTAAGCAGTGTCACTCACAGCCGGCCATCGGCGGCAGCAGCCCGGGCTTGACCAGTCCCCAAAACCCGGTTCCCAATCCGCAGGTGGTGCTGGCGACCTTGGACGGAGCCGGCAATACCGTTCCCTCGTTCATCACCGCCAACGGTCCCGTGCGCGAAGCCCGTTTCGTGCGCAACTCCAACGACACGCCGGACGGAGGCGTCCACGGTCTGTACACCATCAGCGGCCGGACGGACGCGGTCGGCTGCAGCCTGGCGCAGCCCAACTTCGCCCAGCAACTCGCTGCCAACAATGTGATTTTTCGCATTCCGACTCCCACCTTCGGTCTCGGCCTGGTGGAGATGACGCCGGACAATACCTTGCGGGCTAATCTGGTGGCTACGATCAGCCAAAAGACCGCGCTCGGCATCGGCGGCGCTTTCAACACCAGCGGCAACGACGGCACCATCACTCGCTTCGGCTGGAAAGCGCAGAACAAGTCTCTGCTCATCTTCTCCGGCGAAGCCTACAACGTAGAAATGGGCGTATCCAATGAGCTGTTTCCCAACGAGCGTTCCGCCATCTCCGGCTGCGTATACAACGGCTCGCCCGAGGACTATACGAACATCATCAGCGACTGCGACAACGTGAGCACGACGGGAACCGCTTCCTGCATGTCGTCCGACGTGGTGAACTTCGCCAACTTCATGATGCTGTCGGCGCCGCCGACCCCGGCCGCCGCTACTCCCTCTACCACCAACGGCGCCAGCCTGTTCAGCAGTATCGGCTGCGCGTTATGCCACTCACCCAGCTTGACCAGCGGCCCATCGCGCTTCACCGGCATGGGCAACGTCACCTACCATCCGTATTCGGACTTTGCCCTGCACCACATGGGCTGGGTGCTGGCGGATGGCATCACTCAGGGAGGGGCGGGGCCGGACCAGTTCCGCACCGCGCCGCTGTGGGGCGTCGGGCAGCGGCTGTTTTTCCTGCACGACGGTCGCACCAGCGACCTGCTGCAGGCCATCCAGGCCCATTCCGATTGCAATGGACGGGAAGGCCGAGGTCAGGGTGGCGGCACCCGCCAGTCTGGCGGCTGTAGTTCGGAGGCCGACGCCGTGATCAACAACTTCAATGCGTTGACCCCTTCGCAGCAGCAGGACATTCTGAATTTCCTGCGCTCGTTGTAGCTCGGTTGCGGGAGATGGCGGAGGAGTAGCTGGGCCTTCCGCCATCTCTGCGCGGGCACTCTACACAATGTTTCCTCGACTAGCAACATTCGTTCTTCTGGGCTCGGCAACCGTTTTCGCCGGGCAGTCTTTCTGCGGTCCGGCGGCAGAAGTCCGCCCTGAACTTGAGAAGGCGGCAGCGCTCCCTGTCGGCGACCCTGCCGCCTTCGAGCAGAACGTCGCTGTCTTTCAGGTGCTGCGCGAGCGCTACCCAGACGACCTCTTCGTCCATGAAAGCTATCAGGACGCGGTCGAGCAGCATGGCATCGAAGGCCATCTGCGGCAATTGACGGAGGAATACCAGGCACTCGCTCTGCAGCATCCCGGCAACCTGATGTACCACTACCTGTCGGCTCGCGGCGCGATTGGGCGCAGTACGCTTTCCGCCATCCAGCAGATGAAAGAGATTCTTGCCGAGAATCCAGAATTTGCGCCTGCCCATCGCACCTTGGCTGAGATCTACGGCGCAGCAGCATTCCGAAACCCGGAGAAGGAGAAAATCGAAAGGGGAAAGCTTCTGGCTCTTTGCCCGGGGGCCGTCATCCAGCGACGTCCGGCTCCACTGCGCGATCCCAGTCCGCTCATCGAGCGCGCCGAACAGATGCTGGCCCAGAATGCAGACCCCGATGCCGCAGCCGCGATGGCCGCGGCCGGCCTGCGTGCCGACGAATGGCGCCTGCAGCGCATTCGCCCCTTCGACTTGTACAGCGCGGAGTACAAACGGCAGCAGCAGCGCGAGCTACAGGCTGAGTACTGGCGGGTATGGAGCCTTCAGGTCCGTTGCTATCGCAAAGCGCACCAGCCGGCGAAGGCCGCTGACCTGCTCGCCACGATGGAACAGCGCGCCTTGCTGCTGCGCAGCCAGTCCGACCCCAGTTACGCTGATGCTTCGGCCACGCTGGCGCGTTTGCGCGCGGAAGACCGACAGAGAATCCAGGCGGCACCGGGACCCAGGTGATCCGTTGCCTGCCCACCTAGTGCTTGGTACCTAGTGTTCGGCTACGGCACCGCCACCACGCTCGTAGGCGACGTTCCGGTGGGCGGGTTGGTAGTGCTAGGTGCCTGCAGCACTCCGCCGACAATTACGAACGACAACACCGTATTGGATCCCCCGCTGCCCACTACATACAGGAAAGCCCCGGAAGGGTCGACTGCCAGAGCGAGCGGGGTTACTGATGAGGAGAACGGCGAGCCGGAGACGAGCGACAGCGTCCCGCTCGAACTGATGATGAATGCCCCCAGGGTGCCACCGTCATTGGCCGTGTACAGGAAAGTGGGAACGCCAGTAACCGCTGCCACTCCAACACTCACCGGTCCCGCTCCCGCCGAGACCGGTGTCGCCTGGATCGCCGTCAGGGCGCCCGTCGTCGCATTGATGGCAAAGAGCGAGATGTACTGGGCCCCGTCGACCGCGTACAGGAAGCGCACTGTCGGGTCTACGGTAAGGGCGGCTACGTTGATGATGCCGGCCAGAGGCGCGGTTCTGACAATGTTCGTCGTGTTCAGAATGCCGTCGCTGTTGATCGGCACGGTGACGATAAAGCCGTTATTCATGCCCACGAACAGGAAGCCTCCCGAGGGTGCTATAGCTATGCTGGTTGGTGTCCCGCTGCCCAGCGAGTATGGAGAGTTCGCCTGCGTGGTCAGGACCCCTGTGCCGGAGGCAATACTGAAACCTTCCACTTGCGGCCCGGCTTCCACCGCGTAAACCGCGCCCCCCGCCGGGTCGACGACGAGTGCGACCACGGCCGCCTTGGTGGCGGTCACGCCTACGCTGCTCAGCTGCCCCGCCGTATTCGTGTTCTGGCTGATGAGGAAGCCATTGATACCCCCGCCACCGACGTTGGAGGATACATACAGGTACCTTCCGAACGCGTCCCCGGACATCGAATTGGGAGTGGAAACCTGGCTTGCGACCACGAATGGCGAGAACACCAACGAACTCAGTACGCCGGTTGCAGGATTCGCGGCATATCCGGAAACACTCCCAACGCCGCTGGTGCCTCCGCTGTTGAGCACATAAACGAAACCGGTCGTGCCTGGCGTCGTCGAACCCGGTGTGTTGTTAAAGAAGCCGCAGCCCGTAACCACGATTCCCGCAACCAGAAGTGCGCACCAGCAAACCAGCAGCCGTGTTTTCATCGGATCCCCATGCCGAAGGCCTACACGAAGTATACTGCCAACAGAGTTTGCGGAGTCGTTACCTGTCAGCATCATCCACCATGAAACCCCTGTCCCGGAAAATAATTCTTTGTGTTTCCTGTTTGATGCTGCTTTTGGCCGGCAGGGCACCGGGCGAAAGTCCCAATGCGCGCCCTGTCCAGCCGGACATCGCCCATTCCATTCGGGCCCATATGGATTACCTCGCTGGCGACGCTCTGGGCGGGCGCGGCAGCGGCACTCCGCAGGAGCACATGGCCGCCGAATATGTGGCCTCCGAACTGCGGCGCTACGGCGTGGCCCCTGCCCTGCCGGCCGGCGATGATGGGGGATACCTGCAGCATATCGCGCTCGAATATCGCTCGCTGGCCTCGGCGCCTGTGCTCACCTTTGAATCCGGCGGCCGGGCCGTGCGCTGTCTGAACGGGTACGACATGGCGGTGGCCTCGCTGGGAGACGCCCCCATCTCCGGCCCGCTGCAAAAGCGTGATCCCGGTGACACAACCAGCGCAGTCCCGGCGGGCGCAGTCATCCTGCTTACTTCTCCTGCTGACGCAAGCGCGTGGCAGCAAGCCAATGAACTCGCGCAGCACAACGCCGCGCTGGTGCTGGTGCCGGACGGCCCCAGCTTCGAGTCTGCGTGGGCCGCAGCCAAGCGTCGTTTCCCTCGCCTGCCTCCGCGTATCAAGACACTCCCCAGGCAGGGCAGCATCTTTGATACGAGTTTGGTGGTGGTGAGCAGCAGCACTTTCAAAAAGCTGGCCGCACTTCCCGATGGCGCCACGGTGCGGCTGGAAGCGCAACTCCATCCGACTGAGAGCGGAGAAACCTGGAACACGGTGGGAATGATCGCCGGCAGCGATCCGGCCTTGCGCGACGAGGCAGTGCTTTTTTCCGCCCACATCGACCACCTGGGAACGAAGCAAACCGGCCAAAGCAAGGTGATCTACCACGGCGCCGACGATGACGCTTCCGGCGTCTCGGCCGTGCTGGAACTGGCGCGCGCGATGGCATCCGGGCCGCCTCCGCGTCGCACCGTGCTGTTCGCCTTCTTCGGCAGCGAGGAGCGCGGAGAGCTTGGCTCAACCTACTTCAGCGCGTTTCCGCCCGTACCGCTCACCCATATCGTGGCCGCGCTGGAATTCGAGATGCTCGGCCGCCCCGATGACAGCATTCCCAAGCACAAGCTCTGGCTCTCCGGATACGAGCGCTCCGACCTGGGCAGCGAACTGACCGCGCACGATGCGCCCCTGGTCGCTGATCCCCATGTCGGAGAACACTTCTTCGAGCGCTCGGATAACTACCCGCTGGCGCGCAAGGGCGTCGTGGCGCACACCGTGTCCAGCTTCGGACTGCACCGCGATTATCACCAGCCCGGCGATACGCTGGCCCGCATCGACTTCACCCATCTCGACGAGGCCATCGAGGATATGATCGCCCCGGCCGAATGGCTGGTGAATTCCCGATTCACACCCCGCTGGCTGGCGGGGGAGAAACCTTGGCGGTAGAGACGTAGCTTGCTACGGCTCTAATTCTTCGAAGACGCAGCCAGCTGCGTCTCCACCTTTATTCTTTGGGTTTTGCTCTACCCGCGTTAGCGATTTTCTCGTCGATGGGTTTGCGGTAGCGATAGCCTTCGTCGGTGCCGTGCCAGTGGGCAATGGTCTCTTCGCCCAGCTTCCAGCACAGCAGGATAGTGCGGTCGTCAACACAACAGGGAAAATCGAGCAGGCCCATCTCCAGATCCTTCACCAGGACGCCCGTGGCCTCGATTTCCGCCAGCGCGTCCTTGATCTTCTGCCCCAGGCGTTCTCGCTCGCGCTTTCGTGCGGACAGCTGCGCAACGTCGAGCAGCGTGCCGCCGTTGAGGAACACGCGGCTGGAAACGGCTTTGAATTCCTGCTCGATTCGCTCGGCGGCGTTCTTGCCGTCGATCGCCGTCTTCAGCAGCGACCCCAGCACCGGCACCAGCGCCTGCGCCTCGTCTAACGTAAACGTTCGTTCTGCCATAGGAGGTTCAGATTAAGAGTTGTCATCCTGAGCGACCAAGGGCTCCCGCCCGTTTTCGCCAGGGCGGGAAACGGTCGCGAAGGACCCAGGTTTTTTGTTCGCCGACCGATCACTGGATTTCCAGCATCCTATCCAGCGCCACCCTGGCCCAGTATTTTACTTCGTCCCACACGACGATGCGGTTGACCACATTGCCATCCACCAAATTCTCCAGCGCCCAGCACAGATGCTGCGGGGAAATGCGGAACATGGTGGTGCAGAGGCAACCCGAGTCGTCCAGCGTGATGACGAGCTTGTCGGGATGCTGCTTGGCCAGCCGGTTCACGAGATGGATCTCTGTGCCGATGGCAAACTGGGTTCCCGCCGGCGCTTCCGCCACCAGCTTGATGAGCTTTTCGGTCGAGCCCAGCGCGTCCGCCTTCTGGCACACCTCCCAACGGCACTCCGGATGCACGATCACGCGGATCCCGGGATAGCGTGCGCGCACCTTGTCTACGTGTTCGGGCAGGAAGCGCTGGTGTACCGAGCAGTGTCCCTTCCACAGGATCACGCGGGCGCCGTGCAGGCGCTCGGGCGTCAGGCCGCCCATCGGCAGATACGGGTCCCAGGTAACCATATCGGCCAGCGGGATGCCCATCGCGTATCCGGTGTTGCGGCCAAGATGCTGGTCGGGCAGGAAGAGGAGCTTCGCCATCTTCGCGAGCGTCCAGCGGAAGGCGCCCGCGGCATTCGATGACGTGCACACTACTCCGCCGCGCTCGCCGCAGAAGGCCTTGATCGCCGCCGTAGAATTGATGTAGGTGATGGGCGTGATCCGGTCGCCGGCATCCGAGGTCAGCTCGAGTTCGACCAGTTGCTCCCAGCAGTCCTCCACCTGGCCGATCTCCGCCATGTCGGCCATGGAGCAGCCAGCGTTCAGGTCGGGCAGGATGACCTGCTGCGAAGCGCGCCCCAGAATGTCGGCGCTTTCCGCCATGAAGTGCACGCCGCAGAAGACGATGTAGCGCCCGGCGGCCTGCGCCGCCTGTTGCGAAAGCTTATAGGAATCGCCGCGGAAGTCGGCGAACTTGATGACTTCGTCGCGCTGATAGTGATGCCCGAGGATGACACACTCCCGCCCCAGCGCCTGTTTGGCGGCAGTGATGCGGTCGTCCATGGACACGTCGGGCAGGACGAGATAGTTGTCCAAACGGCAGGCTGTTGCCACTGACATTTCCTTTACCGCCTTCAGTCCCGGCGCGCTCGAGCGCCCTGAACGGGGATGTTGAAAGCATCCTGCGGCTCCAGTAGATCCACTGCCGCTCTAGGCGACCCGACCTACGGGGTTGTTGAAGCCACAGTCTGGTTCGGCCGGCGCAGCCTACATCCGGCCCCGCCGCCTGTTGCCATCTTCTCATTGTCGCATTACGGCTGCATCAGACGCAAGCCGCGTCGCCGACAGGGTCCTGGCCTGTCCGCACAAATCTGGGGCTAATGAAGTCCTACCCGCCGATGTGCACCATGCTGCGCGAGGGCTTCTCGAATCCTGGTTCACCGATGTGGTGCCGCGCTTCCTTCTGCTCGACCACGCTGTGGATGTACTCGGCCATGTCTTCATCCGAGCCGCCGCGGCGCATCACTGCGTGCAGGTCGTGATCGAAGAGGGAGAACAGGCAGGTGCGGATCTTGCCGTCGGAGGTTACGCGGACGCGGCTGCAGTGGCCGCAGAAGGGTTGCGACACAGGCGCGACAATACCGATCTCGCCCACGCCGTCGTCGAAGGTGTAGCGGCGCGCCGTCTCGCTGCGGGTATGGGGAATCTCGACCAGCGGGCGAAATGCACGCATGCGCTCCAGCACCTCTGCCAGCGTGACCACGATCTCCGGCGACCACACCCGGTCTTCCTCGAGCGGCATGAACTCGATGAAGCGCACCACCACGCCTTCGTCGCGGGCGAACTTGCCGAACTCGACGATCTGGTCGTCGTTGAAGCCGCGCAGCAGCACGCAGTTCACCTTCACCGGGTCGAGACCGATCTTGCGCGCGGTCCGAATGCCCGCCAGCACCGCGTCAAATCCATTGGAAACGCGCGTGATGCGGGCGAAGCGCTCCGGCTCGACCGCATCCATGGAGACGGTGACCCGCAGCAGGCCGGCGTCTTTCAGCGGCTGCGCCAGCTCGGCCAGCAGGTGACCATTAGTGGTGATGGCCAGGTCCAGCGCACCACCGTCAAGCGTGAGCAACTGCGACAGATCCTCGACGAATCCTACTACGCCCCTGCGCAGCAGCGGCTCGCCGCCGGTGATGCGAACCTTCTCGATCCCCAGGCCGACGAATACGCGCGCCATACGCAGGTAGTCGGCGATTGGCAGATCGGCGTACTGCGCCCCCTCATTGCCAGTGCGGCAGTAGACACACTTGTAGTTGCAGCGGTCGGTGATGGCGATCCGCAGGTCGGTGATGGGGCGGCCAAATTTGTCGATCAGGCGTTCCATAAGCCGCGCCGGACTCTGTCTCCGATGTAGCAGGGAAAGAAAGGCATACCCGGCGAAGAACTCCGCCGCAGGCAGGACGTTTCCTTTCCAAGCACGGGAGGCAAAGGCGTTTCCACCCTTACCCTCGGCCCCCCAGCGTCTGAGGAGCACCGCCTCCGGAACCACGGCTGCACCGACAGGTTCCGGCGGTCGGAAACAATATCGAAATTATACGCTTTTCTAAGGGAGCAGGAAGTCGCGAGCAGGGAGTAGGAGCCGCAGCGCGAGCAGGTTTTCCTACTCCCTGCTGCCTACTCGCTCCTCCCTGCTCTCACGGATTCTTGGTCGCCGCCCCGGTGCGATTGACTTCGCTCAGCACGCCGTGCGAGCGGCTGAGCAGGATGGCCTGTCGGATCCGCTCCTTGTCGCGGTCACTCCACATCTCGCGGATAGTCTTCCAGGCGTCTTCGCCCCTGCCACCGTAGAGGTAGTCCAGCACAATGGTGAGCACGATCCCTTTTGCGTCCAGCAACTGCCGTTCCTCGGCGGGACTCAGTTCCTTGGGCTTGCTACCACCGGCACCGGCGCCAGACGTATTATTGCGCCCCAAAAGCAATTCCTGCCCGCTGCGGGAAAGAGTGTTCCTGGCCGCCTCGAGGTCGCGCTGGTAGTCAGGCCAGTAAGAGGCGCTTACGTTGTAGAGAGTATTGCCGCGCAGGCGGAAGACCACCAACGGCCGCGGCGAATCGGACTCGCCCAGGCCTTCGATGCCCACAAAGGCGAAGTCGTGGGTGGAAATTTCGACCTTGCCGTTGTTGTCGCGGTCTTCGAAGACGAGCGGCGGGGTGGTGGTGATCTGCCGCACCAGCGGCGGGTTGGCCCCCGGAGTGAGAATGGAGTAGGTGTAGCAGCACTGCCCCGCGGTGCGATGGGTCTCGATGACAGCGTCGGGCTTGCCGTCGCCGTTGATGTCGCTGCCGCTGATCGAATTTACCAGCGCGTCCGCACCGGTGACCTCAAACTGCACCTTGCCGTCGGGAGATGTTAGCGCCGCCCGACATTGCGCAGTCCCACTCTCCGTGGCGGGTGCGATCAGGATCTTATAGCCGTCCCAGAGATTTTCGGTCCACTCGCCGATGCCCTGGGAGCAACCGCGATCAAGCGCGGCAGCGGACGCGGAAAGAACCGCCAGCACGAACAATACTGCTGCATATCTCATATCGTGTGGGTCAAATAATCTCGCGGAGCAGGAAGGAGAGTCAACCACTCAGCATTGTCATCCCGACCGAGCGCTTCCGCGCGAGCGGAAAGACCTTGCGTTTTATCTCGGGTCAAGAAACACAAGCTCCCTCCACTCGGGACTGAAGTCACTCGGTCGGGATGACAATGATTTGGAACCCGGGTCACATCCCGTCGTAGTTAGGTCCACCGCCACCTTCGGGCGGGACCCAAGTGATGATCTCGTACGGGTCCATGATGTCGCAGGTCTTGCAGTGGACACAGTTCGAGGGGTTCACGTGGATCTGTTTTCCGCCCTGCACGTCGGCCGCTTCCACCATCTCGTACACACTGGCGGGACAGAAGTGCTGGCAGGGATTGCCGAATTCGGTGACGCAGCGCGTGTTGCAGATATTCGTATCGTGGATGACGAGGTGCGCCGGCTGATCTTCCTCGTGCTTCGTGCCCGAATGATAGAGGTCGGTAAGCTTGTCGAAGGTAAGCTTGCCATCGCCTTTGTAATCGTTGATCAGGTGGGCTTCGGCGCCGCCGTCAGCGGGTAGTTCGGTGAGTCTCTTCAGGCGGAGATGCCCGTCCTTCGCCGGATAGCGCGCGTGCAGGCCGCGTCCGCCGGTGACTTGCTGCAAGCCGGCGTGGAACATTCCCGCCCACATGCCGTGCTCGAATCCCTGGTGGAAATTGCGCACT
>Ga0187769_10002601_pt1 | contig 10617 bp, 3 predicted proteins | sample 0116_SJ02_MP02_1_FD_133140 | JGI IMG/M metagenome (GOLD analysis project Ga0187769, IMG submission 133140) | Tropical peat soil microbial communities from peatlands in Department of Meta, Colombia - 0116_SJ02_MP02_10_MG | ecosystem: Environmental > Terrestrial > Soil > Wetlands > Peat | place... | reverse complement strand
GCACGACGACGCCAACCGCGCGCTGATGGGCGCCAACATGCAGCGCCAGTCGGTTCCGCTGCTCGCGGCCGAAGCCCCGCTGGTGGGCACGGGCATGGAGGGCGTCACTGCACGCGACTCCGGCGCCGTGATTCTGGCCAAGCGCAACGGCATCGTGGATTCGGTCGACTCGGAGCGCATTATCGTGCGCGTCGAGGGCGAGCATCACCCTACGCAGCTCTCGCGCGAGGTGGGATCGGACATCTACCAGCTCATCAAGTTCAAGCGCTCCAACCAGAACACTTGCATCAACCAGAAGCCGGTGGTGCGCGAGGGCGAACGCGTGGTCAAGGGCCAGGTGATCGCCGACGGCCCGTGCACCGAGCAGGGCGAGCTGGCGCTGGGCCGCAACGTGCTGGTGGCCTTCATGCCGTGGCGCGGCTACAACTTCGAGGACGCCATCCTGATCAGCGAGGCGCTGGTGAAAGAGGACTATTACACCAGCGTGCACATCGAGGAGTTCGAGATCGAGGCCCGCGACACCAAGCTCGGCCCCGAGGAGATCACGCGCGACATTCCCAACGTGAGCGAGCATGCGCTGCGCGATCTGGACGAGAGCGGAGTGATCCGCATCGGCGCGCAGATCGGCCACGGCGACATCCTCGTGGGCAAGGTCACTCCCAAGGGAGAAACGCAACTCACGCCAGAGGAAAAACTGCTGCGCGCCATCTTCGGCGAGAAGGCCGGCGACGTGCGCGACGCATCGCTCACCTGCCCTCCGGGCATCGAGGGCACGGTGGTGGACGTGCGCATCTTCAGCCGCAAGGGGCAGGAGAAAGACGAGCGCGCAAAACTGATCGAAGCGGAATACGTTGCCAAACTGGAAAAAAACCTGGGCGACGAGATCCGCATTCTCACCGACGAGCGGCTGAAGCGCCTGGAATCCATTCTCGGCGGCAAGGAAGTCCTGGCCGACCTGCACGACGAGCGCACCAACAAGCGCCTGCTGACCAAGGGCGCGATCCTGGACCGCGACACCATCGAGCGCATTTCGACCAAGAACCTGAAGCGCATCCGCTACAACGACAAGGATCCGCGGGTCAACGAGCAGATCGACGAGATCGAGGAGATGACGTCGCGCCAGATCGAAGTGCTGCGCAAGATCACCAACGAGAAGGTGGCCAAGCTGCAGAAAGGCGACGAGCTGCCGCCGGGCGTAATCAAGCTGGTCAAGGTCTACGTCGCCATGAAGCGCAAGTTGTCGGTCGGCGACAAGATGGCCGGCCGCCACGGCAACAAAGGCGTGATCGCGCGCATTCTTCCCGAAGAAGACATGCCGTATCTGCCCGACGGAACGCCGGTGGAGATCGTGCTCAATCCGCTGGGCGTGCCTTCGCGCATGAACGTGGGCCAGATTCTGGAGACGCACCTGGGCTGGGCCGCGCATGGGCTGGGCAAGAAGATCGCCGATCTGGTGAAGGCCAACTCCGAAGCGGCGCATATCCGCGAAGCGTTGAAGAAGGAGTTCGCGGGAACCGCGGCGCTGCGCCAGTTGATGGAGCTCGACGACGCAACGCTGGTGCGCGTTGCGGCGGGCATGGAGAGGGGCATCTGGTTTGGCACGGCGGTCTTCGATGGCGCTCGCGAAGACGAGATCAAGGCGCTGCTGAAGTCGGCCGGCCTGCCGGAATCGGGCAAGACGTTGCTCTACGACGGCATGACGGGCGAGCAGTTCGAGCAGCCGGTAACGGTGGGCTACATCTACATGCTGAAACTGTCGCACCTGGTCGACGACAAGATTCACGCGCGGTCGATCGGGCCGTACTCGCTGATCACGCAGCAGCCCCTGGGCGGCAAGGCGCAGTTCGGCGGACAGCGCTTCGGAGAGATGGAAGTGTGGGCCCTCGAAGCGTACGGCGCCGCGTACATCCTGCAGGAGCTGCTCACTGCGAAGTCCGACGACGTCTATGGCCGCACCAAGATTTACGAGGCCATCGTCAAGGGCGAGGCGGCGATCGAGCCGGGCGTGCCGGAGTCGTTTAACGTGCTGATTCGTGAATTGCAATCGCTGTGCCTCGATGTGGAGCTGATCAAGCGCGCCGATGCCGCGAAGAAGGCGCCGGCGCCGGAAGTGGCGGCGGTGGCCGATTAGTGATCAGTGATCAGTGGTCAGTGATCAGTAATCGGTCGCGTGCGAAAAGCGGCATTGGGTTTGAAGTGAACCGTGGATGGGCAAGAAAACTGATCACTGTTCACTGACCACTGACCACTGTAGTAATGAACCCGCTTCCCAAACCGGGAAGCTAGTAGCTAGAAGCTAGTAGCTGGAATTTGGAGGGTCGCCTTGTTCCGTTCCAACCCGTTTGAGCTTAGCAGCCCGATTACCGACTTCGACGCCATCCGCATCATGCTGGCTAGCCCTGAGAAGATCCGCAGCTGGTCGCATGGCGAGGTCACCAAGCCGGAGACCATCAACTATCGCACCTTCAAGCCGGAGCGCGACGGCCTGTTCTGCGCGCGCATCTTCGGCCCGGTGACGGATTGGGAGTGCTTGTGCGGCAAATACAAGCGCATGAAGCACCGCGGCGTGATCTGCGACAAGTGCGGCGTGGAAGTGACTGTCTCGAAAGTGCGCCGCGAGCGCATGGGCCACATCGAGCTGGCCTCGCCCTGCTCCCACGTGTGGTTCTTCAAAGGCCTGCCTTCGCGCATCGGCCATCTGCTCGACATTTCGCTGCGCGATCTGGAGGGCATTCTCTACTTCGAGTCGTATGTCGTGGTCGATCCCGGCGACGCTCCAGTGCGCGAGCGCGAGATCATCAAGGACGAGACGCGCTTCCGCGAGCTGGACCAGCAGTTCCGGCCCTCCGGCTTCAAGGCCATGATGGGCGCCGAAGCCATCAAGGAATTGCTCAAGCGCATCAATGTCGACGAGCTGGGCATGGAGCTGCGCGAGCGGATGAAGAGCGAAGCCTCCGCGCAGAAGAAGCTGAAGTACGCCAAGCGGCTGAAGGTGGTTGAAGCTTTCCGCAAATCGGCCAACAAGCCGCAGTGGATGATCCTCGACGTGCTGCCGGTGATTCCGCCGGAACTGCGTCCTCTTGTGCCGCTCGACGGCGGGCGCTTCGCCACCTCTGATTTGAACGATCTCTATCGCCGCGTGATCAACCGCAACAACCGGTTGAAGAAGCTGATGGACCTGCACGCGCCGGAAGTGATCGTGCGTAACGAGAAGCGCATGCTGCAGGAGGCGGTGGACGCGTTGTTCGATAACGGCCGCCGCGGCCGCGTGCTGCGCGGCGCCAATAACCGTCCGCTCAAGTCTCTTTCCGATACGCTCAAGGGCAAGCAGGGCCGCTTCCGCCAGAACCTGCTGGGCAAGCGCGTGGACTACTCGGGCCGCTCGGTGATCGTGGTCGGTCCGGAGCTGAAGCTGCACCAGTGCGGGCTGCCCAAGAAGATGGCGCTCGAGCTCTTCAAGCCGTTTATCTATCACCGCCTGGAGCAGACGGGGCAGTGCACCACTATCAAGCAGGCCAAGGAGATGGTGGAAATGCAGGAGCCGGTGGTGTGGGACATCCTGGAGGAAGTAATCAAGGACCACCCCGTGCTGCTGAATCGCGCTCCCACGCTGCACCGCCTGGGCATTCAGGCGTTCGAGCCGTTACTGGTCGAAGGCAAGGCCATCAAGATTCACCCGCTGGTTTGCACGGCGTTCAATGCGGACTTCGACGGCGACCAGATGGCCGTGCACATCCCGTTGTCGCCGGAGGCGCAGATCGAAGCCAGCGTGCTGATGCTGGCCTCGCACAATATTCTTTCGCCGGCGTCGGGCCAGCCCATCACGGTGCCCACGCAGGACATGGTGCTTGGGCTCTACTACCTGACCAAGGCCAAGAAGGGCGCGAAGGGCGAAGGACGCGTGTTCGCCAACACCGAAGAGATCCTGATGGCGCTCGAAGCCGGAGAAATCGAGACGCTTTCGCCCATCCGGCTGCGCTACTCGGGCAAGGTGCTCGACATGACCACGGCCTACGACGATCAGGACCTGACGCACACCGAGCCGGTGGACTTCGACAAGGAGTATCTATCGACCACGGTGGGCCGCGTGATCCTGAACGACGCGCTGCCGGCGGGGATGCCGTACATCAACGGCCTGCTCAAGAAGAAGGGCATCGGGCAACTGGTGAACTACTGCAATCAGAACCTCGGTTTGGAGACAACTGTCGGCATGCTGGACCACATCAAGTCGCTGGGCTTCCAGTACGCGACGCGCTCGGGCCTGTCCGTCGGCTTAGACGACATGGTGATTCCGAAGACCAAGTACACCGTAGTCGACGAAGCCGACAAGAAAGTGATCGAGGTGCAGAAGCAGTACATGGACGGCGCCATCACCAACGGCGAGCGCTCCAACAAGGTCATCCAGATGTGGTCGGCGGTGACCGACCAGGTGGCCGACGAGATGTTTTCGAACATGAAGAAGGCCGACGAAGAGGGCGCCATGAACCCGATCTACATCATGGCCGATTCGGGCGCGCGCGGCTCCAAGCAGCAGATTCGCCAGTTGAGCGGCATGCGCGGGCTGATGGCCAAGCCCTCGGGCGAGGTCATCGAGACGCCGATCACCGCGAACTTCCGCGAAGGGCTGACGGTGCTCGAATACTTCATTTCGACACACGGCGCGCGCAAGGGCCTGGCCGACACCGCGCTCAAGACCGCCGACTCCGGCTACCTGACCCGCCGCCTGGTCGACGTGGCGCAGGATGTGATCGTGACCGAGCGGGATTGCGGCACGCTGGAAGGCATCTACGTGGGATCGATCGTCGAATCGGGCGAAATCATCGAGCCGCTGCGCGATCGCATCATCGGCCGCGTGTCGCTCGAGCGCATCAAGGACTACGACGGCAACGTGGTCGTCGAGGTGAACCAGCCCATCGACGAGGACATTGCGTCGGCCATTCAGGGCGCGGGCGTGGAGAAGGTGAAGATTCGCAGCGTGCTCACCTGCGAGTCGCGGCGCGGCGTCTGCGCGCTGTGCTACGGACGCAATCTCGGCTCGGGGCGCTTGGTGGAACTCGGCGAAACCGTGGGCGTCATCGCCGCGCAATCCATCGGCGAGCCCGGCACGCAGCTCACCATGCGCACCTTCCACGTGGGCGGCACGGCCAGCCGCGTGGCCGAAGTGTCGCGTCTCGACGCCAAGAACAACGGCTTCCTGCGCTTCATCAACCTGAACACGGTGGAGAGCAAGGAGGGCGTGCTGGTGGCCATGAACCGCTCCGGTTCCATCGCCATCGTGGACGAGCGCGGCCGTGAGAAAGAACGCTACCAAGTCGTTTACGGGGCGCGCCTCCGCGTCCGCGAGAACTCGGCGGTCAAGCTGGGCGACGTGCTGGCCGAATGGGATCCTTACACCTACGCCATTCTGACCGAGATCGGCGGGGCGGTGCAGTTCAAGGATCTGCAGGAGGGCATCACGCTGAACGAAGAAGTGGACGAGGTGACCGGCCTGTCGCGCTGGGTGGTCGCCGACTCGCCCGACGAGAAGCGGCAGCCGGCCTTCGTGGTTAAGAACTCCAAGACGCACAAGCGCTATCTGCTGCCTCGCGGCGCGCACCTGATGGTGCAGGACGGCGACGATGTGGGTCCCGGCGATGTGCTGGCGAAGATTCCCAAAGAGTCGACGCGCACCAAGGACATCACGGGCGGCCTGCCGCGCGTGGTCGAGCTGTTCGAGGCGCGCAAGCCGCGCGAAACCGCCATCATTTCCGAGATTGACGGCGTGGTCCGCTTCGGCGAGGTCTCCAAGGGCCAGCGCAAAATCTACGTGACCAACGACAACGGCGACGAGAAGGAGTACGCGGTACAGCGCGGCATTCACGTGAACGTGCAAGAGGGCGAGCGGCTGCGCGCCGGCGATCCGCTGATGGACGGTCCCCTGAATCCGCACGACATTCTTGCCGTGCTGGGCGAGAAAGAGCTGCAGGCTTACCTGGTGAACGAAATCCAGGAAGTCTACCGCTTGCAGGGCGTCGCCATCAGCGACAAGCACATCGAGGTGATCGTGCGCCAGATGCTGCGCTGGGTGCGCATCGACGAGGTGGGCGATACGAACTTCCTGCTCGAGCAGCAGGTGGATCGCTTCCGCTTCAAGGAAGAGAACGAGCGCGTGCTCCAGAACGGAGGCCGTCCGGCCATCGGGCGTCCCCTGCTCTTGGGCATCACCAAGGCGTCGCTCTCCACCGACAGCTTCATCTCGGCGGCGAGCTTCCAGGAGACCACGCGCGTGCTCACCGAGGCCAGCATCAACGGCGCGGTAGACAACCTGCGCGGCCTCAAGGAGAACGTGATCGTCGGGCGCCTGATCCCGGCGGGCACGGGCCTGGAATACTATCGCAACGTGCAGCTCTCGCCGGAGCTCGAAGAGGCCGCGGCCCGCGTGCAGCAGGAAGTACACGCCGAGATCGAGGCCGCCGAGCGCGAGCTGGAGATGATGCGGCAGGAAGGCGAGGCCGAGGAGATGGCGGCGGAGTAAGCGCCCGCAATGCGGCAGTCCCTTGGCTTGCAACGGTGGAAGGCCCGGCTTGGAAACCGGGCCTTCTTGTTTCCTTTTCGACGAACAGGGGATCGCGCGGCGATCATACTACGGATGCCTGTTTCGCGCTGCGGCTCACATGCTTCTCCACGTACATGGCCGCGTCGGCGGCGCGCAGCAGACCATCCTTCGAGTCGGCATCTTCGGGAAAAATGGCGATGCCGATGCTGGCCGCGCCGCGGATGACTAGGCAGCCCACCGTGAAGGGCGGATCGAAGCAGCGCTTCAAGCGGCAGGCAATCTCCCCCACCTCTTCCCGGCTGTGCACCGCCGGGATCAGCGCCACAAACTCGTCGCCGCCGATGCGCGCCAGAATATCGCCGGGACGAATCTGCCGCTTCATCCGCTGCGCGACTTCCTGCAGATAGAGATCTCCCGCCTGATGGCCGTGCAGATCGTTCACCTGCTTGAAGCCATCGAGGTCGATATAGATGAGGCCGAACGCACTTGCGGCGATGCGTGTTCTGAGTATCAATGAGTCGAGCGTTTTCTCCAGCGAGAAGCGGTTTTGAATGTCGGTGAGGAGATCGAACTCCGAACGATGCACCAGGTCGGAGTAAAGCTGAGAGGTCTCAATGGCGAGCGCCGCCAGTCCCGCTGCGGAAGCGAGGGCCTCCGATTCGGCGGGTTTCGCTTTGATACGTGGATCGAATGCCGCGCAGATGACGCCGTGCGCTGCCCCGGACCGGGCCGGTATCTCCTCCTTCAAGACACGTAGCGTTGTCAACTTCCCTGCATAAGCGCCAATCGGAGCTTCATTGGCGATCTGGCACCAGCATGGAGCGCCGTGAAGTTTGTAAGAAGCAAGGTGAGTGATCTGTTCGAGAATCTCAGGCAGCGCCCGGGCATTGTTGATGTCTTCGAGAACGCGGCTGCGCCGCTGCTCCATATAGGCTGCAGCGGCGGTGGAGCGGCGCACGCTGCGCTCCAGCGCCCAGCCCCTGGCGCCGGCGGCAAAAAGGAGGAAAAGCAGCAGGCCGGCAAGATACAAGAGGTTGCGCACGTTCACCCAGGAAGGGTTGGCCACCACCGCGATGTCGTCATAGGAGCGCATGAGGATATTGAACGGCACATCGCCATTGAAAGGATTGGCGTCTTCGAGCATGCAGATGCCGGTTACGCGGACGCGTGCGCCCGCGGGGATTTCCCTCATAGGGAGAAGAGGAGTGCGATTGGGCGCAAAGGGGGGATGGAAGATGGCGGAGAACAAGTGCCCATCCGTCTTGAGTACGTACACATCCTGGGTTGCCTGCCGCACTTCCGTTACGACCTGTGCTTCGACGGACACCAGATCGAAACCCTGGCTGTGCGCTGAGTTTCCGCCGGAGGCTAACTGCTTCCAGGTGAGCAAAGGTGGAATGATCGGGGCCGGCACAGAACTATCCCGGACCTCGCTGCGCGTCAGTATAAGGAAGCCATTTTGCACATCGGGGAATCCAATCGCATCCGCGGCGTCGCCGATGCGCAGCGGACTGTAGGTTTGGGCCGAAACCCACATGCTCTTTGCGCCGTCTTGCAGCACCAACGCCGATCCGGGCTGATAGTAAGTGATGGTTCCGTGGATACGCATCCTCTGCGCCAAATCGTGCACACGGTAGCCCGTGATCAGGCGATCCATCGGTGTTAACGGCAGCGACCAGGGATCGACAGCGGCATGTTTGATGAACTTGACGTCACCCAGGTTCTGAACATGAAACAGGATGCCGGTCTGCTGCATCTTGTTATCGAAATGCCCCGAGACGACAGCGGTGATCTCGACCTGGGAGTCGAGCAGTCCCTTGAGCGCACTGGCATCGTCGCTATCGACGTTGGCGTCGGCATGTCCGCCATCCACCAGCATCTGCAAGTAGATGGCCGGCACTTGCACCGCCACGTTGGTCACGGCGGAATTGGTGATGATATCGGCAGCCAGAATGGCCGCTTTCACCCTCACCAGTCTGCAATCGGCCTCGCCTCGAATCATTTGATCGTAGGTCGCATTCATCGGCGCCGGCAGGGTGCCGTGGCCGAGCAGCGTAATGTCCTGGCTGTCGACAAAAGGCCGGAAACTATCGTGAGTTGTCCCACGCACCAGGACCCGGTCGCCCGGCGCTAGGTTGAGATTGGTCGCGGCTTTGACATAGATGGCCGACTCGCCGTCCTGGACGAAGAGGTCGTGGTCATAGGAGCGAGAGTAGGTAACCGTAGCCTGGAATGCGACAGGCAGGCGCCGGCTTGCTTCGGCGTTGGAGAGCCTGCCGACCGCCTGCAAGGTGGTCAAAGGCTCCTGCGCCGGTAAAAAGGCGCCCCAGGCGGTCCCCGCAATCATTTCGAGAGCAAGGAGCGGCGCCTTCGCGGACGCGAATCGGGCGCGCAGTTGCGGCACAGCGTAACCTCAGTGGTCTATATCGGCAGATTTGGCCAACAATTCAATGCGGAAAATGCGGCAAATGTGCTCTTCGGGTGATCCAGGGCGGCCCAGCCGATTGCCCAGCGATGGCGTTCCCCGGGCGATGTTTGTTCAGCCTGTGCTTGACAGGCTTTCTTAGGAATTACTCACCCCTTCGCTAACGATCGGCTCGCAGAATCCGGGGAAGCGGCTGGCAGAAATCGTATGTGAGCAGGCGAACGCCAGTCACAAGCTACGCCCAATCTTCCGCCACGAAGTCTTGGTACACCTGCGACAGAGCCGCGATTCTCGATCTCGCCCGGGAGAATTTCGCCAGGTACATGGCAGAGTCCGCCGAGCAAAGCAAGGCTTCAGCTGTCGTGGCGTCTTCGGGGTAGAGCGCGATGCCAATGCTTGCCGATCCGTGCAGGACGAAGCCGTCGCCGGTAAACGGCTCGACAAAGCAGGTCTCAAGCCGCGTCACGATCTCTTCGACCTGGGCTCGGTTGCGCACCTCGGGAACCAGCACCGCGAATTCGTCGCCACCCAGGCGCGCCAGCGTATCGCCCGGCCGAAGCTGGCGCTTCATGCGCTGCGCCACCTCCTGCAAATATAGGTCCCCCACCATGTGCCCGTGAACGTCGTTTACCTGCTTGAACTCGTTAAGGTCGATGAAGACGACGGCAAAGATGCTCGCCGACTGGTGCGCATTGTGAATCATGCTCGCCAGCGCTCGCTCCATCGCGAAGCGATTGTGCACGTCGGTGAGGAAGTCGATCTCGGAGCGACGCACGAGATCGGAGTAGTGCCGCGAGGTTTCGATGGCCAACGCCGCCAGCTCCGCGGTCATCGCCAGCGCGTCGCGTTCGGCGGCCTTGGGTTTAGTGCGCGCGGCGAAGGCTGCGAATATCGCCCCCAGGGGCGGGCCAGAGCGTGCGGCGATGGGGCACTCGACGGTGCGCAGCGACGCGCAACCGAGCTGAGCCGGCCGGTTTCCCAATTCCGTACCATCCGTGATCTGGCACCAGCAGGCAGCGCCATTCAACCGGAAGGAACCTAATTCCGTTATGCGCTGGAGAATTTGGGCCAGCGGCTGCGAGGCATGGATGCTTTCCAGAATGCGGCCGCGCCGCTGCTCGGCGTAGGCTCGGGAGGCGATCCGGTGGCGCGTTTTGCGTTCCAGGTACCAGCCCCGTGCTCCCAAAACCAGCACAATGGCGAGAAGCATCTCCACATCGCCCGCCGTCAGCCACGATGGGCCGGCAATCGCCCCGACAGCGTTTGCGGCCGGAAAGCGAACCGGCAGGCTGCGGCTCGGCTCGGCATTGCTCAGACCGCGGAATGCACGCACGGAAGCCTGCGGCTGCAACCTAGCCGCAACGATAGCCGGGATCGCCGCAAACAGAATCGCGGTTGCGATAAAGCGCCTTCGGGTCAATTTGGCGTTTCGCTCCAGGGTTGCAAATCTCGAAGCTCACGCCCCCACGGCACCTTCCATGTTGTGGCGCAAGCAAGCTATGAATAATCGCAGTAGGGAGGAAATCGGAGGTTCTTACTTGGCCCCATCTTACTCTCGCGAAAGTGATTGAAAATAGCACTTTCGGTGGAGGGTTACCGCGAGGATTCCCTTGCGCAAACTGGGCTGCATGGTTCAACCTGCAAGCGAAAACGATTT
>Ga0187769_10002600_pt1 | contig 10618 bp, 7 predicted proteins | sample 0116_SJ02_MP02_1_FD_133140 | JGI IMG/M metagenome (GOLD analysis project Ga0187769, IMG submission 133140) | Tropical peat soil microbial communities from peatlands in Department of Meta, Colombia - 0116_SJ02_MP02_10_MG | ecosystem: Environmental > Terrestrial > Soil > Wetlands > Peat | place... | reverse complement strand
TATGCCAATGACCTAACCGCCCCCTACGAAATATTCCCCGGGGAGTCACTCAGCGTCCCGCTTAACAATCCGGCCTGTCTCAACTTCGGGATTACCCTCCCTTCAGACGACTCCGGCGCCAACCAAACCTACGGGGCCCCCACCTATGCCAACGAAACTGCCGTGAATCCGGACAAACGTGTCATTATCCGGTTCGACGACGGTTACCAGGATGAATGGACCAACGCCCTCCCCGTACTCGCGAAGTACGGTTATCACGCCGTGTTTGCTATAATTGACGCCTACCAGGGGACCCGCTCCATCTGCACTCCCTTCGAATCCTATCAGCAGGCTTACTACATGAATTGGGCTGAGGTACAGTGGCTCGCCGAGAACGGGAACGAAATCAGCGACCACACCCTTACCCACCCTGACCTCAACGCGTTGAGTCTTGCTCAATTGTCGGATCAGATTGTGTACTCGAAGCAGCTCTTCGTTGAACACGGTATCGACCCGTCGACCCTCACACTCCCGTACGGCGACGGTTACGGGAACCAGACCGTCATGTCCTACATCCTCGCCCACGGTTTCAGCTACGTCTACACGGTCGAAGGAGTGGAACTCACCAAACAGGCGATCTACCCGTACTCGGACATGAACGTGACCTGGCACGACGTCGACATCTTTGACAACCAATCACTTGCAACATTCGAAAGCGTCGTCAATCAGGCGGGCCCCAACAACATCGTGGGTCTCACCTTCCACTCGGTGGGGGATGACGCGATAAACGACACCTACGAGACCAACACTCCGAACTTCGCCGCCGACATGGCGTACCTGCATCAGAATGGCTTCGACGTCATCCTTCCCTGGCAGCTGCCCGGCATCAACCTGACCGCTGGGGAGTGAATCAGCCGCAAGATTGGACTTCAGGGCTCGGTCTCAATGCGCGTTGGGGATAGAGCCAGAATCCACAAGTGCATTAATCCCGTAATTTTGCTACGATTGATTTATCAAAGATGCGATCTGTGGAACCCTCCAAGTCAGGATCAAACAAGGCGCGATAGTAGATGAACACAAACCATTCGTTTTTCGACCCACTAAACGCGGCAATCAGGAAGAACCATCGCGCCATAGTCATAGCCTGGGTCCTGGTTCTCCTTGTGTCGGCACCGCTCGTTTCAAGCTTCTTCTCCTCGGTCTCCTTCAACGTCTCTGGAAGTGCCCTCAGCGTCCCTAACTCAGAATCGGACAGAGCGCAGGCGGTGCTTAACTCCCAGTTCCCGTCGATGAATTTCAGCGGGAACTCAATTATCGTGGTCCTGCAGGATCAGAACGTCTTCGCGAACGGCGTCAGGTTGAGCATCCTGTCACTAAACAACACCCTGTCAGACGACTCGGAGATTCCCGGCTTCACCGGGGTGACTAGCATCTACTCAGTGGAAGAGGGCCTCCTCGACTCCACCGTTCCCGCGTATGCCAACCAGGTCGCCCAGATTGTAGCCCAGCTCCCAAGTTCGGGCAACAGATCAGCAGAATGGGACCTCGCGTCCCAGGAGGTAGCCGAAGGGGTTTCGAGCACTTTCGACTCTTCCCCCCTTTTCACGGTGAACACGACTTCGCTCTACGGCCTCCTCTCTGGGCTCAACGCCTCCAGCACCGCAGGCCAAATTCGAACGACGGTAGCCGGCCTCCTCATAACCCAAAACTTCGGAAGCTATCCCTACAGACTCTCCTCGCCCCTCACTCAGGAGTTCGCGAGCCAGGACGGCAGGACCATGATACTCGACCTTGGCTTCGCTTCGGCCCCAAGCGATGCGGAGATTGCGCATGTTCGTGCGCAGGTGCACGACTCCAGCCTGGCGAACGCTGGAACGCTTTACGTAACTGGGGGCCAGGTCATTGCGGCTGACTTCGGGGCCGCGGGAGGGCCGGCCCTAAGTGACAGCATCATCCCAGGAATTGCCGTATCACTGCTCGTGGCCGGGCTGCTCTTCTTCTCGCCGGTCGCGGCTCTCGTCCCACTCCTCATTGGAGGGGTTGCCATTGGGATCTCTCTGGGCTCCATCTACGGCCTTGTCGTCTACGTTCAAAACAGTCAGATCAACTTCGCAGTCCCGTTCCTGATGATTCTCACAATGCTTGGCCTCGCCGTCGATTACTCCGTCCTGCAGCTCAGGAGAACAAGGGAAGAGCTGTCCAAGGGGAAGTCCCTTCAGGAAAGCGTGGCCGTATCCGTACGGTGGGCTGGACAGGCGGTGCTCACGGCGGGGTTGACGGTGGTCGTAGCCTACATCGTCCTCGCTGTGACCAGGGTGCCATTCTTCGGGGCGGTCGGGACCGCTATCGCGCTCGGCGTTGCAGTCCTCTTGGCGGCATCCCTTACCCTCCTCCCATCAATCGAACTTCTGATCGGGAAGAAGTTATTCTGGCCCAGACACGATCGAATCGCGGAGGAGCGCCCCTCGGTAGCGCGGAGGAGGCTTGAAATGGTCCCAGACAAGGTTCTTCGGCACAAGGTCGCCATCTCCGTCGTTATTGGCCTGCTGGCCCTGGGAGCGCTGTTTGTGGCATACGAAACTCCTACAGGGATCGACTTCTCGAAGCTTATCCCGAACTTCGAGAGCAACCAGGGAATCACTGCGATAACCAACAACTTCGGCGGGTCGATAACGTCTCCCACGCTTGTAATCGTGACCTTTCCATCCCCCGTGACCTATGGCGGGGACCGGTTCAACCAAACGGTGCTAAAGGAAATCGAGTCGGTGACATCAACCATCTCTGGTTCCGCCGGGGTCGACACCGTCAGTAGCCCGACGAGACCCTATGGCTCTCCGTTCAACTTCAGCGGCCTGGCAGAGCTGTCTCCACCAGTAAGGGCTCAGTATCTGAGTGGCATGATGTCGCTGATCGGAAGGGACAACAAGACAGCCCTGATAGTCGTTGGGTTTTCCCAGTCCGCCGAGAGCTCAACGGTGGTTTCGGAACTAGGAAGCATCGAAGCTTCGGTCGACGCAACTCTCCCCCGGGGCGCCGCTGTCTACTTCGGAGGGGACACTCAATCTATCACCGACAGTATCGACCTCGTTAATGGCGTGCTTCCTTCGGTGGTTCTAATCCTCGCCGTCGGCGTGTTCATGATCCTGTTCGTTCAGTTGCGCTCCGTCTTCACGCCTCTGCGCTTGATATACACACTCCTCTGCAGTGTCGCCTTCGCACTAGCGACTCTCTCGATCCTGTTCTACTATCTTCTCCAGACTCCCATAGTCATTTTTGCTCCGCTCTTTGTGGTGGTTACGATGCTCGGTGTGGGGGTGGACTACGACATATTCCTGGTTACTAGGATTAGGGAGGAGGCGATGGGCGGCATGTCCGACCTGGACGCGATCAAGACTGCAATGAATAGAACGTGGGGTACCTTGCTAGGCTTGGGGCTGATACTATCGAGCGTCTTCGGGTCCCTGATAGTGAGCGGGATTGGCCTGTTCCAGGAGATCGGGCTCAGCGCCGCGTCGGCGATAATGGTGGACGTCGGGGTCGTCATATTCCTATTCGTCCCGTCTCTCATGGCCATCGCGCAGAAGTACAATTGGTGGCCCGGAAGGGTAAGATAGCTATGGACTTTGGCCGGATGAGCAGTCTACTTTACTGTCTTGTGTTGTAAGCTGAGACGTATTCCCCCCAACCGAAGTACGGTTCAGGTTCCAGGACCTAACCTGGGTTCATTTGCCAAATTATCACACCTGACAATCGTAATCCTCACTTATGGACCTGGGCCCCGGACTCGGCGGCAACTTGGAGGAACGGGGCCTTGGCTGGGGGGTCAGGATGGGTTTCGCCTTTCACAAGGTGTCGAACCCTCTCGTCCGCCTTCTGCTCAGCTCCCCATTCCACTCGATGTTAAGCGGGCACTTGATTCTGATCACGTACACGGGGAAAAGGAGTGGGAAGAAACACTCACTCCCGGTTCAGTATGCCAAGTCGGGCGATGAGCTCATTGTGGTGGCTGGATACCATCAGCACAAGAGATGGTGGCGCAACCTGTTACAGCAGTCGACCATCGATGTGCGCTACCGTGGGAGTTGGTTCGAAGCTGTAGCAAAAGCCTACGTCGGCGATGTCGAAGCCATCGCTCCCGTTTTCCCTGACTACCTGAGGCGCTACCCCATGTCGGCTCGTTACAGGGGGTTGAAGATGGATCCCAGCGGCAAGATCGAGGATCAAAGGAAAATGGAAGATGCCGTCAAGAACGTCGTCATGGTGAGAATCAGGATACTCGACCCGAAGACTAGCCTGAAACGCACCTGATGGCGCTTGTCCCAGCTACTTAGCAGAACTCGAGCCCAAACAGGGTAGACGATCCGAGAACTCGGACTGGCGCGAATCAGCGAATCCGACCTCTGATGGTTACAGGAACCTTCTACCGCTTAGAGGGGTTGGCTTTACAGAAAGTCTTTATTCACGCGCCGGCAATTTGTGCACGCCGTACCAAGGTTGAGGGTCATAATAGAGGAGGATTACAACGGGATCAGTAGGGCGGCCGCATCCATCATCGCAAAGGAAATCAGGACGAAACCTTGGACGGTCCTCGGCCTGGCGACCGGATCGACTCCATTGGGCACATACCGCGAGTTGATCAAGATGCACAGGGAGGACGGCCTCAGCTTCTCCTTAGTGCGCACTTTCAACCTCGACGAATACTTCGGGCTCCCGCCAGACAACCCGCAGAGCTACCACACCTTCATGTTCGAGAACTTCTTCGACCAGGTGAACGTGAAGCCTGAGAACATCTCGATTCCAGACGGGATGGTCGCCGACGTAGAGCTGTTCTGCGCAAGCTACGAGGAGAGTATACGGAAGGCCGGGGGCATAGATCTGCAACTGCTGGGCATAGGTAGGGACGGCCACATAGGTTTCAACGAACCGGGTTCCTCCCTCGGCTCTAGGACGAGACTGAAGACGCTCGCGGAGGAGACGGTCCGGGATAACGCCAGGTTCTTCGGTGGTGAGGATAAGGTTCCGCGACTGGCGCTCACCATGGGCATAGGGACGATCCTCGAGGCAAGGAAGCTCTTGATGCTTGCCAGTGGGGCCGAGAAAGCGGGCGCAGTCAAGAACGCCATCGAGGGCCCGTTATCGTCGCAGGTGACCGCAAGCGCTCTGCAGCTTCATCCCCAAGTGACCGTGGTCATAGACGAGCAGGCGGCGAAGCAGCTGGAAAAGCGAGAATATTATCGCTACGTCGAGAAGATGGCCAAAAGCGTCGAGCACGACACTGGAATCTGAGCGCCCGCCCGCCTACTCACCAATGCCCGCAGCCCACCATGAAGAACAAGTCCAAGGATCCAGGTGCGTGGCATGAGTCTTCAATTTGTTCGGTAGATATGGTACAGAAAACCCTTAAGTAACGGCCAAGAGCCGAAAGTGTGTTCTGATTTTGGAAGTTTCCAGCAGAAGGGCTGTTTCTAGATCAGTGGTTATCGTTGCTGTGGTCCTGATTCTTGTCGTTGCGGCCGTAGCCGTATACGTTGTGACTTTGCCCCCGAGCGTGTCGACGACTACAGCCACATCTACAGCAACCTCCACCGCTACCTCAACCGCCACCTCTACCGCCACCGTCACGTCGACCGCCACAGTCACTTCGTCTTCGGTGGCCACCACTACAACCTCATCCTCCACTGTCCCAACGCAGCCGGTCTATGGAGGGACCCTCATCGCCGACGAGGAGTTCGAGCCAGCTACCGTTGACCCTGCCACTTCCAACACCGTTGCCGGGCTCGCAATTGTTGACAATGTCGCTGATGGGCTTGTCGGATACAATTGGACCACCCAGCAAATCATCCCGCGGCTCGCCACCTCTTGGACCATCAGCCCCAACGGACTGACCTACAATTTCACACTCAGACAGGGGGTGTACTTCGTGAACCCCGCCACCAACAGTACGATGGACGAGTTCAACGCGACAGACGTCCAGTACACCTTCAACAGGGTTCTCGGGCAGGCCAACGGGTACGTCTTCGCTACTGCGGGGCTCAACATGAGCACGTTCCACATCTACGATCCGTTCCACTTTTCCGTATCGCTGAGCGCACCCTTCTCCGCCTTCATCTCGACACTTGCTGACCCATACAACGCGATTATCGATAAGAGCGTAGACCTGGCCCACGGAGGGACGGTGAACGGCACGGTCAACTCCTTCATGGAGTCGAACCTCATAGGAACGGGGCCCTACATGATGACCCAGTGGGTCAAGGGCGACCACATCACACTGGCGCGGAACCCGTACTACTGGGGTCCGAAACCCTACCTCGACAAGATAATCATAGACTACAGGAACGACGCGAGTACAAGGCTCCTTGACATAAAGGGAGGGGCAGTCCAAGTCGCATCCATCGATCCGAACCTCATCCCGTCCCTGTCTGGCTCAAGCAACGTCAAGGTGCAGATCATAGGCCTCTCCGACAACATCGCACCAATAGGGCTTGATGTCCAGAGGTTTCCGACCAATTCGACTCTTGTGAGGCTCGCGATGGCTCATGCGATCAACTACTCGTTCATAGACAACAACATCCTCAACGGGTTCGGGATATCGTACGCCGGGCCGATGCCCAAGGGGATATTCGGGTACAACGACAGCATCGCACCGTACCAGTACAACGTCACACTGGCGGAGCAGGAGCTTGCCCAGGCGGGATACCCGAATGGGAACTTCAAGAACGGCACCGCGCTTCCAACGCTTACGTTCGTCTACCCGCTCGACTGGCCCTCGGGTGCTCTCGTCGCCTCTGCCATACAGAGCGACCTTTCCGTGATTGGGCTGCAGGTAAACATCGTTGGGGCGACAGACGTGAGCTACGGAGACTACGTCAGCCTGCCGTTTAACAGCACCCAGAGGCCGCAGATGCTCGCCTACTTCTGGACTCCGGACTTCCAGGACCCCGCAGACTACGCCACCCCCAGCGCGGCCTACAACTGGAACGACGGGTACTCGAACCCGCAGATCGAGAAGCTCGGAACCGAGGCCCTGTCGACATTCAACCTGACGCTGAGGGCCGAGCTCTACAGCGAGATAACTGTCCTGACCCTGCAAAACGCTCCAATCATATGGAACTACCAGTATGTGGGATACGCGGTATACACGTCGAATGTGCACGGCCTGGTCTACAGCCCACTGCTCGACGGGTATGGTTTCGACTGGGCTTCGGTTTGGCTCAGTCCCTCGTGAGCCTCGCCGTCGACAGCTACCGACAAATCGCTTCACTCCATAGGCTCTTTTAGGGGGCACCGCGAAAGAGCACCTGGAAGATGAAGAGAGGGACCCTCCTCAGATTCATAATCAAGAGGACACTCCTCTGCATCCCCGTCCTGTTCGGGGTAGTCCTGCTGACCTTCGTTGTGGCGAGGGTGGTCTCTCCCGACCCGGCCAGAGCGTGGGCAGGAATCAAGGCGTCACAGAGCTACGTGAACCAGCTAGCGGCCCAGTACCACATCAACGACCCCCTTCCGGTGTCTTTCTACTACTACCTGACCTCCCTGTTGTCTGGAAATTGGGGGGTCACCCCGGACACCCATCAGCCCGTCCTGTCGCTAATCTCCGCCTACCTCCCGGCGACAATAGAGCTTACGCTCGTGGCCATGGTGATCATCATCGTGATAGGAATAGCCCTCGGCGTGATTGCCGCAATCAACAAGGACAGGTGGCAGGACCAGCTCTCAAGGGTGACCGCCCTCACGGGCGCATCCGCGCCCCCCTTCTTGTCCGCCCTTGCCGTCCTATTCGTCTTCTTCTACCTTCTTCACTGGTTCCCAAACGGGAGCCGCCTCGACCCCACACTCAATCCTCCCACGGGGCTGAGCTTCTCCGTCGGCAGCCTCCACGTGCACATAGTTACCGGCCTCTACATTCTCGACAGCATCCTCTCCGGAAACCTGGTCGACCTGTCGAGCTCGATCAGCCACATCATCCTCCCAGCCCTCGCGCTGGCGATTAGCTTCTACGGCATAGGCGTGACCACAAGGCTCGTCAGGTCTGATATGCTGCGTGTCCTGGGGGAGGACTACGTCAGGACGGCAAAAGCGAAGGGACTGAGCCGTTCCGTTGTGATCTTCAAACACGCTCTGCGAAACGCCCTCATTCCGGCGACCACAATCATCGCCCTGAACTTCGCGACCCTACTTGGCGGTGTCGTCGTAATCGAGGACATTTTCAACTGGCCCGGAATCGGCAGGTTCACAGTACAGGCGCTGGAGAACCTGGACTATCCGGCCATCATTGCGACCACGCTGATCTTCGCCATATTCGTGGTCGTCGCCAACGCCGTGGCGGACATACTCTACGCAATGTTGGATCCGAGGGTCCAGCTGGAGTGACTACCAATGCTTGAGCAGAAGAGCCTGATTCCCCCCTTCGTCAAACAGTGGTACGCTACAATGAAGCTCGTCCGGAGGCAGAGGCTCTCCTTCTTCGGCGCGGTCGTTGCTGTCGTGTTCGTAGGAATTTCTGTGGTCGAGGGGGCGCTTGGCTCCGCCATCCTCCCCTATAACCCGATCACATCCAGAGGCGTCCCGGACCTCCCCCCCTCGATACTCCAGTGGCCCCCGAACTTCTCGCACATCTTCGGCACCGACCCGCTGGGGAGGGACCTGTTCAGTCAGGTCATCGCAGCCTTTCCTCTGGACGCCGAGGTGGCCTTCGTAGTCATCGCCTCCGCCGTCCTGATTGGTGTGTGGCTCGGGACAATGGCGGGGTACGAGGGCGGGAAGCTCGACCAGCTCATAATGAGGATAACCGACGTCTTCATCGCTTTTCCGGGAATAATACTCGCCCTGGCGATAGCTGCGACGCTCGGGCCTAGCCTTCTTCACTCGATGGAGGCTCTCATCGTGGTCTGGTGGCCGAAGTACACCAGACTCGCCAGGGGCGAGGCGCTGACCGTTAAGAGCCGTCTTTACGTCGAGGCGGCGAGGGCGGCGGGCCGCTCTTCCACTGGGATAATGTTGCGGCACATCGTGCCGAACATAATATCCCCCATCATAATTTACGCGACCCTCGACATCGGCAACGTGATACTCAACACGTCGGTCCTCGCATACCTCGGCCTCGGGGCCCAGTACCCCACCCCAGAGCTCGGGAGGATGGTCTTCGACTTCCAGTCCCAGCTCTTCCTGCAGCCCTGGCTCGTTCTGGTGCCCGCCATCGCGATACTCCTGATAGTCCTCGGGTTCAACCTTCTCGGCGACGGACTGAGAGACGCCCTCGATCCGAGGTCCAGCAGGGTCATTGCCGCCCAGAGCTCGGCGGGGCAGGAGGGAGCTTGAAGGAAGCTGTTCTGGCCTTCAAGGAAGTCTCGCTCACCTTTGAGACCGAAGAAGGGTCCGTGAAGGCGCTCAACGACGTTGACCTAGTAGTCCCCAAAGGGAAGATTCTCGGCGTGGTGGGCGAGTCCGGCTCGGGGAAGAGCGTTCTCGCCCTCTCGACCCTGGGCTTGGTCCCCACCCCGCCCGGCCGATATGGGGGGAGGGGGAGCATCATTTTCGAGGGGAAGGACCTGCTCAGGATCAGCGAAAGGGAGCTCGAGCTCGTGCGGGGAACGGGTATCTCAATGATCTTCCAGGAGCCGATGTCATCTCTCAACCCCGTCTTCAAGGTGGGGGACCAGATAGCCGAGGCCGTCAGGCTGAGAATCCTGAGGAAGGAGCTGAACCAGACCCGCTCCGTCTCCCTCATCGAATCATTAAGGGGTGTGAAGGGGATTGACGAGAGCAGGGTGAGGGAAGAGGTGCTGGAGGTCCTGCGAGACGTCCGCATTTCCGACCCAGAAGCCGCCCTCGACCGCTATCCACACGAGTTCTCGGGAGGGATGAAGCAGAGGGTAATGATAGCCATGGGGCTCGCGGCGAAGCCGTCCCTGCTCATCGCAGACGAGCCGACTACCTCACTGGACGTCACAACACAGGCGCAGATCCTCTCGCTCGTCAAGGACCTTGTAAGGGAGTTCGACGTCTCGGTCCTGTTCATCTCCCACGACCTCAGCGTGGTGTCGGAAGTGGCCGACGAAATAGCCGTGATGTACGCCGGCAGAATACTGGAGATAGGAGATGTCCGCTCGATATTCAGGGACGCGAAACACCCCTACACGAAGGGACTCCTAAACGCCGAGCCAAAGCTGAGGGAGACGAGGGAGAGCCTCGAATCGCTGGCCGGCTCGGTCCCGAGCCTCCTAAGGATACCGGGAGGGTGCGCATTCCATCCGCGCTGTCCCTACGTATTTCCGAGGTGTGAGAAGGAGGTCCCCGAGCTGCTCCCCGTCGGAAGATCGGGGGAGGTAGCTTGCCACCTGTACCACGGGGAGGAAAAATGAGCGACTCAAGCGAGATTCTCCGAGTCGAAGAACTCCGAAAGTACTTCGACCTCGGGGTCTCCAGGCTCGACAGGTTCCTCGGGGGCGAGAAGGAGAAGAAGTTCGTGCGAGCCGTGGACGGAGTCTCTCTGACCATAGCCAAAGAAGAGACGCTGGGGCTCGTCGGGGAGTCGGGGTCGGGCAAGAGCACTGTGGCCAGGTGCGTCCTCGGCCTCCTGCCGGTCACCTCGGGGAGGATCCTGTTCGAGGGGATGGACGTGGCCAAGGTGCAGGGGCGC
>Ga0187769_10002599_pt1 | contig 10620 bp, 7 predicted proteins | sample 0116_SJ02_MP02_1_FD_133140 | JGI IMG/M metagenome (GOLD analysis project Ga0187769, IMG submission 133140) | Tropical peat soil microbial communities from peatlands in Department of Meta, Colombia - 0116_SJ02_MP02_10_MG | ecosystem: Environmental > Terrestrial > Soil > Wetlands > Peat | place... | reverse complement strand
TTTGGCAATTAACCCGCAAGGCTTCTATTCGGTCTTCTGCACAAAATTTGTTCACGCGATCAGCGAAATCTCTCCACGCCGAGTCGGAAAGGTTCTTTAGCTTCCTTTCTTCTCTCAGCGCCTCTAGTGTGCCTAAGAAAACCAGCGCGACAGGCGCACCTACGAAGAAGCCGGATAATACCGTCATTGCATTAGGGATAAAGTTAACCTCAAGTTTTTTCCACCACTGAAAATAGTCACCGCTTATCCCGACATCAAATATGGCAGCACCTAACGCCAAAGACGCCACTATCAACCGCTGAAGAGTCGTGCCGCAGTCGTGCCATGTTTCTCGAATGCTGGCCATGCCCTCACCCTAGGCGGGGAGTAGACCACCATCCAAGTTCGTAAATATCGCGGAGAACGGGTACTGCCCCCAAGTGCTGGGCGGGCAGTAGCCGGTACCCACAAGATGGCCAGTTCACTGACCCGGCCTTCGGGAGCATGCGGTGCTTTCGGGGGCTTACGGCTCTCAGACGCGAGAAACGGCCCCGGCGGGATTGTGTGTGATTGCGACGTGGGCCGGGGCGGTTCCGTTGGTTCTAACGGTGTTACGGGCCGAACAGTTCAGGATGCTCCCGGCATCAGCCCGCACCTGCGCTTGGGCTATCTCCGCCTCCGCTGCCGACAATGCTGCCGCTGCTGCGGCTTCGGCGGCTACGGAGCCAGCAAGGGCTGCTTCTCGCCTGTGCCGGAGACGTGGCCCGGGCCACCCGATTGAGGATTGCCATTAACATAGCCGGTCACGTTGCCGTCGAGGTAAGCCGAAGGCACGGCCCTTTGGGGACCGGATTCTTTCCCAACGTTACAGGTAAGCGTGCTCGGCAAGTCGTGATAGGCGTCTGGAGTACCTCAAGAGCAGTTGATGATTTGACTGGCACCGTTCCCAGCGATGTAACCCGTCACGGGGTTTATAGTATTCGAAGGATTATGAGCGGGGTACCAAAGACCGCTGATATTTGCCATCTCATCAATGTTCTTATTCTCTTGCGTAGATATCGTCAGGACGTGAGTTGGCGCACCACTGCTCGATACCAGGATAAAGACAAAGCCCGCGTAGTCTGGTCCAGTGTATGGGTTGGGCTTGGGCGGTGGCGGTGGCTCGCCCCCGTTTCCCTCACCGTTTGGTTCCCTGGGCATATGGTTGATTCCCTTGCTGCCGGTATAGCAAATCAGTTTTCGCAGCGGCTCGTGTGCCCTCCACCCCAGAACACGAATAGGGATCGCTCAAAGGGCTACGGCTGGAGAAATGCCGTGCCCGCGACCCCTACGCCACCGGCTACGGCACCTACCGGCTGGTGGATGCCAAGGACAGGGTTAAGGCGCATCGCGGCGAGTACGGGTTGACGCTTGCGGAGGTCATCCGCTATCTCACTTCCAGGTGATCAAATCGGTGCGGTTACTTACGTTTAACAGGGGCCACAACGCTGGAACAGCACCTATGTTTTAGCAGGTCACCTACAGCGTTCGGCAAGGAATAACACAGCCAGATGCCCGAGCATACGTTGCGTGGGGATATGGCCGGCTCTCGCTGTGCGACTGCGCCCGACGCCGCGACCGTATAGCGTCACCCGCGATGCCGAACCAGATCGTGGTCGCCGGGGCTGTCATCGCCGAATCCCGGGTGCTGGTCGCACAACGGCTAGGGCCGCCCGAGCTGGCGGGCCGCTGGGAATTGCCGGGCGGCAAGGTCGCGCCGGGTGAGACCGAGCCCGAAGCGCTGGCCCGCGAACTGGCCGAGGAGCTGGGCGTCGAAGTCGTGGTCGGCGACCGTCTGGGCGACGACATTGCGCTCAATGCGACGACAACGCTGCGTGCCTACCAAGTCAATCTGATCCGCGGCGAACCTCATCCGCACGACCATGGTGCGTTGTGCTGGGTCACGGCGGCGCAGCTGCACGAAGTCGACTGGGTGCCTGCCGACCGGGACTGGCTGCCCGCGCTGGCACGAATGCTCTGACGCCGAGCGGTAAACCTCACAGCCGCTCAGTTTCGCGATCAACCGCTCACGCTGCCACAATCACCGGCGTGGATTTTCGCAACATCGCCATCGTCGCGCACGTCGACCACGGCAAGACGACGCTGGTCGACGCCATGCTGCGGCAGTCCGGCGCGCTGCACGAGCGCGGCGAGGTAACGGAGCGAGTGCTGGATACCGGTGACCTGGAACGGGAAAAGGGCATCACCATCCTGGCCAAAAACACCGCTGTGCACCGCCATCACCCGGACGGCAGCGTCACCGTCATCAACGTGATCGACACGCCCGGGCACGCCGACTTCGGCGGTGAAGTCGAGCGCGGGCTGTCCATGGTCGACGGAGTGCTGCTGCTGGTCGATGCTTCCGAGGGGCCGCTGCCGCAGACCCGTTTTGTGCTGCGCAAGGCGCTGGCTGCACACTTGCCGGTGATCCTCGTCGTCAACAAGACCGACCGCGCCGATGCGCGCATCGCCGAGGTCGTCGACGCCAGCCACGATCTGCTGCTTGACGTTGCGGCCGATCTGGACGACGAGGCGGCCAAGGCCGCGGAGGACGCGCTCGGCCTGCCGACGTTGTACGCGTCCGGGCGCGCCGGGGTGGCCAGCACCGTGCCGCCTGCCGACGGCCAAATACCCGACGGCGACAACTTGGACCCGTTGTTCGATGTTCTGCTGCAACACATTCCACCGCCCAGCGGTGACCCGGATGCGCCGCTGCAGGCGCTGGTGACCAACCTCGATGCGTCGGCGTTCCTGGGCCGGCTGGCGCTGATCCGCATCCACAACGGCCGGTTACGCAAGGGTCAGCAAGTGGCGTGGCTGCGTGAGATCGACGGCGAATCGATCGTCGCCACCGCGAAGATCACCGAGCTGCTGGCCACCGAGGGCGTCGAGCGCTCGCCCACCGATGAGGCCATCGCGGGCGACATCGTCGCGGTCGCCGGCATACCGGAGATCATGATCGGCGACACGCTTGCCGATACCGCGAATCCTGTTGCGTGTGAGCGGATTACCGTCGACGAGCCGGCGATCTCGGTGACCATCGGCACAAACACCTCACCGTTGGCCGGCAAGGTGTCCGGGCACAAGCTGACCGCGCGGATGATCAAAACGCGGCTGGACACTGAGCTGGTCGGTAACGTGTCGGTCCGGGTGGTCGACATCGGCCGGCCCGACGCCTGGGAGGTGCAGGGCCGTGGCGAGCTGGCGCTGGCCGTGCTGGTCGAGCAGATGCGCCGCGAGGGCTTCGAATTGACGGTGGGCAAGCCGCAGGTAGTGACCAGAACCATCGACGGCAAGCTGCACGAGCCGTTCGAGGCGATGACGGTCGACGTCCCCGAGGAATACGTCGGCGCCGTGACCCAATTGATGGCCGCGCGCAAAGGCCGGATGGTGGAGATGGCCAATCACACAACCGGTTGGGTGCGAATGGATTTCCTGATACCAAGCCGCGGCCTGATCGGATGGCGCACCGATTTCCTCACCGAGACCCGCGGAACCGGCGTCGGGAACGCGGTGTTCGACGGTTACCAGCCATGGGCAGGGGAGATCCGGGCCCGGCACACCGGCTCGCTGGTGTCCGACCGGTCCGGCACGATCACCCCGTTCGCGCTCATTCAACTGGCCGACCGCGGCCAGTTCTTCGTCGAACCGGGGCAGGACACCTATGAGGGCATGGTCGTCGGGATCAATCCGCGCCCGGAAGACCTCGACATCAACGTCACCCGGGAGAAGAAGCTGACCAACATGCGGTCGTCGACCGCCGACGTCATCGAGACGCTGGCCAAACCGATCGAGTTCGACCTGGAGCAGGCGATGGAGTTCTGCGCGCCCGACGAATGCGTCGAGGTGACTCCCGCGGTGGTGCGGGTACGCAAGGTGCAGCTGAACGCCACCGACCGGGCCCGTAGCCGTGCCCGGGCCAAAGCCCGTGAGCAGTGATATCGCCCGCGCCATCGAACTGAAGACGGCGCTAAATCCTCCAGCCAGCGACTGAAGAGGCGGCTGAGTCTCGTGAGATTCAAGCACGCAGTTGATCCACGACCGGGCACCGATACCCTGTTGGGCGTGCCGAAACCAGCCCGCCGCGCCTGGCTAACCATCGGCGTGCTGGTTTCGACGCTGGCTTTGTTTTCTGCGGCCGGCTGCGCAGTCAATCCGCCGCCGGCCCCGCAGAGCACCGAGACCCCGCGGAGCACAGCGCCGCCGCCCCTGCGCAAGACGCAGATCATCATGGGCATCGACTCGATCGGCGCCGGGTTCAACCCGCATCTGCTGTCGGATCTTTCGGCGGTCAACGCCGCGATCGGTGCACTGGTGCTGCCCAGCGCTTTCCGGCCGGTGGCCGACCCGGCCACGCCGACCGGATCCCGTTGGGAGATGGACCCGACGCTGCTGGTATCCGCCGATGTGACCAACGAGAACCCGTTCACGGTGACCTACAAAATCCGGCCGGAGGCCCAGTGGACCGATAACGCTCCTATCGCCGCCGACGACTTTTGGTACCTGTGGCGGCAGATGGTCGGGCAGCCCGGTGTGGTCGATCCGGCCGGCTACGACTTGATCACCGGCGTGCAGTCGATCGACGGCGGTAAGCAGGCTGTCGTCACGTTCTCCCGGCCGTACCCGGCGTGGCGCGAGCTGTTCAGCAACATCCTGCCTGCGCACATCGTCAAGGATGTGCCGGGCGGTTTCCCGGCTGGGCTGGCGAGCGCCCTGCCGGTCACCGGCGGACAGTTCCGGGTGGAAAACATCGACCCGCAACGCGACGAAATCCTGCTCGCCCGCAACGATCGCTACTGGGGGCCGCCGGCCAAGCCGGATCTGATCCTGTTCCGGCGGGCCGGGGCGCCGGCCGCGCTGGCCGATTCGGTCCGTAACGGCGACACTCAGGTGGCCCAAGTACACGGTGGCTCAGCGGCTTTCGCGCAGTTGTCGGCCATCCCGGATGTGCGGACCGCCCGGATCATGACGCCGCGCGTCATGCAGCTCACGCTGCGTGCCAACGAGCCCAAGCTGGCCGACTCCGCGGTTCGTAAGGCGATTCTGGGATTGCTCGACGTCGACTTGCTGGCCGCCGTCGGCGCCGGCAGCGACAACACCGTCACCCTGGACCAAGCGCAGATTCGCTCGCCCAGCGACCCCGGCTATGTGCCGACCGCACCGCCGGCGCTGACCAGAACAGGAGCGTTGGGGTTGTTGGAAGGGTCGGGGTACCAAATCGAGAACGACACAACGGCGTCAGTCACGCCGCCGCCCCCAGCTCCCTCAGCACCGCCGCCGCCCACCACCGGGCCGCCGGAGATCACCCGCGGACGTATCAGCAAAGACGGCAAACAGCTGTCTCTGATCATCGGCGTCGCCGCGAACGACCCGACATCCGTGGCAGTCGCCAACACCGCCGCCGACCAGCTGCGCAACGTCGGTATCGCCGCGACCGTGCTGGGGCTCGATCCGGTGGCGCTTTACCGCGACGCGCTGGTCAACAACCGGGTGGACGCTCTCGTCGGTTGGCGTGAGGCCGGCGGAAACTTGGCCACGCTGCTGGCCTCCCGCTACAGCTGCCCGGCGCTGGAGGCGACGGCGGTGTCGACGGCTGCGGGGCCGGCGGCCCCATCCGACCCATCCGTTACCGCCAGGGCGACTCCTGCCACCCCGTCAACGGCGCCCACATCGACTGCGCCCGGCCGGGCACAGGAACCCGGGGCGCTGGTGCAGGCGCCATCCAACCTGACCGGCATCTGCGATCACAGCATCCAGTCGAATATCGATGCCGCACTGGCCGGCACCGCGAACATCAATGACGTGATCGACGAGGTCGAGTCGCGGCTGTGGGACATGTCGACCGTGCTGCCGATCCTGCAGGACACCACAATCGTGGCCGCCGGCCCTAGGGTGCTGAACGTAAGCCTCTCAGGTTCGGTGCCCGTCGGGATCGTCGGCGACGCCGGACAGTGGGTCAAGACCACGCAGTAGGCGGTTCAATTATCGGGCTCACACCGGATGAAAACCCTTGGGCCACTGCTGGATAACTATCGGGCGCATATCCCGATCTGGGCGGTCGCGGCTACCCGCCTGGACTAGCGTCGGCGTGCGCGGCTGCCGAAGGGGCGACCACGGTGTCGACGATGTGCGCCAGTTGGCGCTTGTTCGGCGGGGCGCCGGTAAGCAGCAGCTGTTGATTGATCAACGCCGGGCCGACGCGCGCCGTGTACGGCGTGAGCGCGGCGGCGTTGATCTCGCCGTTGGCCACGCCTGCCTGCAGGATCGACTCGGTGATCCGCAGGCGGGGAGCCACGACGGCGTCGGCGAAGATGGCCCGCAATTCCGGCTCGTGGAGGAGCTGATTCATGATGGCCAGGCTCGGAAACGCGGTCTTGCCGGAAAGTACGTCGCAGTGCGCGGTGAAGACGGCCAGTAGGTTCTCCCGCGCCGATCGGTCGGTACGGGGCTCTGGCAGCGGTGGCAGCGCGTAGCGCAGCGCCGCCTGGACCAAGTCGCGCTTGCAGGACCAGCGCCGATACAACGCGGCCTTGCCGGTCCGGGCCCGCGCGGCGATCCCTTCCATGGTCAGCCCGCCGTAGCCGGCCACAGCCAGTTCCGCCAGCGTCGCATCGAAGAGGGCGTCCTCAAGGTCCTTGCCCCGGCGGCGTGTGCGGTTCGTCTGTGGCATGGAGTTGATCTGCTCTGCCATGCGTTGATAGTAGCCACCGGCGTTTCTTCTGGCGAAACGGCGGCTTCGCCGGGCCTCTGATTTTCACTGCGGGCCACCGGGTTACGTCTTCGCCACCTGCGCGTCACAACCCGGTATGGTGCCTCCATGCGAGACACCCCGCGGCTGTTGTTCGTACACGCCCATCCGGACGACGAGAGCATCGCCAACGGCGCCACCATCGCTCATTACGTCGACCGCGGGGCTGCGGTGCATGTCGTCACCTGCACGCTCGGCGAAGAGGGTGAGGTCATCGGTGACCGTTGGGCACAGCTCGCCGTCGATCACGCCGACCAACTCGGCGGCTACCGCATCGGCGAACTCACCGCGGCGCTGCATGCCCTGGGTGTTGGCGCGCCAATCTTCCTCGGCGGCCCGGGCCGCTGGCGGGATTCGGGCATGGCGGGCACTGAACTGCGCGGCCGGCGGGGTTCTCAGCGGTTCATGGATGCCGACCAACGCGAAGCCGTCGGCGCGCTGGTCGCCGTCATTCGTAGATTGCGGCCGCACGTCGTAGTGACCTATGACCCCAACGGTGGATACGGGCATCCCGACCACGTGCAGGCCCACGTCGTGACCACGGCGGCGGTGGCGGCGGCTGACACCGAGGACTACCCGGGCACGCCGTGGAGTGTGCCCAAGTTCTACTGGACGGTCATCGCCCGCAGCGCCTTCACCGAGGGTTGGGAGGCGCTCGCACCCGCCGACTTACGGCCCGAATGGTCGATCCCGCCCGCCGACGGCGACTTCAGCGGACTCGGCTACGCCGACGACGAGATCGACGCCATTATCGAGGCCTCCGACGCTCTGCCGGCCAAAAGGGCGGCGCTAGCCGCGCACGCCACCCAGGTCGTCGTCGGCCCGACCGGCCGGGCGTGCGCGTTGTCGAACAACTTGGTCCTGCCGATCGTCGGGCAGGAGCACTATATTTTGGCCGCCGGCGTGGCGGGGGACCGCGACGAGCGCGGCTGGGAGACCGATCTGCTTGCTGGACTCGACCTCACCGAATCGGCCACCCGGTAGGCTTCCGACCAGGCAAGCCCCGCGAGGACCGAAAAGGAAGAGCACGGATCCGGAATTGGACGGCGTCCCGACCTGACCGCTACCAAGCCGCGCGCCGGGCAGATTGACGACGCCGGCGTGCCCGATCCCGCTATTCGAATCGTCATCTTGGCGTTACTGGCTGTCGACGGGATTCTCTCCGCAGTGGCCGGCGCGCTGCTGCTGCCGACCTATATCGGTTCAATCCCGTTTCCGATCAGCGCGTTGATCAGCGGTCTGGTCAACGCGGCCCTCGTCTGGGCCGCGGGGCGATGGACCACTTCGGCGCGGCTGGCCGCCCTGCCGCTGTGGACTTGGCTGTTAACGGTCCTCGCGATGGTCCTGGGCGGTCCGGGCGGCGACGTCATCTTCGGTGGGCGCGGCGTGATGGCTTACAGCCCATTGCTGTTGCTTGCGGTGGGTGCGGCGCCCCCGCTGGTAGTCCTGCTGCAGCGCCGGGCCGATACCTGACGAGTACCCGACCAGGCTTTATGGCGAAAGAGGGCAGGGGCCCGCTGGCGCGCAGCTGGACGCTACTGTTGCGCACATGGCACGCGTCGGGGTCGCTGGTGGTTGTGCACGGATGAAATCCGGCTGGACGGAAGTTACACAAACGTGCCACTGACTCAGGGCGAAGAACCGATGCTGCTGCCCAACCCGTCGGCGCCGCCGCGGGTCGGCGCGTCGGCGATGCGGCGGGTGTTGCGACGGGCGCGCGACGGCGTCGCGCTGAATGTCGACGAGGCGGCTGTCGCGATGACTGCGCGCGGCGAGGATCTGGCCGACCTGTGTCGCAGCGCCGCGCGGGTACGCGATGCGGGTCTGGAATCGGCAGGACGGCGGGGCGCTGCCGGCCGACTGCCGGTCAGCTACTCCCGCAAGGTGTTCATCCCGGTGACGCATCTGTGCCGCGACACCTGCCACTACTGCACATTTGTCACCGCGCCTGCCAAGCTACGCGCTGAGGGCGCCGGGATGTTCCTGGAACCGGATGAAATCCTCGAGATAGCCGGTCGGGGAGGTGAACTCGGTTGCAAGGAAGCACTATTCACCCTCGGCGATCGGCCCGAAGATCGGTGGCCGGAGGCGCGCGCGTGGCTGGACGCACGCGGCTACGACTCCACATTGTCCTATGTGCGGGCGATGGCGATCCGGGTGCTGGAGGAGACCGGGCTGTTGCCGCACTTGAACCCCGGCGTGATGAGCTGGTCGGAGTTGTCGCGGTTGAAGCCGGTCGCGCCGTCGATGGGAATGATGCTGGAGACGACGTCGCGGCGGCTGTTCGAAACGAAAGGTCTGGCGCATTACGGCAGTCCCGACAAAGATCCGGCGGTTCGGTTACGCACGTTGACTGATGCGGGACGGCTATCCATTCCTTTCACCACCGGTCTACTGGTCGGCATCGGCGAGACGGCCACCGAGCGTGCCGAGACATTGCATGCTATTCGCAAGTCGCACAAGGAGTTCGGGCACGTTCAGGAAGTGATCGTGCAGAACTTCCGCGCCAAAGAACACACGGCGATGTCCTCGACGCCCGACGCCGGAATCGATGACTTCCTGGCCACGGTGGCGGTGGCGCGACTGGTGCTCGGCCCGGGAATGCGCATCCAGGCGCCGCCGAACCTGGTGTCCCGCGACGAGTGCCTGGCGCTGATCGCTGGGGGTGTCGACGACTGGGGCGGCGTGTCGCCACTGACGCCTGATCACGTCAACCCCGAGCGGCCGTGGCCTGCTCTGGACGAGCTCGCCGCCGTCACCGCACAGGCGGGATACGACCTGGTGGAGCGGCTGACTGCCCAACCCAAGTATGTACAGGCGGGGGCGGCCTGGATCGATCCGCGGGTCCGCGAGCATGTCGCGGCGCTGGCCGACCCGGCCACCGGGTTGGCCCGCGATGTGCACCCGGTGGGCATGCCATGGCAGGAACCCGACGACGTGGCGTCGTCCGGTCGGGTGGACCTCAATGCAGCGATCGACACCGAAGGCCGCAACACCGAGGCGCGCAGCGATCTCGACAGCGCATTCGGAGACTGGGACTCGATCCGGGCGCGGGTGCACGAATTGGCAGCCCGTGCCCCCGAGCGCATTGACACCGACGTGCTTGCCGCATTGAGTGCGGCGGAACGTGATCCGGCCGGCTGCACCGAAGCGGAGTACCTGGCGTTGGCCAGGGCTGACGGTCCTGCGCTTGATGCTGTTGCCGCACTGGCGGATTCGTTGCGCCGCGATGTGGTCGGTGATGAGGTGACGTTTGTGGTCAACCGCAACATCAACTTCACCAACGTTTGTTACACGGGCTGCCGATTCTGTGCGTTTGCACAGCGCAAGGGCGACGCCGACGCTTACTCGCTGTCGACGGCCGAGGTCGCCCAACGTGCCTGGGAGGCCCACGTCGCCGGTGCCACCGAGGTGTGTATGCAGGGCGGTATCGATCCCGAGCTGCCGGTGACCGGCTACGCCGACCTGGTGCGCGCCGTCAAGGCACGGGTGCCGTCGATGCACGTGCACGCCTTTTCGCCGATGGAGGTGGCCAACGGGGTGACCAAGAGCGGCTTGAGTATTCGTGAGTGGCTGACCAGCCTGCGGGAGGCTGGCCTGGACACCATACCCGGTACCGCCGCGGAGATCCTCGACGACGAAGTCCGTTGGGTGCTGACCAAGGGCAAGCTACCCACCTCGATGTGGATCGAGATCGTGACCACTGCTCACGAGGTGGGTCTGCGGTCATCGTCGACGATGATGTACGGACACGTCGACGACGCGCGGCACTGGGTCGGTCACCTCAACGTGTTGCGTGATATCCAGGACCGCACCGGAGGTTTCACCGAGTTCGTGCCGCTGCCGTTCGTGCA
>Ga0187769_10002598_pt1 | contig 10620 bp, 11 predicted proteins | sample 0116_SJ02_MP02_1_FD_133140 | JGI IMG/M metagenome (GOLD analysis project Ga0187769, IMG submission 133140) | Tropical peat soil microbial communities from peatlands in Department of Meta, Colombia - 0116_SJ02_MP02_10_MG | ecosystem: Environmental > Terrestrial > Soil > Wetlands > Peat | place... | reverse complement strand
CGGACGCTTCCCCGAACTCGTGCTTCCGCATGAGAACAATTCCCAGCAGGTATTGGAGTTTGGGTACTTGGTGCCCGTCGTCCACTCTGATTCCCTCACGCGTAATTTTCTCTGCGGCATCGAGTTCGTCCTGGTGATACTGCGCGATTCCGTTGAAGAAATAAGCGGTGGGAAAATTCACAGGATTCAAGGCAAGCAGCTTGTTGGTTATTTCCACGACTTCAGGCCATTGGTTAGCCTGAAAGGCCACCTGAGCTAGACCATCGTAAGCATTCAGGTACTTGGAATCTGCGGCCATGGATTGCTCGAACGATTTCCTGGCCGACACCGCGTCGTTCTGCTGCATTTGGACGCGTCCCAGCTCATACCACGCCACGGCATATTTGGGATAAATCTTGACCGCCTGCTCCAGCGATTGTTGAGCCTGGGCCCACTTCCCTTTTTTCTCGTCCATGCGCGCTTTTTCCAGCGCTTTTTTCGCCGCGCTGGGCGCCATCAGGCTGGTAACGCTGATGCTGGTTCCTTCCACGTGCTCCAGGCGGTGCAGCGAAATTGTTCCGAGATTCACGCTTTCCAGCGTGCTCATGCGACTCGCCAAATCGACCACTTGTGAAGAATAACCTGCCAACACCGCCTGTACTTCACAGTCCCGCCAGTCACGCCGGTCTTGGGTGCTGGTGGTTCGGGTCATGATTGTGGTGCTGGCGTCGCTGGCATCGGCGGCGGCGCCCGAGGTTGCGTCGGCGAATTGAAAACTGAAATTCCCGTGCCGATCGGTGTAGGCTCCGGTGTGCCGCTGGCCATGGCAGATCACCTGAATGGCCGCCGAATCGGTCAGTTCGCCGCCGTCATCAAGCGCCACCTTCCCGGAGAGAAATGCAGCGATGGGTAGAGAGGCTGCGGGATTCGGCATCGCGGTCGTAGTACCGGGCATGCTTCCCACACCTCGATTGCCCGGCCGTTGCGCGAGGGCCGGAATGGAGAAAAAAAGCAGGGGGAACACACCGCAGAAAAGTGGGAACTTCATCCCGAACCCCGTGAAGAAGACGTGAAGGCAATTATAGGCGTTGGCGGGGCTTCTCGACATAGGAAAGATACCCTTTAAGAACCTGGTCTCGCATAGACATAGGTGTCACGCCAGTTCTGCCGTGCCTGTCCTGCACCAGCCCTGGTAACGTCAGGACTCGGGCAGTGCGCCCGATGGCACCATATTCGATGCTGGTATTGAATATGGTAGAATGCGGGTTATTGGCGACGGATCGTAAGATTACCGTGCAGGTGCCGCTGCGACTTCTCGAAAAGGCGCAACAAGCCAGCGGTACCGGCATTACGCAGACGGTGCGCACCGGATTGCAGCTGGTGGCTGCCTCGCGGGCTTACGCTCACCTGCGCCAGCTCCGAGGCAAGGTTCGCTTCAGCCGCGCCCTGGCAGAACTGAAGGCTGACCGGTGATCGCAGCGGATACCAGCACCTGGGTTGCGTTTCTTGAGGGCGGTGCAGGCAGGGATACGCAACTGTTGGACAAGGCTCTGGAGGACCGGCAGGTGTTAATGGTGCCGGTTGTGCTCACCGAACTGTTAAGCGATCCTCAGCTTCCTTCAGACGTGGCCGAAACACTCTCCGAAGTACCCATGATCGAAATCGGGTCAGGCTACTGGCAGCGGGCAGGAATGTTGCGGGCGAAGGTACTGGCGAGGCGCCGCAAAGCACGACTGGGCGATGCGCTAATCGCCCAGAGCTGTATCGATCAGGACATTCCTCTCATCACGCGGGACCGGGACTTCCGGTTGTTCGCCGAAGCTGCCGGCCTCAACCTTCTGCCTGGGCCAGCGACAGACTGACCGCACTGTGCATTGCCGAACTCAAAAAAGAGATTCCCGCTATACTGGTTAGCAGAGGTCTCAATTTCAGCATTGATGGCGACACAGCGACCGATTCTGGTGACGGGAGGAGCCGGTTTCATCGGCGCAAACTTCATCTTGCAGTGGCTTCAGGTCGAGGGGACACCGGTCGTGAATCTCGACAAGCTCACCTACGCCGGGAATCTCAGCAACCTGGAAGAAGTAGCCACGGATCAGCGATATAGTTTTGTTCACGGGGAGATTGGCGATCGCAAACTGGTTTGTGATGTGCTGCGGCGCCATCAGCCGCGCGCTATTGTACACTTTGCCGCCGAAAGCCACGTGGACCGCTCCATTCATGGGCCGGACGATTTTGTCCGCACCAATGTAAATGGCACATTTGCTCTGCTGGAGGAGGCCCGCGCCTACGTGACGGAAATCGGCAAGGACGAGGAATCCGCCTTTCGCTTCCTGCATGTTTCCACGGACGAAGTCTACGGGTCGCTGGGGCTGAGCGATCCGGCATTTTCGGAAACTACGCCTTATGCTCCCAATAGCCCGTATGCCGCGTCCAAAGCGGCGTCGGACCATCTGGTTCGCGCCTATCATCACACCTATGGCTTGTCCACGTTGACGACGAACTGTTCCAACAACTATGGACCCTATCAGTTTCCCGAGAAGCTGATCCCGCTGACGATTCTCCATGCCATGCAGGGTAAGCCGATTCCGGTGTACGGGGATGGTCAGAATGTTCGTGACTGGATATTCGTCGAAGACCACTGTGCGGCGATCCGAACCGTCCTTGCCCAAGGTCGCGTGGGCGAAACTTATAACATCGGCGGACGAAGCGAAAGGCCGAACCTCGAAATCATAGGTGCGATTTGTACGGTGCTTGACGAGGTACGGCCACGTGATCCGGTGGTGCCGCATAGCAAGCTGATCACCTTTGTGCAAGACCGGCCCGGGCACGACCGTCGCTATGCCATGGACACGCAGAAAATTGAGCGAGAATTGGCATGGCGTCCACGCGAGACTCTGGAAAGCGGAATTCGCAAGACCGTCCAGTGGTATCTCACACATGAAAGCTGGATTCGGGAAGTGACCACCGGAAGTTATCGGCAATGGATTGCGACGCAGTATTCGATGTGAGAACCGCAGCTGTTAGCACTTAGCAATTAGCATTTGGCCCGTAGCCTCGTTACTGTTTCGCTGAATCCAGCATGATCACAAAATGCCAAGTGCTAAGTGCTAATTGCTTAATCACGACAAGCATATGTCGGCACACACCAACCGAAGAGGTTCCACCTACAAGGGCATAATTCTGGCCGGGGGATCGGGCACACGCCTGTACCCGGTGACCCACGCGGTGTGCAAGAGCCTGCTGCCTATTTACGACAAGCCGATGGTCTACTACCCGCTCTCCACGCTGATGCTGGCGGGAATTCGGGAGATTCTGATCATCTCCACGCCGGAGGATCTACCGCGTTTCCGCCAGTTCATGGGAGACGGATCGCAGTTTGGCGTGAGCTTCGAATATGTCGCGCAGCCCCGCCCAGAGGGCATCGCGCAAGCCTTTCTGGTGGGCAAGGACTTCATCGGAGATTCCTGTTGCGCCCTGGTGCTGGGCGACAACATCTTTTACGGCCACGATCTGGTTAAGTGCGTGGCGCAGGCGTGCGAGAAGACCCACGGGGCACGGATTTTTGCCTATCCGGTGCATGATCCGCAACGGTATGGGGTGGTGGAGTTCGATGCCAAGGGACGGGCGCTGAGTCTCGAGGAGAAGCCGAAAGTTCCCAAGTCCCGTTACGCTGTCACTGGGCTGTACTTCTACGATAACCAGGTTGTCGAGATCGCGAAATCACTGAAGCCGTCGGCGCGGGGAGAACTGGAGATCACCGATGTCAATAAAGAGTACCTGCGCCGTGGCCAGTTAGATGTCATCGTGATGGGCCGGGGCATGGCATGGCTGGATACGGGCACGCATGAAGCCATGCTGGAGGCGTCGCTGTTTATTCAAACCATCGAAACCCGGCAAGGGCTGATGGTCTCCTGTCCAGAAGAAATCGCCTACCGCTATGGTTACATTACAGCCGAACAATTGAATGCAACTGCCGCCGCGATGCAGAACAACGGCTATGGCCGCTACCTGTTGCAGTTGCTTCAGGAAAGGGTGTTCTAGAATGGCTTCACCTGTTTTGGTTTCTGCGATGAACGTCACGGAAACGTCGCTCGGCGGCCTGCTGATCCTCGAACCCAAGGTATTTCGAGACGCGCGGGGATTTTTTCTGGAAAGCTACAGCGAAAAGATGCTCGCGAGCCTGGGGATTGGCGATCGCTTTGTGCAGGACAACCATTCGTATTCGGCCAAAAATGTTCTGCGCGGACTGCATTACCAAGTTTGCCATCCGCAGGGCAAGCTGGTGAGGGTCGTGGCTGGGGAGATTCTCGATGTGGCCGTAGATTTGCGGCGAAGCTCCTCGACGTTTGGCAAGTGGCACGGTGTGAAGCTCTCGGAGGAAAACTTCAAAATGCTCTGGATTCCGCCCGGCTTTGCCCATGGTTTTCGCGTGTTGTCCGACGGCGCCCATGTCCTGTACAAAGCCACAGACTTTTACTACCCGGAATGCGAACGAACGTTGGCGTGGAATGATCCCGACTTGGGGATTGATTGGGAACTGGATGGCGAACCCACCATATCAGCGAAAGATGCCCGTGGGGTATTGTTCCGCGAAGCGGACAAGTTCGAGTAATCTGCACTTTGTTCGAACCAATGAGGTTCTGGGCTTTTCCTCACTGCGACTTATTGTGATGCGAACTGGAACAAGAACTCCAGCCGAGGCGCGCTGGAGCATTTTCGTATTTACCTACGCTTGCGCAAGCTCCAAACTAAATTCCCTTCAGACTCTCACCAGCTTAGCCTCGGCAAACGTTGCCGGCGATGATTCAGAGATTGATGTGGCAGGCGTCAAAGCTTTGCCCTTAAGACTTCAGCGATTCGCCCTCCCGCGTGGCCGTCCCACAAAGGGGGGACAGTTCCCTGCTTGGCTTTCCCGTCCAAAATCCTTGCTACTTCGAGCCGGAGGCGGTTTTCATCTCGTCCCACGAGCGTATTCGTGCCCATGGAAACCGTCACCGGCCGCTCCGTGTTGTCTCTCATCGTCAGGCAGGGCACTCCCAGATACGTGGTCTCTTCCTGGATACCGCCAGAGTCCGTGATCACCACTGTGGCATGTCGTTGCAACGCGAGGAATTCCACATAGGGCAAAGGATCTAACAATCTAATTTGAGTCGTGTTCAAACCGAATTCCGCAATGCGCTGGCGGGTCCGCGGATGAGCGGGAAAAACTACTGCCAGCTTCTCGTTGACTGCAAGCAGAGACGTGAGAATTCCTTTCAGCGCCCGATTGTCATCTACATTCGACGGGCGATGCAGTGTGACCAACGCATAGCGATCAGGAAGACCATCCGTATGGCCATGAATCGCGGCAGGCAGAAAACGTACCAGAGAGTCGATCATCACGTTGCCGACGCGATGTATTTTCGCGGCTGAAATGCCTTCCCGTTGTAGATTGATGTCACCGTCTTCCGAGGGAGTAAACAGAAGGTCAGCCAGTTGATCTGTTACCAGGCGGTTGATTTCCTCCGGCATTGTCCTGTCGAAGGAGCGCAGCCCGGCCTCAACGTGCCCCACTCGCACGCGCAGCTTAGCGCATACCAGAGCAGCAGCGACTGTTGAGTTGACATCTCCGTAAACGAGAACCAGATCGGGCTCGCGATCGAGCACGACGGGCTCGAAGCGGATCATGATTTCCGCGGTTTGGCTGGCGTGGGAACCGGGTCCCACCGATAGGTTCACATCTGGCGCCGGGATTGCGAGTTGCTGAAAGAAAACATCCGACATGTTGACGTCGTAGTGCTGTCCAGTATGAACGAGAGTTTGTTTTATGCCGGGGTGCTTTGCCAAAGCATTGAGCACGGGCGCGACTTTCATGAAATTCGGCCGCGCCCCAACGACATGAAGAATGTGCGCCACTCCTCGCATTATGAAGCACGAGCGGAGACGAGAAAAGGACGGGCTTGATTGTCCGATTCCCGCGGCATGCGTCCACGAATGTGCGAGCCTGGGTCATCACATAGCACGAGGCCGGTTATCAGATGGCGGGGCAGAGGCGGGAATGAGAAGCTATAAAGTTAGCGGTGTCGACTATGGCGGGCTGGCCACAAGCACGCGAGTCTACTGCACGCAATGTCGCCAAGGTGGTGTTCACGATCTCCTCAAATGGGATGGGAGCTTCACCGCCGGTTCGAATGGCCGAGAAAAAGGCCTCCAATGCGGCGCGATGACCCTTGCCCTGACGAAAACGTGCCTTGATGACTTGCCTGCGGCTGTGACGGACAAGTTCAAGACGCCGAAAATCTTCAAGCACTAACACGGCGCCTCCGGAAAATACTTCCAGGCGCTCTTTGGAATAGGTCCGGTCGCCATTGCTGAGATAGCTGATTGTGCCCACTGAGCCGTTCGCAAACCTTAGGGAGATGATTACATTGTCGCCAGCACACGATTGCAGGGTGCTCACCCCCTGTGTTTGCACCTCGCTCGGCGGACCGCCGGCCAGAAAGCTCAGAAAGTCGACAAAATGGCAGGCCTCGCCGAGGATTCGCCCACCGCCTTGTTCCGGGTCGTTCACCCAATGATCGCGCGGCAGTGAACCAGCATTGACGCGATAATGCATAGCCAGCGGCTCGTGGATCTCGTCGAGGAAGGCCTTCATGCGGATCGCCATGAGAGAGAAACGGCGGTTGAAACCCACCATCAGCAATGGTCTTCGGTTCGACGGCAAGCTGTCATAAACCCGGACAATCTCGGCCAACTCAGCTTCTGAGAGGCAGAGAGGTTTTTCACAAAAAACATGTTTACCTGCGGCCAGCGCGCACAGCACCTGCTTCGCATGCAGGTGATGACGCGTTGCAATCACGACCGTATTCACGCTAGCGTCGCTTAAGATTCGTTCCTCGTCTGTGGCGCAATACCGGAAAGCAAACCTGTCTGCCGCCTGGCGCGCGTGAGCGCCAGTGGCGGCACATACCGCAATTTGACTTACACCTCTGATGCGTTTGATTGCGGGCAGAAGCGTTGTAGTGGCGAAGTTGCCCGCGCCTAACACGCCAATCGAAACCGGCTGCCCGGCACGCCCTGCGGCCATGTCGTTCCTGACCAAGTGAAGCTCGTCGCTAGGCTCCGCGTGTCCCGGATAAGTAATCACCACTCCAAGAAATGATTCGGTGTCACGAGCAGCAATCACATCATAGGCGCCGGCGGCACGATCAACGGGAAAACGGTGCGTGATCAACGATCTGACGTCGATTTTCTCTTCTGCGAGAAGCTGGATGAAGGCTTCCATATTGCGAGTTTCAGTCCAGCGCACGTAGCCGATCGGGTAATCGCGCCCCTTCTGCTCATACGCCGAATCGTATCTTCCCGGCCCATAGGAACGGGAGATTCGAAAATCGAGTTCCTTGGCGTAATAGATCTTGCGGTCAATATCCATGCCCACGGCTCCGACGGCCACCACTACGCCACGGTCGCGAGCAACCTGTCCCGCCAGATTCACGGGACTGTTGCTGGGTGTTTCCGCGGTGATCAGGACTGCATCGGCGCCGTTGCCACCGGAGTGCTGAAAGCATAAATCGCGCAACTCCTCGCCACCAGTACAAACCGCCTCGGCACCCATCCGCAGCGCCAGTTCGGCGCGGGCCGCGGCGATGTCCATTCCCAGCACGCGGCAACCGGCGGCCTTGAGCAGTTGTACAGCCAGTTGTCCGAGGAGTCCCAGCCCGATGACTGCAACCACATCGCCCAGTCTGGCTTCTGCGGTGCGGATCCCGTGCATGGCGACCGCACCCAATGTGGCGAATGCCGCTTCTTCCGGAGTTACGCTGTATTGCATGGGAACCTTGGCTACCAGCAAGCGAGGAACGCAGGCGAACTCCGCGTGGACAGCATACCCAGCGCCGGAGCAGGCAACGTGATCGCCCACACTCAGATCCGTTACACCTTCGCCGACCTCGACAACCGTGCCGGCACTGCTGTAACCAAGTGCGGTGTACTGATCGAGACGACCGCGCACCGCGGCCGCGGCTGAGAAAAGGCCGTCACGGCGAACCTTCGTCACGACTTCCCGAACCAGATCGGGGCGCGCCATCGCCTTCTGCAGCACATTCTTGCTGGCGAACTCAGAGGATGCACGCTCGGTGCCGGCTGAAACCAACGACGCGGCAATACGCACCAGAACGCATCCAGGCAACAACTTGGGCGCGGGAAGGCCCATCACCCTGATTTCGCCCGTGCCAGAGTGCTGCAGCAACTGCTTCATACTGTGGCCACCTGGAGCGAGCTTAGGAACTGCGGCCTCACGCGACCATCGAGAAAGGCCGACATCCGGTTCTCTATCGTCGCCCACCGCCATGTCTGCAGGGGCCGGCCCAAGGCTTGGAGGCTGAGCCGCTCAATGCTAGCGCGGTCTGTGGTCATTCCTTGTATTCTGACTGGAATCGTGCGCCCGGCATATTACCCAGGAGTTTCCTCTGCGCGTTTGGATGCTGTCGCATTGGGTGAGCCACACACTCACGGGAGGCAGAACCGGTTCTTCTTTGCGGCGTCGTTGCAGGCGCTCGCATCGAAATTCTTGCCCGAGCTGCCCAATGCCTTAGCATGGCTTCGCCACCTGCGGAACTCCTTGTGGTGGACCTCAAGATTGGACATCGTACCGCATGCTTGGCATCTCCAGCCACTCTGGTGACGATTCCGAGCAGAACCTGGTCACGCTCTGCAGCAAATGTCATGCTTGCACAACAGCTGAGAGTTACTTCGAGATTTTGCACAAAACTCACACTGGGCTGAACACTTAGCCCGCCGCGACAGCTCCCAACCTCGGTAGTCCCGTGCTCTCTTCGCGGAATATTCCTACCTTGGACCGTTACGCTCGTCCTACTGGATGCGAGTGCAAGGGTAAGGAGTCCGCCGGCTTTCTGCCCGTATATCGGACAGTCTGAAATTATGGCTATAATAGCCATCAGCGGAGGTTGTCGGCAATGCGCAGCGTCAATGTGGCGGAACTTAAGAACCGGCTAAGCAAATATCTTACTTTTGCCAAAGGCGGTGAGGAGATCGTCATACGGGACCGGAACCTGCCCGTGGCGAAGCTGGTTCCTTTCTCTGCCGACGAGGGCAGCGAGGAAGAGCTTCTGCTCGTGGCGGCTGGCCAGATGCGGTTACCAAAGACTACTGTGAACGTGAATGAACTGTTGAGAATTCCTACCGGGAAAGTTGCCAACGGCGAGGGAGTGCAGGCACTCCTCAACGATCGAGAAGAATCGCGATGAGCAAACAAGCGGCCTTTTGGGATGCTAGTGCATTGGTTCCTTTGTGCGTTCAGGAGCAGACTAGTCGCCACGCGCACTCTTGCTTGCGGAAATTCATGCCGGTGGTTTGGTGGGGAAGCCCTGTGGAAGTGCACAGTGCAATCGCACGACTGCATCGCCTTGGGAAACTCAACGATGTGGAGAAACAAGGAGCTCTGTCTCGTCTCGATTTGTTGAATCGTGGATGGAGAGAGATTCTTCCAGGTGATGGTGTACGCGATCTGGCCAAGCGCGTCTTGGACATTCACGAATTGCGCGCCGCCGATAGCCTTCAAATTGCCGCAGCCTTGACTTGGTGTCAGCAACGTCCCGAGAAGCGACGCTTTGTGTGTGCAGATCAACGCTTGTCGAAAGTCGCTGCAACAGTTGGCTTCCTGGTGATCGAGCTTTCCTGAAGCATCTGACGAACGCGTCACAACGGTTCCTCGTGAAAATGTCGAAAGAGCAGTGTAAGCAGGAGGCGGAGAAAGAACCGAGCCGCAGGTGCGGAAGTTTCGCTCGGGTCCGTAAGAACGCAGAATGCACGTGGTCAGGGTCCTAAATCGACGCCCAGCGCGGTGGCGGTGAGTGGGATTATCTGGCCGGAGGAATTGACCCCGTTTCTCCCCCGCTCGCCTGTGCCCGCGCCTGCCGTATGAACGCACACCGTACCGGTGAATTTCCTTGCACCGAGGCCCAATGCCGGATTTGTGCCCCCGACGTGGCCTAAACGGTGGTCACTTGCAAGTGGAAGGGGTGAAATTCGGCGAGCCTGGTTTGTCAGTAATTTCGGTCACGCTGCTTTGTGACAGTGTAGTTGCACGGTGGCTGCGCTCAGCCGGATGCCCACGTCACTTCCATCGAGGCTTTTCTGTGAGAGATTTCTTCCCAAAAAAGATAGGCAGTGCGCTGCTTCGAACGACCCAAAGTAGCGCATTGCCCAAAGATGCTACCGCCCCACCGGCTTGTTCATCGGGATGTCGGTGTTGAGTCCCCATTGCTTCGAGATCGTCTTGCCATTGCTGCTTTCCAACACGTACCAATATCCGTTGCTCGGCCGCCACACCGCACAGTCGGCCTTGCCATCGCCGTCGTAATCGCGGGCCACCGGCACATCGCCGTTCGTACCCCACTGCTGTTTGGCCACTTGACCGTTGCTACTTTGAATCACGTACCAGTAGCCGGTCGAAGGCCGCCACACCGCAATATCGGTCTTGCCATCGCCGTCGTAATCAGCCGGAACCGGCTTATCGGTCGGCCATCCCCACTGTTTCTTGACCACTTGACCGTTACTGCTTTGAATGATGTACCAAGTTCCGGTCGAAGGACGCCACACCGCAATGTCGGTCTTGCCATCGCCGTCATAATCCCCCGG
>Ga0187769_10002597_pt1 | contig 10622 bp, 8 predicted proteins | sample 0116_SJ02_MP02_1_FD_133140 | JGI IMG/M metagenome (GOLD analysis project Ga0187769, IMG submission 133140) | Tropical peat soil microbial communities from peatlands in Department of Meta, Colombia - 0116_SJ02_MP02_10_MG | ecosystem: Environmental > Terrestrial > Soil > Wetlands > Peat | place... | reverse complement strand
TGTTTCGGCTGCCGCTTTGATCGCGCCGAAGTTCTCCTCAACCCAATGGCCGAACTGCCGCGCGCTCTGCGCGTCCTGCAGAACGAATACGGGCGCCCGCTGCATATAGCTTTCGACGACCGTGGTCTTGACTCCGCCACACTCCGTCAGCAGCCGCATGCCGCGGTTGTAGCTTGCAACGAGCGTTCCCTCCGTGGTCGCAAGGGGAACGAAAAAATCCCCTCGCGCATGTTCCCCATTGATGCGAAGCGGACCGGCGACGCCGATGGGTACTTGAGCCACGCCAACGTAGTTTTCGATATGGCCCTGAACGATCGACGGATCGAACGAGTAGTTGCTTACGTGCGAGAGGTTCGCACCGGTTTGTCTGCGAATAAAATCTCGCCGCTTCGCCGCCTCCGCATCGGTATAGTCATTCTCCTCATCGCGGGGAATCGCCTGCCGGTCCGTCGCCATGTCGGCCCCTCCTGCAATTCAACGCCAAAAACTCAGCATCATGCGCTGCCCCCGCGGCAGCCCTCGTCGACCTAGGAGTCTGTCGGACTTTCACTTCATAGACGCAAATTGAGCAAATACGGCGCCCTCCAAGCCAAATGCTTCGGTCAGACCTCGCTTCGGAGGTGTCTTATCGCCTTGCGGTGCGTCTTGCTCCTTACGTCCGACGGACTTTTAGGACTACCCTGTTAGAACGTAATGCATGACGGCGACTTCTTCAAGTTTCGAAGGGCTCGTACCGTCGCACCGAGAACCCTCGGGCCGTTCAGTTGCTGCTCGGGCACACCAAGTTGGAAAGCACGGTCCGCTACCTTGGGGTCGAGGTCAACGACGCTCTCGAAATGGCGGAGCAGACGGAGGTGTAGCGCCACGTCACGGGCCGGTCAGCGGATCGGACGCTGACCGACTCAAACATCGCCCACGTCGGCTGATGCGCTCTTTAACAATCTCGAATATGCTGGTTCGGGATGCAAGACGCGGATTTCCGGACGGGTTCAGGCAATCGTGAGAATAGTCGCTGCGATGATCGACCTCGGAGTTGCGCTCTCTGGATGCGCAATCGCTAATCAGGCTGCCGCGAAGCAGACGTTCGCCACCGGCAACCGAGGGTCGACTGCGGCCCGTCGAGCTGTGCGGGCCCGGCGACCCGCACGCGGATTTCCGAGCCGAGTACGGGACGCCAGGAGCCTGCTCGGGCGACAGCTTGCGGAGTGACGCTTGAAGCGAGAATCCTCAAGTACACTCTCTCGCGGCGCTGGAGGCAACCAAGATGAAAGCGCTCGTGTGCAAGAGGTGGGGACCACCCGAGACGCTGGTGGTCGAGCAGATGCCGGACCCGGTCGCCGGCCCCGGGCAGGCGGTGATTCGCGTTCATGCCGCCGGGGTCAACTTCCCCGACGCCCTGGTCATTCAGAACAAGTACCAGTCCACACCGGCGCTCCCGTTCGTACCCGGCAGCGAATGCGCCGGGGTGATCGAGAGCATCGGCGAGGGCGTCACGCAGGTGCGACCCGGCGATCGGGTCATCGCGGTCGTCGAGTCGGGCGCCTTTGCCGAGAAGGTACGCGCGGACATCCGTGCGCTGACCCCGCTCCCCACGGGCGTCGATTTCGTAACCGGAGCGGCGTTCCTGCTGGCCTACGGCACCGCGTATCACGCGCTTTGCGATCGCGCCGCGCTCGCCGAGGCCGAGACCTTGCTGGTGCTCGGCGCCTCAGGCGGCGTCGGCATGGCAGCGATCGAGATCGGCAAGGCACGCGGTGCTCGGGTCATCGCCGCTGCCTCCTCGGAGTCAAAGCGCGCGCTGTGCCGCGAGCATGGCGCGGATGAAGTGATCGACTCCGCGGCCGAGGATCTCAAGCAGACGCTCGCGACGCTCACCGCCGGCCGGGGTGTCGACGTCGTCTTCGATCCGGTGGGCGGGCCATTCACCGAGGCGGCGCTGCGCTGCTGCGCCTGGCGCGGACGCCATCTCGTCATCGGCTTTGCGAGCGGTGAAATCCCACGAGTGCCGGCGAACCTGACACTGCTCAAGGGTTGCTCGCTGATCGGTGTCTTCTGGGGCCGGTATATGCGGAGTGAGCCGGCGGCGTGGGCAGGCGACCTGCATGCCCTTTTTCTCTGGCTCGAGGAGGGGCGGCTGCGCCCGCACATTCAGAGGCGCTACCCGCTCGAGCGCGGCGCGGACGCGCTCGCGGCACTCCTCGCGCGTCAGGCTTCCGGCAAGCTCGTCATTACGGCGGTGGAGCCTTGAGTGACCGTTACACGGAGTTTGTCGGCACCCGTGAGGTGGATGCACGGCTGCGTCTTGATCCGGGCGCACTCGAGGGTTGGATGCGCGCGCATGTCGAAGGCTTTGCGGGCAAGCTCGCGATCAGCCAGTTCAAGGGCGGACAGTCCAACCTCGCCTACCTTCTGAGCGCGCGGGTGAGCGCCGCTGGGTCCTGCGGCGCCAGCCGCCGGGCAAGCTCCTGGCTTCGGCCCACGCCGTCGAGCGCGAAAATCGGGTGATCACCGCCCTGGCGCATTCGGGTCCGATCCAGGCACATGGCGGGGCTGGGGTGTCGGGCGGCTTTCCCCCGGCATTTGCCTACGCAGGCCCGCCCGCTGCGGGCCGCGGATGGTCCGGACGAAGTGCACCGCCATCAGCTCGGCAGGCTGCAATTGCAGCGCTACGGATCCCGCAGCCGCGCGTGACAGCGTCGGCTCCGGCTCCTGCGGCCCAGCGCGCCGCTCGCTGGCCGGCAGCCGGCGCTCTTGCGGGTGCTAGCGCGGCGATGAGGCCGCAAACGGTGCAGTTGCCGGTGCCATCTCTGCGGCGAACCGCTCGAGGTGATGGTCCATGTCGCCGAAGCCCGAATTGATGAGCGTCAGCCGCTTGAAGTAATGCGCGGTGGCGAGCTCGTCGCTCACGCCCATACCGCCGTGCAGCTGCACCGCTCCCTGGCCGACGAAGCGCGCCGAGCGTCCGACCAGGAACTTCGCCGCCGAGATCGCGCGGCGCCGCTCCCCGGCGTTGCGGACGCCGAGCTTGGCGCTCGCCAGATAGCTCATCGAGCGCGCGAGCTCCGCGTGCAGCAGCATGTCCGCCATGCGATGCTGCAGCGCCTGGAAACCGCCGATGGGGGCGCCGAACTGCCGGCGCGTCTTGAGGTACTCGAGCGTGAGCGCCAGCAGCGCGTCCATCGCTCCCACCGCCTCGGCACACAGGCCCGCGATGGCCGCATCGCTCGCCGCCTCGATCAGCGGCAGGGCGCCACCTTCAGTGCCGATTAGCGCATCGGCAGGCACGCGGACGCCATCGAGCGTGACCTCGGCGACGCTCGCACCGTCGTGCGTGCTGTGCGCCGCGCGTCTCAGTCCTGGCTGCGCGCCCGGCACCAGGAACAGCGAAGGGCCGGAGGCGCCCCGGGCCGAGACCAGCAGGAAATTCGCACCCGCGCCATCGGGCACCACGGACTTGGCACCCTGCAGCACCCAGCCCTGAGCATCTCTGGTCGCACGCGTCGCGACCGCGTCCAATATCCAGCGCGAATCCGCCTCACCGTGCGCGAGGGCAACACGTATCTCACCAGAAGCGATCGCAGGCAGCAGCCGCTGCTGTGCGGGGTTGCCGGCGCGAACGAGCATTCCGGCACCGACGATCACGCTGGCGAGGTACGGCTCGATCACGAGCGCGCGACCCAGCTCCTCCATCACCACGAGCGTATCGAAGGCGCTGCCGCCCATCCCGCCGAGCGCCTCCGGAATCCCGAGCCCCAGGATTCCCAGCTCTGCGAAACGCTGCCAGATCTCCGGATCACACCCGCTGCCGCTGCGCGCGATGGCGCGGTGCCGGTCGAGCGTGTAGCGCTCGGCGAGGAAGCGGCGCAGGGCGTCACGAATCTGGGTTTGCTCTTCGGTGAAAGTGAAATCCATGGCGTCTAAAGCCCCAGCAGCTGTCGCGCGATGATGTTGCGCTGGATCTCATTCGATCCGGCATAGATCGAGGCCTTGCGGTAGTTGAAGTAGCGACCGGTGACGCCGATTCCGGCCGGCGGCCCGGCGACCGGAGCGTGCCAGTCGGGCGCGAGTGCCTGCGGCTGGTGCAGCACGGCGTGGGGTCCGAGCGCTTCCATGGCAAGCTCGGAGATCGCCTGCTGAATCTGACTGCCCTGCAGCTTGAGCAGCGACGTTTCGGGCCCGGGCGCTTGACGTTCGCGATCCATCGCGATGACCCGCAGCACCATCACCTCGAGCGCCATGAGGTCGATCTCGAGTTGCGCGACCCGGTCGCGGAAGCGGGGTACATCGATGAGCGGACGGCCAGCGCCGTTCGGCACGGCCGCGGCGATCGCCTTCAGCTCCTGCAGTGCGCGCTTGCTGACGCCGAGCGCGGCATTCGACACCCGCTCGTGGCCCAGCAGAAACTTGGCATAGGTCCAGCCGTGGTTCTCTTCGCCGATGCGATTGGCGATGGGGACCTCGACCTCGTCGAACCACACCTCGTTGATCTCGTGCTCACCGTCGAGCATCACGATGGGGCGCACGGTGATTCCCGGTGTCTTCATGTCGATGAGCAGGAACGAGATGCCCGTCTGGGGTCGGCCCTCGCTCGAGGTTCTCACCAGGCAGAAGATCCAGTTGGCGTATTGCGCAAGCGTCGTCCAGGTTTTCTGGCCGTTCACGATGTAGTTCGCGCCGCGGCGCTCGGCGCGGGTCTTGAGCGAGGCGAGATCGGAGCCGGCGCCCGGCTCTGAATAGCCCTGACACCACCAATGCTCGCCATTGAGGATCCGGGGCAGGAAGTACTCCTGCTGCGCCTGATTGCCAAAGGTCATGATGACGGGAGCGACCATACGCGGGCCGAAGGGCAGCACGGGGGGCGCCCCGGCCAGCGCACATTCTTCCTCGAAGATGAGCTGGCGGGCCGCGTCCCATTCCTGGCCACCGAATCTCTTCGGCCAGCTCGGCGCGACCCAGCCACGGGTATTGAGGATCCGCACCCACCCCAGGAAGTCCTCGCGCTCCAGGCGCTTGTGCCCCAGTACCTTGTCGCGCATCGCGTGCGGCAGCTGCGCGGCGACGAAGGCGCGCACTTCGCTGCGGAAACGCTCTTCCTCGGCCGAAAAGTTAAGATCCATCGGGTACTTCCCTCTGCGCTGATGAGGGGGAACTAGAACCTATCTCAAATTCGTTTTGCAGCACCACATAGTGCCGTAAAATTGCAGGCGTGCCGAGACTGCGCGCAGAGCAATGGCAGCGGATTCGCGGGCACTTTCCGGAGGAAAATGTCCCGGATAGTCGTCCCGGCCGCAACCCATCCCGACGGGGCACATGCTTCCGCAGGGCTACCCCAACTACAAGACCGTGCATCGGCGCTTTCAGCAGTGGTGCCGCGAAGAGACGCTGCGCAAGGTGCTCACGGATCTGGCGAACACGCTGCGCGAGGAAGGCGCCGGCTTGTGGTGCGCTGGGAGTACTACCCCATGAACTTCCTCGGCTTCGTCCAGCTCGTAGCCATCTGCATCCTCCTGAGGCATTTTTGAGATTTTGAGATAGGTTCTAGGCATTATGGCCGTTCGCTCCAATGAATGGTTCGAAAGAGGACCGGTCACGCGGATCGATTCGACTGACTGCTAATCCCCACCTACCGTGGCGCCCTGCCCGAGGAGAAACAATGGCGACCACCGACCCAGCGAACGGCGAGATTGCCGTGTTTCGGCTCGACAATCCGCCGGTCAACGGCCTGTCTCTCGCGCTACGCCGCGCCATCGTCGATGCGGTCGACCGGGCGAATACGGATCCAGCCGTCAAGGCCCTGGTCCTCACAGGGGCGGGCGCGAATTTCTCGGGCGGCGCCGATGTCCGCGAGTTCCACACAGCCGACGCCATAGCGGAGCCGAACCTGCGAACCCTGATCCGCATCGTGGAAACGAGTCGCAAGCCCGTGGTCGCGGCAATCGCCGGGACCTGCATGGGAGGCGGCCTCGAGCTGGCGATGGGGTGCCACTATCGGGTCGCGGCGCGCGGAGCGCAGATCGCCATGCCCGAAGTGAAGCTCGGCCTGCTGCCGGGCGCGGGCGGGACGCAGCGTCTGCCACGCCTCATCGGGCTCGAGGCGGCACTCAACCTCATCGTCTCCGGGGCGACCGTAACGGCTGAGGAGCTCGCGGCGCTCTTCGACGAGGTGGCGGACGGCGACCTCGAACGAGCCGCCGTGGCCTTCGCGGCGAGAATCGCCGCTCAGTCGGGCCCCTGGGCGCGTGTGCGGGAGCGAACGGTCGACTACCCGAACCACGAGGCGTACCTGCAGTTTGCCCGCAACTCGGTGACTGCGGCGTCCGGCCTCTTCCCGGCGCCACGCAAATGCGTGGACCTGGTCGGCGCGTCGGTGACGCGCGATTTCGATGAGGCGCTGGGCCTCGAGCGCCAAGCGTTCGCCGAGCTGCTGCACACGACGCAGTCGCGCGCCCTGATCCACGCGTTTTTCGGCGAACGGCAGGCGGCCAAGATCGCGGACGTACCGGCGGACACACCGCTGCGCGCGATCCGCTCGGTGGCGGTGATCGGCGCCGGCACCATGGGCAGTGGAATCGCCACCGTGTTTGCCGAAGCCGGCCTCCCGGTCGCGATACTCGAAGCGAAGCCCGAGGCACTCGAACGCGGTCTGGAGAATATCCGCAGGACCTGGGAGAGCGCCCTCAAGAAGGGCCGCCTGACCGCCGCCCAGCTCGACGAGAGGATCGCACGGCTGCGCCCGGTCAACGAGGGGAATGCGATCGCGCAAGCCGACCTCGTGATCGAGGCCGTCTTCGAAGACCTCAACGTCAAGCAATCGGTCTTCGAGATGCTCGATCGGGTGATGAAACCCGGAGCCATCCTCGCCTCCAACACCTCGACGCTCGACCTCAATGAGATCGCCGCCTTGACCCACCGTCCGCAGGACGTCGTGGGAATGCACTTCTTCAGCCCTGCCAACATCATGCGTCTCCTCGAGGTGGTGCGCGGACGGCAGACCGGCAAAGACGTGCTCGCGACGGTCATGAAGCTTGCGAAAACGATCCGCAAGGTGGCGGTGGTCGCCGGTGTCTGCGATGGCTTCATCGGCAATCGCATGATCGAGGCGTACGGCCGCCAGGCGACGTTCCTGCTCGAGGAGGGAGCGCTGCCGGCACAAGTGGACAAGGCGCTCGAGAAGTTCGGGATGGCGATGGGGCCGTTCCGCATGAGCGATCTCGCCGGCAACGACATCGGCTGGGAGATCCGCAAGCGCCGGCGGCGGCAGCGGCCGGAGCTCATCTATTCGACCCTGCCCGACCAGATTTGCGAGCGCGGCCGGTTCGGCCAGAAAACGGGCTCCGGCTGGTACGCGTATCGGCCGGGAGATCGCACGGCGTATCCGGATCCGCAGGTCGATGCCCTGGTGGTGGCGCATTCCGCCGCTCTCGGCCTCGCGCGTCGCGCGATCTCCGACGAGGAGATCGTTGAGCGCTGTGTGTTCGCCCTCGTCAACGAGGGGGCGCGCATACTCGAAGAGCATATCGCCCAGAGCGCCTCGGACATCGACATGGTGTATCTCAACGGCTACGGCTTCCCGCTGCACCGCGGCGGTCCGATGCTCTACGCGGACACGGTGGGGCTCTACCAGGTGCAGCGCGCGATCGAGCGCTTCGCGGCCAATTCCCATGGCGACCCCGCGTTCTGGAAGCCCGCGCCGCTGCTCGCGCAGCTCGCCGGCGCGGGCAAGACTTTCAACTGACCAGGAGCGCACTCATGACCGAGGCTGTCATCGTCTCGACTGCCCGGACCCCGCTGGCAAAGTCCTGGCGCGGCGCCTTCAACATGACGCACGGCGCGACGCTCGGCGGCCACGCCGTGCAGCACGCGGTGGCGCGCGCCGGCCTCGATCCGGGCGAGATCGAGGACGTCATGTTCGGCTGCGCCTTGCCGGAGGGCGCAACCGGCTCCAACATCGCACGCCAGATCGCGTTGCGCGCCGGGCTGCCGGTGACGACCAGCGGCGCCACCATCAATCGGTTCTGCTCGAGCGGACTGCAGGCGATTGCCAGCGCCGCTCACCGGGTTCTGGTCGATCAGGTGCAGGTCATGGTCGCGGGCGGAGTCGAATCGATCTCCTGCGTGCAGAACGAGACGAATCTCCACATGCTGCGAGAGACCTGGCTCACAGCCCACAAGCCCGAAATCTATTGGCCGATGTTGCAGACCGCGGAAACCGTTGCTAAGCGCTACGACATCTCGCGAGTGCGTCAGGACGAATACGGTGTGCGCAGCCAACAGCGCGCGGCCGCCGCGCAGCAGGCCGGCCGCTTTGCGGCGGAGATCGTGCCCATCAAGGTCACCGCCGGCACGGTCGATCCGGCGACGCGGCGCATCCTCACGAAGGAAATCACAGTCGCCGCGGACGAGGGCATCAGGCCCGACACGACCTATGAGGGGGTCGCCAAGATCAAGCCGGCATTCGCCGGCGGCGTCATCGCCGCGGGCAATGCCAGCCAGTTCTCCGACGGCGCCTCAGCCTGTGTGGTCATGAATTCGCGCCTGGCCGAGCGGCGCGGTCTTCAGCCGCTCGGGATCTTCCGCGGCCTCGCGGTCGCGGGTTGCGAGCCGGATGAGATGGGCATCGGGCCGGTGTTCGCGGTGCCGCGGCTGCTGGAGCGCACGGGCATCAAGCTCGAGGACGTCGGTCTTTGGGAGCTGAACGAGGCATTTGCGGTGCAGGTCATCTACTGCCGCGACCGGCTCGGAATTCCTGATGAGCGACTCAATGTGAATGGCGGCGCGATCGCGGTCGGCCATCCCTATGGGGTCACGGGCGCACGCTTGGTAGGGCATGCCCTCATCGAGGGCAAGCGGCGGGCGGTGCGTCACGTGGTGGTGACCATGTGCATCGGCGGCGGCATGGGTGCCGCGGGTCTGTTCGAGGTCGCGTGAGAGGCACTGAGATGGGGAGGCGAGAGCTCGTGGGACGAAGAGCGTGCGAGCGGTCCTGAGAATACGCGCGCAATGCTGAGTATTCCATGAAACCGATTCCGAATGGCGCCCAGGGTCAGCATGTGCATCGCGTTGAGCCTGCGCATCTGGCGAACAGCTTCAAAGACAGTATCCTGCCGCCCGTGTTCTCGACACCGTATTTGATTCTCATCATGGAAAACGCGGCCCTGAATGCTATCAAGCCGTATCTCGAGGCGGGCGAGAGCGTAGTCGGTACGCGCATCGATGTGCGCCATCTCGTGGCGACGCCGGTCGGGCGCGAGGTCGTAGGTCATGCGGAAGTGACGGGCACCGACGGTCGCAAGATCTTCTTCCGCGTATGGGCGACGGACGGTGAGGAGGAGATCGGCACGGGGACCCATGAGCGCACGGTCGTCAAAATCTCGGGCATCCTCGAGCGAATGACGGCGAAGTACGGGCCGACGTCCGAAGGAAATTGATTCTGTGCTCGCACAAACCGCTACCGGGTTACGTCACCTCGATAGGCGCGCCCGATCGTCCCAGTCCCGTCCTCGGTGACGAGCAGCGAACCGTCCCGCGCCACCGGACGCCGACGGGACGTTCACCCGTAGGCTTGCCTTGATCGTCGAAGATCAAGGAACCATCGTCCCCGACGAGAAGCCCGGAACGCACGGTTGGTCTCGGCTCCTCGCCGGCGACCAAATTCATGAGGATCAATCCGTTCCAAAGTCAATCGAGTTCACGCGGCTGCCGATGTAATCGGAACCACCCGCGTAAGCTTCTCAGCTTTGGTCGCGACAATCCTCAGGAGTCCGTTTTGCAGGGACGCTGATACCGACTGGACATCGATGTTCTTCGGCAGTTCTACCTGTCGGTACACGTCGTTGCTGCGAAACTGAACCGTCTTGCGCCCACTCCATGTTCCAGGTGAGACTAACTAAATGCTAACTACAGAATAGAAGATCATGAACCGCTCTACCTGTGGATTGCTGAAACGCCCCTGGGTCGCAATCGGCCTCACTGTCATCGCCGCGGCATGTGCCCATAGTCCGATTATCTCCGACCCCGGGGAATCTCCGGGTGATCCGCCGAGAGGTACTGTCAAGGAAATCACCGCGGAGCTGTCCGGGAAGAGCCAAGCTGTGGCCGTGTTCATTCATGGCGTAGGCGACCATTGTCCAGGCTTTGCGCTTGACCCCGACCATGGCTGGTTGAACGACAAGGCAGTAAAGGCAATCGGACTCGTGCCGAAGGCAGATCCCGCACCGATGTCCTTCGACATACTGGATACAGAATTCCTGCCGGATCATCCAGTTGACCAGGCCTCAAAGGTCACTGTCGCGACACGTACCTTTGACCTTCGGGTGTCGATGACCGAGCTCGTCACACTTCGAGTCATTGAGCTGACTTGGTCGCAGTTGACGCAATGGGTAAAGACTATCCAGCTGGGATACGACCTCACTGAAGCAACTCCTCCTCCAGTTCCCTCAACCGCCGACTGTCCGTTTAAGAGCTCGCTGTCCGAAAAGAAACCGCCATCTCGCGTATTCGCTAACCGGCTCATCAAGGAGCAACTACTAGACCGCTCGCTCTCCGACGCTCTGCTGTACTCTGGAACCTACGGGCGTGTGATGCGCCGCGGGATCGCAGAAGGCTTGTGTCTCGCTCTCGGG
>Ga0187769_10002595_pt1 | contig 10623 bp, 14 predicted proteins | sample 0116_SJ02_MP02_1_FD_133140 | JGI IMG/M metagenome (GOLD analysis project Ga0187769, IMG submission 133140) | Tropical peat soil microbial communities from peatlands in Department of Meta, Colombia - 0116_SJ02_MP02_10_MG | ecosystem: Environmental > Terrestrial > Soil > Wetlands > Peat | place... | reverse complement strand
GGTGATGAGCGGTCTCCTGGCCAAGAGGCTGGTCTTGGCGTTGCAGAAAGCCGGACTGAAGGGAGCGTCGCTCTCGGGGACGGACGGCGCACTCATCCAGGGGAAAAGAAAGGCGAAACTCATGGTGGTTGACGAGCGAGGAAGAAAAGTTGCCATAGAAGGCGGGTACACGGGGAAGGTGAGCCGAGTGAACCCGGAGCTGCTCGAGGAACTGCTCAACCATGGGTATGTCCCTGTAATATCGCCCGTAGCAGTGGGGGAATCTGGGGAACCGCTCAACATAGACGGAGACAAGGCGGCGGCATCGGTCGCGGTCGGCGCAGGTGCCGATGCGATTATCTTCCTCACGAACGTTGACGGGCTCGAGCTAGACGGAAGGATGGTCGGCCGTCTCTACTCTTCGGAGGCTTCCTCGCAACTCCCGAAGATAGGATTCGGCATGCAGAAGAAGGTCATGGCGGCCGCAGAGGCTGTGGTGGCGGGCGTCAATGAGGCCGTGATCTGCTCCGGTAAGAGGAGCGCTCCTCTTGCTCGGGCTCTGGCTCATGAAGGATGCACGGTGATCAGCCAAAATTGAATTCAGTAGAAGAGCTCGAGGAGACATTCGGCGCTTCGGCATTCAAGAAGTTCCCGCTCACCATCGTGAGGGGGAAGGGGTCGCTTGTCTGGGACATCAACGGGAAGGAGTACGTTGATTTCATGAGTGGAATCGGCGTCGCGCTTGTGGGGCATTCCAACGACTCGGTGGTGGAAGCCATCAGGAACCAGGCGGCGAAGCTCATCACCTGCCACGGGACGTTCTATAACGACGCCCGAGCGGAGTTCATGGAGAGACTCGTAAAGGCCTCCCCCAAGGGTCTCAGCAAAGCCCTGCTCACGAACAGCGGCACAGAATCCGTCGAAGCGGCGATAAAGCTCGCCAGGCTTCACACCTCGAAAAGCAAGATTGTCTCGATGAAGGGTGCATTCCACGGGAAGACCTACGGGTCGCTCTCTGCGACCTGGAACAAGAAGTACAGAGACCCATTCGGTCCACTTCTGGAGGGCTTCGAGTTCGCCGACTTCGGAGACCCTCAGTCCCTCGCCCAGCTGGTCGACTCCGATACCGCCGCGGTCCTTGCTGAACCAATTCAGGGGGAGACCGGAGTCATAGTGCCTCCGCCTGACTACTTCAAGCAGGTCAGGGAAATCTGCGACCGGAGCGGCAGTCTCCTGATCCTCGACGAGATTCAGACCGGCCTCGGCAGGACAGGGAAGATGTGGGCCTCAGAACACTGGGGGATCGTTCCTGACATCATGACCGTCTCCAAGGGCCTCGGCGGCGGCCTTCCGATCGGCGCCGCCATTGCGACCGCCGAAGTGGCTGGGAACCTAAAGGGAGGCGAGCACACTAGCACCTTCGCAGGGAACCCCTTGTCATGCGCCGCGGCGTCGGCTGTTTTGGAGTTCATCACAAGGAACGACCTGCCATCGAAGGCGCGCCTGATGGGAGAGGCCATGAAATCGGGCCTGTCTCGGATAGCATCAGAGCACAAGCTCGTCAAAGAGGTGCGGGGGTTTGGACTGATGCTAGCCATGCAGTCCCGCTTGGACATACGCTCCCAGTTACTCTCCGCCGAGGAGAAGGGAGTAATCTTTGCCTACTCGGGGAGGGACACTTTCAGGTTCCTCCCATCGCTTGTCATCGAAGAGGGACAAGTATCGAAAGGACTCGCTGTTCTGGAGAAGGTAATCAGTGAAGAGGAAGCAAGAAGACTCTAAGAGCATCGACGACATGCTCCTCGGGCTGCTTAGAGAGGACTCCAGGGCGTCCAACACCAGGCTTGCTCTCAGGTTGGGCCTCTCAGAGTCAGCGGTCAGGCGCAGGATAGGGAACCTGATGTCTGCAGGCCGCATCAGAAGGTTCACGGTCGAGGTGGACGATAACGACCTAACTAGCGCCATCACCTGGGTGTCGGTGGACCCATCAATTCCAACTCGCCAGGTGAGCGAAAAGATCAGGAACATCAAGGGCGTGGAATCTGTCTACGAAACCGCAGGGCAGTTTGACATAGCCGTCGTTGTTAAAGGTACGAATATCGGCGATGTGAACGGAACCATCGAAGGGATACGCCGCGCAGGAGGAGTTACTGGCACGAACACCACCATGGTGCTGCGAACAATTCGCTGATTTCGGCCGATTACCGTTAAACGAACTCGGCCCGACGGGTAGGTCAGGAGGAATATGCTTTCAATGAACTGCACAGAGTGCGATGCCCAAGTCGCAATCCCTTCGGATGCCATCCAGGGAGAGATAGTCTCGTGCAAGGAGTGTGGGACGTCTTTCGAACTAGTCAGAGAACTGTCAGGCGGCCTCTTTACGCTCCGGCAAGCCGAGCTGGAGGAAGAGGACTGGGGCGAGTAGGCGGACGCAGTCTTTCTCGTTACTCTACGACACCGTCCGCTGGGAAGAGAAGGCGATCGTCGCGGCGGCGGAGAAGCGAGGCATCAGGGTCAACCTCGTCGACTCGAAGGACCTGTCGATCACCTTGAATTCCGGCGGGCTGACTCTTCCCGACAGGGTGGTCCTCCAGAGGTGCGTCAGCTACTTTCGAAACGTCCATTCAGGTGCGGCCCTGGAGTCCGCAGGTCATAGGGTTGTCAACTCATTCGCATGCTCCTGGGTCTGCGGCAACAAGCTCTTCGGCACCTTGGAACTGGTGAAACACAAGGTTCCCACACCGAAGACGGTCCTTGCAATGGCAGAGTATTCGGCCTTGCGTTCCATTGATCAGATGGGGTACCCTGCAGTCGTGAAGCCCGTCGTCGGATCCTGGGGGCGGCTCTCAGCCCTCCTGAAGGACCAGGACGCGGCAAAGGCGGTCATCGAGGACCGAGAGCACATGTTTCCGCTCTACCAGGTGTATTACTTGCAGGAGTTCGTTAAGAGGCCCCAGCGGGACATCAGGTCGTTCGTTATAGGAGGGAGTACCGTCGCTGCCATTTACAGGTACTCAGGGCCTTCTGAGTGGAGGACCAACACCGCGCGAGGTGGGAAGGCGGAGAAGTGCGAGATCACCGGTGAACTAGACGAGCTCTCCGTAAAGGCTGCTGAAGCGGTAGGAGGTGAATTCGTCGGCGTAGACATCATGGAGGGTGAGGAAGGTCTGCTCGTCCATGAAGTGAACAACACAACTGAATTCAAGAACACCGTCCCTGCGACGGGGGTCGATATCCCCGGAATGGTTATTGATTATCTGATTTCTGACCAGAAGAGATGAACGGTTCTGCGGAATGGCAGGTCAAGCTCTTGCTCGACTCTCTTAGAATATACTCGCCTACCAGGAAGGAGGCTACTTATGCCTCCTTCCTGGCCGACAAGATGGAGCTGATGGGCTACCGCCAAGTGCGCGTTGATAGGGCGGGGAACGTGCTAGGCGAAGTCGGCAGAGGGAAAATCAGGCTCCTCCTCTGCGGACACATGGACACGGTTCCAGGCGAACTCCCCGTGAAGAAGACTCGAGGTTTCATTTACGGCCGGGGAGCGGCTGACGCCAAGGCGCCTCTGTGCGCGCTGCTTTCAGCTGGATCTGCAGCCGCTGACTCGGGACTCAGCTTCACCTTTGCCGGGGTCACTGAGGAGGAAGGGGACGGAGCTGGTATCGAGGGGTTGATGAAGAGCCCCAGGAGATTCGACTACGCCATATTTGGTGAGCCTGGTGGGGCCAGCAGGATCACAGTCGCCTACCGAGGAAGGGTCGCCCTCCACATCACCGTCAGAACGGAAGGCGGGCACGCCGGCTCGCCGTGGGCATTCAGGAGCGCCTTCAGCGAGTTCGTCGCCACGCTCGAGAAGCTGAAAGAGTACGAACACTCGAAGGAGGTGCCCGGGGACAGATTCAGGTCGCTCTCCGTCACGCCCACTCTCGTCAGCGCAGGAAACTATCAGAACGTCATTCCCAACATCTGTAATGCCACGCTCGACATGCGCCTCCCGCCGTCTCTTCAGTCGTCGAAGGCCGTCTCAGAAGTAAGGTCAATCGGCGAAAGAAGCGGTGACGGCTTCTCGGTAGAAATCAATCCCGGCGAACCGACAGAGGCCTACGAAGTCAACGGCGATTCGCTTCTGCTTCGCTCTCTGCAACGAGCGATTATCCTCCGGCTCAAGACTCGTCCTAGCCTAATCCGGAAGACCAGCACGGGAGACATGAACACCTTCGCCCAAAGGAGAAGCACCGAGTGCGTAACCTACGGCCCCGGAGTCTCGGCTAGCAGCCACACCGGCGGTGAAGTCGTCGGGTCAAAAGACTACCTAAACAGCATCGACGTATTGAAGGAGGTTTTCAAACAGCTGGCGACCCTTGGTAAGAGCGACGGCGCATGAAGGAAGAGGATCTCTTGGCGCTTCCAGAAATGGTCCGGCAGATATCTTACTGATGGCCCTTCGTCTCAAGGCGGTCAGGCACCTCATCGTATGGACGTTACGTCTAGACGCATCTTTCCGCCACAATAAATACAGAGCAAGCCCTATACGAATCGAAGAAAAATGCGCACAAAGAAAATCGCATTTGCGACGACCGTCGCAGCGACTCTGATGGTGTTGCTCTTCGCCCTCCCGGCGATAGCGGCATCTTCGTCCACCACAACTAACAATGCATCAAACAAGGCAGATCTCGCTCTGGGCCAGACCATAACAATGACAAGCATCTCAGGAGGGTACAAGGAACTGAGTACCCCCTCAATCAACGGCACGGCCACCGGCTCGGTCTCTCTGCAGGTCACCGGGGTGTTCAAGAGAGGGTATGCTCTTGAAGTGACAGGGGGCACCCTGAGCTTTGGCGGGACAACCTATACCATCTCCTCAGGCTCGGCTGAGCTCGGACCGTACGGAGTCCATATGGTGGGCCAAGCCCAAGCAGGTTCCTCGGCTCAGCTGCTCTTTGCCGCCAGGAATCTCGGAGCCTTCGGCACTTCCAAGTACGGCATCCTCAGAGTCGATCTGATCAGCGGGGCCAACGAATTCGGAGTCAGGCTGCTGGTCACAATAACGACGTCATGAGGCAGGGGTAGAACATTGGCGTTCAGCTCCCGCCTTCCCCATATTTCTGTCAAGAGTGGTGTTGCAATTAACAAAGCTTTCTATTGCGACCTATGTGCCGCGATGAACGAGCTCGCGTGCTGGCTTGCCTCTGTCTCGCAGTCCACCCAGTCTGCGCAGCTTTGGTGCATTTCCTGGGTGATGTTCAGAATCGGTATTTTGCTAGAAGGATGCTAGTCGCTTTTGGCTAGATTGCAAGGCCGAATCCACTAACGAAAGCCTCCGCCCTTCTCATTTCGAGCAGGAAGCTCACCCCCTTGGGCGTCAGGTTGTAGGTCCTGTTCTCGCCATCCTGTTTGACTTCGATGAGACCCTTCGAGGTCAGCTCGTCCAAGTACCTTACCAGCCTTTCGTGCGATAGGTTAGCTTTGTAGAGCACGTGGGTGGGCTTCGCGTCCCCCTCTTCGCTTACTGCGTTGAGGATGTCGAGGTGAATCCTGAGGACGCTCCTCTGCTTTTCAGCCTGCCCCAATCCTTCCACTCCTTAACAGAAAGACTAGGAGAGAGGCGAAGCCCAAGAACTGAATCGAAGTCCCGACCAAGAAGAGGTTTCCGGAGAGTGCCACCACGGCAGCCAGGAGAAGCACGTGTGCCACAAGAACCAACGAGAATGCTGCAAGCACCCAAAGCGAGAATCTACTTCTCGACTTTGAGTGAATGAGGATTCCTTGAAAGACCACGAATGCGAGAAGGAGAAGGACAACGAAATAGCTTGCCACGGCGTATCGATACAATCCTGTCAGACCGAGGGCCCTAGCACCGCCCGCTGCAGCGGCCGCTGCTACGGCCGAACCTGCCAAATCTTGGTCAGACCTACCGAAGACCATGTATCCGTACCCTAGGGCGAAGACGAGATAGGCGACCATCTGGATGCTGAGGTAGGATAGGGACTCAACCCCCGTCAGGGTCCTGTACTTGGTAATCCCAACGAGGGTGTGACCAAGAACAGCCGAGGTCCCGGCCTCGAGAAACAGTCCCAGACCAAGGAGCATGAACCCGAAGGATATCGCTTTGAGTAGAGAATTTCCGGCCACCCTTCCAAATCTGAACGCGTAGTAGCTCGTCAGAAGGGCGACTATCCCGCTAAGTGTGTTGAGTATGAATGTTAGCAGCGCGGCGAGCGCCATGATAATTCCGAGGCCTTCGGAAGCGCTTTAACCTTTGAGGACGCAACGTCTGGCTCAATCGGATTTTGGGGGTGGCACCCTAATTCCAGTGAGATAGTTGGAAGTGCTGCTTGCTCGTTTGGTAGTTGCTTGGTCACTTGCTTTGACCCCGCGACCGATCAGGCTCGGGCTACTGAGGTAGGAATATAAGACACGGGCCTGCCAATTAGCAAGAATTCTATGAGTGAGGTTAGCGCTCTCAAAGATAAACAAAGGAAGAAGAACGGCCAGGAGAAGAGAAACTTAGTTCGTTCGGTCCTCGACGTAATGAAGGACGACGAGGCTCAGGTTCACCCCGGAGCCCACGATGAAGCAGAAGAAATCGGAACGTAGGGCTCTTACAAAGCCGACCTGAGAGCCGGGATTGCTCCGCCAGTCTCGACCCAAGTGAAATGGTGGGTTAAGACAGGCTCTCCACGTATTCCGCGAAGGACTTCAGCCCCTCCTGAGCTGCCGATTCCGCCTCCTCCCTGCCTCTTGGCGCAAAAATCGCTCTCCAAAGCCCCTTGACTTCCACGTCCAAGATGGCTGTGACTCTTGTTCCCTCTGAGACACCTTCGAACGTGACTGTCCTTCTGGTCCTTGTCAGCCTCGTTTCGCTCGTGCTCTCGACCTTTTCCGGCGGCGTCAGGACGAGATTCGTCATGGAGACGCGCATCTTTTCACGTGAGCCGGAGATGCTCTTTATCCTCACGAAGCCCCCTTCTCTCTTTATCACCTTGACATCGGTCGCTTGCACAGACCACCTTGGCCATGACTCAAAGTCGATGTATGCCGCGTAGGTTTTCTCCAATGGGGCCTTCGCCATGATCGAGACCTCGACATGCAAGGCAAGAAGTTGAATAGCTATGAAGCATTAAGGATTCTCTGTCTGAAGTCGAAGGTGTACCCTGTGGACCTGACCGGGAGAGATGCAGAGTGCACCAACGGACAGACGATAGAAGGAAGAGTGGGACAAGTATCATGGGAACAGCGTGGAAGCATGGAAACAGTGTGGGACAAACAGCCTTACACTGAAATAAGAATCCCTTCGGACATCGGATTGACTTGGACATCCGGGGAGACCTGGTCTACCTCACCTCGGAAGAAATGAAGGAAGCGGACGGGGAGGCCATTTCGGAATTCGAGATTGACGTGCTCTCCTTAATGGAAAATGCAGGGTCTGCCGTAGCATCGCTCACTAGGACGATTCTGGGTGGGAGTGTCGCAAGAAAGAGAATCGGTGTACTAGTGGGTAAAGGGAATAACGGAGGGGACGGACTCGTGGCCGCAAGACATCTGCACGCTTGGGGAGCAGAAGTGAGGACTATCCTATGCGACAGACACGCCCTCGGCGAAGTTCCCGCGAAGCAGCTGAAAAGCGTAGAGAAGGACGGGATCCCCGTTCTCTCGCCGGGTTGGCCCCTAGGTGAGTTCGACATACTGGTCGACTCGCTCCTCGGCTACAATTCCAGGGGCAACCCTCGTGAGCCGGTGAAAGGTATGATATTGGGCGCCAATGCCTCAGGAGTTCCGATCCTAGCTGTTGACATCCCTTCAGGACTAGACGCATCGACTGGAGATCCAAACGACCCGTGCATCGTGGCAAGCTCTACACTCGCTCTTGGTTTCCCGAAGACAGGGTTCCTCAACACTGGGTGCAGACGATTCGTCGGCAGCCTCTATCTTGGGGACGTTGCCTTCCCACAACAAGTCTACTTGAAGCGCTTCCAGAAACAAACGCCTTTCGACAAGGAGACAGTAGTGCGAATATGGTGAGCTTGAAAATCGAAGATGATCCCGCTACTGGATGTGTAGTCTCGGCTCCCGCGCACCCTTAAAGGGAACTCAGGCAGTGTGTGGACGGGTTGATGCGAAAGGAGCCCCCTAGGGACGAGATGAAGTGCCCCAAGTGCGGGAAGCTCGAGCTGAAGGAGAATCCAGGAGGGGTGACGTGTCGGATTTGCGGGTATACGCTCTCTCCTGGTGAGGGAGACAAGTTCAGACTGTACAGGCTCCTGAGAGAAGAAGCCAAAAAAGACAAGCAAACCCACAAGTGAACAGCGCATGCAAGGGTGCGGGTCGACAAATCGGGTTTACTGCAATCATTTAACAGTCTTCCCCTTGGACTCCAATACATGTCGGTCAGGGTCAGTCCAATTTCCCGGACGGCAGCTCTGCTGATAATCGTGATTGGGGTCTTCATGCTTGTAGTCGGGCAGTCGACCGGTATACTGGAAGACAGCGTTGCCGGGACAGCATTCATCATCCTGGGGATTGTGCTGCATGGGATGCTCTACAGGCTCGCGGGCAAGGGGGCACCGGACAAGAAATGAACTTCAGGCGGTCGGAACCTGCAACGACTTGAACCGGACCCTGAGATTCCTGTCCCAAATCCTGGCCGCGATGAACCCGCCGAGAGCACCGCTGAGAATCCCCCATATGACGATCGGTATGTAGACGACCCAGAAGAGACTCGCGCTGTATGGGACAATTCCCAGCACGATGCTGGTGTAGGCGGCGATGACACCCGTGATGACGCTGGCTATGCCAAGAGTTGCGATCATGAGTCGCGAGTCGGCCAGGTCCCCTTTCCTAGCCCTGAAGGCCGTCCCTAACAAGTCCACCAGGACGCCATACATAATTGCCAAAATCAGGCTGAACGGGAAGAACGAGGCTTTGACTGCCGACTGGAGGAGGCCGTTGACAATTTCTGTATATGTTGCTCCTCCTCTGCCGAGAAGTAGGAAGCTGATGCCGAGGATCGGGGCTTCGACGATGATTAAGAAGTCGGCATAGGGAGGCTGGAAGGGACCTTTGACAACGGCGATTGCGACGCCAAGGAGGGTCGCCGTCATAAGCTTCCTAGTATCGACCAAGGCTACGGGGACGGCGGGTCCAAGTGTTGGTATTTAACGTTAGTTAGGCTATTGTGGACAATACTGCAAGCTCGCAATTTGGTCCCAGCACTCCGGCGAAACAGGACATACGCAAGTACTGCCACAGAGACGAGCACTGTTATCATAGAGACAGTGGAGGGAAACTCTGGCATGTTGTTAGTAGAAGGAGAAACCGCCGTGGACGACCCAAATGTATTCACTGCTCCAGGCAACACAGTTAGAGAGGTGCCCCCTTGCTTCCAGCGTTATTTGTGTCGCCACCATAGAACACTTCGATTTGGACCGCCTGGCCCGGTGTCACAATAGTCGACATGGCAAGTTCCTGAAGAATTGCTCCAGATTATGCACTGGTTCGCTGGCGTGAAGTAGCCTGTGGGGCTGGATGAGGCGAATGTAATGTTCCCCATTGGGTAGTGGCCGATGTTCCCCGTCTGGTAGTAGCCGCTTATGACTGCCTGACATCTTGTTGGGGAACCCACAATCACAGACTGTGGGGCACAGGAAACGGACGTCTGGGTCGACGCTTCGGTAATCAGTATGGGGAACTCCCCGGAACTATTCTGGTTGTCAGCGTCGCCACTAAAGTACGCGGAGACGTTGACATTGCCCGCAGATAGACCTTCTATCATTAGAGAACACGAACCGGAGGAGAGGATGCACTGGCTGTATGGAGTCAGGTTGCAATAATTAGCGTTAGGAGAACAGTGTGTAGACGGTGAAAGACCCAGTGTCATATTGTGTTGCAGAATTCAAGAATGATACACTTCCAGTGGGTGATTCTTCGCTCAAGACCGTGGCCGTGCAAGTGCTGTTCGTGCCAACTTCGAAAGGTGCTGGGCTGCAGGAAACAATCGTGTTCGTTGCAGATTTCGTGGAATTGGCGATGAGTACAGATGCTTGGTGCATGGCCAAAATGATGGCGAGAACCAGGAGACCCGATTCGAGACCTCGACTCATCTTTCAATCAGCTGGATAATATGTCGGCACTGCCAATTGACTAAGTTCGTCGTTTAGATTGGCCCTCTCAACTTTGACGGCGGTCGTGTTTGTCTCCATTTTGGCAGCGTTTTCTTGTGTGGCCTGAACCTGAGGGTTGTTCCACACTGCGGGCACCTTCGCAGTTTTTCCTCCGTTCAGAAGTCACAATAGATGCAGTACTTCCTCGTTCCTTCCCAATTTGATCCCGAAGGACCTTCCATCAGGACAACCCGAGGTCTCTGTCGCTTCTCTCGCTGATTGGAAGTGCGCGCTAAGAATTCTTCTCTTCGACTTGTCGGCGGATCGTGCTGAGGGTCGCTCGTCCGAAGGACTGAGTTTGAGGCGTAAAACCCTGGGTATCTCTCCCCGGATTGCTGCGCACCCCTCCGTCCCCTCCAGACAGGTAGGCCCTATATCTATGTACAGGAAATTTTGGTACCGACTAAGCCCGACTAACACGACCGCATTTAGTCGTGATTCCGGTCGCCGACTAATTTCTGACCGTGGAATCCCTCGATTCCAG
>Ga0187769_10002594_pt1 | contig 10623 bp, 8 predicted proteins | sample 0116_SJ02_MP02_1_FD_133140 | JGI IMG/M metagenome (GOLD analysis project Ga0187769, IMG submission 133140) | Tropical peat soil microbial communities from peatlands in Department of Meta, Colombia - 0116_SJ02_MP02_10_MG | ecosystem: Environmental > Terrestrial > Soil > Wetlands > Peat | place... | reverse complement strand
TGGGGCGTGGACGTGACCGTCACCGGCTCGCAAAAAGGACTGATGCTGCCTCCGGGATTGGGCTTCAACGCGGTATCGGAGAAGGCGCTGGCCGCTTCCAAGAGCAACCGCATGAAGCGGTCCTACTGGGATTGGGAGGAAATGCTGAAGGCGAATCCCGCCGGCTTCTTCCCCTACACTCCCGCTACTAACCTTTTATACGGACTGCACGAGGCCATCGCGATGTTGCACGAAGAAGGACTGGAGAACGTCTTTGCGCGGCACCGGCGCCTGGCCGCCGCCACGCGCGCGGCGGTCGAGGCTTGGGGACTGCAGGTGCTCGCGCTCGACCCGCGGGAATACTCCAGTTCGCTGACCGCGGTCCTGATGCCGGAAGGCCACGACGCCGACAACTTTCGCAACCTGACCCTGGAGAGGTATGATCTCTCGCTCGGCACGGGTTTGGGGAGGCTTAAAGGGAAGATCTTCCGCATCGGCCATCTGGGCGATTTTAACGAGCTGATGTTGATGGGCACGCTGGCTGGAGTGGAGATGGGCCTGCGTAGCGCGGGAGTGCCGTACCGCGCGGGCGGAGTGCAAGCCGCCATGGACGCGCTCAGCAGGCCAGCGGTGGAGTCGCGGCAGGACGCGGCTGTGCCGGTTTCATAGGGAACGCAGAAAACGTGCAGCATTTCCGCCGCATCTAAGTGTTTACTTCCCGCCGAATCGAAGTGGATAGCGTAGGGGTACGACCGCTGCTGACGAGACAAAGATCGATGCTATGGGCCCAGTTGCTGGTGTGTATCCTAGCGCTGGCAGCAGCGGCGATGGGCGCGGATTCCGCCGTGTCCCCAGCCGCCATCGAGAGCGGCTACCGCGAAATGTACAACCTGGATTTCGACGGCGCCCACAGCGTCTTTCAATTGTGGGAGGCCAACCATCCGGACGATGCTTTGGGCCCAGTGTCGAACGCCGCCGCTTATCTTTTCGCGGAGTTCAACCGCCTGCACGTCTTGGAATCGGAACTGTTCACCAACGACCAGCGCTTCGCCAAACGCCAGAAGCTAGCGCCGGACCTGGAGACGCGGGCCGCTTTCGACCGGGAGTTGGCCAAGGCCGAAGAGATTGCCGGTCGCATCCTTTCCACCTCGCCGCAGGACACAAATGCGCTTTTCGCGGAGACAATGGCCAGCGAGTTGCGGGGCAACTATGCCGCCATGATCGAGAAACGCAACGCTGCAGGTCTGAATTACATGAAGGCCGGACGCGTCGTGGCCCAGAAGCTGCTGGCGTTCGATCCTTCCTATTACGACGCTTATCTGGCGGTCGGAGTGGAGAATTATCTGCTCGGCCTGAGTTCCGCGCCTGTGCGCTGGTTCCTGCGCCTCGGCGGAGCGCAGACCAACAAGGACGACGGCATCGCCCAGCTGCGCATCACTGCGGAAAAGGGACATTATCTCGCCCCCTATGCGCGCCTGCTGCTGGCTGTAGCAGCGCTGCGCGATCACGATCGCGAAACTGCCCGCCGCTTGCTTTCCAGCTTGGCCGAAGAGTTCCCCCAGAACCAGCTCTATCGCAAAGAGCTGGCCCGGTTGCAGCCGTAGTCGGGCTCTTAGCTGTTGGCTCCTGGCTGTTAGTTTGACAATGGCAGATCAGACAGCAACCCAAAAAGCCGAGGGCCAAGAGCCAAAAACAATTAGGCGAACTTCAGCACATAGGGCAATCCAACAATCAACAGCACAGCCAGGTAGATGGTCCCCATAATGAATCCCTGCTTCCAGAAGTCCTTGCCCGCGATGTAACCACTGCCGTACCAGATGGGCGAAGGTCCGGTCGCGTAAGGAGTGAGAACGCCCAGCAGTCCCAGCGTGTACACCAGCATCAGCGTGACTGCGCGCGTGGGCACGCCTGGGACCGCAACCATCGCGGCCAGAAACACGGGCAGAACCGCGGCCGTGTGCGCCGTGGAACTCGCGAACAGGTAGTGGACAAAGAAGAAGACTGTTACCACTGAGACGATGATGGCGATGGGTGGAATATGTGTCACGCTGGCTACGGTGCGATCAGCAAACCACTTGAGGAAGCCGACGCTGTTCAAACCATCCGCCATGACTACCAGCGTGGCGAACCACACCAGCACGCTCCAGGCTTGCTTGTTGGCGGCGATGTTGCTCCACGTCACGACGCCGGTAAGAATCATCAGTGAGATCACGCCCATGGCCACCGTCACAGGCGCTACCCAGTGCGAGCCCGCGATCCAGGCTATTAGCGCGGCGAGTGCTAGGACCGCCATGGTGATCTCACGCCGAGTGATCCGCCCCAGCATCTGCAACTCATTCTTCGCCCAGAACACAACCTCAGTACCGCGTTTGACTTCTGGCGGATACAGAACGTAGGTAAGCAACGGAGTGGCCGCAAACAGCAAGATACCCACCGGGAGAAAGCCCATGAACCAGGCCGTCCAGGTGATGTCGACGTGGGCGATCTTCCTGGCGAGTTCGATCGCCAGCAGGTTGGGAGCTAGCGCTGTAAGGAACATGGAACTGGTGACGTTGGTGGTAGCGAATCCGGTCCACATCAGGTAGGAACCGATCTTGCGCGGACTGTGGTCTGGCGTGGAGCCGTAGAGCGGAGGAATGTTCTTGACCACTGGGTAAATCGTCCCGCCGCTCCGCGCCGTGTTGGAGGGCATGAACGGCGCCAGCACCAGATCGGCAAGCGCAACGGCGTAGCCGAGGCCGAGCGTGCGCTTGCCCAAGAGCTTGACCAGGAGCAGCGCGATCCGCCGTCCCAATCCGGTCGCCTCGTATCCGAGCGCGAACATGTTGGCCGCGAAGATGAGCCAAACCGTGTCGTTGGAGAACCCGGACAGCGACCAGCGCATGGCCTCAGTGGGTGTCTTGCCAACGAAAAGCCATAGGGCAGCAATGGTTACACCGATGAAGCCGACGGCCGGTCCGGGAAGCGGCTCAACGATCAGCCCCGCGATGACGGCTGCGAACAGGGCGAAGAAGTGCCAGGCATCGGCTGTTAAGCCATTAGGTACGGGGACGATTCTTAGCCCAATGCCCAAGGCGAGCGGTATTAACCACTTCAGCCATCCGTACCCTCTCGCGGGCGTCACCGGCGCAGAGGGCTTTCTTACCTCGGTTACAGGCGGAGCGGCGGCCATGGGACACCTCCGCGCTCATGATCGTCCCGTGGATGGAAACCCTGCAGTGAGCAGCACCACAGGCCACTGTGACCACCGTCCTACGCTCCCTTCTTGAGGTCGCGGACGTTAATCCATCTCAAAATCCACGTACTGCAGTTGTCCCTGCCTTTCGATCTGCAACACGATGGGATCGCCTGATTTGAGCTGGCGCAGCGCCGACCTCAGTTGTTCAATGGAGACCACGGGGAGTTGATTGAGGGTGTGGATGATATCGCCTGCGTGCAGGTTGGCGGTCAGGGCGTTCAAGTCAAGGGACTGGCCCAGCACAACCACACCGGAAGGTATCCGCAGATTGGGCAGCGCAGCCCGCAGTTGATCGGTGAGATCCATGACGTAAATTCCCAGCTTGCCGATGCGATTGTTCGGATCGATAAGGTCAGCGAGTTGGTCCATGTTGCTGCGGTGCGGAATTGCCGGCACGTGTAGAAGTAGCCTGTCGCTTCCGCGCAACACTTCCAGGGTAACAACTTCATCGGGAGGATGCAGGTAAAGGGCAGCAGTGAGACCCGGTAGCCCAAGGATTGGACGACCGTCAACCGCAAGTACGATGTCCCGCACGCGCAGTCCGGCGGAATCGGCGGGGCCGTCGGGCGTCACATCCGAGATCACCACCCCCCAGTTCTGCGCCAAGCCGAGTCCTGCCGCCAGGGTCGGAGCAATGGTCTGGGCGCTGGCTTCGATCTCCGTACGCGGCACGCGTCCGTACTTCCTCAAGTTCCGGTAGACAAAGGCGACGAGCCGAGCCGGAATGGCAAAGCCCAGCCCTTCGCTGCCTCCGCCCTGGCTAAGAATGAATGTATTCAGTCCAACTACATAGCCATCCAGATCAACCAGCGGTCCACCGCTGCTGCCCGGATTAATAGCAGCGTCCGTCTGGATGTAGACCATAGGCTGGTCCGGATCGGGTTGCCGCCAAACCGAACTGACTACACCCATGGTCACCGAGTTCTGCAAACCTTCCGGACTGCCAATGGCAAAAACCAGCTCTCCAGGATGCACGCTTCGCTGGTTCCCAAGGGGTAGGGTAGAGAAGTTATGGCCGTCCACCTTCAATAGGGCCACGTCCATGCCCTTATGCAGGCCCACTAGTTTGGCGTCCAGTACCTGCCGTTTCCCAATGGGAGTGATCTCCTGAGGGGACGGACTGGGGGGAACCGGAAGAACCACCCGAATCCGCTGCGCCCCCTCTACTACGTGTGCGTTGGTGAGGATGTAGCCTTCGGGATCGACGATCACGCCAGATCCGATGGCATGCTGTCGCACAAAGAAGGCAACTCCGCTCTTGCTGTTCTCCTGCAGCGGACCCACGCCCGAAACCTGGATCTGCACCACGGCAGGAGAGACTTTGGATACCAAGGCTTCCAGGGAGCCATTGAATTGCCGTAGGAGTTCGACCCCTCGCACCTCGTCGTGATGTGTGCCTGCGGCAGGCTCACTTGCCGACGGCGTAGGCGCGGTCTCCTGCGAGTTGGCGGCTTTGCCCGGCAGCAGGCACATCAGACCCAGCATCAGCAGAGCACCGAAAAACGCAGTTTTCATCGCAGATCACCCGGTTGCCATTCAGTCCCCGGATGATAGAACGTTCTGCGAGTTTTGCCGAGTGCGCTCGCTGCTGCTGTCCTGCTAGCGGGGCGTTATTGGAGAAGGAACTTCCCCGTGGGCCTATGCCCATGGCGGGCTCCCCTTGTCCGCGGCCCGATCCTTTGTCAGTCCCTTACATTCCCATGTAGAGCCCGTGGACGTAGGCGCCAGTGTGAATGTTGTAAACCAGGTACCAACCTGGATGGTCGGGATCCTCGTAAATGACGAAATCATCGCCGCAGTTCCAGCACCAATCCGCAGCCAGCGGCCAGTCCCACGCTGGGACTTCAAAGAAGTAACCGCCCGGCAACCAGAAACGGCGCAGGTTAGGATCGAAGCGCACGACGTTGTAGCGATAGGAAGGACCAAAATGCTCGAAGCGTCCGTGTTCAAAGGGACGGTCCAAGTGATAGCGCGCGTCGTTAGGCTTGTCGTGTCCGTACCAATGGTTATTGGCCACGTGGGGCACACTGTTCACCCGCCCGCCTTCTATACGCTGCGGTTCCGGCTTGGCGCTGGGCTCGCGCCTCGGAGGCGGCTCGGGAATGCGCCCCTGGTTGGCGCGCGGTGGACCATGTGCCGGTTCGCTGGGGCGCTGCACCTCCTCTGGGCGTTGCACCTCGCCGCTGCGCGGCTCGCGTTGCGATTCGCTGGGACGCTGCGCCAATACGTGCAGAACTAAAACCAGAAACAAACCACTCGCAACAGCCAAACGTATCTTCATCCTTACCCTCCTTGACCGCGAAGAGTCTACTCCCGCGCCTGCTGGGTTGGGAAGCGATAGCAGGCCAGCGCGGTTTGATTCCGCAATCCTATCGCGTTATCAAGGCCACGTTCCGCCGCTCGCCTCGTGTTTGATTGGTTGTGCTAGCACGTGTGAATAAACCAGGGAGCGAACCAAGCTCGCTCCGTCACCAAAATGCTAGGCCAATATGCTACGCGGCAGGTTTCTTAGATCCTCTCCCCACGGCAGTTGCCTGTGCAGCAGGGGTCCCGCCTAGCGCTGCCATTAATTTTGCTCCCTCCGGACTGCCAAGTCCGGTGCATGGGTCCCAACCGGCTGCTGCGCGGAAGGAGCCGTTATTACCCTTGGTGATGTCGTGAAGTCCTGACGCTTCGATGGCTTTCGAGTAGATTTGCGGATTCAGGAAGCCGATCGGCTTTCCCAGTCGCTGGTTGATCAGCGCAATCAGTGCCGCCCACAGCGGCGCTACCGCACTGGTGCCTCCGATGACAGCACTTTGTCCGTCAACCAGAATGTTGTATCCGGTATTTGGGTCGGCGTCGCCAGCAACGTCTGGGACGCCCCGCCCACCGCCCTGACTGGTTGGCGCCGGAACATTAAAACCGTTTTGCCAGCTCGGCAGCGGGAATACGTCGCTCACGCCGCCTCCAGTCGCTCCTCCAGTCGGCTGATCGTTCCATACCACTTCATTAACAATCTGTCCGTTCGAAGCTTGTAGCGTTGTGCCGCCACAGCCAAGCACGAACGAACTGGAAGCCGGAAAATCAACGTGATTGTTGCCATCATTGACTCCGTCGGAAGAGCCATTGTCGCCAGAAGCGCAGCATACGGTGACCCCCATTGCCGCTGCCGCTTGAAATGCTTCGTCGAAGTTCGTAAGTGCTTGGGACGTCCATTGCGATTCAGCAGATCCCCAGCTTATCGAAATGACGGAGGGTTGATTGGTGCTGTCGTGTACCGCGGTGGTGATCGCATCCAGAAAACCCTGATCCGTGTTCTGGGCAAGGTAGACGACGATCTTCGCAGCCGGAGCAATCGCGCCAGCAACTTCGATATCCAGCATCACTTCGCCATCAGCGCTATTGGGATCACTAGGACTATTGGTTCCACCATCCACTGAAACAGAGATGACTTGAGGCACCTTGATATTGAGCGAACCAAAATAGTTGCTAAGGTCATCGAGCCGAAAGCCGCCGCCCAACTCAATGATCCCGATACACTGTCCGGTTCCATCTCCGGGCGGGAAATCGTAAATCTGTGCGACCTCATTGGGATCATGCGAGACGGTAGCGGCGTGCGACTTGAATCCGGGGGTTGGCTGCAGGTGTCTGAAGTGCGGTTCGGCCTGCGGCCGGTTGTCCAGTCCGAACACTCCCCTAATAATGTCGGCATACTCGGCGGGCACGCTAATTGCTCCCACGCGACCGCGGAAATTTCCTTTAGGGTGGCTGTATTCGTTGAGCTCTACGTTGAAGGCTCTCTGGAGATTGCTGACCGTTCCGGACAGCACTACGGTCCGGCGGGCAAGTTCCGTGCCTGTTGCGTGGACTTGCAGGCCAAATTCCTGGGCAAACTTCTTGATTTTTTCGAGATCGGCAGGATCGGCGCCATGGGCGCTCTCGAACTCAGCGCGCGACATGTGCTTGAAATTGCCTTTCTCCAGAGCACTCCTTAACTCCTTCTGTTTTGTCTCTGACTTGGAACGAAGTCGTACGGACACCTCAATCACTTGATCGGGATGCGAATTGTGGATCAGGCGAGCACCACGGACCGCCTGGCGCTCACTGCCGGAAATGACACTGAATTTTCGGGCGGAAGCCACGACTCCTCCTTTAGGGGGCCAGAGCAGCTAAGGATTTTCTGTGACAGGAAGTAGCGCAGGTGGGTTCGAGAACGTGGCGCCGCTCAAACGAATCCCAGAGGCTACTCAGAATATCAGAAACTCAGGCGCGCCGTTAGATGCTGACCTGAACCGCAACAGATGTTTCTTCAGCCTGCGCCCCCAAGGTAGGCATTCAAGAGTTGTCCTTTTTCTTTCACTGCCTGCGGCGTGCCCTGCAACACGATGCTCCCCACGGAGAGCACGTAGACGTAGTCACAGATCGATAGTGCCAGGTTGGCGTTTTGCTCGATCAGCAGGATCGTGGTGCCCTGGGCCTTTACTTGTTGGATAGTCCGGAAAATGTCTTCAACCACCCGCGGAGCGAGCCCCAGGGATGGTTCATCGAGCATCAGGAGCTTGGGCCGGACCATCAGGCCCCGGCCGATCGCCAGCATCTGCTGTTCGCCGCCGCTCAGTGTGCCGGCCTGCTGATCTCGCCGCTCGGCCAAGCGAGGGAACAGTGCGAAGACGTTCTCCATACTCTCCGCCACCGCTTGTTTTCGATAGTTAACATAGGCTCCCATCCTCAGGTTCTCGACCACAGTCAGTCCTGGAAATACTTGCCGCCCTTCCGGCACGTGCGAAACCCCGCTCCTGACGATTTGGTCCGTCCGCATCGTGTGAAGCGCGCTCGCGCCGAAGGTAATCGCACCTGCCGACGGCCGGAGAAGCCCGGATATAGCATTTAGCGTGGTCGACTTCCCCGCCCCGTTTGCTCCCAGCAGGGTCACGATCTTGTCGTCCGGCACCTCAAGCGTAATCTCCCGAAGAACGGGGCTGCCTTCGCCGTAAGAGACGACCAATTTGTCGAGCCTAAGCGTGCGACCCTCCCGTCCCGAGATAGGCCTCGACTACCACCGCATCCCGCTGGATCTCTGCAAAGCTTCCCTGCGAAATCTTCTTGCCATAGTTCAAGACAAAGACGCGGTTGCTGAGTGCTTCCACCATGGCCATTTCGTGCTCGATGAGCAAAATAGATATGCCCGTGTCACGCAGCCTGCCCAGCAGCGTCATGAGGCTCCCCTTCTCGCTGCTGTTCAGGCCCGCCGCAGGCTCATCGAGGATGAGGAGCTTAGGTCGTGTCATCAGGGCGCGGGCAATCTCGACGACCTTGCGACGGCCATAGGGGAGGTTCCGCGTCAGTTCGTCCCGGTATGGCCGCAGGCCGGTGAAGTCCAGAACCTCGTTGATGCGATCAGCAACTTCCTTCTCTTCTCGGCGGAGCCTCCCGGTATGCAAGAGTACATCCCATAGCCGTGAGCGTGTATGGATGTGCGCGCCGAGACGAACATTTTCGAAGACCGAGAGAGTGAGAAGCAGGCGGATGTTCTGAAAGGTACGTCCGATTCCCAGGGCACAGATTTCATGGGGTGTGCGGCCATGTATCGGACGGCCCTCAAATGCCACCTCCCCGGCTGTCGGCTCGTAGATACCGGTGATCACGTTCACGAGAGTTGTTTTGCCCGATCCATTCGGCCCAATCAGGCCACAGATCTCCCCAGGTCCAACATTGAGGTCTACCTGGTTAACGGCCACAATGCCACCGAAGCGTTTGGTCACCTGCGTGGTCGTCAGCAGGCTCACGGATTCACCTGGTCCTGTTCCGCAGTTGAGGCGAAAGGCGCCGGAGACCGGCGCCGCATCGAGCGCTTGAGGTTTGCGAGGGTCAGCACGTTCGAATAGCGCAGTACAAGTAAAAGGATGAGGGAATACACGACCATGCGGCTGCGGGCCATAAAGCGAAGGGCCTCGGGCAACGAGGTCACCGCCAGCGAACTCAGAATGCCGCCTGCCACGTTGTCCATTCCGCCCAGCACGACCATGAGCAAGTAGGTCGAACTCTCATTGATGGTGAACGAGTCCGGGTTGAGGTACCCAGCCAAGTTCGCGAAGAAGACTCCTGACACGCCAGCGAGCACCGAGGAGATCACAAAGGCGAGGAGCTTGTAATTTCTTACGTGGACGCCCATGGCCTCGGCGGCGACTTCGTCCTCGCGGATGGCCTTCAGCGCCAAACCAATATGCGAGCGGCTGAGTCGTTGTGTCGCAACCGCTGCCAGAAATACAACCAACAACATAAAGTAGTAAAGGGGAAGCCCGCTCGCAATCGTAGGAATACCATTGAGGCCGAATGGCCCTCCCGTAACGTTTTCATTGTTGAGGATGAGGATGCGGACAATCTCACTGAATGCGAGAGTGTTGACAACCAGAAAAGGTCCTTTCAATTTGAACGATGGAAAACCCAACAGCAGACCCACTATGCCGCTCGCTAAAGGAGCCAACAGCAAGCTGAGCCAAGGCGAGAGTCCATAGTTCACACACAGAATGCCATAGGTGTAAGCGCCCACTGCCACCAGACCGGCCTGCCCCAAGGAGAGCTGTCCGGTGTAGCCGAGCAAAATCACCAGGCTCAAGACGACCAGCACGTTCTGCAGCCCTCGCTCCAGGATGTAGAACTGGTAGGAGGGCAGGCCCACAAGTGGGATCAGCGCGAGCAGCAGCAAGATGCCCCGCGCCAGTCCGATGCGCTTCAGGTAAACGAGCCACCGCTGCACCGCGCCTCCCTTAGACCTTCTCCGAAATCTCGGCGGAGAAGATCCCGCGCGGCCGCACGAGCAGAAATGCGATCAGGATCCCGAAGATGAAAACATCCTTGTAGGTTGAGACTATTAAGGTCGAGAATACGACCTCGGCAACACCGACAATGGCGCCTCCGACCAGCGCCCCAGCGAAGCTTCCCAGACCTCCAATGAGGACGGCCGCGAAAGCCTTGAGCGCCACAAGGCCTCCCATCTCCGGGATGAGTGGAATCACGGGGGCGATGAGAATGCCCCCAACAGCCGCAAGCCCAGTGGCCAGCAGGAACGTTAGAGCGACCAGGTGGCTGACTCTTACCCCCATCAGGGATGCCGTGACTGGCCGCTGGGCGACGGCCCGCATGGCGATTCCAAGTATGCTCTTCTTGAAAAACACCTGGAGCAGGGCGACCAGAACCACCACCACCGCGATATTCCACAGGTAATAAGGCATGATGATGACCTGGCCGACGTGCACCGGACTATCGCCTAGTGGGGTAGTGAAACGCTGGGCATGCGGACCCCAGAGAAGCAGGATGCTGTTTTGTATTAGCACGGTCAGCGCGATCGTGCCGATCACGATCACATCGGGATGCAATCCCTGGGAAAACATGGGGAAGAAGTAGCCTTGGCTCAGCAGATACCC
>Ga0187769_10002592_pt1 | contig 10625 bp, 8 predicted proteins | sample 0116_SJ02_MP02_1_FD_133140 | JGI IMG/M metagenome (GOLD analysis project Ga0187769, IMG submission 133140) | Tropical peat soil microbial communities from peatlands in Department of Meta, Colombia - 0116_SJ02_MP02_10_MG | ecosystem: Environmental > Terrestrial > Soil > Wetlands > Peat | place... | reverse complement strand
TCTATTGCCCGCCCCGATCGCACTGTGGTTTCTGCTATAAGCCAACGGAGTGGGTCCCGCTCAAGGGAACGGGGGTCATCAAGGCCTGCACCGTACAGTATCAATCGACGAGCGCCTTTATCAAAAAGACCCCGTTCATATGCGGCTATGTGCAGCTCGACGGCACGGATTTCATCCTGATGGCGAATATGGAAGCCGATGACGTTTCCCGGGTCAAAGCCGGGACACGTGTCGAAGCGGTCTTCCGGGAAGACAGGCACGGCCTGATCACGGACTTCTATTTCCGGCCCATAGGCGGATAGGGCTGAAAACTACCTTATCCCGGCAAAGGGGGGGTGGCCCGGAGCAATGCGGAGATGTGGAAAAGGTGGGGAAAATCATCTGCTTGCTGGGATAGGAGACCACAACAGTAGAGGAAGCAAGGGAAATCCTTCCAGGACTCAATAGGCCTTAAAAAAATAAGGATGTGAATGGGGGGAGGAAGCCATGGAAATCACATTGGGAGAATCGTTCGCCCGCACGGCCCGGAAGTTCCCCGCAAAAATTGCCGTGATGGATGATGTGGGAAAGGCGACTTACGACCAATTGAATCGGCGGGTCAACCGGTGGGCCCACGTGTTGCAAGGGCTGGGCCTGAAGAAGGGAAGGAAGGTCGCCACCCTTTCCAACAACTGCATCAGACTCATGGAGGTCTTTCTGGGTAATTTGAAGGTGGGGATCGTCACGGTGCCTCTCAACTCCCGGGGGACTTTGAACGACATCGTTTTCCAGGCGTCCAAGACGGACTGCGAGATGGTGATCTTTGAGAGCGATTTCACCGAAGTTGCAGAGGGGATGCGGGAGAAGCTTCCCGAGGTCAGACACTACGTGTGCATGGGGAAGAATCCCCCCTCTTTCGCGGCGGATTATGATGATCTCCTGGGAGCGGCCAGGGAAACCGAACCTGGAGTGGAACTCGTCGAGGAAGACGAGGCCGTCATCATGTTTACGGGCGGTACGACCGGCGACCCCAAAGGGGCCGTTCTGACCCACAAGAATTTGCTCTGGAATATCATCTGCACCACCACTGAAAACCAAACCCCAGCGCCGGAAGAAACAACCATTTATCCCATGCAAATTTATCATATCGCCGCCTATAGCCGCTTTCTCGGTTTCATGTATGCCGGCGGGAGATTTATCGCTATCAAGAATTTCGATGCGGACAAAATCCTCGACATCGTGGAAAAGGAAAGGGTCACCTTCATGGTCGGAAACCCGACCATTTACCGGATGTTGCTCGACGCCAACCGGAAAAAGAGGCGGGACACCTCCTCGATGAGACGGTGGATCTGCACCCAGGGATTTCTCCACGAGAACCTGAAAGAGGACCTCGAAAAGGACCTGTGGCCGCCGGGCGGTCTATACGGCTCCTATGCCCTGACGGAGTCGTCTCCGGCTGTGACCGTCCTGAAGCCCTGGGACACTCCAAGGGAATGGGGAAGTGTCGGCCGTGCTTACATGCCCCTCGAAGTCCGTATTGCCGACCCCGATGACGAGGATGTGCCGGTAGGCCAGGAAGGGGAGATCCTGGTCAAAGGGCCGACGGTATTCAAAGGGTATTATAAAGAGCCCGCGGAAACGGTAAGGACCCTCCGAGGCGGGTGGCTGCATACGGGAGACCTGGGGAAGTACGATGACTTAGGGTATCTCTATATGGTCGACCGCCTCAAGGACATGATCAAGACGGGAGGGCTCAACGTCTACTGCCGCGAGGTCGAAGAGGTGCTTTCGTACCATCCGGAGATCGGGGAAGCAGTGATTATCGGAGTGCCCGACGATAAATGGGGAGAGGCGATACGGGCCGTTGTCGTTCCCAAAAAAGGAGTGAATCTCACGGCGGAATCTGTAATCGAGCACTGCCGCCAGCGTCTGGCAAGTTACAAAAAGCCGACGTCGGTCATCTTCGTGAATGAACTGCCCAAGGGAAGTTTTGGGGGAAAAGTCCTAAAAAGGGTACTGCGGGAAAAATACGGCAAGTAAAGGTGAGGAGCCAGCCATGGGAGCTATGTATTACGAGGATTATCACGTGGGTCAGGAGTTCGTAACCAAATCCCGCACGGTGACCGAGGCCGATGTGGTCAACTTTGCGGCTTTATCCTGGGACACCAACGCCCTCCACACAGATGCTGAGTTCGCCAAGAAGACCCCCTTCGGGGAGCGCATTGCCCATGGAATGCTGGGGATGGTCATCCATTCAGGACTCTCCCAAATGCTGGGGATCATGGAAGGGACGCTGGTGGCCTTTCTCGGGATGACCTGGAGTTTTCAGCTTCCCATCAAGATTGGGGATACCGTTCACGTGGTGCAAAGGGTAAAAGAGATGCGGGAAACCTCCAAAGCGGACCGCGGCCTGGTCACTTTTGAAAAAGAACTCATAAACCAGAGGGGAGAGATCGTCCAAAGGGGAACAACTACTGTCCTGCTGGCGAGGAGAAACCAGGGGAGGATAGAGGAAACAGAAACTTGGAGATGAAGGATATATTACCTTTTCCTTCGGGGAGGACAGGCGCCTCTTTACCAATACCGAGGGTACCACGGAGATACCGCGGCTGATTATCGCCGGGGAAGAAGGCTAGTAAAAGAGAGTCTCCATCAAGGGACGGGGCATAAAAGTCATGCTGCATCTTCAATAGAAAAGGGGGGAGGGCTTTATGAAAAGCATGAATAATGCTGCTGCCTGGAAGGGTTTGGAACCAACCCTGGGGTGGATGATCCGGCGGGGGGCCGAAAAACATCCCGATGCCGAAGCACTGGTCGTGGATGACAAGAGATATACCTACGCGCAGCTCAGCGACCGGTTGAACCGGCTGGCAAATGCCCTGGCCGATTTGGGGGTGCGCAAGGGAGATAAGGTCGCCCTGATGCTCTTTAATGGAAATGAATTTGTAGAGAGCGTCTTCGGCATTGCGAAGCTGGGCGCCGTCACCGCCCCCCTCAATTATCGCCTCCAACAAAAGGAACTGGAGTACATCATCAACCACAGCGACATCATGGTCCTGATCTATGATGCGGAATTTGATCCCATCGTCAAGGCGCTTGAAGCGAAGCTGCCCCGCGTCAAGGAATATATCGTCGTGGGGAAGGAGACCTCCGCCGGCCGGAATTACGAAATGGTGCTGGCGGGATCCCCTTCCCAGGAACCGGAGGTGGAGGTTTTGGAAACCGACCTCGCTTCGCTGATCTATACGGCCGGAACTACGGGCCTGCCCAAAGGGGCGATGCTGTCTCATCGGAATCACCTGTGGAGCTGCATCAACTCCATGCTTCGCGAAGGGGATTATATGCTAGAGAAGAATGTCATCATCCCGATTCCCCTCTTCCATGTAGCCGGTTTCCAGCGTTTCCTGATTACCCTGTTTTTGGGGGGAAAGAACGTGATGACCCGCAGTTTTGATCCCGCCAAATTCCTGGGCCTGGTCCAGCGGGAAAAGACGACGGCGACCCTGATGGTGCCCACGCAGATCACCATGCTGACCCGGGTGCCGAATATCGATCAATATGACCGCAATTCCCTGGCGGCATTCCAGTTTGGGGCGGCGCCCAGCGGACGGAAACTGCTCCAGGAAATCGGATCCGTTTTCCCGAGAGCCAATTCAACCCACTGCTACGGGATCACCGAGACAAGCGCTACGGCCTCTTATCTTCCGGCAACCGAATTCCGGAAAAAAATGGGAAGCGTGGGGAAAAAGGGGCAGGGCTATATGAATATTGAAGTGAGGGTGCTCAATGCCGAGCTCCAGGATGTAAAGCCCCTGGAGGTAGGGGAAATTATCATCCGCGGTCCTAATGTGATGATGGGGTATTACAAGGATCCCGAGGCCACAGCCGCAGCCTTCTATGAGGGCGGCTGGTATAAGACGGGTGATATGGGAATGTATGACCAGGATGGTTACCTTTTTATCGTGGACCGGAAGAAGGACATGATCATCAGCGGCGGGGAAAACATTTACTCTCCGGAGGTTGAGAACATACTCACCAGCCATCCCAAAATCGCCGAAGCCGCGGTGATCGGCGTTCCCGATGAGCTGTGGGGAGAGGTAGTCCGGGCCATCGTCGTTCCTAAATCAGGCCAGGAGTTGAGGGAACAGGAGATCATCGATTACTGCCGAACCAAGCTGGCCGGTTATAAGTGCCCCAAGAGTGTTGTGTTGCTTAAGGCTCTCCCGGTGAGCGGGGCCGGCAAGGTCTTGAAAACCGTCCTCCGTGCCCAGTATGGCCAACCGTAAAAGGGGAGGCAAATCTATTGGGAAACGCGGGAACCGGGGTGCGGGAGAGGATCCAATCTGAGGCATTCATGGGGATCACCACGGGGGCGGTCCAGATCCTGAACGGTTATGGGTACATGCAGGAGTTCCCCGGGGAAAGGATGATTTCTGATGCAAAATTGATGGCCATAGGCGGAGGCACCTCGGAGCTTTAACAGTTGATCATCGCCCGAGAGATCGGGGAAAAAGAGGACCGGAGGATTTTCCAGAGCGCGGGATAAAGAAGCGCCTTCCAGATAAGAGCAAGCGCTCAAATAAAAAGGCGGGGGGACCATTATGAATGAAGAAGAAAGGATTTTTTACGGCTGGTGGATCGTTCTGGTATGTTTCTTTAGCCTTTTCATTGCTTATGGGGCAAGGTTCTATTCCTTCGGTGTTTTCTTCAAACCCATGTCCAAAGAGCTCGGCTGGACCAGGACCATGACCTCGAGCGCCTTCGGGCTCAGCACGATCCTGTATGGCCTGGCGGCACCGCTGGTCGGAAAGATCCTGGACAAGTACGGGGCCAAGTACCTCATATCCGGGGGTGCATTCCTGGGCGGGGTCGGGTTCATGCTCTGTTATTTTACGGCCAATCTCACGCAATTTTACATCTTCTACACTGTGATCATGACCCTGGGGATTTCCGCGACGGGGCTGGTCTCCACGAACGGGGCCGTCGCCAAATGGTTTACGAAAAAGAGGGCGACTGCGATGGGCATCCTTTCCGCAGGGGCCGGGCTGGGCGCTTTCGTGCTGGTCCCCATCGCCGAGCGGCTGGTCTCCCATTACGGCTGGCGCCTGTCCTTTGTGTTCATGGGCCTGATCGTGTGGATTGCGCTCATTCCCATATCCCTTTTGCTTTTAAGGAACACCCCCCAGGAGATGGGGCTGTTGCCGGACGGTGAAAAAGAAACCGCCCCGGCGAATAAGCCCGCCGGGGAGAACCTCCCTCTCAAGCCGAAAGGGCCTACGTGGACGCTGAAACAGGCCATGGCGACTCCCGCCTTCTGGCTCATCAGCGCGAATTTTTTTCTTTTCCTGATTACCTATATGTTCATCATTATCCACCTGGTTCCGTTCGGCACGGATATCGGCCATTCCAGGACCGTGGCCGCTTTTGCGATCTCCCTTCTGACGGTGGTCAGTATCCCGGCCAAGCTGTGCGGCGGGTATATCGGCGACCGGATTGATTTGAAGAAGCTTCTGATCGGCGCCTTTTTACTGCAATTTTTTTCGATGATTTTTTTCCTGAACATTATCGGAGTAAAGACCGTCTTCAGCCTTTACGCCTTTGTGGTCATTTTTGGGTTCGCCTACGGCATCATCCTGCCCCTGACCCCGGCTCTGGTGGCGAAACTTTATGGGGCCCCTTCCATGGGCGTTATCTGGGGCGGCATCATATTGATCGGCACCTTTGGCGGAGGTATTGGGCCGATTATTGCCTGACAGATCTACGATATCACCCAGAGCTATTCCCTGGCGTTCCTTTCCGGGGCCGTCGGGCTCTTCGTAGGAGCGGCGACTCTGATCTTCGTTAAGCAGCCGAAACCGAAGTTGGCCAGTGCTTCATAAGTGGTGGGAGTGTTTTCTCTCATTGATTCATGAAGGGTGAGCTTGCCGCTAATCATGGCCCGACGAATTAGGAGGAGGAGCTAAATAAACTTTAGCTCGCGGGAATTAGCATCGAGAAAGCCGCTAGGGCGAATGAAGTGAAGCAATCTGCATGATTTCCGCCTCGCTTTACTCTTGGCAATAACTGTTATCCGGGGGCCTCGGCGCAAGGTATTATATGAAAACCATAATCCGGTAAAGGAGTAGGAAGATGAGACACCCCATGTTTACGGAGGAGCATGAACTGTTCCGGGATTCCGTGCGCAAATTTGTAGAAAAGGAGTTAGCTCCTCATGCCGAAGAATGGGAAGCGGCCGAAGAATTCCCCAACACCGTTTTCACCCGGATGGGAGAATTGGGCTTTTTGGGGCTCCGCTATCCGGAGAAATACGGCGGACAGAACTGTGACTTCCTCTTTTCTATTGTATTGGCCGAAGAGCTGGGCCGGTCCGGTATGGGCTCGATCGGCATGGCCGTGGCCGTACAGAGTGAAATGGCCACCCCGCCCATCCATAAGTTCGGAACCGAAGAGCAGAAGATGAAGTATCTCCTGCCGGCCAACCAGGGGAAAAAGATCGCCTGCCTGGGTATCACCGAGCCTAACGCCGGATCGGATGTCGCGGCTATCCAGACTACAGCCCGCAGAGACGGGGACCAATGGGTCATCAACGGTCGGAAGATCTTCATCACCAACGGCGTCCGGGCGGACTTCATCACCCTCGTAGCCCGAACCGGAGAGAAGAAAGGCTATAAGGGGGTGTCCCTTTTCCTTGTGGACAAGGGCACACCGGGGTTCACGGTAACGAGAAAATTGGTAAAGGTCGGCATGCGTTCATCCGACACCGCGGAACTTCTCTTCGAAGATTGCCGGGTGCCAGCAAATAGCCTGCTGGGGGAAGAAGGGAAAGGATTTTACCATATCATGTGGGAACTCCAGGGGGAGAGGGTCATGGGCGCGGCCAATGCGGTCTCTCGCTCCCAGATGGCCTATGAACTGGCTCTGAAGTACGCCCAGGAGAGAGTTCAATTTGGCAAACCTCTGGCTCATTTCCAGGTTACCCGGCACCGCCTGGCGGACATGGCCACCGAGATCGAAGCAGCCAGGCATTTGATCTATTACTGCGCCTGGATGCTCCAAAACGGGGAGTACCCAGTCAAGGAAATCTCCATGGCTAAACTCTTCGCGGCTCAGATGGGCGTCCGGGTAGCTGATGCCGCCCTCCAGATTCACGGGGGCTACGGGTATATGATGGAGTATCCAATCCAGAGATTCTGGCGGGATATCCGCCTAGGCCGAATCGGGGGCGGAACGGACGAGATTATGAAAGAGATCATCGCCAACGAGGTACTGGGAAAGATGAAGGAATAATGTAACCGAAGCGAAGGGTCTTGGATATTATTGGGCGAATCCTTTTATTTTCCTCTGTTTTTCGAGTTCCTTTGAAAATTGCTTGCTTATTTAGATCTTACAGATAAGATTTTCTCAAATCCTTAATTTTCTCAGGCCTTTTCGAACCATTTTTCGTCTGGCTAAAGTAACGTTCAATTTTGGATTTCTGTTTTCTATTATGCCCAAGGCCTGTCCCGGTAAATCTTTATTGGCCAGGGAAGATCTCCTCCCCAACCACTCCCCCCATCGGAGAAAAAGACCTCCCTCGTCTCCTTGACCAGATCATAATAACTGTCCAGGGGGAGACCCAGTTCTTGAGCGGCTTTTCCATCGCCGACCCATCGCCCCTTCTAAGAAGGATCATCCTCGCCTAGAAATATAAACCCCGATCTTGCTTTTCAATGATCTATTCGAAGACTTTCTTACTTCTGCCCGTATAAAGAAAGGGAGAAGACCCAATTCCACGATCAACAGAGAATAGGGATTGCCGATGATAAACATTCTTGTGGTGGACCACGACAGGAATTTAGGCCAACTCCTAAGTGAATTCCTGAACCCTCAGGGTTTTCGGGTCGACCTGGCGTATGACCGAGAGACGGGAATAAGAATGGCGATGGATAGAAGCTATTCCCTGATCATAGTCGATGTGTTGCTCCCAGAAGGAGATAACGACTTCTCTGTACTTCAGCATATTCGTTCCAGATCCAGTACCCCGATTCTGGTACTGACTACGCGGCCGACGATGAGGACCGAATAGCGGGTCTGGAATTGGGGGCTGACGATTACCTGAAAAAGCCCTTCAATCCACTGGAACTGCTGGCGCGCATCCGCGCGGTCCTGCGCCGGACGGAATTAGGGGGAAACTCCGGAGCGTCAAATCAAATCCCCAAGAGACTAAAAGTAGGTGATGTGGAGATGCATCCCGGGACGCGCGTGGTTGTTCGCTCCGGCAATCCCATTCCCCTCACATCCGTTGAATTCAGTATTTTGGAAATACTATTACGCCATGCAGGGCAAACCGTGTCTCGAGGAGAGTTGACGCAGGCGGCGCTCGGGCGTTCGTTCTTGGCGTATGACCGCAGTATTGATGTCCATGTCAGCAAGTTGCGCAAGAAGCTCGGCTATCGCGTTTCGGGTGTGGAACGAATAAAGACAATACGCGGCCAGGGTTACCTCTATGCGCTTACGGATTTATCCACCAGTGATCCTCCCGGCTGAACACCACCCATAGAAGCCCAGATTCATCCAGCCGGTACACTTGCCCGGCAATTGTTTCCCATTAGGAACGGTAGCAGGGTAAAACCTGCCTTGGGATACAAAGTTCAGCTTCTCTTAATCCGATATTCATCCTGAAACGGGACCTGGAATTATACCAGGATTGGTTTATGTCCAATAACCAGAAGCCTGAATCCATGCCTATTGCTCGAAGTATTGGGCAGAATACATTATGAGGATGACCCGACCATGAAGAAATTGTAAAAATATGTAAAATCCTGCCTGAAATTAATTTCTCTTTTCTCTGAGGCATTTCCCTTGCTTCCTCCACTCCCAGCGAATTGACAACTCATAAGAATACCCCAAAGGAGATGGTCATACCCGGCGGCTTAACAATTCTTGACAGTATCTTGGGCACGGAAGTACCGATAAAGGAATCAGGCGTGGACCAGGGCCACTCATTACATCAATCAAAAGGAGGATCATCATGTCAGTAAGTGCAATTGGCGGAGGAGGTTATGACCTAACCTCGATTTGGCAAACTCTCTTTAAGAAACTCGACACGAATGGCGACGGATCGCTCGATTCGAGCGAGTTGGCATCCGTGGCATCAAATCTTGGAACCAGTACGACTGATATCATAGCCACGCTGGATTCGAATAAGGACGGCACTGTCTCGGAAAGCGATTTCGAGGCGGCCCTCTCCAAGCTTCAAGCCCAGCAACCGCCTGGACCCCCGCCCGGACCCTCGCCTCAAGCCATGGCCGACAACATATTCAACTCAATCGACACGAATGGGGATGGTTCAATTAGCAAAGATGAATTGACTGCTTACCTGTCCCAAAACAGCAACGTCAGCAGCAGCGACATTAGCAAATTATTTTCAGAGATGGATTCAAGCGGTACGGGGTCTATTAGCAAATCGGAGTTCGAATCCTACATGCAAGCGATGGCCCCTCCCCCTCCTCCCCCTTTGGATTCTACGGCAAGTACTACGAGCGCGACTTCTACGGCAAGTACTACCAACACGAGTTCTACAACGAGTAGTACAAATAGTGATCTCGACTGGGAGAGTAAGATGATTGAAGCGCTTTTGAGTGCCTACAATTCAACCTCTGACCAGTCCGGCGATTCGAATTCTACCACGGATTCTACGCTGAATAGTACCGGCACGAGTTCTACCGCGAATAGTACAAACAGTGATCTTAAGTGGGAGAGCAAGATGATGGAAGCGCTTTTGAGCGCCTACCATAAAAGCTCTGGCCAGTCCGCCGAATCGAATTCCGTCTACGCCTAGCGCCATGAGGCGATCGATATATTCGGTTTAGCACGATTTAACCTTTTCCCACGCCTGATCGAGCCGATTCCCCGATGGAGATCGGCTCTTTTATTTTCATTTAACTTCTGATTGGGGTATAAATTCGGAGGGGCTAAATCCCCCCGATAAATTATGCGTGGCGTCGTCGGCGACGATTCTCACTGGATAAAAATATTAAGACAGCTGCTTCTTGGAAAAAGCCTAAGGTCTATTCATACTTGTCCAGGTTAGGTCATGGTTTATCTCCGCTTTCAGCACAAACCCATTTGCCAGAACCGGAATTTTCCGCATGGTTGCAAATCCCTTCAAAGATCCTGGATCTTAACCCAGTCTTTCCTTACCGAAGACTTTTTTGTTTCTATTCGTATAATCATACAATGAATGCGCTTAGAAAGATGCATTTTAAAGGGGCTCTGACCCGGCCTTCTTATGAGGTCCTTATTCCCTCATGCATGGACCTTCTAGGTCCTCTTTCCAAATCTCGCCCCTGCGGCAACTCAGGTCTTTCGAGGAGGCAATGAGGTAACGAGGTTTGAGGGTTCCAAATGGGTACCACGAGGGAGAAGAAGGCATGAAAAAACCCTTACAGTCGCTGGGTTAACGGTGGTAATATTTCTTTGTCCGAATGGCCAGGCTTTTGACGGTGATCGACCGCATGAGAGTTGGAGACAGTTGCCGGCCAAAAAGGAAATGCTATTCCATCAAACCATGAGAGAGGCCTGGAAAAAACTGGCCGGCCAGAATACCGCAGAAGAGCGAATGATACTGGCAGGGTTGCTTTCTCGTAAAGCCGGCCCTCCGCCGG
>Ga0187769_10002591_pt1 | contig 10626 bp, 9 predicted proteins | sample 0116_SJ02_MP02_1_FD_133140 | JGI IMG/M metagenome (GOLD analysis project Ga0187769, IMG submission 133140) | Tropical peat soil microbial communities from peatlands in Department of Meta, Colombia - 0116_SJ02_MP02_10_MG | ecosystem: Environmental > Terrestrial > Soil > Wetlands > Peat | place... | reverse complement strand
TCGACAGCGAACCAAGGCGTTGGGCAGGGGTCAACCACAAATTTGCCCACCTCATGAGTGGGCAAATATGTGGGAAATTGCCCAAGAGCAAGTGGGCGGAGACGCGCATTTTGACGCGAAGCATGATGCCCGCCGTTCGCGGCGGAGGGGCGTTTTGGGGGCGCTATGTCACGCCCGCGATCCGCGCTACCGTTGGGGACCGCGAAGAAACCAGCGAACCCGAAAGCGACAATGCCCCGCCTTGCCGCCAATCTCGGCCATCTCTTCACCGAGCGTCCGCTGATCGAGCGGTTCGGTGCCGCGGCGGCTGCGGGCTTTGCCGCCGTCGAGCTGCAATTCCCCTACGACGTGCCGCCCGCCGCGGTGAAGGCCGAATTGGCGCGGCATTCGCTTACCCAGCTCGGCATCAACACCCCGCAAGGTCGCGAATTCGGCCTCGCCGCGCTCCCTGGCCGCGAGCGCGATTTCGATGCCGCCTTTGCGCGCGCGCTCGATTATGTCGCCGCCATCGGTGGGCGCGCGATCCATTGCATGGCAGGCGTGGTCCCGATCAACGAACGGCCGGCGGCAGAGCGGGTTTTTATCGCCAATCTTACGCGCGCCGCAGCGGCCGCCGCCCAATCCAACATCATGCTTCTGATCGAGCCGCTCAATCCGCGCGACCGGCCGGGCTATTTCTTGAGCCATCTTGAGCACGCCGCCGATCTCATCGGCAAAATCGGCGCGCCCAATGTGCGCATCCAGTTCGATTTTTATCACATTCAGATCGTCGGCGGCGATCTCATCAGGCGCTTCGAAGAATTTCTGCCGCTGATCGGCCACGCTCAGATTGCCGCGGTGCCGAGCCGGGCCGAGCCTGACGAGGGCGAGGTCAATTATCCCGCGGTGCTTACGGCGCTTGAGCGCCTTGGCTATACCGGCTGGATCGGCTGCGAATATAAGCCGCGCAAACGCACCGAGGATGGCCTTGCCTGGGCCAGGCCTTACGGCATCGTGCCGAAAGGGAGCTGAAATTATGGCCGGCAGTCTGCGTCTTTACGGCCAAACCGCGCTGGTCACCGGCGCCGGCTCGGGCATCGGCAAATGCATCGCCGAAACTTATGCGCGCGAGGGTGCCCGCGTGGCGCTTGCCGACATCGATGCCGAGGCGGCCAAACAGGCGGCGCGGGCCATCGGCAACAATGCCATTGCCGTGCGCTGCGACGTCACCAAGAGATCCGACATCGCTACGGCGGTCGACGAGGTGCTCGCTGCGTTCGGCACGCTCGATATTCTGGTCAATAATGCCGGCACGACCCATTCCAACAAGCCGCTTCTCGACATCACCGACGACGATTACGAGCGGTCGTTCGCGGTCAATGTGAAGGGCGTTTTCATGTTTTGCCAAGCGGTCGTGCCGGTGTTCCGCAAACGAGGCGGCGGCGTCATCGTCAATATCGGCTCGACCGCGGCGCTGCGGCCGCGGCCGGGGTTGACGGCGTACAACGCGACCAAGGGTGCGGTGCATACCATGACCAAAGCGCTGGCGGCCGAACTTGCGCCCGACCGCATCCGGGTCTGCGCCATCGCGCCGGTTGCTACCGACACGCCGCTATTGCCGCAATTTTTGGGATCGCAGCCCGGCCAGCGCGAAAAATTCATCGCCACGGTTCCGCTCGGCCGCCTCGCCTCGGCGCAGGACATCGCCAATGCGGCGCTCTATCTCGCCTCGCCCGAAGCCGAATTTCTCACCGGCAATATCGTCGAGGTCGACGGCGGCCGGTGCCTCTAGTGTCCCGATTCCGAAGTTCGCATGATTGTGCGGTAACCTCGTTTGCGAACTTCGGAATCGAAAGGACACTAGCAAGTTATTGACCTAGTGTGGCTTTGGTTCAGAAGTCCGCACTACGAGAGCGCCGCCGGGATGGTAGCCGCGTGTCGATTTTGCCCGCTTTGCGGTATATCTTTCGACTCAAGGGACGTTAGGGAACTTCAGGGACCATGTGGGGACGAAAGCGCAAATCGTCCGATGCGCCGACGAACGAAGCCGTGCCGCCGTCGCCGCTGCAGGCGGCGATGCATCAGGCGCGCGTCGAGGCCGCGGAACGAACGAGCGTCGTCGTCGACCTGCGCGACGCCGAAGTGGCGCGGCTCGAACTGTTAAACGAGGCGCTCGACCCGTTGTTCGCGGAAGTTTCGCCGGAAGTGGACCTGTTCGACCGCGGCATCAGCCGCGGCGAGACGCCGCGGCTGTGGATCGACGCGGTGGCGCATATCGCGATGGGACGCGACAAGCGCGGCTACCGGTTTCTGCACGACAGCCGCATGGGCCGCCACGTGCTCGCCGAGTCGCACGAAATTCCCGATATCGTCCAGGCGGTGACCACCTATGTGGCGCGCCGGCTCATCGAGCGGCAGCGGGCGCTCGCCGAAAATCCCGATCTCGCCGCGCGCGCGCCGGCTCGGGAAACCGAGCGCTACCGCCGCCGGCGGCGCTGGCGGACCTTGGGCGCGCTCGCGCTCGGCTTTGTCATCGGCGTTGCCGCGCTGTTCGCCGCCGCTCTGCTGCTCGCCACGCGTTTTTAAAATAGCCTGCGTCGTTCGATTTCGCCGATGGCACCGTCGGCGCCGCGTTGGCGCGCGATCGTTTCGCAGTGCCAGCCGCCCGCACGCTCGATGCGGAACAGATTGTAGCCGGCGCCATCCTCGCCGCCGTGCGGCGCGATCGCCGAAGCCGAAGGCGCGCCGACCGCGGCAATTTTCGCTCCTTGCGGACCGTCGAGCCAGATCAGCGAGCGGCGGTGATCGTGACCATGAATGAGGAGCTCGGCGCCCTTTTCCGACAATACCGAGCGCAGCGCCGCAGCGTCGGTCAGGCGGCGCAGAAAACGCCGCAGCGGACTGACCGGCGGATGATGGATGAGCACCAGACGAAACAGCCCGCGGGTCTGATCGAGCGCGTCGGCAAGCCGCGACAATTGTCGGACGCCGAGACAGCCGGTGGCCAGAAACGGCGCCGTCGGCACGCCGGTCGATAGCGCGATCAGCGCCACCTCGCCGCGCCGCCGGATGAAGGGAAAGCGCTGCAAACCGTCATCGCCGCGCATGTAATCGGACCAGAATTCGGCCGGCGCCTGCTCGCCGCCGTGAACGTAAACGTCGTGATTGCCGGGGATGGCCGTGACGTCGGTGGGCTTGCCCAGACTTTGCAGCCACTGCCGCGCGCGCGCGTATTCATCCGGCAGCGAAAGGTTGACGAGATCGCCGGTCACGGCAATGTGGTCGAAGCTTTGCGCCTTCAGATCCCTCGTGATCGCATCCAGCACTTCCGGCCGGTGGATCGCTTTGCGTTTGCGCTGCCAATTGATGAAACCGAGACCGCGCTTGCTCACCAGCTCGGAAAGCCGCGGGCGGCAGGCGAGATGCAAATCCGACAACTGGGCGAGAACGAACATCGCGGCCTGCCGAACGGGAATCGCCCTTCACCATCGCAGACGCGCCATAACAAATCACGAACTTCCGATGATGATGCCGGCGGCGAACACCAGGGCGCCGCCGATCACGACCTGAAATGCGGCCTGCAGGAACGGGGTATCCATATAGCGGGTGCGAATCCAGGAAATCGCCACCAATTCGACCGCAACCACCGCAAACGCCAGCGAGGTCGCGATATAGAAACGGGGAATGAGATACGGCAGCGCATGGCCGAGTCCGCCCACCGCGGTCATGGCGCCGCACACTGCGCCGCGCACCACCGGCGCGCCGCGGCCGGTGAGCGAGCCGTCGTCGGACAAGGCTTCGGCGAAGCCCATCGAAATGCCGGCGCCGATCGCGGCGGCAAGCCCGACCAGAAACGTCGACCAGGTGTTGTGCGTGGCGAACGCCGCGGCGAACAGTGGCGCGAGCGTGGAGACCGAGCCGTCCATCAGCCCGGCAAGCCCCGGCTGCACAAATTGCAGCACGAACATACGGCGCGCGGTTTCGTCCTCGGCGGCGCGCGCCTTCGGTTCAAGCTTTTCGCCAAGCTCGTGGGCCAATGCCTCGTGCTTGTCTTCGGCGGCGGCGAGGCGGCGCAAGAGCTCGCGTACGGCGTCATCGCGCGCGCTTTCCGCGGCGCGGCGGTAAAACCGCGCGGTCTCGTACTCCATTTCCTCGGCGAATTTACGGATTGCCTCCAGGCTGAGCGTGCGGTTAAGCCAAATCGGCCGCCGCTGCACAAAACCCTTGACGTCCTGGCGGCGGATCAGCGGCAGAAATTCGCCGAATTTCTTGCGGTGAAGCGCGAGCAGCATGTCGCGATGCCCGATCTCCTCCTGCGCCATTTTGTCGTACATATCGGCGGTTTCCGGATACGAGGCGCGCAGTCGATCGGCAAAAGAGCGGTAAATGCGGTTGTCCTCGTCTTCATTGGAGATGGCGAGGGCGAGAATTTCCTGCTCGTTCAAATCGGCAAAGCGTTTCACAGGGTTTTCCTTGGCGGCGCAACGGACGTGGCACGTAAGAAGATATTAGAACTATTCTAATTTACCAAGCTAGACAGGATTACGACATGGCGCTCGATCTTATCCGCCCCCGGCTCGAGCCGATCATCCGGCGGTTCCTGCACATGGTTTGGCGCATTTCGCGCGGGCTGACTGTCGGCGTGCGCGCCGTGATAGTTGACGGCGAAGGGCGCGTTTTTCTCGTCAAGCACTCTTATGTTTCCGGCTGGCATTTGCCGGGCGGCGGCGTCGAAACCGGCGAGATGCTCTCCGCCGCGCTCGAGCGCGAATTGCGCGAGGAGGGCAATATCGAGCTCACCGCGCCGCCCGTGCTGCACGCGATCTATTTCAATCGTCGGATATCGCGGCGCGATCATGTCGCGCTCTATGTCGTGCGTTCGTTCCGCCAGAGCGCGCCGCCGCAGCCGAACAGCGAAATTATCGCCCATGGCTTTTTCGCGCCGGCGGCCCTGCCGCAAGATACCTCGCGCGCAACGCGCGAGCGCATTGCCGAAGTGCTGACCGGCCGCATGCCTGCGGAAATCTGGTAGCGGGTTACGGCGTTTCGCTCAGCCGAAGCGGGCGCGATCGTGCGGCGCAGTGAAATCGATCTCTGGTCCGATCGGCACGATGCCGGTCGGATTGACCTGACGCTGGCTGCCGTAATAGTGGCGCTTGATCTGGTCGATGCTGACCGTCTCGGCGATGCCGGGCACCTGATAAAGGTCGCGCGTGTAATTCCACAGATTGGGGTAATCGGCGACGCGGCGCAGATTGCACTTGAAGTGGCTGTAATAGACCGCATCGAAGCGCACGAGCGTGGTGAACAGCCGCCAATCCGCTTCCGTAATCTGCCGGCCGGCTAGATAGCGCTGCCGCGCCAGGCGCGCTTCGAGCATATCGAGCGTTACAAACAAGGCCCGCGCCGCCTCTTCGTAGGCTTCCTGGCTGGTGGCAAATCCGGCGCGGTAGACGCCGTTATTGACGGTCGGATAGACGAGGTCGTTGATCCGGTCGATGTCGGCGCGCAATGCGGCTGGGTAATAATCGCCGCGCGCGTCGGTGAAGGCGTCAAACGCCGAGTTGAGCATGCGAATGATTTCGGACGATTCGTTGTTGACGATGGTGCGCCGTTTTTTGTCCCACAGCACCGGAACCGAAACGCGCCCGGTGTAATGCGGGTCGGCGAGCAGATAGATTTCGGCAAGCGTTGCCTTGCCGTTGACGCTGTCCGGCGTGCCGCCGAGCGAGGCGCCGAATTCCCAGCCGATTTTGCCGTAGAGCGGTCCGGTGATCGACACTGATATAACATCCTCGAGCTTCTTGAGCTTACGGAAGATCAGCGTCCGGTGCGCCCACGGGCAGGCGAGCGAAACATACAGGTGATAGCGGCCGGTTTCGGCCGGAAAACCGCCTTGGCCCGACGGTCCCGAGCTCCCGTCGGCGGTGACGAAATTGCGGAAACTGGTCGCCGGCCGGATAAAGCGTCCGCTGCTGGTACGCGAAATATCCTCTTGCCAGACGCCGTTAACGAGCGAACCCATCTTTGTCTCCGCGGTCATGCCCGGCAATTTAATCATTATCGGCGCCGGCGACAGCCCGGCTCGGGTCCGGCTGGACCTTGCCGGGTCGAGGTGCTAGGCGGCGGCGCGATGAGCGAGATTGCGCTGACCATTTTGCCTGAGACGGCGGAGGACGCCGCCGCTATCGAGCGGCTGCACGAACGCACGTTCGGCCCCGGCCGTTACGCCAAAACGGCGTACCGCCTGCGCGAGCAGGTGGCGCACCGGCTCGACGTGTCGTTCACGGCGCGGATCGGCACGCTCTTGGTCGGCTCGGTACGGCTGTCGCCGGTTCGCATCGGCGAGACCAAAGCGCTGCTGCTTGGACCGCTCACCGTCGAGCCGGCATTTCGCGAGCGCGGCGTGGGCCAAGCCCTGATCGAACGCGCACTCAAGGAAGCCAAGGCCAAGGGGCATCGGCTCGTGATATTGGTCGGCGACGAGCCGTATTACGGCAAGTGCGGCTTCAAGCGCATTCCGCCCGGCCGCGCCGCCATGCCGGGGCCGGTCGATCCGGCGCGTCTGTTGGTCGCCGAACTGGTAGAGAAGGCCTTCGACGGGGTCTCCGGACCAGTCCGGCCGGATTGAAAGTGAACTAACGCCCCTCGCGCGCCCAGGTGCCGGCGAGGCTGCCGATCAGCAGCAACAAGCCAAGCAAGCCTGAGAAAATCGGCAAAACGCCGATGCCGCGCACGACGCTGGCGTCGGGCATCTTCAGCCCGATCCAGTCGTCGCCCTTGTAAGTGTCGCCGGAGCGGACGGCGACGATGCGGGGAACATTTAAGCCCGAGCCGTCGTCGAGCCGGCGGGAATCGCCGCCGGTTGCGTCGGTGAGCGGAGCCAGCACCTCCGTCGTCGACGTCACTTCGGCATATTCGCGCGGGTTGGCCGGTCCGATGTTGATGAGCGCATTGAGCTTGCCGTCGGTGGCGCGCCACAGGCCAAGCTCGTTGGCGGCAACGGTGGATTCCCAGATGCCCGGCTCGGTGGGTTCGAGCTTGAGCGTACGGCTTGTGCCCGACGGCGAGGTCAAGGTCACATCGGTGACTTCGTCCGACATGGTCTGACGCCGCACCACGAGATTGTGGCCGTCGGCGATGAGCCGCAGCGCTTCCTCTTCGAGATCCGGCTCTTTCATCAGCCAGTGCGACAACCGGCGTAAGAGATCGAGATGCGGGCCGCCGCCCTGAAAGCCGCGGGCCCACAACCAGATGTGATCCGACAACAGCAATGCGACACGGCCTTCGCCTTCGTGCGACAGCACCAAAAGCGGCTTTTCGTCAGGTCCCTGCATCACCGTGGTGCCGGTGGCGCTCCTGGTGTCGACGATGCGGAACCACTGGCTCCAGCGCGGTGGCTGCGTGTCGGAACCGTCGAGCCCGCGCGTCACCGGGTGGCGTTGGCCGAGCTCGGTGAGCGCCGGCCGGAATGCCGCGTCGGTGACCGTGCCCTCCGGCTCGGCCGGCAGGATGGCGTCGAGCGGCGTGCGCCAGATGCTGGTCGGGCTCGCGTAATCGGGCCCCGCCGCAACGAGGACCGCGCCGCCGTCGCGCACGTAACGCGTGATATTGTCGAAATAGATGATCGGCAACACGCCCTGGCGGGCGTAGCGATCGAAAATAATCAATTGAAATTCGTCGATCTTCTGCTGGAACAGCTCGCGCGTCGGGAATGCAATCAGCGAAAGTTCGTTGATCGGCGTGCCGTCCTGCTTTTCGGGCGGCCGCAGAATGGTGAAATGCACAAGATCGACCGACGGGTCGGATTTGAGCAAGTTGCGCCAGGTCCGTTCGCCGGCATGCGGTTCGCCGGAGACCAATAGCACGCGCAGTTTGTCGCGCACGCCATCGATTGAAACCACCGCGCGATTGTTGACCTGGGTGAGTTCGCCAGGCAGCGGCGAAGCCTCGATCTCGACGATATTGGGCCCGCCGTGCGGGATCGGAACCAGGACGCGCTGGGGTGCGCCGACCGGGACGGTGCGGGTTTCGACGAGGTCGCCGTCGCGACGCACCGTGACGTCGGCGGTTTTAGCGTCCGCGCCCTGATCCTCGACCCGGTAGGTCACGGTCTGCGGCTGGCCGACGATGCCGAACCGCGGCGCCGCGATTAGCGCGACGCGACGGTCGCGTTCGTCCCTGTGTCCGGTAACCAGCGCGTGGACCGGCGCGGCAAAGCCGAGCGCCGCGGGATCGGCGGGCACGTCGTGAACGCGGCCGTCAGTGATCATGACGACGCCGGCGATGCGGTCGGCGGGGACGTCGGCAAGCGTCGCGCCGAGCGCGGCAAACAACCGTGTACCGTCAGTCTCGCCGTCGGCTTGGCCGGCCTCGACGGCACGCACTTCGAGGCCCGGAATGCGAGCCAGCCGCTCCAGCACGGCCGCGCGCGCCGCCTCGGTCTGCGCCGTGCGGTCGCCGAAATTCTGGCTCGGGCTCTTGTCGACGACGACGACCGCGACCGAGTTCAGCGGGTCGCGATCCTCCCGCGTCAGCGACGGATTGGCGAGCGCCAGCACGACGAGGACGAGCGCGAGTGTGCGGATCGCGGCGCCGCGGCTGCGCGATGCGAACAACACGAGCGACAACAGGCACGCCGCGGCGATCGCTGCCCACAGGAACGCAACGCCGATCAAAGGAGCGAACGCAATACCGAGATTCAATGCGCTCTCCTATTGCCCCAAGCGTTCAAGCAGAGCCGGGACGTGCACCTGGTCCGCCTTGTAGTTGCCGGTGAGCGTGTACATCACGATATTGACGCCGGCGCGGAACGCCATTTCGCGCTGGCGCGGCTCGGCGTCGACCATCGGCAGCATCGGCTGGCCGTCGGGACGCGTCGCCCAGGCGCCGGCCAAGTCGTTAGAGGTGATGAGGATCGACGATACCCCGTCGCCGCCGCGCGCGGGCCGGCCCGCCGCCTCGTCGTCGTCGCCTGTTGCCGGCAGAGCCTCGACCCAAAGCTGACCGCCGGCGAAGCGGCCGGGAAAGTCGCGCAGCAGATAGAACGTCTTGGTCAAAACGTGATCGCGCGGCACCGGCTCGAGTTCGGGAATGTCGAGCGAGGAGAGGATTTTGCGCAATTCGAGCATTCCGGGGCTGCGGGTTTCGCCGCCGGGGCCGGGCGGCGCCACCACCGCGTCGCGGGTGTCGAACAGAACGGTGCCGCCATCCTTCATGTAGGTGTCGATGCGCTTGAGCGCCTCGTCGGAAGGCCGCGGCGCGCCGGGCACGATCGGCCAATAGATCAGCGGATAAAAGGCAAGCTCGTCGCGGGAAATGTCGAGTCCGATCGGATCGCCCGGCTCGAGCGCGGTGCGTTGAGCGAGGAAAAGCGTCAGCCCGGCGAGGCCGGCCTTGCTGATCGCGTCGACGTCGCCATTGCCGGTGACGACATAAGCAAGCTTGGTTTCGAGCGCGGACTGCGGCACGTCCGGGCTCGCGCGCTGGGCCCGGGCGCAGACCGGCGCGAGCACGAGCGCCGCCGCGACGATCACGGATGCCGTTGCAGCGCGGGGGCGGAGCGGGATGAGACGTTGAATGCCGCCGCCAAGGAACAGAACGATCAGCGTATCAAGCAGCAGAATCGCCAGCGCGGCGAGGAAAATCGGCCCGCGTAAATCCAGCGGCTCGCGCGTGCGATAGACCGCGCGGCTTGCGGTGGCGAGTGGCGACAGGTCGAGCGGCCCCAGGCGGTCGGCAGCGGCAAGCGTGTTGACCGCCAGAAGGTTCTCCGGCGGACCGTAGAAGCCAGGCGGATGGTCGGCCGTAGCGCTGCCGGAAAAATCGGCCGGCACCGGCCGGGCCGACGCCGGCGGCGCGATAAAGCCGCCGAAGCCGTCGAGCACGCGGTTCGGCTGCACCACCTCATGCACGGTCTTGGCCTTGGCGTTGCGGGCATCGGCGGCGGGCGTCGTGCCGGCGAGCGCGACAATGCGCTTGAGCATGTCGACGAAGGCACCGGACAGCGGCAGATCGGACCAGCGCGTATCGCCGGTGACGTGGAACAGTACGATCAGACCCTTGCCGCGCCGCGCGGCGGTGACAAGCGGCGTGCCGTCGGCAAGGGTCGCCCAGGTATTGTCGCTCAGCGCCGCGTCCGGTTCGGCCAGCACCTGCCGGCTCACGGTCACGTCGTTCGGCACTGGCATGCCGGCGAACGGGCTGTCACGGGAAAATGCCGCAAGCGGCTGCGGCTTGTCCCAGCTCAGGCTGCCGCCGAGAATGCGACCGCCGCGGCGCAGCTTTACCGGAACGAGATCGTCGTCGGAGGCGGCAAGACGCGGACCGGCAAAGCGCACCAATACGCCGCCGTCCTCGATCCACCGTGCCAGCCGGTCGTGCGCGTCGCCGACATTGCCGACGTCGGTCAGTATCAGCATCGGCAGATTTTGGTCGAGGAAGCTCCCGACCGCCTCTGCCGGAGACTGGCCTTGGGTGAGCCGCACATCGGCGAAAGGTTCAAGCGCGCGTTCGACGTAATAACTGGACGACAACAACGGCTCGGCGACGTCGGCGGTGGCTCCGGAAACGATGCCGACGGTGCGGCGCCGCCATCGCTTGTCGAGGAGCTGCACGGCGCCGGCGGAGCGCTCGCCGGAAATTTCG
>Ga0187769_10002590_pt1 | contig 10628 bp, 10 predicted proteins | sample 0116_SJ02_MP02_1_FD_133140 | JGI IMG/M metagenome (GOLD analysis project Ga0187769, IMG submission 133140) | Tropical peat soil microbial communities from peatlands in Department of Meta, Colombia - 0116_SJ02_MP02_10_MG | ecosystem: Environmental > Terrestrial > Soil > Wetlands > Peat | place... | reverse complement strand
GGGTCCTTCGAAGCCACCCACTGGCAAAGCCCAACCGTCTTTAGTCACATGCAAAATTACGATCAATTCCAATACCTCGGCGACTTAAACGCGCCCAAAAACCCAGAAGGATGCCCCTACGTTTGCGAAACCTGCACTAACCACGCCTCAGGCACCGTTATTGGAGTCATCGATGTGACCAAACGCTGCAACCTAAAGTGCGCCGTTTGCTTCTCTACGTTTCCAGAACAGGAAACTGATTACGAACCAACTAAAGAGCACCTCATAAAAATGCTAGAGTTCGTTAGCAAAGCTAACCCTAAGCCTCCAGCAATCTTGTTCTCAGGCGGTGAACCGCTTGAACGCGAGGACATGCCTGAAATCATTGGCGTTGCTCACAAACTCAAGTTCATGACTATCCTCGCAACCAACGGGACACATTTGGTTGACAAACCAGGGTTAGCACAGGAGCTGAAAGAAAGCGGTTTAAACATCGTTTACTTATCGTTTGACAGTTTCCATGAAGATTTTAACAAGAAGATCAGAGGAAAGGCGCTCTTAGCAGAAAAACTCAAGGCTATTGATGTTTGCCGTAAATACGACATGGAAATCATTTTAGTTAACACTTTGATGAAAAGTTTAAACGATAAAGAAGTCGGCGACATGATACGGTTCGCAGCCAAAAACACAGACATAGTACGCGGCTTAATTTTCCAGCCAATCGCCTTCACCGGTAGAGCCACAGAGAACCCGTTCCGTGAAAATTTCCGTGAATGGTCCTTTTCTGAAGACGTGGAAAAACAAACAAACGGTGAAATAAGAACCACCGATTTGTTCCCTATGTCTGTGATGACGTCTCCAATCAAGATAATGCGAAAATTTATGCAAAAACCATGGCCTCTGTTCTCATGCAGCCCCCAATGCGGCATCGTAAACTGGATTTACGTTTCCAAAGAGGGCAAAATGTTCCCGATCAATCGGTTTGTCAACTTTGAACGGTTCTTTAACAGCATTCGAAAAACCGCTGAAGGAGCAGAATCTAAAGGCAAATTCTCACTGTTGTCCTCACTCTTTATGGCGTCTATGCTGTCTATGAATATGCTTTTAGTAACTGAAGAAGTAGGCATGCTCACTCTGATGAGCTCGATTATGCGTATGCATCTTTCGCCATCGTACCAATCGCTTGGCAAAATCCGCCGAAGAATCTTTCTACTTGGCTGCATGGCGTTCATGGATTCATATAACTTTGACGTGAACCGCGTCAGACGATGTGTCGTGCACTACATTACGCCTGACTTGAAAATCATACCTTTCTGCGCTTACAACAACATTCACAGGGTGGCGATTGAGAAGGAGTACGCAGAACGGCACAAGAAATCTTAACTTATCACTTGGATCGGCAAGTCGCAGTAGTTAGCGTAAGGATTAAACTGGTAAGCCATCACGTTCGGGTTGGTGTTGTATAGCCAGAGCTCAAAAACCACCCAATAATTTCCAGGTTGGTTTTCCGTTATGGTGGCTGTTTTCTGCCAAGTTTGGCCATTTCCAAGAGCCATTGTGTAATTCCCTACAGGCTGGGCATCAACTGGGACAGTAGTAAGGTCATTGGTGATTTTTACTAAGACCTCATACTGCGTAGTCCACCCCATGTTGTTGACAACAGCGAATGAGACAGTGAACGTACTGTTCTGGTTAGCAACTAAAACCTGAGGGTAATCAACCGCCTTATTCTGTGCGTCAAGCAGGTAAATCGTGCTGTAGCCTTCGGGCTTTGGTTTGTAAATGACGTAGTATCCTACGAGCAGCGACGCAATAATGATTAAGGCAAGAAAGATGGCTAACAAGTAGCCTTTGTCATCGTTTAAGCCGATTTTCTCTCCAATGTTTTTGGCACGTTCTAACTGTATCCGCATCCAAAAATCCCTTGAATATTGTGCTAAATATTTCAATACCTGACTTAAATGGTTTAAGTTTAGTCTTCCCGTATTTGCGCGGTTTATACGTTGTGGGGATTTCAACCATGTTGTAGCCAACCTTGGCAAATTGCACAAGCATCTCCGTCGCGAAAGCCATGTCTCCCTCTTTCAAGGGAACGTTGTCGATTGCTTCGTGTGAAATTGCACGGAATCCAGACTGCGTATCGCTAAGCAGCTGGCTGTAGAAAAAGTCGTAGACGAAAGTGATGACCTTGTTTCCGATGAAGTTCGTGAAGCCCATTGCTTTCTTCGGGTCATACATGCGCGTGGCTAAAACCATGTCCGCGTCTTTCTCAAGCATTCTTTCAATTAAGCGGTTGATGTGGCGCACCTCGTAGGTTCCGTCGCCGTCCACCATGACAATGATGTTTCCCCTCGCGTTTTTCATGCCTGTTCGAAGAGCAATGCCGTAGCCACGTCTTGGCTCAACAACTAGCTTGCAGAGACTTGTGTCTTTGACAATTTCCATTGTCCCATCCGTTGAGTTTCCATCGACAACGATGATCTCGTGGGGGTAAGTTATTTCCTTCTCGATAGTAGTAACTGCTTCAAGGATGTTGCCTGCTTCGTTAAGCGTTGGAATAACGATCGAAACCAAATCAACCTTGGATGTCATGGCTGACCCCGACTGCAAATCTGTGGATTCTATATGTTTTCTGCATTATGTTAAATAAGCTCTTCGTATATCCCGACAAGAGTCTCAACGTTCCTTTCCCAACTGTATTTTTCTTCGACCGCTGCCCGAAGCTCCCTTCTGCGTGAAGATAAATCGGCACCCGAATATTCAAGGATTGCTTTGGCCATTTGTTCCGGCTGGTTAGGCGGAACCAATCTTCCGAAATCCTTCATTAGAATTTCGCGGGTTCCGCCGACGTCTGTGGCCATCACTGGCAGCCCGCAAGCCATGGCTTCAAGCGCAACCAAAGGCAGACCCTCGCCGGATTTCGACGGCAACACAAAGAAGTCTGATGCGTTGTAGCAATACGGCAAATCTTCGTCGCTGACAAAACCCACGATCTTGAAGTTGCCTTCTAAGCCCAGTTGCCGTATTCTCTCTTGAACGCTGTTTTGGTCCGGTCCCTTTCCGACGACGAGGAAAACAAGGTTGGGGTTTTTCTTGACCGCGATCTTCGCGCTCTCAATCAAGGTGTCGATGCCGTTCTTGTAAACGAGCCTCCTTACGGTTAAGGCTACGGTTGAGTTCTGCGGAATCCCAAGCTTTCTCCTCATTTCCGCTCTCCTTGGAGGCATGGGCTTGAAGTGATTCAAGTCGACCCCGTTATAAAGAACTTTGATTTTATCGGGTTTTGCTCCTAAACTTAGCACGTATTCTTTTGTGGCGTTGCTAACGGTGATTATTCTGTCGGCTTCTTTAAGCGTCTCTTTCCCCACCGTTAAGTCGTTTACGCGTTCAACATTGTCGAACATGCTATCATACTTGATGAACGTGTTGTGCTGCGTCAGGACGAAAGGCTTATTGTACCTTTTAGCAAGCTTAGCCGAGATAAGCGAAGTCAAGTAGGGGTGACCGTGCGCGTGGACTATATCGCTTGATTTCACGGCCCTCATGAAGGTTTCAAGGCTTGTCGGCGAGGGAATAGAGTAGGGGATGCCAAGCCGAAAACCCGTGTTCAACGATTCATAACACTGTACAGCAATGCCATCGACAACGTAACTTTTGGGCGTGTCAATGCGGTTTGTCACAACCGTCGGCTTAAAATTTCTCTGCATCAACCGCTTGCTTTGCTCGTAAACAACCTTTTCTATCCCGCCGACATGGGGAAGAAAAGTATGGGTAACGATGCAAAGCCTTGAATGAACCATGGAAGCCAACCGCGTAACCTCCACAGCCGACAAAGAATAATAAGCATTATGGTAAAACCTTGGAATGCCGTCAAATCGCGTTTAAAGTTGTCAACATTTTTCGAACTTGTGGAGATATCTAGACACTGCTATTGAAAATCGAAAAACTTAACAATCTGCAACAAGCTTGAAGTTAGCAAGATGAGGAAACCGAAATGAAAGTTGTTGCTGCATGGAGCGGGGGCAAGGACAGCGCCTACGCAGAATATCTAGCAAAGCAACAGGGCCACAAGGTCGTCAGCCTTTTGACGATGATGATGAGCAAGCAAGAATCAAACTTCCACAGGATACCAGTCGACGTCATTGACGCGCAATCTGACGCGGTCGAAATCCCAATCATGAAACAAGCTGCATCGCCTCAGACATACGAGGAGGATTTCAAAGCTGCACTGCGTCGATTCAAAGCAGAGGGCGCTGAAGGATTAGTCACGGGCGACATCTACGAAGTATCGGGGCATGAGCAAGGTTGGCTAGGCAGAGTGCTCCGGGAAGTCGGGCTCAAACCGATTAAGCCTCTGTGGATGCTTGACACCAAGCAGATTTACCTTGACTATTTAAAAACTGGTTTCACAGCGACCGTGGTTCGCACGAACCTGAAGAAGCTGGGTGTGAAGTGGCTCGGAAGAGTTCTGGATAAAAAATTCTACGATGACATCGTTAAACTAGACGGCGTTGACCCTTGCGGGGAAGGCGGCGAATACCACACCGTCGTGACCGATGGCCCCACATTTAGGAAAAAGATTGAAATTCTAGAAACTCAGAAGCACAAGCTGGAAGGCGGCTTCGGATACCTCGAAATCAAACGGTTCAAAGTCAAGCCTAAAGGCAAGGGTAAACCGTAGAATGGATCAAGCACTTGACGTAATAATTGCTAATAACAAGTTGAAAGCGAAGGCTTTTCTAGATGAGGTAGCAGGCAAAAACCCGCTTTTCATCTGCACGATCGGAACCACAGAAACTGGTAAAATCGCGGGTATCTCGGCGGCTGGAGCAAACCCGGAGTTCACGGATTACACGCCTCCCGCTGATGCTGAACTGCTGCTGCTTGGCAAGTGCAAGTCAATTGCAGGCGTTCCCATAACTCCAGACGGAATCCCGACGCCAGGGCTGATCACAAGGTCCGCTTTGCAGTTAGCTGACATACCAGTGATCATAGCCAACGGAGGCGTGCGGGTAAAACCGCAAATCCCATTTATTGATTTAGGCGGTGGACCGGGCAGAGACATCCGCACCGGGAAGGCAGTTGATAACGCCGCAGAAATCATTGAACGGGCAAAAATTGTCGGCGCGCAGCTTGCTAAAGCCGTGGATTACCTTGTGATTGGCGAAAGCATCCCTGGTGGAACAACGACCGCGCTCGGCGTTTTGTCAGCGTTGGGTGTGAAAGCTGAGGGAAAAGTAAGCAGCACATTGCCGCAGAATCCTCACAGTTTGAAGACGGAGACGGTTCGAGCCGGTTTAGCGGCGGCTGGCGAAAGATTCGGCAGTTTAGCCAAAGACCCAGTGAGAGCAATTGCGTGCGTCGGTGACCCGATGATGGCTGCCTTCTCAGGCTTAGTCGCGGGGGCGGCAGCACAGGTTCCAGTTTTGATGGCTGGAGGAACGCAGATGAGCGCTGTCCTAGCCCTATTGAACCTTCTTGAACCCGACGTTCTATGCAATGTTGCAGTTGGCACGACACGTTGGGTTGCAAAAGACAAATCATCTGACCTCAAGGGGATAGTCACCCAGTTCTGCGATGTGCCGATTTTGGCGGCTGACTTGAACTTCAGTAAATCGCGTTTTCCAGGCTTGCAGATCTACGAGACGGGCTTAGTGAAGGAAGGGGTGGGTGCGGGAGGTGCTTCAATCGCTTCGATGGCGAAGCTGGGAGGCGCCGTCACGGCTGACCTATTGCTTAAAGAGATAGAGCACAATTATGGTGTGCTTATGGGTTTGAAGTGAGATGGTTATTAAAGAGCTAAAGAACCTGCTTTCTTTCCTCACAATCTTTCCCGTCGCAATGGACAAGGACATGCTCGCCGACTGCGCCAAAGGCATGTGGGCCTTCCCGCTGATAGGTGCGTTCATCGGTTTGATTGCTGGAGTCTTCGGCTGGGTGGCGCACTATTTCGGGCTGGGCATAGTGGTGGGCGGCTTGGTTCTGGCAGCGCTGCTGCTTATCACTGGTCTTCACCACACCGACGGCTTGCTGGACTTCGGCGACGGGGTCATGGCTCACGGCACAGCTGAACATAAAATCGAGGTTATGCATGACCAACTGACAGGCGCAGGGGGCTTGTCCATCGGCATCATGACTATGCTAATTACCGCTTTAGCCATCGGGCAACTAAAAATTGGCTTACTAGTCGGTGGCATCATTGCCGTAGAAGCTTCAGCGAAGCTTTCCATGGTTGTTATGGCTTGGGCTGGTAAATCAGCCCATCAAGGGATGAACTCGCCTTTCCTTGAAACCATGCACGGACTCAAAGGCGACATACTTTTGATAGTTGCATTAGCAATTTCCTTCGCAATCGCGTTGCCCCTGCTGCGTTGGGCGGGCGCTTTCGTCGTTTTAGCAGGCGTAATCACAAGCTTGGTGATGACTGGTGTTGCGCACAGACATTTTAATGGGGTTACCGGCGACGTTTTCGGAGCCACGAATGAGATAACCCGAATGGTCTGCGTTATTGTTTTGTTGACGGTGGTTGCTTGGGCATAACTGCACTTGTCATGGCTGGCGGAAGGGGAACCCGCATGCAAATACGCGAAGAAAAACCCCTCATTAAGCTCGGTGGGAAACCAGTGATCGAATACGTGATTTCGGCGCTACAGAACGCAAAGAAAATCGACAGCATCATCGTAGCTACAAGCGGTTTTACGCCTAAAACCGCCAAATACATAAGCGGCTTCCACGTGAAGGTGGTTGAAACCCCTGGGAAAGACTATGTGTCCGACATGGGCTACGCGAGTCAAACTCTGAAGCTGGGCGTTTTTTTAGCAGTCGCCGCAGATCTGCCCTTGCTAACGGGTGAGGTGTTGGACACCATCGTTGAACGCTACGATCGATGTTGCAAGCCAGCGTTGACCGTTGCTGTTCCGTTAAGCACAAAAACGAAGCTTGGCATGTGCGTTGAATACTCGTTCAAAATCGAGAACAGGGACGTTGTCCCCGTCGGCATAAATGTGATTGACGGGCGCAAAAGGTACGGCGACGAGTGGCTTGACCAAGACATCTACTTGCTTGACCTAGATGAGCTAGCGGTAAACATTAACACAGCGCAGGAACTACATCTTGCCGAAGGCTTTATGGCCAATAAGAAAAAGTAATTTATGTTAAGATTTTGGGCGTCTGCTTTCAAGCACTTGTTTAAGTGTTTCCTTCATTTTCCTAGCATCTACATCTAGTATTGGCGTTTCGCATATCATCGTCGGGTGCATCTGGAAGTCGGCGATTACTTCAGCTAGCATACGGAAGTCTGGTCCGTACCTTTCCTCGTCAAGAGTGTGATGCTTCTTTTCGCCAAGCGAGTTGAACTCAATCTTGGAGAAGTGGCAGTGCATGCTCTTCATCGCTTCGGTGCCGAGCCTCTGCTCAACTTTTTCCGCGATTGCCCTGAAATCCTCCGTTTTTTTCAGGCTTCCTTGGTGAAGGGCATGCAGGTGCGCCCAGTCAACCACAAGCTGTGTATCTTCAACTTCTTGGTTAATCGTAAGGATTTCTTCTAAAGAGCCCACCTGGAACTTTCTCCCCATGGTTTCTGGACCAAGCTTCACCCTAAGCCCCCGATCCCGCATCTGGGCGCTGACATCTTTGAGGGCGTCGACGCAGGTTTTGAATGCAAAGTCCTTTTCGAACCGTCCGTAAAAGCCTGTGTGAAAAACCATGACGTAGGCGCCCATCCAGTCAGCAGCAATTGCCGATGCGATGAGCCGACGTTTGCTAGCTTCCACGATGTCACGTTTGCCTGACAAGTTAATGTAGTATGATCCGTGAAGGCTAAGCTGCACATCGTTTTCCTTTGCTGCCGTTCCTAGTTTCTGTGCAAGTTCCTGCGAAATCTGTGGCTTTGGACCCCATCTGACAGCCTCGTACTCCAAAGCATCTAAGCCTTCTTCCTGCAGCAGTCTTGGAACATCAGGCAAGTCTGCTCCCATAAGCCTAAACATAGGCGGAACACCTGCAGGTCCAAAACGGGTACGCTCAGCCATCAAACCACTTCTTACTTCGTCAAACCGTTGCGAAGAAGCTTGAGGACACTTGATAGTATTCCTAGGTCACCAGCAATTCGGTCCATAACACTTTTGATGCAATCCGCCAATAATTACGTTTTCTCTAAAGAAACTTGGGCCTTTATAACATTATAAATATCGTTTTTCCTATAATTCGTCGACTAAAGGAGATGGACTATTGTTGGAATCGGGACGTACAGGCGAACGTAAACAGACGCAACCAGGATTCCTACCGTGATCGCCAGCAGAGCATAATCTCCTCGGTGCAGTTTTAACGCGTAGAGGTTGGTGCGTCTCTTGGTTGCTCCCCACGCTCGGCTCTCCATAGCCTCCGCCAACTCAAGGCTCCTTCGAATAGCGCTGACAATGAGCGGGATAAGCACGGGCACATAGTTGCGTATTCGCTTCATCAAGCCGCCTTTCTCGAGCTCCAGCCCCCTTGCTTTCTGAGCATCCATAATCGTCTGTGCTTCCTCGGCGAGGACCGGCACAAAACGAACGGCAGTGGTAAAGGCAAAAGCGAACTCGTAAGGCACGTGGGATTCTTCCAGTGCCAAACCTAAGTCGTCAGGAGAGGTGGTTAGGAAGAAAATTGAGAAGGATTCAACAAGAACCACGAAACGCAGGGTCAATGCAACCGCGTTCTCCACGGCGGGCGGAGCCAACTTGTAGCCTGAATAGAAATATGATGTCCCAACGTTAACCGCGAAAATAACTGCCGCCAAAAAAGCCGCCCCTCGCAGGGAACGAAGCCACTGCCGCTGCACACGTGCTAAGAGTACGAAGGGCACCTGCAAAACGAACAGAAATAGCATTGGGATAACTTGGTAAAAGATGATGGCTACTGTGAAGATAGATAGGACGTAGATGAATTTTACTCGCGGGTCTAACTTGTGTATCGGGGAGGAGACTTTGCGGAATTTTAACCCATCGAAAATGCTCATGGCATCCGTCGGCTCTCCCTGGCGTTTAAGATTATTTTTTCAGCCTCATAGATGTCGATGACGTTTCTGGGAAAACCCAGAGGCGACAACTCAGTGAAAACCTGCGCTATCTGGGGGAGAACGATTGATGATTCAGCGAGCACCTGCGAGTCCGTTAGAATGTCTTTCCCCATCCCTTCAGCAACGATTTTCCCCTCCTTCATCAAAACGACACGAGGGTTGCATTCAGCCACGAACTCAACGTCATGCGTAACAATCACGACGGTTTTGCTCTGCGCTTGCATCTGATTTATGAATTGGGTCAGCTTCACCTTCTGCTCGTGGTCCTGCCCGATTGTGGGTTCATCCAGAATCAGCATCTGCGGATTCCACGCTAGAACGGAAGCTAAAGCGACGCGTTTTCGTTCGCCGCCGCTTAAGAGGAAAGGCGAGGTTTTCCTGTACTGGCTAAGAGACAGTAACTCAAGAGCCCACGTGACCCTTTTTTCCACGACGTCTGAGGCGAAACCAAAGTTTTTGAGGGCGAAGGCTATTTCTTGCTCGACTGTTTCGCTGAAGAGTTGATGATCAGGATTCTGGAAGACGAATCCCACGTTCCTTGAAAGGGCTGCGACGGTTGTTTTGGTGGTTTCCACACCGTCCACGAGCACGGTTCCCAAGGTGGGTTTCAGTAAACCATTGAATTGCTTGACGAACGTTGATTTTCCGGCACCGTTTTGCCCCATGATCGCGAGGAACTCACCGTCTTTAATTGTTAGCGAAACGCCTTTCAGTGCTTCGACCTTGTTGGCGTAGCTGAAATGGACGTCTTTTGCCTCGATCATTTAGCTCCAAACGCCTCCAGCAGTTGATTTGCCAGTTCCTCGGAAGAAAGAGGCGTGTTGTCGCCGACATCGAAACCGCCTTTCTTAAGCATTTGATACAGAAGGGTTGCTTTGGGTATTCCGACGCCGATCAGCCGCGTCTCTTCGGTGCTGAGAATCTCTCTAGGGTTGCCTTCAAAACGTACTTTTCCATCCTGCATGACGATAAGGTGGTTCGTGTACTTCGCTGTCAAGTCCAACCGATGCTCGACAAGAACGACCGTTATCCCCTGCGTCCTGTTCAAATCGTAGATTACGTCGAAAATTTTCTGGGCGCTCAGCGGATCAAGGAAAGAAGTCGGCTCATCAAGCACGATGACCTCAGGCTCCATAGCTAAAACCGATGCAATCGCAACCCGCTGCTGCTGCCCCCCAGAGATTTCATGGGGAGAACGCTCACGCAAGTCGGAGATGCCTGTCTGGTTCAATGCCCAATCGACTTTTTTTCTTATTTCAGCTCGGGGTACTCCAAGGTTTTCCAGCCCGAAAGCCACGTCCTTCTCGACTGACAGAGCGAAAAGCTGGTTTTCGGGGTTCTGAAAGACTAAGCCGACATGCTTCGCCATCTCGTAGGTGTGGCGTTTCACGACGTCTTCGCCTGCAACCTTGATTTCGCCCTTCAAATCGCCTTGGTAAAAATGGGGGACAAGTCCGTTGAAGCATCGGCACAAAGTTGTCTTTCCACAGCCGCTTGGACCCGTAATCAGCACGAACTCACCTTTCTCGATCTTGATTGAGACTTCGGCAATTGACGGCTTGGCTGCTCCTGGATAGGTGTAGGTGAGGTTTTT
>Ga0187769_10002588_pt1 | contig 10638 bp, 11 predicted proteins | sample 0116_SJ02_MP02_1_FD_133140 | JGI IMG/M metagenome (GOLD analysis project Ga0187769, IMG submission 133140) | Tropical peat soil microbial communities from peatlands in Department of Meta, Colombia - 0116_SJ02_MP02_10_MG | ecosystem: Environmental > Terrestrial > Soil > Wetlands > Peat | place... | reverse complement strand
GCGATCGAGTTGGCTTGGGAGGGGCTCGGCGGGAACTCCGAAAGGACCAGCCCGAGGTCCGTGCGTCCGTACACGCGGATGGTGGGGTGAACCTCTCCGCCCTGCACGACGGCGATCGGCGCGATCTCGGGGGATTCGAACCGACCGATGCGGGGAAGGCTCAACGCCCGGATCATGTAATGTCCCGCGACCGTCGTGGCGAGGCCGGCGCTCGGAAACGCCGAGACGAGCACCGACCCTTCTCCGAAGCTCTTTGCCGCCGGTGCCTCCTCCCGCCACGTGAACTCCATCGTCCGACCTCCGCACGACGAAACGTCGGTGCCATTAGAGTCTGGCGGAAGAATCGTCACGCTAATCCCAAGTACTCGGCACCCCTCGTACGCCTCCGTGGGCCTCCCTCTCAAGGACCTCGTGGCCGCGCAGGAGCTCCCGTGGGACGCGCTCGCCGGCCGGATGCTCGCGGTGGACGGCTACAACGCCGTCTACCAGTTCCTGGCCACGATCCGGCAGCGGGACGGTCAACTGTTCTCCGACGCCGAAGGCCGCGTGACGAGCCACCTGATGGGCGTGTTCTACCGGACCACGTCGCTGCTGCGCGAGGGGGTCCTCCCCGTGTGGGTCTTCGACGGGAAGCCACCCGAGCGAAAGACCGGCACGATCCGCCAGCGAATCGAGGCGAAGGAGAAAGCCGAGGGCGAGTGGCAGCGGGCCCTCGCCGCCGGGGACCTCGAAACGGCCCGGAGGAAGGCCGCCCAGACCTCACGGCTCACGCGCCCGATGGTCGACGAACTGAAGGAGCTCCTGAAGGCCCTCGGAGTTCCGTCAATCCAGGCGCCGAGCGAGGGGGAAGCCCAAGCGGCGGCGATGAGCGCTCGCGGCACCGTCTGGGCCACTGCCTCCGAGGATTACGATAGCCTCCTTTTCGGCGCGCCGAGGCTCGTGCGGGGTCTTGCGGCCCGCGGCCGGAGCGGCATGAGCCCGGGGGCGCAGCTGATCGACCGGGCGGAGCTCCTCTCCACGCTCGGCATCAGCGACGAGGAGCTGATCCTGCTCGGGATCGTGATCGGCACCGACTTCAACGACGGGGTTCGGGGCTACGGCCCCAAGAAGGCGCTCAAGCTCGTGCAGGAGCACCTCGGATTCCGACCCACCCTTGAGAAGGTCGGGCTCGACCCGGCGGAGGCGGAGGAGGTCGCCGAGATCTTCCGTCATCCAGAGTCGGTTGAGGTCGCCCCGCCGTCCTTCGGGCCGGTCGACGAATCCGCGATCCGGGACCTGCTCGTCGGGACCCACGGCTTCTCCGAGGAGCGGGTGCGGGCGGCGGTCGGGCGCGCCCGCCAACGGCCCCCGAAGGCCGCCTCGCCCCAGGAAGCCCGGGGACATCAGACTCTTCTCGAGACGTTTGGTGGGACGTCGAACAATCCATGACGCTGTTCGAGTGTGTGCCGAATTTTTCCGAAGGCCGGGACGCGGAGAAGATCGAGCGGATCGTGGCGCCCGCCCGCGGGATACCCGGGGTGACCGTGCTGGACGTCGAGCGGAATGCCGACCACAACCGCTGCGTCATCAGCCTCGTCGGCGAGGGGGACGCGCTGCTCGACGCCGTGTTCCGGATGATGCAGGTCGCGACCGCGTCCATCGACCTCAACGTCCAGCGCGGCGAACACCCGCGGATGGGAGCGACGGACGTCGTGCCGTTCGTCCCGGTCGGCGCCTCGACGATGGTGGACGCCGTACGGCTCGCCGAACGGCTCGGCGCCCGGGTCGCGAAGGAGCTCGGCATCCCCGTCTACCTCTACGCGTCGGCCGCGAAGCGCCCGGAGCGCGCCGACCTAGCCAAGGTCCGCGAGGGGCAGTTCGAGGGCCTGCGCGAAGCGATCGTCTCCGACCCATCCCGGGCCCCCGATTTCGGTGAGCCGAAGCTCCACCCCACCGCCGGTGCCGTCGCGATCGGTGCCCGGCCCGTGCTGATCGCCTACAACGCCTACCTCACCACGCCCGACGTGACGGTCGCGAAGCGAATCGCGAAGTCGGTCCGGGCCCGGGACGGGGGGCTGCCGGAGGTGAAGGCCCTCGGGTTCGAAATCCGCGAGCGCAACCGGGCCCAGGTGTCGATGAACCTCACGGATTACCGGGTCACCCCCATCCATCGAGCCCTCGAAGCGGTCCGGCGAGAGGCCCAGCGATTCGGGGTCGCTGTCGAGGAGTCCGAGATCGTCGGCCTCGTGCCCGAAGACGCCCTCTTCGACGCGGCGGAGTACTACCTCCAGCTCCACTCGTTCGACCGGGCCGCGGTGCTCGAGCGGAAGGTCCGGGCCGCCGAGAGCACGGGCCCCGGGCACGAATCGATCGCCTCGTTCGCCGCTCGGCTCGCCGCCCGCACGCCCACCCCCGGCGGCGGGAGCGCCGCCGGGGTCGTCGCCGCGCTCGCGGCGGCGCTCGGCGAAATGGTGCTCGCCTACTCGATCGACCCCGCGAAACCGGTCGCCGAGCTCGTCGACGTGAGCCGCGCGCTCACCGAGGGCCGCCGGCGGTTCCTCGAGCTGGCCGACGAGGACGCCCGATCGTACGACGCGGTTCGACAGTCGAAAAAGTTCCGCAAGGAACACCCCGGCGACCCGGGCGCTCAGGAGGGGTATCTCACCGCGGTTCGGGGAGCCGCCGAAGTGCCGCTCGAAACGGCCCGGCGCTCGGTCGAGCTCGCGCGTCGGTTGGACGGTGTCCGGGACCGCTCCCGGGCGGCGCTCGCGAGCGACCTCGTCACCTCCCTCGCGCTCTTCCGCGCTGCCGCCGAGGGCGCGCTCGCGAACGTCGCCATCAACCTGGACGACCTGAAGGCGGCGGGCCAACCGGTCGTCGACTTCGAGGCCGAGGTGGCGCGTCTGCGGGCCGGCGGGTGAGGTCGCTCGGATGGGCTCGCCACGGGATTCCGCGCCCCGACGCCCGACGGTCTGGGTGAATTGCGCGGCGTCCCTCGACGGACGCATCGCCTTCGCCGGCGGTCGGCGAGCCCACCTCTCCGGGCCGGAGGACCTCGAACGCGTCCAGCGGCTGCGCGCCGGGGCGGATGCGATCCTCGTCGGGGTCGGGACCGTCGTGAAGGACGACCCCTCGCTCCGGGTCCACTGGGAGCTCCTCGGCGAGCCGCCCGGACCGAACCCGACCCGCGTCGTGGTGGACGCGAGCGGCCGGACGCCGGCCGCGGCGCGGGTGCTCGACGGCTCGACCCCGACGATCGTCGCGACGTCCGAGCGGGCGACCCGCTCGTTCCCCGACCATGTGCGCGTCCTCGTCGCCGGGGCGACCCGAGTCGACCTCGGCCGCCTCTTCCCGTGGCTCTACGACCTCGGGGTCCGCACGCTGATGGTCGAAGGGGGCGCGGAGATCCTCTCGAGCGTCCTGCGCGCCGGCCTCTTCGACCGGTTCTCGGTCTACTACGCGCCGGTCGTGATCGGAGGCGCCACCGCGCCCTCGGTCGCCAGCGGACCCGAGACGCGGGGGCCGGACGACCTGACCTCTCTCGAGCTCCTCAGCCTGGAGCGACTGGGCGCGGGTTTCCTCGCCACGTACGCGCCGACGGCACGACGCGGGCCACTCGCGCGCCCCTGGAAGCGGACCCTGCAAGCGGGGACGCAGGTTCATAACCCGGAAGCGAACGTCTAGGAGCCGGCAGGCCTCCCTGCCGAGAGGAGATCGTGGCGACCGCAACCGCTCCGCAATACGCGCCCCCACCGTCCCGACCGCTCGGCGTCGCGATCCTGGCCGTGCTCGTCGGCCTCTACGGAATCCTCCTGATCCTCGGAGGGCTGCTCGTCGTGGCCGGCGTGGCCGTCTCCCACTACTTCGGCGTGCCGACGGGCTTCGCCGGACTCGGTTCGGTCGCGCTCGGGCTCATCGTCTTCATCGTCGGGCTCATCATCCTCGGGCTCGCGCTCGGCCTCTGGCATCTGCGCATGTGGGCCCTCGTCCTCACCCTCCTGTTCGTGATCTTCGAGCTCATCAGCGACGGGCTCGCGGGCGCGTTCGTGAGCCTCGGTTTCATCGTCGCGCTGATCCTGTTCGTCTACCTGCTCGCGGTCCACCGCCACTTCCAGTAGCGGGACCGTTCCGCGAAGGTCCGGACCTCGGGGACGGGGGAGTCCCCCGCGCATCCGTTATCCGCCCGGGCGGTTCCCCGGCCGCGAGGGTGTTCCGTGAAGCTCGTCCATTTCACGCTCCAGGACCAGTTCCACTTCGGAATGATCACCGACGCGAACGAGTTCATCGACCTCGACACCGCCGTCCGGGATTACTACGGCGTCAACCCGGTGAAGGGGGCGGATCCGAGCCGGTTCCGAGACATGCAGGCGTTCTTCGGGGGCGGGGCGGACTCGGTCGAACTCACGAAGAAGATCCTCCAGTACATCGACCGGCGCCGGCAGGCGGGCTGGACCCCCCGGGCGGCGACCGGCGCCCGCTACCTCTTCAAACCCGAGGAGGGGGTGAAGCTGCTCGCCCCCGTCGTCCGGGGGAGCAAGGTCTACTGTCTCGCCTCGAACTCGAAGAGCCACGTCACGGAGCAAGGGAAGGCGCTCCCGACCCAGCCGTACGTCTTCCCGCGGTACTTCAACAGCCTCGTCGGGCCGAGCGAGAGCCTCGTCCTGAGCCCCGCGGGTGCGTTCCCGGACGTGGAGCTCGAGCTCGCCGCGGTGATCGGCCAGCGCGGAAAGCACATCCCGGTGGAGAAGGCGATGGAGTTCGTCGCCGGCTACACGATCGCCCTCGACATGGGCTACCGGGACCTCCAGTACGCCACTCCGGGCGCGGTCGACTGGGTGATGGGAAAGGGGTTTGACGCGACCATGGCCGTCGGGCCGTGGGTCGTCCCGAAGGAGGAGGTCGGGAACCCGTACCCCCTCGCGATGGAGCTCAAGGTGAACGGGACGGTCCGCCAGGCGGGCGACACGAACGACTACATCTTCCGGATCCCGCAGATCATCGCCCACCTCTCGCGGGGGATCACGTTCGAGCCCGGCGACATCCTGTCGCTCGGAAGCCTCGGCGGGGTTCCGGGCTTCGAGTTCGGCAACGAATCCCGGAAACTGAAGCCGGGCGACAAGGTCGAAGGGGCGATCGAGAAGATCGGCCGGATCGTCATCCCGGTGAAAGCCGAAGCTCCGCCTGCCCCCGCAGGAGCAGGAACAGCGCCACCGGCGTAGGTAGCTCGTCCGTCCGGTCGGGGACCGCGTGGACCTCGCCGCCCGGGAACGGGTAGCGGGCCTCTTCGACGTACCGGATCGGGGTGCGGTCGTCGTTCGAGGACGAAAGAAGCGCGTCCCGGAACGGGTCGAAGCCGGCGATCTCGTCCCGGCCGAGCGGCACGACCCGGAACCCCGTCCCGCCGTGGAGGGAGTTCGGGAGTCGGATCAGCCGGTGGATGTCGGTCGTCACCGGGGCGTCGGTCTCCCCCTGCACCTCCACGGCCGCCCGGGGAACGACGGCCTCGAGGAACTCTGCGGGGAGTCCGGCCTTGAAGACGTCGAGCGAGAGACGTTCGCGGATCTTTGCGGAGCCCCCCTCGTCAATCAGGAGCCGCGCGTAGCGGCGGGCCTTCGGCGCGGAGATCCCGTAGCTCTTCATCTCCTCGACGGCGGCGGAGGACCCCTGTTCCTCCCACCGCCGCAGCACTTCCAGAAGGGCGCGGGTCGTGCGGCCGGGCCACCCCGGAGCGTCCGGCGAAGCGAGCGCGCGCGTCCTCGGTGCTCGCTCCGCCATAGCGCCGTCGGTCGCATCGTCGAGCGAAGACGCGGTCGGCCCGCTTCGAACGTCCGTGCGACGCCCCTCGACCACCATCATCGGGTCGAAGCCGGTACCGAGGACGTAGTCGACCAGCTCCCGCCGCTCGGGGCTCGTGAGCGGGAGGAATCGCTCGTCCCGGACGTGCACGTGGTACCCCCGTCCCCCCGAGAAGACGAACGACGTCGCGGCCGGATCGATTCCGAAGTCCCCGAACAAAAAGTCGTCGACCAGGGCGACCAGGCGCGACTTCACGAGGGCGAGCTGGCCCGCGTAGTCGAGCGCCTCCGCGCCGCGGAGGTGGTCCGAGTCGAGGTCGAAGATGAGGTCGGCCCCGAGCCACTCCTTCGCCGACATCGTCGTTTCGGCCGGGCGGCGATAGTACGCCGACGAGTAGTAGACATGCCGGGGCGTCTCGCGTCGCAGGAATTCCCGGAACTCTTCCGGCGTCCGCAACGTGGCGTGCCGACGCATCATCGTCTCCGTGGCGAACGGGAATGCGGCGAACTCCCGGCGGGCGAGCCGGTGCGGCGGTGCGACCTCCGTCCGGGCGTAGTACTGGGTGAACTGCCGGCGCGCCCACTCGAGTCCCGGGCCCTCGAGCGCGAGGGTCTTCGCCATCGGCCTAACCTCCGAGGTCCATGACCTCGTCCGCGGAGGAGGTCGCCTCCTTCACGGCGTCGTCCCGTTTCAACCGCGCGAGGAGGTGGAAGACCGTCGAGTGCTCGCTCCCCTTGACGAGCATCTCGACCGCGCGGGTCGCCCGGTCGAGTTGTTGTTCCTCGCCGATCAGCGCGACCGTCGATCCGTAGACGCTCATCGAGCAGCCGGAGAGCTCCTCGATCCGCTCACGGGCGCGGCCGCGCGTGCCGATGACGCGCGAGCGGATGCGGCGGAGCGCCGCCTTCTCCCGGTGGCCCGTGGCGAACTTGATGTCGAGCACCCCGAGGAAGGTGTTCTCCTTGAGAAGACGCATCGCGCGTTCCGGGGAGAACCCGCGTCCGATCGCGATCACGATGTCCCGGGCCTTGAGGACGCCCATCGGGTCCGTCTCCGGACCGGTGACGGAGATCTCCCCTTCCTCCGCGTCGATGTCCACCTGGGTCGCGGTGGCGGAGGCGATCGCCTTCTTGGTCCGTCCGCCCGGGCCGATCACCACGGCGACGCGGTCCTCCGGAATTCGCGCGTAGAGGGTCGGCATCGTCACGTCTCCGCCGGCGGGGGTCCGATCGTCTTGGCGCCCACGGCCTCGAGGAACTCGGCCGGCTCGACCGAGTAGCCCAGGCGCCCCAAGAACTTCGCGAAGTTCCGGACGTCCCGTTCCATGAGTCGGAGCGCCTCGGGGTGGTCCGCGGGGATCGCTTGGGCCACGTCAATCAGCACCGGATGACCGTCGTAGAAGAGGACGTTGTAGGGAGAGAGGTCGCCGTGCACCAGCCGCGCGCCTCGGGCCATATCGCCGATCTCGCGAACGAGGTCCTCGTACAGGGTCGCGGGGTCCTCGACCACCGCGTCGATTAGGCGAGGCGCGGCCAGCCCATCGGGCGACCCGATGAACTCCATCACGAGGACGTTCCGGAAATGTCCGAACGGTCGGGGCGCACGCACCCCCGCATCCGCGAGCCGACCGAGGATCGTGTGTTCGCGACGGGTCCAGGCGAAGATCAGCCCGCCGAAATTCTTCACGCTCGACTCCCGGCGAAGGGAGGCGAGGGCATACTCGGGCAGGTGGCGGAAAACGGTGTTGCTCACTCGGTAGATCTTGACCGCGCGGAACTCGGGACCCGCGGTCGCCCGGAACACACCCCCTTCCTTCCCGGTCGAAATCGGGTGGTCGACGGCGTCGAACAGGCCGCGATTCACGAGCCGCGACACGGCGAGGAGCGTCGAGTGGTCGAAGAACTCATCGAGCAGCTTTCGGTGCTGCTCCTCCTTGCGCCGGTCTTCCTCCCGCTCGCGCCGGTGGGGGAAGACGACGTCCTGCGGCCGAGACATCTCGCGCGAGAATGGGGACGTGCGTTCTTAGGTTCTCGGGAGGGACTCTGGGCCGATTTCGGGCCTCCCCCGAAGGGGTAGGCTCATTTCCTCTCGGTAAGCGACCCTATATCCCTCTCGGCCCCGTGGAGATGGCATGCATCTCCCGTTCTCCGCTTCCCGGTCGTCGCCTCCCTCTTCGGGCGACAGCCCGGTAGCTCCTCCCGCTCCGCGGTCCTCGACTCTGGCCCGGATCCTGGACGCCCCGGCCGATTACGATGCGGTGTTCCGCGTCGTCCGGGACGCGGTGCGCCGGGTGCTGGGGGTCGAGCGACCGGGCCTCGGGCTCGGTCTCTCGGACCTCCCCCCGCAGCTCGGCGCGTACTGGCAGGTGACCGGGAACATCATCGTGCTCAACGAGGGGCTCGTCGAGGCGATGCGGGAGCATGCCCGGAGCCCGCTCGAGCTCAACTCGTTCCTCTACGTGATCCTGGCCCATGAGTATCTGCACTCGCTCGGGTACCTCGACGAGCGCTCGGTCCGGGAGGTCACGGCGCGGGTGACGCGCACCGCCTTCGGGCCGGACCACCTCGCGACCCTCATGGCCGAGGGCGACCTCTGGCGACTCTACCCGTTCCTCGGTTTCGCCCGCGGGGGCCGGGGCCGCCACCTCAAAGTGGTCACGAAGTTCGACCTCGACACGACCGACCGGTACATCCGGTGACCGGGGACCCAACCCCGAACTTTAATCTCCGCCCGATGGTCTGCCCGGACGGGGAATCGTGAGCGTGATTGACCCAACCATCGGAATCGCTCTCGTCATCGTCGGGATCATCCTCCTTGCCTTCGAGCTCGTCCACCCGGGGGCGCTCCTCCTCATCCCGGGGTCGATCCTCCTCGTCGCCGGGTTCCTCTACCTCTTCCTCCCGAACGTCCTGCTCGATAGCTACATCGGCCCGGTCCTGATCATCGTGGTCGCGATCGTCGCGGCCCTGATCGAAATCCCGTACTACCGGTGGGTCGCCCCGACGCATTCGCCGCTGTCGACCACGAGCGGCGGTCTCGTCGGAGCGGAGGCAATCGTCATCGTTCCGATCGTCCCGAACACCCTCAAGGGCAAGGTCCGGGTCCGCTCGGAGGTCTGGTCCGCCAAGGCGTCGATCGCGATCCCCGAGGGGACGCGGGTGAAGATCGTCCACGGGGAAGGCGTGTCGGTGACGGTCGTGCCGATCGAGCCCGCGCCCCCCTCCTAGTCGGGTCCCCGGTCCGACGGAAAGGGTTACCTCCTCCGACGGGCTGACGGGCCTGGTCGTCGTCTCCGGACGACGGGTACCGAAGAGGTTCCGATGGACTACACGTTCGTCATCGTGGGAATCGTCCTCGCGTTCGTGATCATCCTCGTGCTGCTCACCCGGATGATTTACACGATCCAGCCGTACCAGCAGGGGATCGTCACGCTGCTCGGGTCGTACAAGCGGATGATCAACCCGGGGTTCAACCTCGTGAGCCCGCTCGCGAGCGTCCTCAAGATCGACCTGCGGACGCAGGTGCTCGAAGTGCCCCGCCAGGAAGTGATCACGAAGGACAACTCCCCAACGAACGTCGACGCGATCATCTACATCAAGGTCGTCGACGCGCCGAAGGCGATCTTCCAGGTCCAGAACTATCAGGTCGCCACGCTCGCCCTGGCCCAGACGACGCTCCGGTCGATCATCGGCGACATGGAGCTCGACGAGATCCTCTACAACCGCGAGCGGATCAACGCGCGCCTCCGGGATATCCTCGACGAGGCGACCGACAAGTGGGGCGTGCGGGTCGATGCGGTGGAGATCAAGGAGGTCGACCCCGTCGGACCGGTCAAGACCGCGATGGAGGAGCAGACGTCCGCCGAGCGCCAGCGGCGCGCCGCGGTCCTTCGCGCGGACGGGGAGAAGCGGAGCGCGATCCTGGTCGCCGAGGGGCAGAAGCGGTCCCGCATTCTGCAGGCCGAAGGGGTCCGGCAGTCCCAGATCCTGGAGGCCGAGGGCGCCCGGGTGGCCACGATCCTCGAGGCCCAAGGAGAGGCCCAGCGCTTGCGCATCCTCTCCCTCGGAGCGACCGTCCTCGACTCGAAGGCGCTCACCGTCCTCTCGCTCGATACCGTCACGAACGTCGGGAACGGCCAGGCGACGAAGATCCTCTTCCCGTTCGAGTTCTCCCGGCTGATGGAGGGGGCGTCCGAGTACCTCGGCACGAGCCGCCAAGTGCCCGACCGCAGCCTGAACACGCTCGACGACCTCGAAAAGCGCGTGGGCACGATGGACAACATCCTCGGCCCGATCCCGCGCCAGGAGGAGCTCCTCACCGAGATCAAGTCGATCGAGGACGAGATCAAGGCGGAATCGGACGAGTCGTCGTCCCTCGTGTCCCCGTTCACGAAGGGCTCGAAGGCCGGCCTAGCGCCGGACCTCCCCGCGGCGGACACGATCGCCCCCCCTCCGCCCTCTCGACCCGAACCTCACGGGGCACCGACTCCGCCGGGTCAACCCAGCTCTCCGGGATCGCCTACCTCCGCCGGACCCTCTCCGGACGACGGGCGCCCGGCCGCCCGGCGCCGGCCCCCGGCCGACCCCTCCTCGGGTCAGTGAACATCGAACCCACTCGTTCGACCGGGACGGCCGCACCCTGAGGCGTTCGTGGGCGGCATCGCACTCGGTCGGCCAGTTCGCTCTTTATCCCTCCTGGGCCCCTGCCCGACGCGGGGACCTCGATGCCCGGCGTGCTGACCGAACGAAGCGGAGCGACCCTGACCATCACGATCAACCGACCCGACCGACTGAACGCGCTCGACATCGCGACGATGGTCGAGCTTCGGAGCGCTCTCCAGGCCGCGACGGTAGCGAAGGAGGT
>Ga0187769_10002587_pt1 | contig 10639 bp, 10 predicted proteins | sample 0116_SJ02_MP02_1_FD_133140 | JGI IMG/M metagenome (GOLD analysis project Ga0187769, IMG submission 133140) | Tropical peat soil microbial communities from peatlands in Department of Meta, Colombia - 0116_SJ02_MP02_10_MG | ecosystem: Environmental > Terrestrial > Soil > Wetlands > Peat | place... | reverse complement strand
TACCATCTCCTCGCAAGCCAGTATCTCGGTTTCACCTAGCGTATTACCCGGCCACTACGTGCTTGGGTTGGGGTTTGATGCTGGCAGCGTTAGAGTTTGGACCATGATTCCGACTAACGTAACTGCGCGTACAGCATTGGCGGGATTTGTATCGGAAAACATGTGGTTCATCATCGGTGCGACTGTGGTGGCCTTGGTTGCTGTTGTTATGCTGCGGAGGCGCTTTCGATCCGGTATCGGGAAAGGTTGAGGGTCCTGCGATGCCGATTTAAGGCTAAACTAGTTGCCTATGGGTTGGAAGTGATCTTTCTTGGCGGCTTCACGAAGGCTTGAACTTTTCACTGAATCGGTCATACGAGAAATGACAAGGCTCAGCGAGCAGTACGGGGCTATCAATCTCTCTCAAGGCATGCCCGACTTCATTCCATCGCCAAAACTCGTGGAGGCCGCAGTTGATGCAATGAGGCACAGTTCAAACCAGTACTCAATCACTTGGGGCCACAGGGGTCTAAGAGAAGCCATTGCCAAGAAGGCGCGGGAGTACAATGGCATCGACGCGGAGCCTGAGGAGAATATCACTGTAACTTGTGGTTCAACGGAAGCCGTGGCGTCCGCAGTCTTCGGGTTGACGAACCCAGGTGACCGCATACTCGTGACAGACCCGTTCTACGAGAACTACGTACCAGATGCTATCCTCGCGAACTGTGAGTTACTCTACGTTCCCCTCAAAGGGCAAGCTCTCGACCTAGATGAAGAGAGTCTCAAAGAGGCTATGGCTAAGCACCCGAAATTGTTCCTTCTGAATACTCCGAATAACCCGACGGGACGAGTGCTTGACCCAAGGCAGCTGAAGCTAATCGCAGATCTCTGTGAAGACGAAGGAACAGTTGCTGTTACCGACGAGATCTACGAACACATACTATACGACGGCAAACAACACACCAGCCTCGCTTCCATAGGAAACATGCACGACAAGACCGTGACTGTAAACAGTGCGTCGAAGACTTACAGCGTGACTGGATGGCGGGTAGGTTGGGCGATTGCCGAGAAGGAATTAACGGACGCGCTTCGCAAGGTGCATGACTACGTCACGATTTGTGCTCCAGCTCCGTTGCAGGAGGCGCTGGTCACGGCGTTGAACTTTCCACCAGACTATTACGAGAGGCTTGCTGCAGCCTACGATCGGAAGCGCAGAATGGTTATGGAGACTCTGGAGGAAGCGAAACTCGAATATCATCGACCGGAGGGAGCCTACTATATTCTCGTCAACGCACCGGAAGAGTTCAAGGACGGAAAAGAGTTCTCTGACTTTCTCCTGAAGAGAGTGGGGCTAGCCGTTTTGCCGGCCGTAGCCTTGTACCATAACCAACAGCTTGGTTCTCGCAAGTTACGAATCGCCTTTTGCAAGAAGGACGCAACTCTGCAAGATGTGAGACGCCGTCTGAAAAAGATCAGCGAGAAACTCGAACAGAAAGCGCCTGCGAGGAGACGCTCGTAGATACACCGACGGCGGTTAGCCGGCCTTGTCATCCCGAAAGACGCTTGAAACCCTTCTCTCTGTCACCAAATCCGCAAGCCCGGGCCCAACTCCGGTTTTCACGGCGGTTCATGTTTCTCGAACGCTGTTGCTGATAGGCGGTCAGGGGCCGATCGGGAGAATTGAATTGTCCAGGAAACTCGGGCTGGGTGAAGGAGCGGTTCGTACCATCATTAGGCACCTAAGCACCCGGAGACTAGTCGGTCCTGCAAAGGGAGGATGCGAGCTCACACAGCGTGGAACAGCGATTTACAAGTCATTGCGGTCGAAGCTATCGGAGGTTCGGTTGGTAAATGCAAGGCAGCTTGCCTTGGACAAAGCCAGTGCCGCCGTTGTGGTCAAGAGTTCAAGTGGGATGGTTAGGAGCGGCATTGAGCAGAGGGACGCGGCTATACGTGCTGGGGCAACAGGGGCCTGCACGCTGGTTTATCGGAACGGCGAATTGGCGATGCCTATGGGAGGGCGCGAAGCTTGGACTCTCGAAGCGAATGACTTGCTGTTTGAAGAGCTGCGAAAGCTCTTCGCTCCGAAGGACAATGACGTAATCACGATCGTTAGTGCTCCTAACGCGGGCTTAGCGGAGCATGGCGCGATCGCGGCGGCCTTGACGCTTCTAGGGTGAGGTTGCAGCTCGTCCTCGATTAGCGATCAGGATGGTACGGGTTTTCGAGGGGCTTTGGTACCTCGAATGTATTCTTCTACCATTTGCTTTGCGACATCATCTGGAATCTGCTCAGGCGGGGATTTCATGAAATATGCTGAGGGCGCTTTGAGTGCTCCACTTAAACCTCTGTCTAATGCTAGCTTGGCGCATCTGATCGCGTCGATTACGACTCCTGCACTGTTCGGCGAGTCCCACACTTCCAGTTTCGTTTCGACATTCAACGGAACATTACCGAACGTGGTTCCCTCTAGGCGAATGTAGGCCCACTTGCGGTTGTTAAGCCACGGCACGTAATCGCTCGGGCCAATATGTACGTTCCCGGGTGGCAGTTTGTAATCCAATACAGAGGTCACCGCCCCAGTCTTCGAGATCTTCTTGCTCTCCAACCGCTCCCGCTCAAGCATATTCAGAAAATCGTTGTCCCCGCCAACGTTCAATTGGAGTGTCCGATCCAGTCTCACTCCTCGGTCCTTGAACAGCTGAGTCAAGACTCTATGGACTATGGTGGCACCAACTTGCGACTTTATGTCGTCGCCTATAATGGGCAGGCCACGTTTCTCGAATACCTGCTGCCAACGTTTCTCTCTTGCGATGAAGACGGGGATGCAGTTGACAACGGCGCAGTGAGCATCAAGGGCTTGCTCAATGTACCATTTGGTCGCGAATTCGCTCCCGACGGGTAAGTAGTTGAGCACAACGTCAGTCTTAGTTTCCTTCAGCACGCCGCTGACGTCAACCGTGTGAGACGGGTGCTTCTCGATCACTTTGCTCAGATACTTGCCGAGCCCGTCATGCGTCATTCCTCTCTGAACTTCCACGCCTAGGCGTAGGACGTTTGCGAAGCGTATTGTGTTATTGGGTTTGGAGTAGATCGCTTCTCCCAGATCTTTTCCAACCTTGTTCTTATCGACGTCGAACGCCGCGGTAAACGTTACGTCCCGAACGTGGTACCCGCCGAGCCTAACATGCATGAGGCCCGGAACGAATTCATCGTCCCTTGCATTCTTGTAGAACTCCACGCCTTGAATGAGAGCTGAGGCGCAATTACCAACCCCAACGATACCGACGCGAATCTTGGTCGTGCTGCCATCCTCCGGATTTGACTAGGGACGGTCAAGCTGTAGGGGTCATATGTAAAAGCTACCTGCCTGACTTTCTCGCTCGTGACGAGAGGTCCAGGAAATGTCCCTAACCCCGTCGGTAAAGACTCTATATTCACATACGAATGCTTAGACCGAGCACGCCCTGCACAAGTTTAGGAGTCGTGTAACGAATTGCATCCTATCGAGGAACTCTGCTTCCTAAAAGGCAGGTTTAGCGAGCGGTTCCTCCTTCAGATTATGTGTTTCTCTCGTAATTCGGCTACTCGCTGGGGTTCGTAGTTTAGCAGAGTTTGCAGGATTTCATCAGTTTGTTGACCCAGCTCTGGTGGTGGGTCGGGGGTTTCTGGCACCGTTTGCGAGAATTTCATGGGTATCCCTATCTGGCTGATTTCTCCCGCCTTCGGGTGCGTTATCTTGAGGAGCATTTGTCTCTGTATTATCTGTGGGTCCGAGAACGCTTCCTGCAATGTATAGATTGGACCGGCCGGCAATTTTGCTTCGATTAATAATCGCAGCCACTCCTCCCGCGTCCTTTTCTTGAATTCCCGTTCCAGAATGGGGATCAGGTCGTTCCGGTTCATCACACGTTGGGAGTTTGAAGAGAATCTCGCGTCGCGGGCAAGATGGGGTAACCCGATCAGTTCGCAGAATTGTTGAAAGAGTTTGTCGTTTCCGATTGCGAGGACTACGAAGTCTCCGTCTTTCGTTTCGAAGCATTGGTAAGGAACTATTGTTGGATGCGCTGACCCCATCTTGGCAGGGTTCCGGCCAGTTGCAAAATAGTACCCTGCCATGTAAGTCATCCAAGAAAGTGTGCCGTCTAGTAGTGAGATGTCGATTAGCTGGCCTCGCATTGTTCGCTGTCTGTTGACCAAGGCTGCGAGGATTGCGACGGTGGCGTACATTGCTCCGCCTATGTCTGAGATCGCCACTCCAACCCTGATTGGGGCTTGACCTGGTTCACCGGTTGTTCCCATAAGGCCACCCATTCCTTGGATGACCAAATCATACGCCGGTCTATCCTTGTACGGGCCAGCAGGGCCGAAGCTGGTTATGGAGCAGTAGATCATTCTCGGGTTTCTCTTCGAAATCGAGGGGTAGTCTGCGTGAAGTTTCTCAGTGACCCCCGGCCTGAAGTTTTCAACGAGGACGTCGCATTTCTCGGCTAGTTGGTAGAGTATTTCGCGACCCTCCGTCGTGCTGAGGTCGAGTGTCAAGCTCCTCTTGTTGCGGTTTAAGGATAGGAAGTATGCACTTTCGCCGGCGATGAATGGTGGTCCCCATTGTCTCGTATCGTCACCGCTTCCAGGGGTTTCGATCTTGATTATCTCGGCTCCGAGGTCACCGAGGATCATTGTAGAGAAGGGTCCTGCCAATACTCTGGTGAGGTCAAGAACACGAATTCCCTCTAGAGGTCCGCCCATAGCCTCGTCTACCTTGAGGGCAATTGAATGTGCGGATTGTAAAGTCTTCTTACGGCGCGGCTTGTTCAATGTTGGTCGTTGAGCTCGGTGAAGATCGCATTCTATTTGCTGCCAGGTAGCCTACATATCCCAACAGCACGGCGACGGCTTGGCCAAGAAGAGCCGAGAATGCAGCGTCACTTATTGAGATGCCAGAGGTAATGGGTAGCAGGTAGGTCAACCAGGCGCTTGTTAGGATAATGTAGGCGACGCAACCTGCGAGCGCGCTTGCCTTTCTCAGTCGGTATATGATGATTAGCCCCACAAGGGAGACGATGGGTGAAAGCATCGCTACGGGTGAAGCTTCGACTCCTAGGTTGGCGATGAACTGTCCCAGTGATAGGCCGAGGACGGCTGGGTAGCCGAAGATTGCAACGAAAGCCGTAGGAATCTCTCCGATCTTCACTTGGTATGCGAGCAAGGAAATTTTCGGTAGTCCTAGTGTGCCCGCCGCGTAGAGTGCAGTGAAAATTACGAAGGTGCCGAAGTCCTCTAGTTTCAACCGAAGATTCTACTCCCTTGCCACAACAATGCGAAGAGTAGGAGCCAGATTATGTGGACAAAGTGCCAGTAGGTGGATGACGCTTCGGCAAACCCGTAATTCTTTGGTGAATATTGACCCATAAACGCGCGGAAGTCGGTGTACACATACGCAATCACTCCCGCGACTACGTGCGCTCCGTGAATTCCTGTAAGCAAGAAGAACGTTGCGCCAAAGAATCCGCTGGTTGGCGTAAGAATCTTGTCTAGGATAAGGTGGGGCCACTCGAAACCAAATTGCAGTACGGGAAAGAGGCTGCCCAAGATTGTCGTCCCAACCAACCCGAACCTGAACGCCTTTTGGCGTCCCTGCTTGAGCTGCCAAATCGACCATTCTACGAGTATGCTGCTTGAGATGAGAATCAATGTTTGAACTTTCGCGATCGTATCGTCTAGAATGGGTGCACCGGCCGGGGGCCAGAACGGGAATTGCAGCCTTATCGCGAAATACATCGCGAAGGCACCGCCAAACAGAAGGATCTCAGTTAGTATGATTAGTTGGACCGTGAGGTTAATGTCGACCGGGAATGGGCCAAGCACGCCGCCTGTTGGAATCCTACCGAGCGATTTCGATACCGCAGATCGCCAATTCCTGGTATCGCTGTAAAGAAAACCGCCGAGTACACCCGCGAAACAGAGCATCAATAGCAGCGCGGCGGGCCAGAGGAACCCTTTGAGAATAAGGAATAGCCCCGCCATCGCAACGCCCACAGCCATGGCAACGAGGAAGGGCCAGATGCTATGTTCGAGGTATTCCGGCGAGACCTCCTCCAACTGTTCCGATGAGGTGTGTGAGTCTGATTCCATTTCGAGGAGCCTTCCGACGTGCGAAGCTGCAACAAATATAAGGTTTGGGTACTGCAAATTTGAGAGAGAAGGCATGAATAGAAATCGCGAGTTTTTTAGCTACCCTTCAGTTGACGCAGGGCTCGAACATCCTTGACCTCGCGGCGGCTCTATCAAGCATTAGGTTTTGTTTGCGGTTTCATCGTAATCGACTATGGTTTCAACATCCTCTCAGTTGGATTTCCCGGTGCGCGAGCATTCACCTCACAGTTCTTGGCCGCAAACCTTCTAGTGGGTGGCTCCGCGTTAGTCTTCGCCTCGCTCTACTATCTCCTAAAACCTGCCAGCCCCTCGCCCATCCTGCCTGCGCCGCCAGCTTCGCCGCAGCTCGTGACGGGCCGACCTGATGTTGGTGTCGAACTAATCGTGGAAGAGGAAACGCCGCCCAAACCAGGCTTTTACAAGACAATAGAATACATCGCTTACTTCTTCACGATCCTCGGGCTGATATCTGCTGCCGATCTAATCCTCCAAGTGTTCATTCGATCAATGTACAACGAGGCTCGGTGGTGGGTAGAGGTCTTACTCGTGACCTTTGGTGTCCTAGCGTACACCATCTTGGGGTCCGTTGGAAGGCTGGGTCTGCAAGAGGAAGCAAAACTCGCCAAACTACCGAGCGCACCGAAACTTCCCTCGCAAACACAGGTTGAAACGCCCGCACCTCCAGTCGCGACTGTAGCTGAAGTCACGCCCCTACTGACCCTAGTTCCGACGGAGTTCTCACGAAACGCAGCGGGAGAGTATGAGAAGCAACTGTCCGGTGAATCGTACGACATGTTCCGTGTAGATCCGGATGTTGTTACGATTTGGAGGGAGGACAGACGGGGGATTCGTTCCGTCTATCTAGCTGGCCCTTACGAATTGACCAAGAAGATGCTGCAGGAATATTTGAGCGGTGGCGAAGAGCTTAGAGTTGGCATCCTAGTTCTTTCGACGGACACAATCCGATCGTTGTTGGAGTTGACGGAGAAACCAAGAGGCGAAGCGCCTAGCGTGTCAGCACCGCACGAAGAATGACCGAGATCACGACAATAGCAGTTATCGTCAAAGAAACTACTACGACTTGTTCCTTCGACAAAGGCTTAGGCGCTCCTGGCAGATGGGGTGATCGAGAAAAGGCTTGTCGTCAACGCGCTTGCGAAAACCATCGTTGCAAGCGCCAAATGTAGTGTCACCACGGCCGGCAACCCGCCCGTGGCCACGGTGACCATGCCCAGTATCACTTGACCCCACAGTAGAATCAGGGTCAGCGTAGCGAACTTGGTAATTCTGTTCGACCAGTGATATTTCTTCCATGCGAGGATTGCTGTTATGATCACCAAGGCCGTCACAACCAAAGCCCACAACCTGTGCGTGTATTCAATGACCACTGGCGGCGTGAACGTGGGAATTACTTGGCCATTACAGAGGGGCCAGTCGGGACAGGCCAGCTGGGAGCCCGTAGAAGTTACTACGCCGCCAAGGACTATCAGTATGTACACGGAAGCGGCCGAGGCCAGAGAGAGCGCTTTGAAGGCTGCTGGGCTCACGGCCAAGGATCTCCCGAGACGGTTGGTCCGCGCAACCAGCTGAAGATCAAGTTCAACGCTAAGATTACGACGCCGATTCCGATCAGGAAACCAGAGACGCTTGCAAGTAGATTGGGAGTTGCGTACTGAAGTGGGTACGTGTACCAGCGTCTGGGCATTCCCTCCATGCCAAGGAGTAGCATCATTGAGAAGAGAAGGTAGATGCCTACCTCGGTGATTACGAATTGGATGTTGCCCCACTTCTCACTGTACATTCGTCCCGTCATGTAAGGGAAGTAGAAGTATAGTGCCGCGAAGATCGCCTGCGTAGAGGCTCCGAGGAGCATCAGATGAAGATGGCCAACCACCCAGTAGGTATCATGAAACAGGTAGTCTACTGGGATTGCTGCCTGAAAGATCCCCGTCGCGCCGGCGAAGAAGAATGTGGAGATGAATGCTATCGCGTATTTCATCGGAACCTTGAGGCTTATCCTTCCCCCGACCATGGTGCCAAGCCAGTTGAACACCTTGACTCCCGATGGAACTGCAATAGCGAGCGTCATGGCCATGAACGGTAACCTTGCGATGTCTGAAAGCCCGGATGTGAACATGTGATGCGCCCAAACCCCGAACCCGAACACTCCTATCATGATGCCGGAACCCGCTACCATTCCGTAGCCGAAGATAGGCTTGTGGGACATCTTTGGAATTATCTCTGATATCAGGCCGAAAGCGGGGATGATCATGATGTAAACCTCTGGATGGCCGAAGAACCAGAACAGGTGTTGCCACATCAAGGGGTCGCCTCCAAGTTTTGGTATGAAGAATCCCGTTCCAAGGTTCCGATCAAAGAAAAGCATGAGCAGGGCAGCTGTGAGTACTGGTGTTGCGCCTATTACTAGGAATGAGTTGACCAGCATCATCCATACAAACAGGGACATGTTTCTGAAAAGGACGCCAGGTGCTCGAAGCTTATAGATGGTGACGACAAAATTGACGGCGCCCAGGATGGATGAGATGCCCAGCACCATCAACCCTAGTAGCCAAAGATCAATGCCGTAACTTGGTGAGTAGACTGAGAGAGGTGCATAGCCGCTCCAACCCGCGTCGGGCAGTCCAGCCCAAATTAATGCTCCCCCGACCGGAAGCAACCAGTAACTCAGGGCGTTGAGCCTCGGGAAGTACATGTCCCTCGCACCGATTAGCTTGGGCACGAGATAGTTTCCAAATCCAACTAGGCATGGTATGACCCACAGGAAGATCATCGTGGTGCCATGTGTTGTGAAGAGGCTGTCGTAGATTTCTGGCGTCACGACTGCATTGCCCGGTTCGGCTAGTTGAGTTCTGATGAGTAGCGCGGCGACGCCTCCTAGTATGAAGAAGAAGAATGAGGTGCAGATGTAGAGTATTCCGATATCCGTGTGATGGGTGGTTGTGAGAATTCCTCGTAAGCTGGTGTAGAATGCCGGCTTCTCTTTTTCCTTTACGACAACCTGCGTGGATTTCTCCTCCTATGGAACAACCACTAATGTGCCTATCATGGTATAGTGTCCGGTGCCGCAAAATTGCGTGCACTCGATAATGTACTGACCCGGTGTATCCGCCTCGAACCAATATCGATTGTCATGTCCCGGGATCGCGTCGATGTGGATACCGAGCTGAGGTATGAAGAAACTGTGCGCGACGTCTAGCGACACGATTTCTAGGTCAACGACCTCACCGACGGACACGAACAGCGTGTTCTGAAAACTAGTTCCGTTAGGAAACTGCCGCGTCGTTCCATTGGGAAAGGTGATCGAACTGTTCGGCGCGTACTCGAACGTCCAATAAAACTGGCGCGCCACCACTTTCACGTGAAGCGATCCAGGCGGAGGAGTATCAATGGCGATCAAATTGGTTCCGGCAACGACCCCGATGTAACCTAAGACTAGTGAAGTGATCAGGACTGAAAGTATTTCGATGGCATGAGTTTTGGAAACCACTAGCTTGCACCACTCTGTTGCGGCTTCTCCCTGTACCTGACTATTGCATAGAACATGATTCCGAAAACGACTATGCCCACGGCGATTCCGATCAATAGAATCTGATTGAACAAGGCCCATTCGGCGGAGACTTCAGGCGACTGAGCGAATGCGAAGGGCAATGAGCATAGGGCAGTTAGCGTCGCTATCCCCGCTAGGAGATAGTTCATGGTCTTTCGCAAGAATAGTTCACTCGCTATTTTTTCAGCCCCCAAAACTGAGAGCTCTGATATTTAGGTTTGAATGTTCGGTGATGGTCAACGCAATCCTCATCTTGGGGCAGCCCAACTCACGTTTTGTGACGTTGAAAACCTCAAAGAAGGATCAGCAGTCAGACCGCCTTGGGTTTATGCAACCAGGGTCAGCCTCGGACGAGCTGCACCGAATCGTTCCCATCGGGCTTACTTTAGGAGAAGCGCGAGCTTGGTACGTGAACCACATCTTGATCCCGCGGCTTCGCTCGGCTTCAATCTTTTCATTAGCCGGGTTCGCGGTTCTCCTCTCAATGCTCACCAACTTGGGGGAGTCCCTTGACGGAAACCTAACGACGCACATAGTCGTACAGCAATTTCTTTTCATCGTTGCCGGGTTCCTTCTGGCCTTCGCACCATATTCTGTTCTTGAAGTCGCGCCGCAACTTTCTTACAAAGCTTCACGCGCCCGTGAGCTGATGAAGCGAACCGGCTTGGGCGCGAACAAGTTGGCGGTCTTGTTGCTTCCAGCTGCTGCTTCGCTTATCACATTTTGGAACTTGCCAGCTCAGGTCGACGGAGCTGCGGTTAGTGTCGCGTTGCATGCTGAGATGCACGTTAGTTTAGTGTTTGCAGGTAGCCTGATCTTCGTTGGTTCAAAGTTCTTGAGCAGGAGAACGACGCTTGTTGCGCCTGTCATCCTTGGAAAGGCGCTGGGGCTCTGCGGAATGTTTTTGCTGGTAACGCCGTTCCCCGTGTACGCAAC
>Ga0187769_10002585_pt1 | contig 10640 bp, 10 predicted proteins | sample 0116_SJ02_MP02_1_FD_133140 | JGI IMG/M metagenome (GOLD analysis project Ga0187769, IMG submission 133140) | Tropical peat soil microbial communities from peatlands in Department of Meta, Colombia - 0116_SJ02_MP02_10_MG | ecosystem: Environmental > Terrestrial > Soil > Wetlands > Peat | place... | reverse complement strand
TCTGTTGCACTTTCCGTGGGCTCGCGCCCCCCAGGCGTTACCTGGCACCAGATCCGCCGGAGCCCGGACTTTCCTCCACCGCAGCCGAAGCTGCGGCAGCGATTGCCCGGCCGACTCTCGCCCCTCAAGATAAGGCCGCGGGTGCTGAAGTCAAATTTCGGTGCGCGTGCGGCGACGGCGTGCCGGCCCGATGGTCCGCGCGGCAGCGCCGAGCGCAGCCTCGCGCACTGACCCCTGAATAGCATCACTCCCCACGACCGTAAAGCCGTAAGCCTGCGCCGCCACTGCCAGTGCCGCATCATGCGTCGCCAGGAGCGGATTGATCCCCATCGCATCGCGCCAGAGAAGCGCCGAGGCGAGGTGAATGGCATCGAGAGTGCCAATTTCCGTCGGCATCGGTTGCGCCGCGCGCTCCAGGACCGGCGTGTCGATCTCAACGAGCTCGAGCGTCTCGATGAGTGCCAGGACCATCGCGCGGCGTTGCGCAACCTCCTGGTCTGCGAGCCGCGCGCGCAGCCTCAGGCGATCCAGCGTGCGCAGGCTCTCGGTTGCGATCAGGGTGCTCGATACGCCACGGTCTATCCACCGCCACTCCGTTAGCGCATTCGGCTGGCCAAGGGCGACCCGGAGCAACACCGAAGAGTCGACATACGCGATCATCGGTGACCCTGCCGCTCCTCGAGCAGCAGGTCCACGATATCCATCGGGAGTCGTGCTGGCCGCGGCAGCGGAACCTTGTTGGGCGTGGGAGCGCCGGAGGGAGGCTTTCTCACCCGCAACGCGGTGCGCTCGGTGATCGGGACAATGTAGGCAATCGCGGTATTACGATCGAGGACGGCGAGGCTCTCACCGCGCTGCACGCCGCGGAGGAATTCGCTCAGACGGGCCTTGAGCTCGGCAATGCGGACCTGCTTCATGACTAGATGTGACCATAAGTAGTCACAAGAGGCAAGCGCTTGTCGGAGGCGACGCCGGGCAGGCCCGGCCCTGACGAGCCATGCGCGCAACACGATCTCTAACCAGATAGTTTCGCCCTGACGGAACTATCAATCCGCCGACGGTCAGGCGTAACTTCCGGATTTCGCGGGGGATAAATGCCCAGCGCGCAGACATTAATAGTTGCGTGTACGCGCAACTATCTGTTCAGAATACCCTCCAGTACTCCGACCTCACACCTAGGGCGCCTCCTCCTCGCGACGTGTGGCAAGGGCGTACGCCGCCGCCCGGGTCGCCCCCGTCAGCTGTGCAGCGATGGCCGCGACCCTCCCCGGAGGGAGCTCGCGCGCGAGCACATCCACGATGCGCCGGAGCAGCGGCTCATCGACCGCGCCTGCGGCGGCCGCGGCTCCGTGGACCACCAGCGTGATCTCCCCGCGCGTGAAGTTCTCCTCCGTGCGTGCACGTGCCGCGAGCTCCCCGAGCGTGCCGCGATAGACGCTTTCATGCGCCTTGGTGAGCTCACGCGCCACCACCGCCCGGCGTCCGGCACCAAATTCCCCCGCCAGATCGGTGAGCGCGGCGGCGATGCGGTGCGGTGCCTCGAAGAACACGAGCGTGCGCGACTCATGCGCGAGAGCGGCTAATGCCGCGCGGCGCTCACGCTGCCGCGCGGGCAGGAACCCCTCGAAGCAGAAGCGGTTGGTCGGAAGCCCGGAGAGCACGAGCGCGGTCACGATCGCCGATGGCCCGGGGATCGCTTCCACCGCGATGCCTGCCTCGACGGTAGCCCGTACGAGCTCGAACCCGGGATCCGAAAGCAGCGGTGTGCCGGCATCGCTCACGAGCGCGACGGTCTCCCCCGCGAGAAGCCGCGCGATGAGTGCCGCGGCGCGCCGCGGCTCGTTGTGCTCATGGAGCGAGACCAGGGGTCGCGCGATGCCGAGCGACCGCAACAGCGCGCCCGTGCGGCGCGTATCCTCCGCCGCGATCACGTCCGCGTGCGCGAGCGCCTCGCGGGCGCGCGTGCTCAGGTCTGCGAGGTTGCCGATCGGTGTGGCGACAACTTGCAGCCGCCCGCGCGCTCTGGCCACTATAATCCTGCCTCACGCCGCATCCGCGCGGCTTGATGCATCCTAACCGATGATGCTGCGCCGCCTCGCTCATCTTGCGCCCGCCGTGCTCGCCGCCGCAGCACTCGCGGGCTGTCCGAGCCTCAGCGAGCGCGCGGGGCCGCCGCCTTCGGTCGATCGCGCCGAGACCCTGGAGCGCTCCGGCGATGCCGCGGGTGCGGCGCGCATTTACGAGGAGCTCGCGGCGCAGATGAGTGGTGCGGAGCGCAACGATTTCCTGCTGCGCGCCGCACGCGCCTATCTTGCGGCCCACCGGGACGATGATGCCGCGCGCGTGCTCGGGAGGACCGAGGCGCCGTTGGCTCCCGAGCTCGCCACCGAGCGCGCGCTCCTCAATGTGGAGCTCGCGCTCGATCGTGGCCAGGCGCAGGAGGCATCGCGGCAGCTCGCCGCTCTGCCGGTGCCGCGCGCGGCGGCGCCGGCGGCGCGCTACCACGAGCTGCAGGCGCGCGCGGCGGCGCTTGCGACAGTGAAGGAGGCGGCACCGGGACTCGAGCCGGGACCCCACATTGCGCTGCTCCTGCCGATCACCGGCCGCGCGGCGGGAGCCGCGGCGAGCGTGCGCGACGGGTTCCTCACCGCCTACTTCCAGATCCCATCCGGGCAGCGCCCGCGCATACGGGTGTATGACACGGGAACTCAGAGCGTCGGCCAGGCGCTGCAGCTGGCAGCGGCCGCCGGCGCGGACTTCATCGTCGGGCCTCTGACGCGCGAGGAGGTCAATGCGGCCGCGGAATTCTCCGGTGCGCACGTGCCGCTTCTGGCACTGAACTTCCTCTCCGCAGACCGGGCGGCGCCGCCGTGGTTTTATCAATACGCCCTGTCGCCCGAAGAGGAAGCGCGGCTCGCGGCGCGACGCGTGCTCGAGGACCACCATCGGCACGGCGTGGCGATCGCGCCCGCGGGAGACTGGGGCACGCGCGTGCTGAGCGCCTTCAAGCAGGAGCTGCAGAGCGGGGGCGGCGATCTCATCGGCACGGCGGTCATCGAGGGCGGCCGCACCGACTATTCTGCGCCGATCACCGACGTACTGCGCATCAGCGACAGCACCGCGCGCTGGCAGCGGCTGGAATCGATCCTCGGCACGCGGCTGCAGTTCGAGCCCCGGCGCCGCAATGACATCGAGTTCATCTTCGCGCCGGCTCCCGCGAACATGGAGCGGCTGCTGCGCCCGCAGCTGCGCTTTCATTACGCCGGTGACATTCCCACCTACGCCACCTCGGATGCCTTCGAGCCCGATACCCGGGCCAACGAGGAGCTCGAGGGACTGCTATTTCCGGACATGCCGTGGATGCTCGGCGGTGAGCTCACCGAGGCGGTGCGCGCCGCGGCCCGTGAGGCGTGGCCTACTGGAGGACCGTACCGCGGGCGCCTGTTCGCTTTCGGTTTCGACGCATTGCGTCTCGCGCAGGCACTGCGCCGTCCGGGTGCCACGGGGAACGTCAGTCTCGAGGGGCTCACCGGACATCTGACGCTCGATGCCGAGCGGCGCGTGCGGCGCGAGATTGGCTGGGGGCAGATGCATAACGGCGAGGTGCGGCTGTTGCCGTCCGCGACATCCTAACTTCTAACTTCTAACTTCTAACTTCAAACATCTGACTTCTGATGCTCACGGAACGGCAACGCAGCGGCCAGCGGGCCGAGGAGCTGGCCGCCGCGTTCCTGGCGGAGGCGGGCTGCGAGATCCTCGCGCGCAACTACCGCTGCCGGCTCGGTGAGCTCGATATCGTCGCGCGCGCCGGAGCGGTGCTGGTCGTGGCGGAGGTGCGCACCCGCGCGAGCAGCCGCTACGGAGGCGCCGCGGCGAGCGTGACCCGCCTCAAGCAACGGCGCATCGCCCGCGCGGCCGCGGTGTTGCTCACCGAGCGCCGCGACCTCGGGCGGCTCCCGGTGCGCTTCGATGTCCTCGTCGTGAGCGATCCGCACGGGGCGGCGCCCGCCATCGAGTGGATCCGCCATGCTTTCGCCACCGCATGAAGGATGGCGTGTGTACAGGGGCAAGCTATTGAAACTACTGTATAAAATTCATCCGGCCAGCCACTGATTCCAGGTGAGAATCGGGCCTCGTCCGGCTCTGCCCGCGCCCGACCCAAATACTGTGCTTTTTCCCATAAGTCGTTGTGACTGCGACGAATTTCTCACTATTTCAATTGACATAGTTCCACTCCAATTCCTATAGTGGCGGTCAGTGGGAGAAAGTGGGGGGAAATGGGCGAGTCCTCGCCTCACAGGTCGTGTTTCGCGGTGCAACAAAAATCACCCTGGATGACAAGGGGCGGATGGTCATGCCCACCCGCTATCGCGAGCAGATTGCCGAACTCGCCCAGGGGAAATTGGTCGTCACCATCGACAAGGACCAGTGTCTCCTCATCTATCCCCTGCCCGAGTGGGAAGCGATCGAACGCAAGCTGATGAGCCTGCCGAGCCTGCATCCAACTGCGCGCCGGCTGCAGCGCCTGATGGTGGGCCACGCGACCGATCTGCCTCTCGACGGGCATGGCAGGGTTCTGCTGCCGCCTGAGCTGCGCGAGTTCGCAGGTTTGGGGCGGCACGGAATGCTGATCGGTCAGGGGAATCGGTTCGAGCTGTGGGACGAGGCACGCTGGAACGAGCGGCGCACGGCCTGGCTGACGAATCAGGAAAACACCACCGATCTGCCCTCCGAGCTCGAGTCCCTGTCGCTTTAGGAGTTGGAGCGCGGAGCGTGGCTGGGCTTAGGCCCGTGGCTGGAGCACTCATGGGGGCGGCGGGGCGCACCGCTTCGTACGCGGACGAGCACACACCGGTGCTCGCCGCCGAGGTGCTCGCGGGGCTGGCCCTGGAAGCGGGCGGTTACTATGTCGATGCGACGTTTGGGCGTGGTGGTCATACGGCACTCATACTCCAGGCCCTGGGTCGAGAAGGCCGCCTGCTCGCGCTCGATCGGGATCCGCAGGCCATTGCGGCCGGCCGCCGCCGCTTTGCCGACGAAATGCGGCTTACGCTCGTGCACGCGTCGTTTGCCGATCTCGGCACGCTCGTGCCGGCACACGCTGAGCATCGTCCTTGCCGCGGCGTGCTCTTCGACCTTGGCGTGTCCTCACCGCAGCTCGATGATCCGCGGCGCGGCTTCAGCTTCCGCGCCAGCGGCCCGCTCGACATGCGCATGGACCCGACGCGCGGGGAGCCGGTCTCGGCCTGGCTCGCTCGCGCGGGCGTCGACGAGATACGCCAGGTGATTGCCACTTTCGGGGAGGAGCGCTTCGCGCGTCGCGTGGCGCAGGCCATCGTAGCCCGCAGGCGCGAGCATCCGCTCGCGAGCACCGGCGAGCTGGCGGAGCTCGTCGCCGGCGCGGTGCGCAGCCGCGAGCCGGGCAAGCATCCCGCGACGCGCACTTTTCAGGCGCTGCGCATGTTCATCAACGACGAGCTCGGACAGCTCGAGCGAGGCCTCAGGGGTGCGGTGCAGGTGCTCGCGCCCGGCGGCCGCCTCGCCGTCATCACCTTTCACTCCCTCGAGGACCGACTGGTGAAGCGCTTCATGCAGCGCGAGTCGCAGGTCGACCCGGCGCTCGCCCGGCTGCCGGTGTTGCCTCCACGGGCGCGCCCGCGCCTGAAACTCATCGGACGCAAGACCCGACCGGGGGAAGCGGAGCTCGCGCACAATCCCCGCGCGCGCAGCGCACTGCTGCGTGTGGCGGTGCGCCTGGCATGAGCCGCGGCGCGCTGCTCGCCGCGGTCGCGGCGCTGTGGCTCGCCGCGCTCGGCTCGGCCGCCGGCGCGATCTGGTGCAAGCACCGCGCGCGGGAGCTGTTTGTCGAGCTCGAAGCGCTCAATGCGCGGCGCGACAATCTGCAGATCGAATGGGGCCAGCTGCAGCTCGAGCAGAGCGCCTGGTCCACCCACGCCTTCGTCGAGCGCGTCGCGAGCACCCGGCTCCACATGGGGATGCCGCCGCCGAAGGAGATCGAGATCGTATCGCCATGAAGGGGCGCAGCGTACGCGATGGCGCGTCAGCCTCATTCCGCTGGCGTGCGAACCTGTTGCTCGGCGTGCTGATCCTCGCCGTGCTCACGCTCGCCTGGCGCGCGGTCGACCTGCAGCTGGTCGATCACGGCTTCCTCGCCCGCGAAGGCGATGCGCGCTTCTCGCGCGTGCTCGACATCGCCGCGCACCGCGGCACCATCACCGACCGATACGGCGAGCCGCTCGCGGTGAGCACGCCGGTGGATTCGGTGTGGGTGAACCCGCGTGAGCTGGCGACGGCGACCGGCGAGATCCCGCGGCTCGCTGCGGCGCTGAAGCTCGACCGCCAGGAGCTCGCGCGCCGCGTGACCGCGACCCTCGACCGCGAATTTCTCTATCTCGCCCGCCACCTCGAGCCGGCCGCAGCCGCGCAGATCAAGGCGCTCGGGATCCCCGGCGTGTACACCTCGCGCGAGTACCGCCGCTACTACCCCGCCGGCGAGGTGACCGGGCATCTGCTCGGCTTCACCAACATCGACGACGCCGGGCAGGAGGGGCTCGAGCTCGCCTTCGATCACTGGCTGGCAGGCGAAGACGGGGCGAAGCGCGTGATCCAGGATCGCTTCGGGCGCATCGTGCAGAACGTCGCGAGCATCCGGCCGGCGCGCGAGGGGCGCGATCTCGTGCTCTCCATCGACCTGCGCATCCAGTACCTCGCCTACCGGGAGCTCAAGGCCGCGATCCGCGACCAGCGCGCGCGCGCGGGCTCCCTCGTGGTGCTCGATGTCGCCAGCGGCGAAGTCCTCGCCATGGTGAACCAGCCTGCCTACAACCCGAACGACCGCGAGCAGATCGAGGTGGCGACCTATCGCAACCGCGCCGCCACCGACATCTTCGAGCCCGGCTCCTCCATCAAGCCGTTCTTCGTGGCCGCGGGGCTCGCCTCCGGCAAGTACGATAGCCGCAGCATCATCGATACCTCGCCCGGATTCTTCAAAGTCGGCGCGAAGATCTTCGAGGATGAGCACAACCTGGGGGCGATCGACATCGCAACCGTGCTCGCCAAGAGCTCGAACGTCGGTATGGCCCACATCGCGCTCACGCTGCCGCCGCAGCAGATCTGGACCACGCTCACGGCGCTCGGTTTCGGACAGGTGACGACCAGCGGCTACCCGGGCGAATCAGCGGGGCTCCTGCCTCCCTACTCGCAGTGGCGCCCCATCGGCATCGTCACCATGTCGCACGGCTACGGGCTCTCGGTGACGCCGCTGCAGCTGGCACGCGCCTACGCGACGATCGGCGCCCTGGGTGTGGCGCGGCCGGTGTCCTTCCTGCGCGTCGCGGCCCCGCCCTCCGGTGAACGCTCACTCGCTGGTGCGATCTGTCGCGAGCTGCTCGGCATGCTCGAGTCGGTGGTGGCGGCCGAGGGCACCGGGAAGCTCGCTGCGATTCCCGGTTATCGCGTCTCGGGCAAGACCGGCACGGCCTGGAAGGCCACCGCCGGCGGCTACTCGACCGATCGCTACATGGCGGTGTTCGGCGGGGTGGCGCCCGCGACCGAGCCGCGCCTCGCGGCAGTGGTGGTGATCGATGAGCCGGGCGCCGGGCTGCACATGGGCGGGCAGGTGGCGGCGCCGGTGTTCTCGCGCGTAGTGGGCGGTGCCTTGCGGCTGCTCGCGGTCGCGCCCGATCAGCCGGTGAAGGTCCCCGAGGAGCTGCCTGCGAGTGAGACCGTCGCGGGCGCGCACACGGTGGCGCTGCGATGATGAACGTGGCTGCAGCGCCGCGCGCGCTCCATGAGCTCCTCGCCGGGTGGGTCAGCGTGCCCGCGGATGTGCGCGTGAACGATGTGACGCTCGACAGCCGCGCGGCGAGCCCCGGCGCCTTGTTTCTCGCGTGCCGCGGCCGCGGGCACCACGGGCTGGAATTCCTCCCCGAGGCGGTCGCGCGCGGTGCGCGCGCGGTGCTCTACGAGCCGGACGGCGCTCCCGCGGACACAGCGCCGCCTGGGGACGGGACCTTCATCGCCGCGCTGCCCGGCCTCGCCGCGCGCGCCGGCTTCATCGCCGATCGCTTCTTCGGGGCGCCTTCGGCGCAGCTCACCATCGCCGGCATCACCGGCACCAACGGCAAGACCACCTGCGCATGGCTGCTGGCGCAGGCGCTGCAGCGTTGCGGCCGGCCCGCCGCCTACATCGGCACGCTCGGTGTGGGGCGACCGCCGCAGGTGACAGCCACGCGCCACACCACGCCCGATGCGGTCACCGTGCACCGCCAGCTCGCCGCGCTGCGGGCGCTCGGCGCCGCGTGCGTCAGCATGGAAGTGTCGAGCCACGCGCTCGATCAGTGGCGCGTCAACGGCGTGCGCTTCCACACCGCAGCCTTCACCAACCTCACCCGCGACCATCTCGACTACCACGGCAACATGGAAGCCTATGGCGCCGCGAAGGCGCGCCTGTTCACCTCACCCGGGCTCACGCAGCGGATCATCAACGTGGATGATCCGTTCGGTGCGGCACTCGCGCGCACACCCGCCGACACCCGCCTGATCGTCACCACGCGCGCGGAGGCCGGCGTGGCGCTTCCGCCGGGTGCGCAGTTCGTGCGCGCGACGCGCGTGCGGCCGGATGCCGGAGGCCTCGCGATCGAGATCGAGTCGAGCTTCGGGAACGTGGAGCTCGAGGTGCGCCTGATGGGCGAGTTCAACGTCGACAATGCCCTCACGGTGCTCGCGGTGCTGCTCGCGTGGGACATTCCCCTGCGGGATGCGGCGCAGGCGCTCGCGCGCGTGCGCGCGGCGAGCGGGCGCATGGAGATGTTCGGCGGACGCGGGCTGCAGCCGCTCGCCATCGTCGATTACGCTCATTCGCCCGATGCGCTCGCCAAGGCGCTGCGTGCGGCGCGCCTGCACTGCCGCGGGCAGCTGCGCGTGGTATTCGGTTGCGGCGGCGACCGCGATGCCGGCAAGCGCCCGCTCATGGGGCAGCTCGCATCCGAGCTCGCCGATGACATCATCCTCACCGATGACAACCCGCGCACCGAGGATCCGCGGCGGATCGTGGCCGACATCGTCTCCGGGGTCGCGCAGCGCGCACCGCTCACCATCGAGCACGATCGCGCGCTCGCCATCCGCATGGCACTGCAGCGCTCGGCCCCCGATGACGTGGTGCTGATTGCCGGCAAGGGCCACGAGGACTACCAGATCCACGGCACCGAGCGGCGTGCCTTCCGCGACCAGACGGTCGTCGGCGATGAGCTCGCGAGGCGTCCGGCATGAGGCGCACGCTGGCCGAGTTCGCGCGTGCCTGCGGCGGGGTGTTGCAGGGCGCCGATGCTGTCTATACGGACGTCGTGAGCGACTCGCGCACGCTCACGCCCGGGCAGCTGTTCATCGCCCTCAGGGGGCCGCGCTTCGATGGCGCGGAGTTCCTCCCCGCCGCGCTCGCGGCGGGAGCCGCGGGGGCGGTGGTGCCGGCCGCGCAGCCCCTCGGGCTCCCGCAGATCGTGGTGCGCGACACCCAGGAGGCGCTCGAGCGCGCGGCCCACGCCTGGCGCGCCGCCTTCGCCGGGCCGCTCGTGGGAGTCGCGGGCAGCAACGGCAAGACGACCGCCAAGGAGATGACGGCCGCCATTCTCGGTCAGGCCGGCAGCTGTCTCGCGACCCGCGGCAATCTCAACAACCACATCGGGGTGCCGCTGACACTGCTGCGCCTCACGGCGGAGCATCGCTTTGCGGTCATCGAGATGGGCGCCAACCATCCGGGCGAGGTCGCCGCTCTCGCGCGGCTCGCGAGTCCCTCGGTCGGCATGATCACCAATGCGGGAGCCGAGCACCTCGAGGGATTCGGGACGCTCGAGGGCGTGGCGCGCGCCGAGGGCGAGATCATCGCCGGCCTTACCGAGGCTGCCACGGCGGTCATCAACGCGGACGATGCGTTCGCGGGCCTGTGGCGCACCCTCACCCGCGCGCACGTGGTGACCTTCGGCGTGCAGCAGCGCGCGGACTTCAGCGCGAGCGAGGTGCGCGCCACGGTCGGAGCGGCGGGTTTCCGCACGCGCTTCCGGCTGCGCGCGCCGCAGGGCTCCGCGACCGTCGAGCTCGCGGTGGGCGGGGCGCACAACATCGCCAACGCGCTCGCCGCGGCGGCTGCGGCCGCGAGCGCCGGCGCAACCCTCGAGCACATCACCGCCGGACTCGCCGCGGTGCGCGCTGTGCCGGGGCGGCTTCAGTTCCGCCAGGCCGCAGGCGGCGCCTGGCTCATCGACGATTCCTACAACGCCAACCCGAGCTCGATGCGCGCCGCGATCGGCGTGCTCGGCTCGCTCGTGGGCCGTAAGTGGCTGGTGCTCGGTGACATGGCCGAGCTCGGCAGCGCCGCCGGCGATGCGCACGCGGAGGTCGGGGAGCTGGCGCGCGCCTCGGGCATCGAGCGGCTGTACGCGACGGGTGGGCTCATGGCACGGGCCGCGGAGAGCTTCGGCGCGGGGGCCCGCTGGTTTGCCGATGTCCCGGCGCTCACCGCGGCGCTCGTCCCGGATCTGGCGGCGGCGGGTGCGGAGGTGCGCGTTCTGATCAAGGGCTCGCGCTGCAACCGGCTCGAGCGCGTGGTGGCGGCGCTCACCGGT
>Ga0187769_10002584_pt1 | contig 10641 bp, 9 predicted proteins | sample 0116_SJ02_MP02_1_FD_133140 | JGI IMG/M metagenome (GOLD analysis project Ga0187769, IMG submission 133140) | Tropical peat soil microbial communities from peatlands in Department of Meta, Colombia - 0116_SJ02_MP02_10_MG | ecosystem: Environmental > Terrestrial > Soil > Wetlands > Peat | place... | reverse complement strand
TTACAAGTTGTCGCTGTCATTCGACCGGCGAGGCACCGGCCTTCCAACCTCGTCTCCGCCGCCCTTCTTGCTCACGGGCTTTCCCGGCAGCCCCGCAGGATTCTCGTGCGTGCGTTCGCGAAAACCGCCTTTCATGCCGGTGGCCAGCCCGATTGCGGACTGCCCGAACTTGTCGCGCACATGGTCGGCAGCGGCCATCACTTTCTGCCAGCGCTCGTCGCGTGCAGGATCAAGCAGTTCAAGCTGGCTGGGCCGCGCTTCGAAATTGGAGGTCTGTACTCCCAAGAGCCGGACCATTGCTCCTTTTTTCCAATTGGCGAGAAACAATTGTCGCGCCTGCTCGAAGATCTCGCCGTCCCTTTGCGTCGGCTGCTCCAGCGATTGCGCGCGGGTGATCGTGGTGAAATCCTTGTAGCGCAATTTAAGCTGAATCGTCCGCGCGAAGTACCCTCCCTCGCGCAGCCGCCGCCCCACCATTTCCGAGAGCCGCATCAGCGTGGATTGCAAGCGTTCGAGATCGTATGTGTCTTCATTGAACGTATGCTCGTGGCTGATTGACTTGGGCTCGCTGTGTTCACCCACGTCGGCGTCGAACCATCCTCCCGCATCTTTGCCTCGCGCCTTCCCCGCCAACGCCAGACCCCACTTTCCGAAACGCTCTTCCAGTTCCGACTCTCCAAGCGCCGCCAGATCGCCCACGCGCCGAATGCCCATGGCATGCAGTTTCTGCTCCATGACTTTGCCAACGCCCGGAATGTCACCGACCTCAAGCGGCGCCAGAAATTTGGCCTCCTGCCCCGGCAACACCCAGAGCACTCCGTTCGGTTTGGCTTTAGCTGAGGAAACTTTGGCGATCAGCCGCGACGTGCCGATTCCGATCGAACAATTCAGCTGCGTGGCCGCTTTCACATCCGCGTGCAAGCGATGCGCGCAACGCAAGGGAGGTCCATGCAGCCGGTCCGTCCCCGTCATGTCGAGGTAGGCTTCATCCACCGAGGCCATCTCGACGCGGGGAGAAAAATGCCCCAGCACCTCATGGACTCGTCCCGAGTACTCGCGATAACGCTCGGGATGGCCGTCCACAAAGATCGCCTCCGGACAAAGCTTAGCCGCCGTCCGCAAGGGCATGGCTGAATGCACGCCGAAATTTCGCGCCGCATAAGAAGCCGCCGATACAACTCCACGCTCGTCGCGCTGTCCGCCCACAACGACTGGTTTGCCCTTCAGCGACGGATCGTAGAGCTCTTCCACCGACACAAAGAACGCGTCCATATCGACGTGGAAGATGGTGCGGTGGGGAGCAGCCATGATGGCAGTGCAATCAACCAACAAACGACTAATAGAGCGAGCCGCGTTGAAGGACCCTTCCGGTCTATTCAACTCTAGCCTCGACGAGAATGTCAGGCGCGCCATCGACGTCCACGAAGGCGACAAGATCGATGAGGCGGCCTTGAAGGATCTCATCCGCGCTGCCGTGGCGCTCAATCTCAAAGGCCAGGGCAAACCGAAGACCAAGCCGAAGCCCCGGCGACCCAACAGCAAGCGGGCCGACCAGCTCAGGCCACTCCTTTGGCGAATGACTTGGCGGCCTTCTCTTCGTCGTCGAACACCTCGAAGATGGTGACCAGCTTCGTTACCTGGAGCAGGTCGCCGACGCGCTGGCTGAGCCGGGCGAGCTTGATGGCGCCGCCGGCGTTGCGCGCGGTGGTGAACAGCGAGACCAGCGTTCCCAGACCGCCGCTATCCACATGACTGACGTCGCGCAAGTTCAGCACGAGCCTCGGCGATTGCGCGAGTAACTTCTTCGCCGTTTCGCGCAGGCTGGCCGACTCCTCGCCAAACACCAGCCGTCCGCTGCAATCGACGATCATCACGCCATCCAGGGTTCGGGTGCTCATTCGCAGTTGCATAGGCAATAGTTCTCCGTGTGCGAGATGGATCTAGGAAGTGTAACGCAATCGGGCATGGGAGCATCGGGTGATCGGGTCATCGGGCGATTGAAAAGCAAAATCCTACGTCGGAGGGTTCTGGGTCTCGATGGTCCGATGGCCCGATAGCCCGATGCCTATGGGGCGATCTGCAAACTGTATAATCGAAGTCTCGCATGAGCTACCAGGTTCTGGCGCGCAAGTACCGGCCGCAGAAGTTTTCCGACGTGATCGGCCAGGAACACGTGACCCGCACGCTGCAAAACGCCATCGAGCAGGAGCGCATCGCCCACGGATACATTTTTAGCGGTCACCGCGGGATCGGCAAGACCACAGTGGCCCGTATTTTGGCCATGGCGCTGAACTGCCGCTCCGCTTCGAAACCGGTTGCCGAACCCTGCGGCACATGCGATTCATGCAATGAAATTCGAGCCGGGAATTGCGTGGACGTGATCGAAATCGACGCCGCCACCAACCGCGGTATTGACGAAATCCGCGAGTTGCGCGACGCCGCCCGCTACCGGCCCGCGCGAGACCGCTTCAAAATCTACATTCTGGACGAGGCGCACCAGATCACGGACGCGGCCTTTAACGCGCTGCTCAAGACGCTCGAGGAGCCGCCGGGCCACGTGATTTTCATGATGGCAACCACGCAGCCGGAGGATATCCCGCAGACGATCCGGTCGCGCTGCCAGCATTTCAGCTTCCGGGCGGTCAAGTTCGAGGACATCCTGCAGCAGCTCCGTGACATCATCCGACAGGAAAAAATCGCGGCGGATGAGGATGCTCTCGCGCTTGTCGCCGAAGCCGGCGACGGCTCGATGCGCGACGCGCTGTCGATCATGGATCAGGCCATTGCCTCCACGGCCGGACATCTGACGCTCGAATCGGTTCGGGGCCTGATTGGCGCCGCTCCGTCGAGCGCGCTGGAAAGCGTGATGCAGGCAGTTGCGGAAAGCGCGAGCGAGAAGCTGCTTGTGCTGGTGGACGAACTGCTGGGCGAAGGCTACAGCCCCACGCATTTTGCGCGGCAACTGGTCCGGTTTTTGCGCAACGCGACCGTGGCTAAAATTGCAGGCCAGGATTCGCAATTGTTGCAGATTTCGAGCGACGAACGTGCACGCGCCGGCCGTATCGCCGAACTGTTCAGCGAAGAGGATCTGGCACGGCACCTGCAAATCATGTTGCGCACGCACGGCGAGCTGGGGTACCGGCAAGAACAGCGGTTTCACCTGGAGCTCGGGCTGCTGAAAATGGCGCACGCGCAGCGGTTGCTGCCGATCGAACAGTTGCTCACCGAAGCTCTGCCGTCTTCTTCAGCGCCTGCAGGGCGGACTGTGGTCCCCTACCTGGCAGCGTCAGCGGAGAAGCAGCGAGCCGAGAGGTCCACGGCGCGCTCAAATCCGGTTTCACCATTTGCGGCGGACTCTGCTCGCAAGGGCGTTCCAAAAGCCGAGTCGGGTTCCGAGCCGACGATGGCAACGCGTCAAGCTCCGCCTGCCTCTTCGAGCACGAACGTTGTGATTATGGGATCGGCAGCACCGGCGGTAGCCGAAGTCGCGGACCTGCGACGAGAGCTACAGAGCGATCCTGAGGAGGAGACGACCCTGCGTGATGCCGGCGCCGATTCCCTGCGGGATGCCGTACTGGGCGCGCTCGGTGGTCATCCGATGCTGGCCTCCATGCTGGAAAGCGCGCAGTGGTCACTGGAAGCAAATTCTCTGATCGCGCACGTCGCCGCTTCGGACGCGATGATCGGCATGTCGTTCACGTCGGAGGCACGTCGCATTGCCACCGCCGCGGCCAGCGGACGGTGTGGCCGCCCAATCAAGATGCACGTATTGTCTGGCGGCGATGCGCAGAATGGGAACGCCGCGCGCCGTCCGGCGGTGAACGGAAGCGTCCGCGGCCGGGCCGAGCAGGACCCGATCGTGCGCCGCATGCAGGAAAAATTCGGCGCCGAGATTCGCACCGTGATCGATTATCGGGAGAAGGGATGAGTGGGCTCGGTAATTTGGTAATTGGGTAATTTTGTAATTTGCGATTGGTAATTTGTAATTTGCAAATTGAAAAAGTGCTGGTGGCATGCCGCGAAGCGCCCTGGCTCTGCAATTGCGAATTACAAATCATCAAATCACAAATTCTATGTCTGGATTCAATTTGCAAGAACTCATGGCGCAAGCCAAGCAGCAGGCGGAAATGCTGCAGAAGAAAATGGAACAGACCGTTGTCGAAGCATCGGCGGGCGGGGGCACGGTCACCGTCAAGATGGATGGCCGCAAGCAAGTACTCGGACTCAAGATCGACCCCGAGGCGGTAAAGGCCGGCGACCTTGAGATGCTGCAGGATCTTGTGATGGCCGCCGTGAATGAGGCCGGCCGCAAGGTGGACCAGACTATGAAATCGAGCTTAGGGGGAATGCTCGGGGGACTCGGGGGACTGATCGGGTGATCGGGTCATCGCATCATCGGGTAATTGGATCCTGAGTCTCTGAGGACGCATGGTCGCACACGAGTGAAGTGCTGTTGATGTTCGGCCATCACCCGCTGGCTCGGTCGCCCGCAATCCCATTAACTGATAGGTTGCTATGCCTAGGTTTGCCGAGCCGATGACGCGGCTCATTGACGAACTAAAAAAGCTGCCCGGTATCGGGAGCAAAAACGCGCAGCGGCTGGCGTTTCATATCTTGCGCTCGAGCGAGGATGATGCCGAAGCGCTGGCTGGGGCGATCCACGACGTAAAGGCCAAGCTGCGCCTGTGCTCCGCATGCAACAACATCACCGATGTCGATCCCTGCGTGTACTGCAGCAGCGCCACGCGTAATCAGAAGCTGGTGTGCGTGGTCGAAGAACCAACGAACATTGCCGCCATCGAAAAGACGCGCCACTACAACGGCGTATACAACGTGCTGCACGGCTCGCTTTCGCCGCTGCACGGAGTTGGGCCGGAGCAACTGCGGATCTCCAACCTGCTGAGCCGCATTGAGGAGGGCGACATCGAGGAGGTCATTCTGGCAACCAATCCCACGGTGGAGGGGGAGGCGACGGCGACGTATCTCGCCCAGCAGCTGCGGCGGCCGGGATTGCGAGTAACTCGCATTGCGATGGGATTGCCGGTGGGGAGCGACATCGAATATACCGACGAGGTGACGATGCTGAAAGCGATGGAAGGGCGGCGGGAAATCTAGCAGGGGTTGTTGGCGCGTCCCCCTCGCTCGGAAGGTCACCGTCACGAGGTCACCGAAGGTCACTAGCTGGGGGACACGTCCGATCATATAATTGCGCAAATAGAGGGCCGCGTTTATGGCATTGGGCTTCCGTCTTCTTTTCCGTAACGCTTTGCTGGCTGTAGCGTTTCAGGTTTTAACGGGTTCATCTCTGGCGCAAGCACCGGCCACGACCCTCGACTCCCCGGCCCGTAGCGGCCTGAGCGGCATCCCACAGGACTGGAGTTCCCAGCGCATTATCTACACCCGCAATGGCTCCGTCGACGACATGATGAAGGTGCGCAACGATCCGCGCTTTCTGAACAGCTATTTGCTGCACAACATGAGAGAACATCGCAGTCAGGTTGCGACGTCGGGGGCAGGGGCTGGCAGCTTCGACGACGGAGCGCCTGGAGAAGACGCGTTTGACCCGCAAGCAGATGGGGCGGTCGAGGATCGCACTGCTTCTTTCGTACCGTTGACCCACCGGCCGCCTGCCAAGAACAAGCACACAAAAGTGGACTGGGCGGTCGACCTGGGACCAAGCTGGGGCATGGCGATTGGCGAGAGCCCGGCGTTGTACACGGTAAGCCCGGCAGGAACGCCAACCTGCACCAAGAGCGCCTCGCAAATTGGTGACTTTATCGTGTACTCGCTGAAAGCCGCTCCGACGACCGGTAGTCAGGCCAACTTGGTGGGGCTCACGAATCTCTACGCGGGCACCAGTCCCACCGGATATTGCGGTAGCGCTCCCACGTTCCTGTTCTCGTATGCAATCGGGACTGGCGGTTCGTTGCTCTCGCCGGTCATCTCACTGGACGGAACCAAGATCGCCTGGATCGAGAACAGTTCGGCCAACCACGCCATCCTGCACGTCACCAAGTGGGCCTATGGTCAAGGCACGAATGCAACCACGGGATCGGTTGCAATTGGGAGCGGCTCGAGTGACGTCGCCATCGATTACACCTCTTCCGCGTATCCCGGGTGTTCGGCAAGCCCGTACATCAATACTAATTCAGAAATCTACGTCGACTACCCGAGCGACACGGCTTTCGTGGGTGCCGACGATGGCATTCTCTACCACGTAAAGGGCATCTTCAAGGGAACGCCCACGTTTGACTTCTGCATCCCGGTGAATACTTCGGCAGGAACAGCGCTGAGCGGTGGTGTCTACGATACCGTGCTCAATCCGGCGGTGTTCTTCATTTCCGATTCCAGGAAGATCTATGCGTATTCCGTGGGGGCGTCAAGCTTCACGCTGATAACGAGCTACACCTATGGCGCCGGGACGCTGACCGGGCCCGGACCCTTGCTCGACGCTTTCAATAACTTCATCTACTTGTTCTCCGCCGACGACCTCGCCGGCCACACGTCCGTGACGCAGTTGTCCACGAGCTTGTCGTCTCACTCTGTCGTTCCGCTCGGCCCAGCGAGCACGAATAGTTATCCAATCCTGTTCTATGGAACTTTCGATAACACCTATTTCAACAACGGGCCGGCCAACAGCAAGTCCACACTCTACAGTTGCGGTACCGACCCCACCACAACGACTGCGCAGGATCTCTACTCGATCAACTTCAACGCAACGACAGGCGTGATGAACACCACTGCCCTGATGGGCGCCAACACCCACGTGAATCCGGGCGGACTGAATGGAACTTGTTCGCCCATCACCGAGTTCTTTGACGGCACAACCGACCGCATCTTTGTGGGGATGGGTCAGCACAGCGCTACCACCGGGGCGAACGTCGTACAAATGTGGAACGTTACTAGCCAACTGACCAGCACCAGCAGCACCTATACGGCGCAGGCGGCGAACTACGCGGGCGGCTCCAGCGGCATCGTCATCGACAACAGCGCCAGCTCAACCCAATATCCGCAGGCGGAGAGCATTTACTTCACGACGCTTTCCGCGGGCGCGACATTCACTACCTGCGGCGCCAGCCGTTACTGCGCAGTGAAGCTCACGCAGAGTGGTCTGCAGTAGGCCAACGGTGTAAGGCTAACCTGGATCCGAAAGTCTGCTGCGGCAAATCCGGCGAGGAAATTGTTGGTTGGGGCAGCGACAGCTTGTTCCCGTGGTTGCAGAGATTGCGCTAGGAACTCTTTAGGAACTCTTCGGGTTCAGCTTGCACTGGCCCGCGTGGCGTCCGACCTTACCACAACTCAGCGCCTGGGTTTCGAATACGCGCTCGAATCGGAATTCCGGCTTCCGGTAGGGCTTCTTTCGTTGTAGCTTTTCTTTCTGTTTCTCGTCTCCAGATTGCACTGGATTCGTCTTGTCCATTCCGGGCTGACTCCGAATACGGCGTGCTCCCAAGCTTTAGCTATGTGAGGGAATTATAACCTCTCCCGCTAAAGAAGCTGGAGGAAGGTCGGTGCTCCAAAGTCGGCTGCTTCATCGCCGCCAAGGCTGTGCAGGAATGTTTCTCACGGCCTCAGCGACATTCGCATCAGAAACTGTGCAACTGTTTGAACAGCCACGCGAACATGGACTCGAGGCAGGCCGATTCTCGCTCCTTGATGGTTGAAACAAACCCATATTTAACAACACGATATCAGACTTTTCTGAAACCCTTACCTGCAAATCGTTTCTGGCCCCTCATTTGCTCCACTCACCGCCGTTCGCATCCTCGCTCCTTTGACTTTTGCTGGCGCGGGATCGACAAAGGGCTGCCAAACGCGGCCCAAAGACCCAGAGCCAGCCGCGCCGGATTGCGATGTAACCGCTTCGTCAGCCGGCGCCTCCGAAACCGGGCCTAACAGCCCGGTTTCTTTTTTTGCGCGGCGGGAACAGCAGTCGTCGGCAGGACCATGCGGGCCGCTTGGCCGACTGTTGGCAGCGGTGTCAATCTTACGCCGTCGTCCGCGAGTTTGGCTTCCAGAGGTATTTTGGCCGCTGGGCTAATCGCCTGCTGCCGACTCCAAGAACAGGTTTTCTTCCTTCCCGGCGGACACCAATCCTTCAGGCAGAGCGCCGCCGTTGTATTCCAGCATGCGATTCTTCCACTTGAGAAAATCGGTGATGCTCTGCGGCTCGATGCGCACTTCTACCCGGCGCAGGCTCGCCAGGAGCAAATTCATCTCGTATTGAAAGCCGATGGCGGACCTCAGGTTCTTCGCTGAGCGCCTCACGGTTTCGATCTCGCGTCCCGCAACTTCCAGCAATCCCCATCCGTCCGGAAGATCGCTCGCCTGAAGCAAGCCGCCCGGCGCCAGATAGTAGCGCTCGGCACCGACGCCGGTCTCCGGATGGAGGCGCCAGGGCTTGGCCGCATCGGCCAGGAAATCCGGCCGCGACGCCTTGCACTCGACCAGCACGGAATGACACTTTTTCTTCCAGCCAATCGCGTCCGGCATCTCACCGCTCGCGCAGGCCTGTTCGGAAAGCACGACTCCACAGCGATACCGCCGCAGCCACGCCACCGCCATCTCAACCAGTTTTGCATGAGTCACATCGATAGCTTCGAGGATGAATCGCTGGTTTGAGAAGTGCCTGCGCGGTTACCACACCCGAAATCAGGTTTGCACTCTACAAATGACCACGCTTTGTAGCAGAATCTTGCAATGTCTATTCTCGACCTGCTGCTGGGCAAACCTCTCGCTTCCGACGAAGCACGCGCGGAATGCATCGGCACAAGCGCGGGAATTCCTATCTTCGGGCTCGACGCTTTGAGTTCGGCGGCGTACGGTCCCGAGGCCGCGCTGACGCTGCTGCTTCCGCTGGGCGCATTGGGCACGGCGTACATGGTCCCGATCAGCACGGCCATCATTATTCTTCTCACCATTGTTTACTTTTCCTACCGGCAGACGATCGCAGCCTATCCCGGCGGAGGGGGATCGTACACCGTAGCGCGACAGAACCTGGGAGTTGGCGCAGGGCTGCTGGCGGCCGCGGCGCTCATGATCGACTATGTTCTTGTTGTCGCTGTCGGCATCTCGGCCGGTGTCGGGGCTTTGGTTTCGGCGGTGCCTAGTCTGCAGCCACACACCTTGTCCATTGGCGTCGCAATCCTGGTTCTCATCACGCTCATCAATCTCCGAGGCGTGCGGGAGACGGGCGTGATCTTCATGGCGCCCACCTACGTATTCGTGGCGACCTTGCTGGGGGCAATCGTCATTGGCATCTTTCGGGCGTTGATCTCCGGTGGCCATCCGGTACCGGTCGAGCCTTTGCCCAAATACGCCATGGCCACCGCCGGACCCAGCGCTTGGCTCTTGCTACAAGCTTTCGCCAGTGGCTGTACGGCTATGACGGGCGTCGAGGCGGTGAGCAATGGCGTCAAGGCTTTCCGCGAGCCGGTTGTGACTACGGCCCGCCGCACCTTGACTGTGATCATCGTCTTGCTGATCGTAATGCTGGCCGGCATTGCCTATCTGGTACACGCCTATGACATCCAAGCTACGGACCCCGGACAGCCCGGCTACCAGAGCGTTCTCTCCATGCTGATTGCGGCGGTGACCGGCCGCGGCATCTTTTACTATGTGTCGATTGGCTCGATCCTGATTGTGCTGGCGCTTTCTGCCAATACAGCGTTCGCTGACTTTCCGCGGCTTTGCCGCGCCATCGCGCAGAACAACTACCTGCCACACTCCTTTGCGACGCGAGGACGAAGGCTGGTCTACACGCAGGGAATCCTTGTGCTCGCGGCACTTTCCGGATTCCTGCTGATTCTCTTTGGCGGTGTAACGGATCGTCTGATCCCGCTGTTTGCCGTGGGCGCGTTTCTGGCCTTTACACTTTCGCAAGCGGGGATGGTCGGGCATTGGCGTCGCGTTGGCGGAGCGGGCGCCACGCGCAGCATCCTTATCAATGGTCTGGGCGCAGTCGCTACCGGAATTACCGTGATCGTTGTGCTGGTCGCCAAGTTTGTGGAAGGCGCATGGGTCACTGTGCTTCTGATCCCAGGCTTGCTGATCGCCATGGGCATCGTGCGGCGGCATTACCACGCAGTATTTCTGGAGGTGCGAGCCACCGCTCCGCTGGACTTGAAGAGTCTCACTCCCCCGATGGTCATCGTGCCGATTCAGGGCTGGAACCAGATCACCAAGAAAGCGCTGCGTTTCGCGTTGACCATCTCGCCCGACGTGCGGGCGCTGCACGTCGATACGGGAGAGGGATCGACCATTTTCTGTGGCGAGTGGTCGCGCTACGTGGACGAACCGGCAAGACAGGGCGGTTTGAGGGCGCCGCAGCTGGTGGTTTTGCCGTCGCCCTATCGCCTCATCCTGGCTCCAATCGTCGACTATGTGCTCCAGGCGGAGCGCGATCACCCCAACCAGCAGATCGCCGTGCTGATTCCGGAGTTGGTGGAGCGCCACTGGTACCACTACTTCCTGCACAACCAGCGCGCTGAATTGCTCCGCGCGCTGCTGTTGGGCAAAGGCAGTCAACAACTCATCGTCGCCAATGTACCCTGGCACATCCAGGCCTGATTTAATTCATCATTCGCGGGCCAAATCTTGTTTATAATTCACCCTGTAAAATTCGTCATTTCCCTGACTTTT
>Ga0187769_10002582_pt1 | contig 10643 bp, 10 predicted proteins | sample 0116_SJ02_MP02_1_FD_133140 | JGI IMG/M metagenome (GOLD analysis project Ga0187769, IMG submission 133140) | Tropical peat soil microbial communities from peatlands in Department of Meta, Colombia - 0116_SJ02_MP02_10_MG | ecosystem: Environmental > Terrestrial > Soil > Wetlands > Peat | place... | reverse complement strand
TTTTCAGAGCCCGAATCATGCGCGCCCCGGAGGCAGCAGCCTGCGTGTAACAGAGCGCGCAACCCTGGCCGAACGCCGGCTGAGGAAGCGTAAGCGCGACCAGGACGGCCAGCGCAGCGCCAACAAGGCGAAGTGCTTTTCCAATTTGCAATTTCCGCACCTGAGCGTCTTTCCTTTCTAAAGTTTCATCCAAAGCACAAAAAGCAGATACAGCCAAAGAATGTCCATGAAATGCCAGTATTGCGAGGCGGCCACGAAGGTATTCCGCCGCAGAACGGAGCGCTTAAGTTTGTTGATGACGTAAGCCAATCCACACAGGCCACCGAGCACGTGCACCGCATGCACGCCCGTGAATACATAGAAAAATGAGCTGCTCGGGTTGGTAGCGAGGTACAGTCCTTCAGACTTCAGCCGCAGCCAAGCCACATACTGGCCCGCGATGAAGAGCAGGCCCAGCGAGAGCGTTATCACCAGCCACCGCATCGGTTCTGCAACTTGGCCTCCTAACCGGTGAGCGTTTGCCAGTCGGCGGCGCGCGAGCTCCAGCGTGCCGCTGCTGGCCAGCAGCACCAGCGTGTTGAGATAAAGGATGGGAGGCAGGGCCATGTGCCGCCAGTCCAGGGCCGAACCCTGACGCACGACCAACGCACTGGTGAGCGCGGCGAACGACATGGTGATCGCTGCCAGCGCTACCCAAATTCCGGTCTGGGCCGGATCGAGCGGGCGCTCCTGAACCGCGCGCAAATCGCCTTCAGCAGGCACGAGATTCCGCCTGCCGCCATTTCTTGGGTAATCCGGCAAACGGCGAGTATCTATCTGTGGGGGTTCGTGAACTGTGGTCGCCATAAACTCACACTCCTGACTTCACTTCAGCAGACGCATGTTGTACATGCGGAACGCATCCGGCCACAGGTAACAAAGGAAAACCAGGACAAACAGCGTCGCCGGAAATATGGTCCAGAACAGAATCGGCTTCTCGTACTTCACGTGCATCAGATACATGACGGCCACAAACCCCTCAAGGCACGCCAGGGTGAGCAAGGAAAACAGCAGGGTCCGCGTTGGCAGGTGCTGGTAGGTGAGGACCACCTCAATCCCCACAATCACCATCAGGCCGACGCCGATCCCCACATAGGAGCTCATGGCCAGTTCGCGATTCGATGACATTACTTGTTCCTCCTGCAGGCGTTCCTCTCAATGCGCATTCATCAGATACATCAAGGGAAAGACAAACATCCAGACCAGATCGACAAAGTGCCAGTACAAACCAGCAGTTTCGACGTGGCTTTCGTCATAACGTCCCTGATAAAAGCCGCGGGCGACAAAGGCGAGCGCGATCACACCCGAAACAACGTGCGTCAAATGCAGCCCGGTGACGCTGAAGAACGTTGCCCCAAACTGCGCCGCGCCCCCGGTGGGGTTATAGAACAGCCGCCAGCCCTCGCCGATCAGCTTGAACCATTCACGCAGGTGCAGAGCGGCAAAAATCGTTCCCAGCAGCATCGTGATGCCCAGCCACTTATTGGTCGACGCCTTCGTGCCGGCCTGCGCGGCGCGCACCGCCGCCAGCATAGTCAGGCTGCTGGACAGCAGCACCGCGGTCATGACCATGCCGTTCAAGATCGAGGAGAACCCGAACGGCGTTCCCCAAACCGGGGCTCCGACGCGCATGTAGCCATAGGCGAATAGAAATGCGCCGAAGGTACAGGCGTCGGAAACAATAAACACCCACATCCCCAGCTTTTTCTTCTCAATACCGTATGGAGAAACCTCCATCAGCACTCCATGCTCTGCCGCAACAGCGAGTCCAGATTGATCCACGTGCTCTCCTTTCGATACGTTTGGCGCAAGCTTGCTGAGTCCGAGCGTCCGCGAATTCTTTAAGTCCCCGCCACCGCCGCTTCGGGCGACGTCTGCATCACGCTGGCTTCGCCGTGGTATTCCATCGGCCCGTGGTACACGGTGATTTGCCGCCCGCCAAAGTTGTCAAACGGAGGCGGCGAGGTCGTGTCCCATTCCAGCGTCGTGGCGCCCCACGGATTGTCCGGCGCCTTCGGTCCTTTGAAGCGGCTCCAGATCGCGTTGAACAGGAAGATGAACTGCGCCGCACCCAGCAGCAACGCCGCCACGGAAATGAACCGCTGGGTGGGAATCAGTGGAATCATGAAATCGTCCACAAACGCCGAATATCTCCGCACCGCCCCAGCGAAGCCGGTCAAGTGCATGGTCATGAAAACGCAGTACACCAGAACGAAACTCAACCAGAAGTGCAGCTTGCCCAGCGTCTCGTTCATCATGCGGCCCCACATCTTGGGAAACCAGTAATAGAAGCCGGCAAAAGCCGCAAATATGGCGGACAGTCCCATGGTGAAGTGGAAATGGCCGACCACGAAGCTGGTTGCGTGCAGGTAAGAATCGGTCGAAGGCTGTGCCAAAAAGAATCCCCCGATGCCGCCGCTGATGAACAGGGAAATGAAGCCAAGACTGAACAGCAGCGGGGTATCGAAACGCATGTTGGCCCTGTACAGAGAAAAGACCCAGATCAGCACGGCAATGACCGAGGGGATGGTGATGAACAACGTCGGCACCGAGAACACCATGGCCATAAAGGGACTCATACCGCTCACGAACATGTGATGTCCCCAAACCACAAAGCTGAGTGTGCCGATGGCGATCATGGCCCAAGTCACCGCCTTCCAGCCCCCGACCAGCGGTTTCCGAATGAAGGTCGGCAGGATGTGGGAGACGATTCCGAAGGCCGGAAGAATGATGATATACACCTCCGGATGTCCGAAGAACCAGAACAGGTGCTGAAACAGGAGTGGCGATCCGCCCGAGTGCGGCTGCAGTTGGTCATTGATAACCAGCCCTGCGGGAATGAAAAAGCTGGTTCCTCCGAGGCGGTCGAGCACCAGCAGCAGGCAGGTTGGCAACAGCACGGCAAAAGCCAGCAAGCTTACCCAGGCATTGATGAACCACGCCCACGTCGACAGCGGCAGGCGTGACAACGTCATCCCTTTGGTGCGCAGATCGAGCGTAGTCACAATAAAATTCAACGCCCCAAGAAGTGAGGCCACGCAGAAGACCGCAATGGAAAGCCCCCAGAGATTCTGTCCCCATCCTTGGCCAGGACCAGCGACAGCACCTACCGCGCTAAGTGGCGCATACGCAGTCCATCCCGAGAGCGGCGGACCGTCAGGGATGACGAAGGTCGCGCAGGCGAGAGCAAAACCCACAAACGTAACCCAGAACGACGCCATGTTCAGCCGGGGAAATGCCATGTCCGCCGCTCCCACTTGGATAGGCAGCATGAAGTTGCCAAACCCTGCCATCGGCGCCGCAGTCAGCACGAAGAACGCCATGATGGTCCCGTGCATGGTCATCAGCGATAGGTAATACTCCGGCGTCATGAGTCCGCCTGGCGCCCCATTCGGGGCAAGCGTGCCGAGCAGCGGAATGTGCGAGTCTGGCCAGGCAAGATGGATGCGCATGGCCCAGGAAAGCGCCATCCCGATAAATGCCGCTACCAGGCTCAAAGTCGTGTACTGGATCCCAATCACCTTGTGATCCACGCTGAAGACGTACTTGCGAATGAAGCCCTGCGGCGGTGCGTGGTGTGCTGCCGCATGCGCTGACATTTGTTGCATGATCTCACCCCAAGGAGAAATTGTTCGTCCGCCCGTTCGAGGCCGACGCACTTCGTTTATTGCGCGGCTGCCTGCTTCTTCAGCCAGTCGTCGAAGTCACCCTGCGACAGCACCGAGAGGTACGCCTTCATGTTGTAATGCCCTAATCCGCACAGTTGTGTACACACAATTTCGAACCGTCCCGTCTGCGTAGCCGTGAAGTGGATCGGGATGTTCAGCCCGGGCACAAAATCCTGCTGCACGCGCAGCTCCCGCACATAGAAGGAGTGCCCCACATCTTTGGAGTGCAGTGTCAGCAGAATTGGCTTGTTTACCGGGATGGCAAGCTCAGCAGTTACGATGTCGTCTTTCGCGTCCGGATCGTGATCGGTATCGATCCCAAAGTAGTTCTGGTTGCCTTCATTAATGAGGTCGGGATGCAACGATCCGAATTTCCCATCCGGCCCGGGATAGCGAAAATAATAGGCAAACTGTCCCGCTTGAACATCAATGCGCATGGATGCTGGATCGGGCGCCTCAAAATACACCGCGCCCCAGGCCTTCGACCCGATGAACGATAGGGCCAGAATTTCCGTGCCCACCAGCACAAAGGCGAAAATGACGAGCGGCTTCGCGCCGCCGGGTATCTGCCTCGGCTTTTTCCCGTTACCGCCATACAGGAACGCAAAGGCCGCCAACACCAGTTGCCCGGCAATAAACAGAAGACCGGCAACCAGTATGGTTTCCTCGATCTGGTGATCGATCTTGGGTCCGTGGACGGAAATATCCACCGGCATCCACCACACGTGAGCCATCACGCAATAGGCAATCGCCAGCGTGATGAGTGCGACAACAACGGCAAAAACTTTCCCCGCCATGATTTCCTCACCCCGTAACCGGCAGAGCAGCCGGTCAAGTGTGCAGGCCACGGGCTCCTCCACCCGCGGCCTGCATCCCTGCACCTCTACTTCACTTTGAAGCTGAAATCAGTAGTAACCGGTTTACCAGCGGCAACCGTCACTTTTTGGGTTTGCGTTCCGTAGGTCTCCTGCCAGGCCGTCAGCGTGTAAGTGCCGGCCGGCACGTTATCCAGCTTGAAGGAGCCAGCGTCATTGCTGAGGCTGAACGGCCCTTTCACCACCGCGATATAAGCGCGCATCCAGGGATGGATATTGCACTTCACCGGAATCGCGACTTCCTCGTTGCTCCAGGCAACATCGATCGGGCCTGCGCCGACCGTTTGGGATTTGTTCCATTGCGCGTTTCCACCCGTGGGACTCGGCTGCGGGTGAATGTTGTGAGCCGTCTTGTCACTATTCAGGACTGTCATGTGCTGGCCAACATTCAATGCCACCACGTGTGGAACATATTGGCAGCCCTTCTGGTCGATGGTGGCGGGCTGTGAAGATATCGCGGCCTCGTTCCCGGTCAAACCCTGCGAGATGTAAACCACAACGTTGGCGAGTCCGCCGTTTCCGCCGACCACCACGTTTTCAGCTGCGACTGGTGCGCCGCCGTGTGCCTGCGCACAGGCAGGATCCTTCGACATGTCGATGGGCTTTTGGTGCGGCGCTTGTCCGTCAAGCTTCACCGTCCCGACGATCTGTCCGGTCGCCGCAGCGCCCACACTCGGGGCAGAACGCACGAATGCCACAGCGAGAGCAAGCAATAAGAAGGTCAATACAACAATTCTGTGTTGAGTTTTCATGAAGTTTTGTTCCTCCATTATTTCGAGTTAACTCTGACGAAACCTGCAAAAGAAAAACTTGTGGGACCCGGGATAGCCAAATATTTTGTGACAAGCCGCACAGAAAGTCTGTGACATATGTCACGCATCATTGTGATAAGACCTTTGCCGGATTTTCACCCAGGCTCAAATGCCGCGAACCGGGCAAAAGCCGGCAATCAGCAACGCAGTTTTTCCCCGCCGCTTTCCGGAGATACACTCGTACTGAACAGCCGTGACACGGATCCTGCTCATCGGCGCCGGTAAAGGTGGAAGAGCTTTAGTGGAGCTATTCCACAAAGACCCCAGTGTCGAAATTGCCGGAGTCGCCGACAAAGACGAGAAAGCATCGGGATTGGTGCTTGCACGGGAACTTGGTCTACCGGTTAGCACGAATTATCAAGAACTGCTCGCAGCGAAGGAAATCGACCTTATCGTCGACGTGACCGGAGATCCCGCCGTCGCTCGGGCGATTCATAGCTTGAAAGGGGACGGAACCGAAGTCATTGGTGGCAATGCGGCCCGATTCATCTGGGAATTCATCGACGCCAGGAACAAGACGGAAGCGCTCGAAGATAAATATCAGCTTGCTCTTCGGGAGCTGGAAGCGCGCGCTGAAGGCGAGTTCATCATCGGCAACAATCCAAAAATGAAGGAGATTTCTGAGCTGATCGCCAAGGTTGCGCCCACTCCCACTACCGTGCTGGTTCGAGGCGAGAGCGGAACCGGCAAAGAGTTGGTGGCCAGAGCTATTCACCGCCATAGCACGCTCAGCAATCAGCCGTTGGTGACGTTAAACTGCACTGCCTTATCGCCAGCTCTTCTGGAGAGTGAGCTTTTCGGTTACAAACGCGGCGCTTTCACCGGCGCCTATGCCGATCGAAAAGGGTTGTTCGAAAAAGCCGACGGCGGCACCATGTTCCTCGATGAGATTGGAGACATGTCGCTGGAGATCCAAGCCAAGCTCTTGCGAACTTTGCAGACCGGCGAGATTCGTGCCGTTGGCGACGTTCGAACCAAGAAGGTGGCCGTACGAATCATCGCAGCCACGAATCAGGACCTGGAGAAAGCCATACGCGACGGCGCATTTCGCGAAGATCTGTTTTATCGCATCAACACTTTCACCATCACGCTACCCCCTCTTCGTGAGCGGACCGAAGACATTCCGTTCCTGGCGGAATACTTTCTGCAGCGAGCGCGAGCCAAAGTGAATAAACATGTGGAGTCGATTGCGCCACGGGCGATTGCCCTGCTCAGAAATTATTCCTGGCCCGGCAACCTTCGCGAGCTGGAGAACGTGATTGAACGGGCGGTGGTGTTGACCTCGACGTCGTTGATTGAGGCCGAGCACCTTCCCATTCACGTCCAGGACCTTCCCGGTTTCCAGCCGAAAAAGGGATTTATGGCAAGCAAGTCGTTGGCGATTGAACAGTTTGAACGGCAGGCGCTGGCTACCTACCTCTCCGAGGCAAAGGGAAACGTATCCCGTGCCGCGACTCTCGCAAACCTGCCCAGGAGAACATTTCACCGCCTGATGGCGAAATACAAACTCGCCAGCCGGACCCAGAAGACGCCAAGCTGAGACATTGGTAGCACACGCCATGGGCGATTATGTCTCTATATACGATTTAAATTGTAAGTTATACATAATAATAATATAATTAGTAATCTGGCAGCTTGGTTAATGGGACATGGTTGTCCCACTTGAGGGCAGACGACCCACCGGTCTGAATTTCCCCTGCTCTGTTCTTCGCACGTTAACTCCTTGATCAGAAGTCCTTTAGCTAGGCATGGCACGCTCTCGCGATGCGGATGAAACACTTGGCAAGCTTCGTGCCTTTGCAAAGTGGCGTAGGTAACGACAAACAATCAAGGAGGCGCGCTCGCCGGAGCCGTAAGAAACGATGAAACCAAGAACTCTCTCTCTCAGCATTGCTTTGACGTTAGCGGTTTGTATTTTGGGCAGGCAGTCTGCAAATGCGGAAAGTCCATCGGCCGGCGGGGGCGCAAGTGTGAAAGGCACTGTCAAGTTTCAAGGGACGGTGCCGCCTCAGAAACCGATCAATATGGCGGCCGATCCGACTTGTGCCAAACAGCACGGCACTCCGGTATTCGCGCAAGAGATAATGACCGACTCGAAAGGCGACCTGCAAAACGTGATTGTTTTCGTGTCCGAAGGTTTGGGAGACCGGAAGTTTGATCCGCCGACCCAGCCCGTTGTGATCGATCAAAAAGGTTGCATGTTCATGCCGCACATTCTTGCCCTGCGCGCCAACCAGCCACTGGAGATGATCAACGACGACTCGACAGCCCACAATATCCACCCCGTTCCCGCGAACAACCGCGAATGGAACAAGGCTGAGCTGCCCGGATCGAAGCTGGCTGAGACCTTCCCCAGAGAAGAGATCGCAATTCCCGTGAAGTGCAACGTCCATCCCTGGATGCGCGGCTACGTCGCGGTGTTCAAGCACCCGTATTTTGCGGTGACGGGCAAGGACGGCAGCTTCGATCTAAGCGATCTGCCTCCCGGCACTTACACCATCGAAGCGTGGCACGAGAAGTTTGGTACGACCACCCAGAAGATTACTGTGGGAGCAAACGAAACCAAGAATATTGATTTCGTTTTCAAGTCGTTGTGATTAAAACGGCGGCGGCAAGTTGAGGTTAACCGGCCACAAGCTCTCGCCGCCAGGTTGTCAAGAATCGCGGAGAAAAGCGTAGTCCCAACTTCGACTCAAGTTTTTCTTTGCGAGCTTTGTGCAATCTTCGCGACCTTTGCGGTGAAAAGCTCTTAACCGCGAAGATCGCGAGGGATCACTAGGAGCACGCTACCCGGAGGAAAGCACCGATGAAAGTAAGTCAGATTATGGAAACCCGCGTAGTAGCGGCCAAAGCCAATGCGACTTGCACCAGCCTGGCGCAGAAGATGCTTTCCGGATTCATTAGCGGGCTGCCGGTGACTGACGATGACGGACACGTGATCGGCGTAGTTACCGAATTTGACATTCTGAAAGTTTTGCGCAATGGCGCGAACGGTTTGTCCAAGACGGCCAGAGACATCATGAGCGACAAGCCGATCTGCCTCGAGGCCAATCAGAGCGTGGAAGAGGCGATTGAACTGATGACTCGCCATCACATCATGCGGATTCCGGTGGTGTCCGGCGGCAAGTTGGTAGGCATCGTATCGCGCACCGACGTTCTGCGTGCTTACGTGAAGGAAGAATTTCAGGTGTTCGAAGCAACCCAGGATCTTGACAGTTAGCAGGATCGGAGGGGACGGCAAAACCGAGCGGTCCTCGAGGATCTTCTCAGTGAACTTTGCGCTTCCTTTGCGAGCTTTGCGGTCAAGAGTTTTTAACCGCAGAGAGCGCAAAGAAATGCCGTAAAGGACGCAGAGAAAAATCCGCTAAGGATGGCCGGGCCAACTAGCCCGGCCTTCTAGCAGTGGTTCTGAAATGAGCTATGGAAAGCAGGGATCTCACGATTATTGGTGGCGGCCCAACCGGCATGGCCGCGGCATTCCGGGCGGGAATGCACGAGATCTCAGCCCGCATTATCGACACCGCAGCTCAACTCGGTGGGCAGGTGATGGCACTTTATCCGGAAAAGAAGATCTATGACGTTTTTGGCTTGCCCGAGGTTTCGGGGAAGGACCTGGTGCACAACCTGATGAAGCAGGCGCTTCAATTCGGCGCAGAAGTTCGGTTGGGCGAAAGCGTCGAGGGGCTGCGCTTTGCGGATCATGGGAAGACCATCGAAGTCATCACCGATCAAGGCAACTATCCGACCCGAACCGTCCTCCTGGCTGGCGGACTCGGGCTCATTATGCCGCGCAAGCACGACGCGCAAGGTTGTGACCGGCTCGAGGGCAAAGGTGTTTACTACAGCGTTCGCGATCCTGAACAGTTCCGCGGGAAAAACGTGGTGATCGTGGGCGGCGGTGATTCTGCTCTGGATTGGGCCCTCAACCTACGCCCGGTTGCTGCGCGGGTCACGCTGGTGCACCGGTCGCAAGAGTTCTCGGGGCACGCTTCTACATTGCGTGAAGTGCAGCAACTTGCGGACTTCGGCCATATCACCCTGCACACATCCACGCTGCTGACCGAAGCCCATGGCAACGGGAAACTGGAAGCAGTCACATTGAGAAACTCACGGGGTGTGGAACACACAGTGGAAGCTCAGGCGCTTCTTCCCATGATCGGTTTTCACGTCAATCTGGGCCCGATGGAACGATGGGGCCTGGAGTTCGAAGAGAAGAAAATCGTGGTCAATTCGCGGATGGAAACGAGCTTGCCAGGCGTTTTTGCCGCTGGCGACATCGTTACCTATCCGGGAAAAATCAAGCTGATCGCGACCGGATTCGCAGAAGCGGCAATCGCCGTCAAAAGCGCTGTCGAATATATACGTCCGGGCCAGAAGGTCTCACTGAAGTACAGCAGCATTGCCGGCTTGCCGAAAGCGACACAACATTTGGCGCCGGCTTGCCAACAGTGATGAGGTCACGCGGAGCTATGACGGAGATCACTGCGTTCATGTTCGCAAGTCGAATAATGGAATTGTCACAATAGGCCTTGTGGGCGTGGATCGCCCACTGCCTGCAAAGTGCAGCGCAAGTTGAAGGAGAAACAAATGGCGGGTAACAACACTTCACTCAAGAGTAAGAACCGCTGGGCGGCCGGGGTCACACCTTACGCCGAAATGGGCTACTACAACGCGGACTACGAGCCCAAAGACACGGATATTCTGTGCGCATTCCGCCTGGTCCCGCAGGAGGGTGTGGAACCCATTGAGGCCGCCGCAGCTGTTGCCGGCGAGTCGTCCACTGCGACATGGACAGTGGTTTGGACCGACCGCCTCACACCTTATGAGAATTACCAGGCCAAGTGCTATCGCGTCGATCCCGTGCCCGGCAGCGATCAGTACATCGCCTACATCGCCTACGATCTGGATCTTTTCGAGGAAGGCTCCATTGCCAACCTGACCTCGTCGATCATTGGCAACGTCTTCGGCTTCAAGGCGCTTCGCTCTTTGCGGCTGGAGGACATGCGAATCCCTCCGCATTATGTGAAGACTTTTCAGGGTCCGCCGCACGGAATCGTGATGGAGCGCGAATACCTGAATAAATTTGGGCGACCGCTGCTGGGTGCGACCGTCAAGCCCAAGCTCGGTCTTTCCGCCCGCAACTACGGGCGCGTTGTCTACGAGGCGCTGCGTGGCGGGCTCGATTTCACCAAGGACGACGAGAACATCAATAGCCAGCCGTTCATGCGTTGGCGCGACCGCTTTCTGTT
>Ga0187769_10002581_pt1 | contig 10644 bp, 7 predicted proteins | sample 0116_SJ02_MP02_1_FD_133140 | JGI IMG/M metagenome (GOLD analysis project Ga0187769, IMG submission 133140) | Tropical peat soil microbial communities from peatlands in Department of Meta, Colombia - 0116_SJ02_MP02_10_MG | ecosystem: Environmental > Terrestrial > Soil > Wetlands > Peat | place... | reverse complement strand
GACCACGGTTGCCAGCGCGGTGTGATCTCGATGCTGGAGAGCGACCCCGAGAAGCTCGTCGCGAAGGCGCGCGCCATTCCCTCGATGGTCGGGAGCGACCTGGCGAAGGTTGTCTCCACGACGCAGCGCTACCGGTGGCAGACCGGCGAGCGCTCGCACGAGCCCACGGAAGTGGTGGGAGTCAAAGACGAGCCCGCGCGTTTCCACGTGGTGGCCTACGATTTCGGCATCAAGCACAACATCCTGCGCAAATTGACTTCCGAGGGTTGCGGCGTGACCGTTGTCCCTGCTGAAACCAGCGCCGAGGATGTCCTCGCGCTGCATCCCAACGGCGTCTTCCTCTCCAACGGCCCTGGCGACCCCGAGCCCGTGACGTACGCGCAAGAGAACATTCGCCGGCTCATGGGGCGGGTGCCCGTCTTCGGCATCTGCCTCGGGCACCAGCTCATCGGGCTCGCGCTTGGCGGCAAGACTTACAAACTCAAGTTCGGACACCATGGCGGAAATCATCCGGTAAAGCAGTTGCGGACAGGGAAGATCGAGATCACGGCGCACAATCACAACTTCGCCGTCGATCCTGACTCGCTGAACCCGGACGACGTTGAGTTGACCCACATGGACCTGAACGATCAGACGCTCGAAGGTCTGCGCCATCGTTCGCTGCCGCTGTTCAGCGTGCAGTACCACCCCGAGGCGTCTCCGGGGCCACATGATTCGCATTATTTGTTCAAGGACTTTGTGAGCATGATGGAGGCATGGAAGGGGTAGGTGCTTCCCCGATGCCACGACGCACCGACATCTCGAAGATCCTGATCATCGGCTCCGGGCCCATCGTCATTGGGCAATCGGCGGAGTTTGATTACTCCGGCACCCAGGCCTGCAAGGCGCTCAAGGCCGAGGGTTACGAAGTAGTGCTGGTGAATTCCAATCCGGCCACCATCATGACCGACCCGGAGATGGCCGACCGTACCTACCTCGAGCCCCTTACCAAGGGCTATCTGACGGAGATCATCCGTCTCGAGTCAGAGCTCGCCGACCGCCGCGGTTTTGCCCTGCTGCCTACGGTCGGCGGGCAGACGGCGCTCAATCTCGCGGTCGAGCTGGCCGACGCCGGCGTGCTTGACAAGTACGGCGTCGAGCTGATCGGGGCGAAGCTGGAAGCCATCAAGAAGGCGGAAGATCGTCTGCTGTTCAAAGACGCCATTTCACGCATCGGCCTTGACGCCCCAAAATCGGCGCTGGTCAACAATCTCAAAGACGGCCTTGAGTTCTCCGGCAAGATTGGCTTCCCGGTAATCATCCGCCCGTCCTTTACGCTAGGCGGCACCGGCGGCGGCTTGGCTTACAACCGCGAGGAGCTGCTCGACATCCTGGCGCGCGGGCTCGACCTCTCGCCGGTGCACGAAGTCCTGATTGAAGAATCCGTGCTGGGTTGGAAGGAATTCGAGTTGGAGGTGATGCGCGACCTGGCGGACAACGTCATCATCATCTGTTCGATCGAGAACTTCGACCCCATGGGCGTGCATACCGGCGATTCCATCACCGTGGCGCCGGCGCAGACGCTAAGCGACCGCGAGTACCAGGCGATGCGCGACGCCGCGATCCTCATCATTCGCGAGATCGGCGTGGAGACCGGCGGCAGCAACATCCAGTTCGCGATTCACCCCACCACCGGACGCATGGTGGTGATCGAAATGAACCCGCGCGTTTCGCGCTCTTCGGCCCTTGCCTCGAAGGCCACGGGGTTCCCGATTGCCAAGATCGCGGCCCGCTTGGCTGTGGGCTACACGCTCGACGAGATCCCAAACGACATTACGCGAAAGACTCCCTCCTGCTTCGAGCCCACGCTCGACTATGTGGTCGTGAAGATTCCCAAATGGCAGTTCGAGAAATTTCCAGGAGCGGATGAGACGCTAGGCCCGCAGATGAAGTCGCTGGGCGAGGTGATGGCCATTGGTCGCACGTTCAAGGAAGCCCTGTTCAAAGGTGTGCGCTCGCTCGAGACCGGCAAGCGCGTGGGCTCCGAGACCATTGAGCCGCGCATTCTCACCCAGCGCCTGGTGACGCCGCATCCCGAGCGCCTCACCTACCTGCGCTATGCCCTGCGCCAGGGACACACGGTAAAAGAACTGGCGCGCATGACCTCCATTGATCCCTGGTTCCTACACCAATTGAAAGAAGCTTCCGATTTGCAGGCGGAACTCGAAAAACATCCTTTCGAATCTGCGCCGCCGGAGCTGGTGCGGGAGGGCAAGCGGATGGGATTTTCCGACGCTCGCCTGGCCGACCTGTGGCGCATTCCAAACGGAAAGGGCGCGACCGAGAAGCTCCGCCACTTCCGCAAGGTCCACGGAATCAACCCAGTTTACAAGCGCGTGGATACCTGCGCCGCAGAGTTCGAAAGCTATACGCCTTACCTTTACTCGACGTACGAGTCCGAAGACGAAGCTGTGCCGACCTCGCAGAAAAAGGTCATCATCCTGGGCAGCGGGCCCAACCGAGTAGGGCAGGGAATCGAGTTCGATTATTGCTGCTGCCACGCCGCGTTCGCGCTGCGCGATGATGGCTACGAGACGGTCATGGTCAACTGCAATCCAGAGACGGTTTCCACCGACTACGACACCAGCGACCGCCTGTTCTTCGAGCCGCTGACGTTCGAGGACGTCCTGGCGGTCTATGAGCACGAAGCCGCCTGCGGTGCGCCCATCGGGGTGATCGTGCAGTTTGGCGGGCAGACGCCGCTCAACCTCGCGCTGCCGCTCAAGGCCGCGGGCGTACCAATCATCGGCACGTCGCCCGAATCCATCGACTTGGCCGAGGACCGCAAGCGCTTCGGCAAACTGCTCGACGAACTCCAGATCCCGCAGCCGCCGGGTGCTATCGCGACCAGCATAGAGCAAGCGGTGGCAGGGGCAAACCGCGTGGGCTATCCCGTGCTCGTGCGGCCCTCCTACGTGCTGGGCGGACGCGCCATGCAAATCGCCTACGATGACGAGACCGTCATCCGTTATATGAAGGAGGCAGTTGAGTATTCGCAGGAGCGCCCCGTGCTCATTGACCACTTCCTGGAGGCAGCGACGGAAGTAGATGTGGATGCGCTCTCCGACGGCGAAGACGTGGTCATCGGCGGCATCATGCAGCACATCGAAGAAGCCGGCATCCACTCCGGCGATTCCTCTTGCGTGCTGCCGGCCGTGGACATCCCCGAACGCCACTTGACCACGATGCGCGACTACACCTTCCGCCTGGCCCGTGCGTTGAAAGTCATCGGCCTGATGAACACGCAGTATGCCATCCAACGCGACAAGGTGTACGTGCTGGAAGTGAACCCGCGCGCTTCCCGCACCGTGCCTTATGTTTCCAAAGCCACCGGTGTGCCGCTGGCCAAGATAGCCGCTCGCCTCATGACCGGGCGGAAGCTCCGCGAATTCCTGCCGGAGTACATCGAGCGGGAGGCCGACCTTTCTACCGGCAGCGGTTATTACGTGAAGTCGCCGGTCTTCCCCTGGTCAAAGTTTCCTGGCGTAGATACGGTGCTGGGTCCGGAGATGAAGTCCACCGGCGAAGTCATGGGTGTGGCTGATAATTTCGGCGAAGCCTTCGCCAAGGCGCAGATCTCCGGCGGACAGGAGCTGCCGCGCAGCGGGACCGTGTTCATCAGCGTTACGGACCACGACAAACCGCATGTCGTGGCGGTGGCGCAGCGCTTTCTCGATCTCGGCTTTCGGCTGGTATGCACGCACGGAACCGCTGACGTGCTCGCGCACAACGGCATCATCACTGAGCGGGTTTACAAAGTGAAGGAAGGCCGGCCCAACGCCGTTGACCTGATCAAGGGGGACAAGATCCAGCTCATCATTAACACTCCGCGCGGGCCCGACCCGTATTTCGACGAAAAAGCCATCCGCCGCGCGGCTGTGACCCACCACATCCCATGCATGACCACGCTTTCGGCTGCGCGTGCCGCCGCCGAAGGCATCGCCGCTATTCAGCGCGAAGAGGTTAGCGTCCGCGCCCTGCAGAGCCTACACGCTGAGCGGGCCGCACTAACCTAGTAGCCATTTGTTCTCCAACCCTAGGCAACTGGTCGTAAAAATGGCACTCGGCCATATTTATTGCCGGGTTGCAGACCGACTTGTTCTGAAGGGAGTCGTGACTTGGGGACGGCTAATGTTTTTTCCCCTCCGGCTATGCCCACTCGAGACGTGGCAAGCCCCTTCTGGGAGACGTACCAGCAGCTCGGGCTCACGGCCCTCGCGTCCCCGCCTTTTTGAGCAGAGCCAGGAACTCCTGGCGGGTCAGGAAATCGTGGTCGCCGAACCAGCTCTTTACCGCCTCCAGAGCATGTTCCGGATCGACTACCGCAGTGGGGGCGGGAGCGGACACGGGCTGCGGCGGTGAGGGCGCCATCGGAGCCAGCGGTGTGCCCTTCTCGAGCGAGGCCAACACTTCCTCTAGACGGTGCAAATCATCTGCCTCCAAGTGCACGAACTGGATGCCCAGGCCGAAGTTGGTGAGTACCGACCTTACCACGCCCTGGACCTGAATACGGCGCTGTGAGATCACTAGAACCAAGTTGACCTTAGTATCCATGGTGAGGGCGGCGAGCAATTCAACGAAACAGCCGCCGCGGCTGAGGTCAGTGAGCCGGCCGCGCTCCGGGAACGATGCACCCGGGGCATAGATTTCCGCCTCGCCGCGCACCGCATAGCGCGGGTAGCGGCGGCGTTCCTCCTTGCGCTTTTCCGCCCGGCGCCGCTGTTCGACCAGCCGCCGCAGGCTCTCATCGAATTGACGGAAGCCACCCTCGTATTCCTGCACTTCCGGCGGCGGCACCACATACTTGTCGGGACCGGAAGGGGGAAAGCGCAAATTGAAGATGGATTTCTGCGGCTCTAGATTCATCAGCCCAGCTTGCCCGGCCAGCGCTCCCACCCCCACCCATGCCACACGGTACTGGGCCTTGTTGCCGTGGTGCTCGAGCACCGCCGTCTGTCCGGGGCGATACAGCACATGCACCCCTTGCAGGCGTACTCCCGACTCGCTGACGTCCACCACTGAGGCGGTCTGGGAAAACGCTTGTCCCATGCTGTCTGTCCCGTAAATGTTCACCGTCAGCTCTTTCTTGAAGCGCTGGTGGCGGCGTCGTCCCATGGCTTAATCTAGTCCTTCGTGTGTACTCTAGCAGGTCGCTTTTTGTCCACAGTCCGGAAACTGGCTTAGAATACCGCACCCGTCGCGCTCGCGAAGTCCCCGATCGGAACATAGCCAATTACAGGGCCGGACGACCTGCGGCGACCCAAAGCTGATCGAAAGGATTCTTTAGATGAGAATCTGTTTTCGTGTGTTGTTGCTGATCGCGATGTTCTCACCTCGGTATGCAGTCGCCCAGGCACCGCTGGAGTGGAAGGATGATCTTGTTGACCACATGGTTGGCGCCTGGACCCTGAGCGGCCAAGTGATGGGTCGTGAAGCCCATCATGACGTTCAGGCGGAGTGGGTGCTGCATCACCAATTCCTGCGCATTCATGAGAAAACCGCCGCCAACGCGCCGGCTGCGGAGCGTCCTTACGAGGCTCTTTGGTTCCTGGGCTACGATGCCGTCAGCGAGCGCTACGTTCTCTACCTGCTGGACGTCTTCGGAACGCGCTATTCAGAGACCCTCGGCTACGGCATTCGCGATGGCAACACCATACGTTACGTTTTCGAATATCCCGACGGTCCTTTTCACACTACCTACCGCTGGTCGCCGGAGAGCGGCACTTGGCGGTGGCTGTTGGAGCAAAAGGATAAGGACGGCAAGTGGATCACCTTTGCCGACTTCAAACTCACGCGCGCCGGGCCGAAGCCCTGATCCTCGCCTCGGCGCGCGGCGTATACTTAACAGTTCGATACCTCTGCGCTAGTCGCTAGAAGCTAGCGTCCAGGAGCTAATCGTGCTGCTTCAGGGTATTCTTCCACCCATTACCACGCCCTTCTATGCTGACGGCAGCCTGTACTTCAAGAAACTCGAACACAACGTTGAGCGTTACTCCAAAACGCCGGTTGCCGGCTTGGTGGTGCTGGGCTCGACGGGCGAATCCATCATGCTCAGCGACCAGGAGCGGCGCGATGTTTTCAAGTGCGCCCGCGAACACGCGGTGCCGGAAAAGGTGCTGGTCGCCGGCACCGGCATCGAGTCTGCCGCGGAAACCTTGCGGCTGACCGAGTATGCAGCTTCGCTCGGCTACGACGTCGCCATGGTGCGCACGCCCCACTACTACAAGCGCCAGATGCTGCCTGGCAACTTGCTGGCTTTCTACCGCACCGTTGCTGATCGCTCGCCCTTGCCCGTCATCATCTACAACTTTCCGCAAGCAACCGGCTACGACATCCCCGCAGAAGTCGTGATCGAGCTCGCTGAGCACCCCAATCTGATCGGCATCAAGGAATCCGCCGGCGTGATCGACAAGGTGAAGAAGATGGTCGAAGGCACCCGGCATATCAAGCGCACCGCCACCGTCACCGAGGTGTTTGACGCCGTGACTCCGCGCATGCTGGCTGCCGCAGGTTCCGGGAACGGCGATGTGCTTCCGGCGTCTTCTCTGGGTGGGACAGCGGTCGTCACGCCGCCCCAGTTCAAGACCCGCACCAAGGAAATCGGATACCAGGTGCTGGTGGGCTCGGCGCACCTGCTCAAGGATTCGCTCGACGTGGGCGCGGTGGGCGCGATCCTGGCCTTCGCCTGCGCCGCCCCGACCGCCTGCTACGAAATTTACGCCGCGTGGAAGGAAGGCGACTTGGCGCTGGCGCAGGAGAAGCAGGAGCGTATCGTCCAAGCCTCGCTCAAGGTGGGCGGAGAGCTCGGGATTCCCGGCATCAAGCATGCCATGGACTTGAACGGCTACTACGGTGGACCATCGCGGCTGCCGCTGTTGCCGCTGACCGCCGAGCAGAAGGCGGAAGTCGAGCGCTTGATGGCCGACATCCGCAACTAACTTTTGTCATGCGGAGCGAAGCGCCCGGCGCGAGCCTGAGGACCTGCACTAAACCATCACGGCCGAGCGGGCGGGAGCTCCGAGGTTGTCGTCACGCCTAGGCGAGACTTGATTCCCACCCAAAGGGCAGCGTATCATCTAGATTCGAACGAACGTTCGGTAAGGTGGTGGAGCTGTCCCATGATGTCCGCTTCTCCCGCTGCTGCTGTGACCTCTCGTCGCGTGCCTTTGCTAGGCCGCAGTAACGCCGAACCACGCGAGCGCTTCGATCGTCGGCTGGGCAAGATCCTCGACCACGCCACCGCCGTTTTCTGTGACAAAGGATACGATGCCGCCTCCATGCGCGATCTGGCGCGTGCCACCGGCATGTCCCTCGCCGGGCTTTATTACTACTTCGAATCCAAGGAGAAGCTGCTCTACCTGATTCAGAAGCACGCCTTCAAGACCATCCTGGCGGACCTGCGCCAGCGCCTCGATGGAGTGATCGACCCTGAACAGCGGCTGCGGCTCCTCATCCAGAACCACATCGAATATTTCCTCGCCAACCAGAAAGCCATGAAGGTGCTCTCGCATGAGGATGAGGCCCTGAAAAACAGTTATGGGGCTGAACTTCGTACGATCAAGCGCGAGTATTACCGTACCTGCCTGGGGCTGGTGGAAGACCTGATGCGCGCACGAAGAGTAGAATCTTCCGGCCGCATCGCCGTGCTTAGCCTGTTCGGCATGATGAACTGGATCTACACGTGGTACAACCCGCGGGTGGATGCCGACGCGGCCGTCCTTGCCCGCCAGATGTCCGACATTTTTCTCAACGGCCTGCTGGGCGCAAGTAAACACAGACGCAGCGGTGCCCAGCGGAATGGTTCAGTGAATAAATGAGTCAATGACTCAATAGGAGTTCTGATGGCTACGACAACCCAGCCCACTACCGAGACTCGCCAGCTCATCAACTACCGTACCGATGCCGGCATCGCTGTCATAGAGCTGAACGACCCTCCGGCCAATACCTACACCTACGAGATGAACCGCCAGCTCGACGACGCCATCCTGCGCGCGCGCATGGACAACGACGTGTATGTGATCGTCCTCACCGGTGCGGGCGAGAAGTTCTTCTGCGCCGGGGCGAACATCAAAATGCTGTCAAGCGTCGATCCGACGTTCAAGTACTACTTCTGCCTGCATGCCAATGAGACGCTGTTGCGGCTGGAGCACACACCCAAGCTTGTAATCGCGGCGCTGAACGGCCACGCCGTCGGCGGCGGACTCGAGATCGCGATGGCGGCGGACATCCGCATCGCCCGCCAGGACGCCGGCAAGATCGGGCTGCCCGAGGTCAATCTCGGCGTTCTTCCGGGGACTGGCGGCACGCAGCGCCTCTCGCGGCTGATCGGCAAGTCGCGCGCCATCGAGCTGATCGTCACCGGCAACACGTTTACGTTTGAAGAGGCGAAGGAGCTGGGTATCGTCAATGACGTCTACGAGCGCGAGAACTTCATGGAAAACGTGATGGAGTATGCGCGCCAGTTTTGCCCGCCAAACAAGGCGGCCAAGGCCGTGGGACGCATCAAGCGCTCTATCCAGACAGGCTGGGAGATTCCGCTCGAAGCAGCGCTGGCCTTGGAGCGCGAGAACCAGCAGCTCCTGTTCCAGTCGGACGACGCGAAGGAAGGCCTGACCGCCTATGTTGAGAAGCGGCCGGCAACGTTCACGGCAAAGTAAGAAATGAAAAGATGAGCCACAGAGAGCACAGAGGAGCACAGAGGAAGGGAAATTTCTCCGTGTATCTCTGTGTCCTCCGTGGTTAAAGGTTTTTCTGATGATTGCAGCAGAAAAAACGGCGATTAAACCCGGCAAGCTCTTTATCAATGGCGAATGGGTTGGAACCTCCAAGACCTTCGACACCATCAATCCCGCCACCGGCGAAGTGCTGACCCAGGTTGCCGAGGCGAGCGCTGCTGACGTCGATCGCGCCGTCCACGCAGCCCGTGCCGCCTTCGAGAAGACAGGTAAAGGCGCGTGGCGCTCGATCTCGGCCAGCGAGCGTGGGCGCCTGCTCTGGAGGCTCGCCGATCTGGTCGAGAAGAACATCGAAGAGCTGGCCGAGCTCGAAACCCTCGACAACGGCAAGCCTATCTTCGAATCGCGGTACGTCGATATGCCGATGGTCATCGACGTCTTCCGCTACTACGCGGGATGGGCGACGAAGATTCACGGCGAGACCGTCAACGCCTTCGACAATGCTTTTACCTACACGTTGCGTGAGCCGGTGGGCGTGGTAGGCGCAATCGTCGCCTGGAATTTTCCGCTGCTGCTCACTTCTTGGAAACTCGGACCGGCACTGGCCTGCGGCAACACCGTCGTGCTGAAGCCGGCAGAGCAGACGCCGCTCACCGCTCTTCGTTTTGGCGAGCTGGCCGCCGAAGCCGGGTTTCCCGCAGGAGTGCTGAATATTGTCACCGGCGGACCGGAGACCGGCAAAGCTTTAGTCGCGCATTCCGGCATCGACAAGATCGCATTCACCGGCTCGACCGTGGTCGGGAAGGAGATCATGCGCTCTGCCGCAGACACGCTGAAGCGTGTAACACTCGAGCTCGGGGGTAAATCGCCCAATATTGTTTTTGCCGACTCCGATATCGAATCCGCGGTCAAGGGCGCCATCAACGGCATTTTCTATGGCAAGGGGGAAGTCTGCTGCGCCGGCTCGCGGCTATTCGTCGAGAGCAAAGCGCAGGAGGAGTTCCTCGGCAAGCTCGTCGAGCGCACTAAGAAACTGCAGCCTGGCGATCCGCTCGATCCCAAGACGCGGCTGGGCGCCGTCGTCAGCCAGCAGCAGATGCAGCAGATCCTCGGCTACATCGAGACCGGAAAATCAGAAGGCGCACAGCTTATCACCGGCGGCAAACGCGCCAGCGTGGGCAACGGCAATGGCTTCTTCATCGAGCCGACGATCTTCGGCGGCGTGAAGAACGACATGACCATCGCCCGCGAGGAAATCTTCGGGCCCGTACTGGCAACGCTCACGTTCGACGATGTGGACCAGGTCGCCGAAATGGCAAACCAGAATCCTTATGGGCTGGCCGCCGCGATCTGGACCAAAGACATCAAGCGCGCCCATGGACTCTCCCGTCGTCTGAAAGCCGGCACGGTCTGGATCAATACTTACGGCCTGATGGATGCAGCGCTGCCCTTCGGCGGCTACAAGCAGTCAGGCTTCGGCCGCGAGCTGGGCACGCAGGCGCTGGAGAGTTATACAGAAGTGAAAGCGGTTTGGCTCAACATGTGAGCCTCTCTCTAAAAACGAGCAACGAAGAAACGAAGTGACTACCGACAACTGAGGTTTTATGCCTGGCAACGTTCATAAGATCGGCACTTTCAGCGACTGGGTCGGACTCTTCGAGGAGTGGCGCAAGGAAATCGGCGTCAATCCCCGCGAGATGCAGGAGTTCAAGTTTGAAACTCTTTACGGCGCGATCGAAGAGAAGGAGATCCAGTTTGGCCACTACAAGGGGCGTCTCAAGTGGGAGACGGTCCGCCAGATTCCCACGCAGAACATGCGCGACGCGCTGCTCAACATGATCGTCTATCAGGGCGACACCGAGTTTGCCTCGGTCGAGCAGCAGCGCTTCCTGTTCGAGACCGCGCCCACCGACTGGGATCGCCGCGCGCT
>Ga0187769_10002579_pt1 | contig 10645 bp, 7 predicted proteins | sample 0116_SJ02_MP02_1_FD_133140 | JGI IMG/M metagenome (GOLD analysis project Ga0187769, IMG submission 133140) | Tropical peat soil microbial communities from peatlands in Department of Meta, Colombia - 0116_SJ02_MP02_10_MG | ecosystem: Environmental > Terrestrial > Soil > Wetlands > Peat | place... | reverse complement strand
CCGTGGGTCATCTACGCGGATGCGCAGCAGCTCTATGAGCTGCGGCCGCTGGAGGAGACTGCAACCCGTATCGACCCGGACGTGAACGTGCTCGTGCTGGTGCACCCGAAGGCGCTCTCCCCGGCCACGCAGTTCGCCATCGATCAGTTCGCGCTGCGCGGCGGGCACATCCTCGCCTTCGTCGACCCGCTCGCCGAATCCGACAGCACCGGCCTCGATGCGGGTAATCCGATGGCCGCCATGGGCGCGGACAAGTCTTCGCACCTCACACCGTTACTGCGGGCCTGGGGTGTGCAATTCAATCCTGGAGAGGTGGTCGCCGACCGCGGCCACGCGCTCTCGGTCACGCTGCACCAGGGCGAGGAGCCGGTGGAGCACCTGGGCGTCCTCGGGCTCGATAAGACGAGCTTCGCGAGCGCGGATGTGATCACCGCGGGACTCTCCACCGTCAACGTTGCAACCGCCGGTTACCTCGAGCCGATTCCGGGGGACGCTGGCTGCAAGCCCCTCAAAGGCGCCCGCAGCTGCTTCGAGCCGCTGCTGCAGTCGAGCACGGACGCCGCGGCGCTCCCAGTCGAGCGCTTTCGCATGCTGTTCGATCCGGCGACGCTGCTCGATGGCTTCAAGCCCACCGGGCGCCGCTATACCATCGGCGCACGCATAACCGGCAGCGTGCACACCGCGTTCCCGGCGGGTCCCCCCGCCGGCGTGACCCTGCCGGCGGGCGAGTCCGCTCTCAAGGAGTCAGCGAAGCCGCTCAACCTCGTGGTGTTTGCCGACACCGACCTGCTGGCGGATTATTTGTGGGTGCGTGAACAGAACTTCTTCGGCCAGCGCATGACCCAGGCCTGGGCGAGCAACGGCGACCTCGTGCAGAACGCGCTCGACAATCTCGCCGGCAGCTCGGACCTGATCAGCGTCCGCGGCCGCGCCTCCTTCCTGCGGCCCTTCGAGCGCGTGGACAGGCTCCGCCGCGCCGCGGATGAGCGCTACCGCGCCAAGGAGCAGGAGCTCGAGCAGCAGCTCCGCGACACCGAGGCCAAGCTCACGGCGCTGCAATCCCGGGGCGATGAGTCCACTACGCTCATCCTCACACCCGAGCAGGAGAAGGAGATCGAGCATTTCCGCACCGAGAAGCTGCGCATCCGCAAGGAGCTGCGCGCGGTGCGCGCCGGACTCGACGCGGACATCAGGAGCCTCGGCACGAAGCTGAAGGTGAGCAATATCCTCGTCGTGCCCGGAGTTTTTGCGGTCGCGGCACTGGGCATCGCCGCCTGGCGCCGGCGCCGCCCGACCGCCGCCGCCAGCCCCGCGGAAAAAGGCCGCGCATGAACGGCCGCCGCGTCGCCTGGCTGCTCGCCTTCGCGCTCGCGCTGATCGCGTTCGCGATCTGGGTCGCCTCCCGCCGTCACCTCGACCGCTCGCTCATGGCGGGCGATCTCGTCCTGCCCCGCCTGCAGCAGAGCGTCAACACCGTCACCAGCGTGCGCCTCACCAAGTCCGGCGATGTGCATGCCACGCTGCAGAAGACTGCTGGCGGGTGGAGCGTCAGCGAGCGCGGCTGGCCGGCCGAGGTAGGCAAGGTGCGCAAGCTCCTGCTCGATCTCGGAGCCCTCAATATCGTCGAGGAGAAAACGCGCCTGCCGGCGAATTACCCGGCGCTCGGCGTCGAGGATGTGAGCTCACCACACGCCACGGGCACACGCATCGATGTCAGCGCCACGGCGGGCAGCTGGGCACTCATCGTCGGCAAGTCCTCCAGCGCCAAATCCGGCTACGTGCGCGTCGTCGGTGCACCCGAGACGGTGCTCGCGGCCCCGCTGCTCAGCGTGGATGCCGACCCCAAGGCCTGGCTGGAGCAGGCGCTCATCGACGTGAGCGCATCCCGTGTGCGCGAGGTGGAAGAGCGTCCCGCGCAGGGGCCGGCGTTCACCGTCACGCGCGAGAAGAAAGACGGCAGCAATTTCACCGTGGCGCCGCTTCCCAGGCACCGCCAGCTCACAGGCCCCGCCGCTGCGGAGCCCATCGCGGGCTCCGTGCGGGCGCTCACGCTCGATGATGTGCGCAAGGCGGGTGCTGCGGCCGGGGATGCGCCCATCTCGCACGCGGTGTTCCGCACCTACGATGGCCTCGAGGTTGAGGTCGCGGGGCGCAAGGAGGGTACGCACTCCTTTGTCGCCTTCACCGCCCGCTCGACGGCGGAGGCGGCCGCGGCCGAAGCGCAGAAGCTCAACACCCGCCTCAATGGCTGGGAGTTCGAGATTCCGGACTACAAGTACGGGGTGATCTTCACCCCGCTCGAGGAGCTCCTGCAGAAGCCGCCCGAGCCGGTGAAGAAGCCCGCGGCGGCAGCCACCCCCGCGGCTGGGCCGGCGCCCGCCAGCACCACCCCCGCGAGGTGATACGCCGGCGGCATCGGGGCGTGCGCACCACTCTCCAGGAGCGATAGTGAACCGATGTGTTCACTATTGCGCCGGGCGCCGGTAATCAGGGCGCTCCAGCCTCAACGGCCGCCGGTCAGGGCGGCTTCACCTGCGAGAGGAGCGCGAGCGGCCGGCCCTCCGGGTCGAGGAAATGCGTCATCCATTCCTCGGTTCCGTCCGCATGGCGGTAGATCAGGTGGGGCGTGTCCTTGAATTCGACACCGCGTGCCCGCAGCGTGTCGCAGGCGCTGCGGATATCAGCTACGCGAAAGTAGAGGATCGATTCGGGGGCGAGCTTCTCCGCGGCGCTCAGCATGAGCCGCGTACCACCGCAGTCGAAGAAGGCAAGCGGCCCGAAGGTGTAGAGGTGCGGCAGTCCGAGGGTCGTGCCGTACCAGGCCTCCGATTCCCTGATATCGCGCACGGTGCGCGCGATCTGCGCCAGCGCCCCGAGCTGGCCGTGGATCACGTCGCGGCCACCGGCGCAAGCAGCAGCGCTGTAACGAGGATCCTCATGATGTTCCCCTGGGTTGTGGTTGGCGCTGGCCGGAGTGTATGCCTGCGCCCGTGAGCCACCAACAGCCAAGCCGAGGCCCGGCCTGCTGCGCTGCGCTCAGTTGCTGCGCGCGCGCAGCACTTCGGTCAGCGTGTCCGGCCGGCCCTCGATCCGCGTCAGGTGCGGATAGCGCGGACCGTCGAAGTACTCCAGGGTGAGGGTGCGATAGAAGTCACCGTTGTCCACCAGCAGCTCGATCGGCTTGCGGCTCTCGTGCGCGGCTGCGATCGCCGCATCGAGCACGGCGGGGGTGTACTTGCGGCCGTTCACGGCCAGCACCTTCATGCCCGGCCCGGCGCCCGCGCGGGCCGCTGCGCGATCCGCGATGGTGTCGATGATGTGGCCGTCCTTCTCATCGATCCACAGGCCGAGGGACCACTCGCGGGAGCTGACCTTGCGGCGCTTCTCGTGGGCCTCGACGTAGGTGTTCTGCTCCGCGGAGTAACTGAGCCTCCAGCCGCTCGCCTCGAGCCCCGCAAGCAGTGCCTGCGGGCCCAGGGTGTCGAGGTGGTGGCGGATGAGCCCGCGCCAGTCCCCGGGCGCGACGCTCGCCAGCGCGGCGTAGACGTCCGCTTCGGTGTAGGGCTTCAGGTCCGGCGCACCGCCGGTACCCGCGTAGAAACGCCTCACGAAATCATCGAGCGAGGCGCGGCCCGAGCTGCGCGCGCGCAGCTCCGCGTCGACGTTCAGCCACAGGAACTCGGAAGCCTCGTAGAAGTCGACGTCGCGCCGGCTCGAGCCCCAGGCCCCCGGGGCATTGTAGAGAATCTGCGCCTCGACCGCGGTGTCCGCGAGCGGCCGCCAGCGATCGCCGGTCTCGACATCGAACAGACCGGCGAGGCTCGCGAGCATCTCGCGATATCGTTCCGGGGAAGCGAGGCCGGCGCGCACCGGCAGCACCTCCCCCCAGAACTGCGTCATGCCTTCGTAGACCCACAGGAGCGAGCCGTCCATCGGCTTCTGGTAATCGGGACTCAGCAGCCCCGCGGGCCGGCGGTACTTCCCGTTCCAGCTGTGCACGTACTCGTGGGCGAGGAGCCCCGCCACATCCGCGCGCGCTGCCGCCTCCCCGAGCGAATCCTCATCGTCGCGGTCATCGCTCGACTCGTGATGCTCGAGGCCGAAATGCGCCACGTGGTCGGACAGCGTGAGAAGCCAGGTGTAGTGGCGGTACATGCGCGTTCCGAACAGCGCGCCCGCCTGCGCCACGAGCCGCGCGTAGCCGGCGGCAAAATCCTCCGGCACGGTGAGCGCGGCGGCGCTGTCGGCGGTGACCGAGAGTGTGTGCCTGAGCTCCGCGAACGGCGGTGAGCCGGCAAGCTCGAAGCGCTTCAGGTAGCGGCCCATCTGCACGGGCGAGTCGATGAGCCGTGCGAGCGAGGCGGGCTCGAGCGCCACGCTGCCGTCGGCCTGCGGCTCGAGCGCGAGCGCGCAGCTCAGCTGCCATCCGGGCGGGGCGAGCACCGTGGCCTGCGTGGTGATGGTCGCCGCGTCACGACCCTTCGGCAGCAGTATCAGCTCGTTCCATGGCAGGACCGCCAGCTGCGCGCTGCTCGTCGGACCGGTGGTGAAGCTGCCGCCCTCGGTCGGCAGTCCGGTATCGAGTGCGATGTCGAGCTGCGTCACGCCGGCGGGCACGGTCACGCCGATCGCGTACATGTCGAGCGGGTCGCGCCGCCATCCGAGCGCGGCGCCGTTGGCGCGGATCGCAAGACCGATGATCGTGTCGAGCGGACCGGTAGGCCCATGCTCGCCGGGGATCCACTTGGGGAACACCAGCGTCAGCGGTCCGCCCTTCACGGCGAGAGTCATCTCGCTATGCAGGTGCCGCGCGCTCACCTCGCGCGCATCGACCCGCACACTGAGATCGGCGGCCTGGGCGAGTCCGCCAGCGAGAGCCACGGCAAGGCTCAGGAGTCCATGCAACGCTACCGGTCTCATCGCAACCTCGCTCGGGTGAGTGGTGAAAGCGCGCGATTGTCATCTGAATGGCCCCGTCGGGGCAACGAGTGCTAACGTGCGCCGATGAGCGAAGCGGGCTATCGCGGCGGCTGCCTGTGCGGCAGCGTGCGTTACGAGGTGAGCGGCGCGGTGAGCAACCTCTGCTACTGCCACTGCGCTTCCTGCCGCCGTGCGGCCGGTGCGCCCATGGTCTCCTGGGGGACCTTCGCGCGCGGCGGATTCCGCGTGATACGCGGCACGCTCAGCGAGTACCGCTCATCGCCCCGTGTGCTGCGCGGCTTCTGCGCCAACTGCGGCACCTCCCTCACCTACCGCAGCGAGGCGCGCCCGGCCGAGATCGACGTGACGCTCGCGACGCTCGATGCGGCGGCGCAATTTGCACCGCAGATGCACGTGTGGGTCGGTGAGAAGCTCCCGTGGCTCACGATCAGCGACGGCCTGCCGCAGTTCGCCGCGGGCTCACCGCCCGCAGCGGGGGTAAGCGCGCCCGCGCCAGCAGGGTGAGCGTCGCGAGCGCGAGCAGCGCCGTCGGCAGCCACGCCAGCGCGACCGGGTTCAGCGCAAATACCACCGTGCCGCTCTCGATCAGCCTCTGCAACACGAAGAAGCCGATGCCGAGCAGGAGTCCCAGCAGCATGCGCGCCCCGGCCCCGGCCGAGCGCAGCGCGCCCAGCACGAACGGGATGGCGAGCAGCACCGCAAACACCACCGCCACGGTGCGCGCGATGCGCGACCAGAAGGCGAACAGGTACTCGCGCGCATCGAGCGCGTTGCTGCGCGAGTAGGTGATCAGCCGCCACAGGGCGCGGCTGGTGAGCTGCTTGGGATCCTCCACCGCGAGCCCGAGGAACCCGGCGGTGACATTCGACTCGAGCACCCGCCGCGCCGGCGGCCGCGCGCTCACCGTGTCGTCCGCGAAGCGCGATTCGCTGTAATCGCTCAGCAGCCACTTGCCCCGGGTGCCCGCGACCGCCCGGCTGGCATGCCCGAGCGCGAGCAGCCGGTGCTGGTCGCTGAGCTCGAAGATCTGCATGCTGCCGAACTGGCTCTCGCTCGACTGCCCGGCCACATTGAGAATGAGGTCGCCATCGCGCACCCAGGCGCCGCTGCCGCCGCCGAAACTGACGTTACTCAGCTTGCTGAACGCCTTCTGCTCGCGCGCCGCCTGCTGCAGCGGCGGGGCCAGGAACTCGCCGAGCAGCAGCCCGAGCAGGATGAGCAGCAGCCCCGCGAGCAGCGCGATGCCGGCAAGGCGCCCGGTCGACACGCCGGTGGCGCGGATCACGGTGAGCTCGCTCCCGCGGGCGAGCGCTCCCAGGCCGAGCAGCGCGCCGATGAGCGCGGTGATCGGCAGCAGCTCGTACGCGAGCTGCGGCAGGTTCAGCAGCGTGTACCAGAAGGCGCCGAGCTCGGTGTAACGGCCGGTGCCGACGTCGGACTGCTGGTCGATGAACACGAACAGCGCGCCGAGCACCAGGAACACCAGCATCACCAGCAGCACCGCGCCGAGAATGGCGCGCACGATGTAGCGGTCGAGCACGCTCATAGCCCGCGCATCCGGTAGCGCAGGCGGTGCGCCGCCCCCGGCCCGAGGATCACCGCGAGCGCGAGCAGCGCAACCGCGGCATGCGTCCACCACAGCCCGAGCGCCTCGGGGACCGCGCCGTGCGCGATCCAGGTCCGGCCTGCAGCCGCGAGGTTGTAGTAGACGAAAAAGATCACGACCGCCAGCCACACGCGCGCATAGCGCCCCTGCCGCGGCTGCAGCCGCGCGAGCGGCACGGCGAGCAGCGCCAGCACCAGGCACATGATCGGCAGCGTGAGCCGCCAGTGCAGCTCCGCGCGCTCCCCCGCATCCCGCGAATCGAGCAGGCTCTGCGTGGAACGCGCTTCCAGGTCGCGTACCACGTCGTGCGGGGAGGGGATCGGTATCGGTACGACGTGCTCAGCGAAGCGCACGATGCGGAATTGCGCACTCCCCGGGACGCCCTCGAAGCGCTCGCCATCGAGCAGCGTAAGAATATGAGTCAGGCCGTCGGCAGTGACCGCATGGCGCGCATGCTGCGCGAGCGCGAGCTCCACGAGCGGTCCGCGGTTGCGCTCCATGAATACATTGCCGAGCGTGCCGTCGCCGGCCACCTGCTCGGCATACACGACCGCGTTGGCCGCGCCGAAGGTGCGGAACTTTCCGGGCGCGATCGGTGCCAGCTGCCCGGCGCGCAGCGCTTCATTGCGCAGGGTGAGCACCCGCGCGGTGGCCTCGGGGGCGAGCACCAGGGTGAGCCAGGCGAGGCCTGCGGTAACCGCCACCGCCAGCAGGGCGACCGGGACGTACAGGCTCTGCGGCCCGGCGCCGCAGGCGAGCGCCGCCGCCATCTCGCTGTCGTGATACAGCCGGCCGAACGCCAGCACCACGCCAAGCAGCAGGCCCACCGGCAGCAGGATCGACAGGTACTGCAGCGCGCCAAGCGCGATGAGCTCGAGCACCACTCCCTGCGGATACTGGTTGACGGCGGCGCGCTCGAGCACTCCCACCACCTGGTTGGCGAGCAGAATGATGAGCAGCACGCCGCTCACGACCAGCCAGGCGGTCACCACCTCGCGCAGAATGTAACGGCCGAGAATCTTCGCCAAAATGCGCCGCCGCCCGCGCGCCGCAATAAGGGGCGCGCTGTTGGGTTACACTTGCCGGCGCCTGGCTCCGGTGAACGTGCGGTGAGCGCTGCAGTAAGCACGGCACGGAGCGCGGCGCGCGACCGCCACGACTAAGGTAAATCAGACGCTCGCGCGCCTCAACGGCGGGGGAAATCGCATGGAATTCGGAGTATGGTCGAAGGGCCTGGCGACGCTCGCAGTGGACTGCCTGGTCCTCGGCGTATTCGAGGAGGCGGAGCTCGGTGGCGAGGGGCGCAGCATCGACGGCGCCTGCGGCGGACGGCTGAAGAAGCTGCTCGCGCGCGGGGACTTCACCGGACGTGCCGGCGACACGCTGCTCATCGGCGACCTGCCCGGAGTGAGCGCCGCGCACGTGCTGCTCACCGGACTCGGCGCGCGCAAGAGCTACCAGCACAAGAGCTGGCGCAAGGCGTGGGCGGCGGCCGCAGCCGCGCTCGTGCGCACGCGCATCGCGAGCTGCGCCGTGGCGCTCGACCGTCCCGCAGCGAAGCAGCTGGATGATTACTACCTCGGCCGCGCGGCCGCGGAGATCGTCGGGAGCGCGCTCTACCGCATCAATGACCTGAAGACCGGCAAGAAGCCGCCGTCACCGGCGCTCACGCGCGTGCTCATCGGTCCGGTGCGCCGGGCGGCCAGCGCGGAGCGCGGCCTCAGGGAGGGCGCCGCGATAGCCACCGCACAGAGCGTGCAACGGGATCTCGCCAACCTCCCCGCCAACGTCTGCACGCCGACTTACCTCGCCGAGCAGGCGCGCGCGCTGGCGCAGCGGCAGGCGGGACTGCGGGTGCGGGTCCTCGACCCGGCGGCGATCCGGCGCGAGAAGATGGGCTGCCTGCTCGCGGTGGCGCAGGGGAGCCACGAGCCGCCGCGCTTCATCGTGCTCGAGTACCAGGGGGGGAAGAAGAGTCAGCCGCCCGTCGTGCTCGTCGGCAAGGGTGTCACCTTCGACACCGGCGGCATCTCGCTCAAGGACCCGCCGGGAATGGACGAGATGAAGTTCGACATGAGCGGCGCGGCCGCGGTCATCGCCACGCTCACCCTCGCGGCCGCGCTGCGCCTGCCGCTGCACGTGGTGGGACTCGTCGCGGCGGTTGAGAACATGCCCGGGGGCCGCGCCGTGAAGCCCGGGGACATCGCCACCAGCGCCTCCGGGCAGACCGTCGAGATTCTCAACACCGATGCCGAAGGGCGGCTGATCCTCGCCGACGCGCTGCACTACGCGCGCCGCTTCCACCCGGGAGCGGTGATCGATATCGCGACCCTCACGGGTGCGTGCGTGATCGCCCTCGGGCATCACATCTCCGGTGTCATGGGCAACGACGACGCTCTCGTGCGCGAGCTGCTGGACGCGGGCGCGCGCGCCGATGACCGCTGCTGGCAGCTGCCACTCAGCGAGGAGTACGCGGAGCAGCTGAAGAGCAACTTTGCCGATTTCGCCAATGTCGGCGGACGCGACGGCGGCGCGATCACCGCGGCGGCGTTTCTCGCCAAGTTCACCCAGGGGCTGAAGTGGGCGCACCTCGATATCGCGGGCACCGCCTACCTGAGCGGCACCGCCAAGGGGAGTACCGGGAGACCGACGCCGCTGCTCGCGGAGTTTCTCCTGCGCCGCGCCGCCCGCTGAGCGCACATGCGCTTGAGCGCGTCCGGCGCGCGCACTTGTCGGCGTCGCTGAAACACGCGCCCGCGCCGCTATAATCCCGCAGCAATGGACAAGGTTTACGCGCCGCAGGACATCGAGCGGCGCATCTACGAGCGCTGGGAATCTCACGGCTGGTTCGCGCCCCGCGGGAACGGCGCGCCCTACTGCATCATGATCCCGCCGCCGAACGTGACCGGGACGCTGCACATGGGGCACGCGTTCCAGCACGCGCTGATGGATGCGCTCACGCGCTATCAGCGCATGTGCGGGCGCGCCGCGCTGTGGCAGCCGGGCACCGATCACGCGGGCATCGCCACGCAGATGGTGGTCGAGCGGCAGCTGAACGCCGCCGGAGTGAGGCGCACCGACCTGTCGCGCGCTGCCTTTCTCGAGCGGGTATGGGACTGGAAGGCGCGCTCCGGCGGCACCATTGCCGCGCAGATGCGCCGGCTCGGCGACTCGGTCGACTGGTCGCGCGACCGCTTCACCATGGATCCGGACCTCACGCGCGCCGTGATCGAGGTGTTCGTGCGGCTGCACGCGGCGGGCCTGATCTACCGCGGCAAACGCCTCGTCAACTGGGACCCGGTGCTGCTCACGGCGCTCTCGGACCTGGAGGTGCAGTCGGCCGAGGAAGACGGGCAGCTGTGGCACCTGCGCTACCCGCTCGCGTCGGGCAGCGGGCACGTGGTAGTGGCGACCACCCGCCCGGAGACCATGCTGGGCGACACGGCGGTCGCCGTGCATCCGGAGGATGAGCGTTACCAGAGGCTCATCGGCGCGCGCGTGCAACTGCCGCTCGCGGAGCGGTCGCTCCCGGTCATCGCCGATGCGTATGTCGATCCGGCTTTCGGGTCGGGCTGCGTGAAGATCACCCCGGCGCACGACTTCAACGACTACGAGATCGGGCAGCGCCACCACCTGCCGCTCATCAACATCTTCACTCCGCGCGCCACGCTGAATGATGCGGTCCCCGAGCGCTTCCGCGGCCTCGACCGCTTCGCGGCGCGCACGCGCATCGTGGCGGAGCTCGAAGCCGCGGGACTAATCGAGCGCATCGAGAAGCACCGCCGCGTCGTGCCGCGTGGCGACCGCAGCGGCGCGGTGCTCGAGCCCTATCTCACCGACCAGTGGTACGTGAAGATCGCCCCGCTGGCGGCGCCGGCGATCACTGCCGTCGAGCAGGGCCGCACGCGCTTCGTGCCCGAGAGCTGGGCGCGCACTTATTTCGAATGGATGCGCAACATCAAGGACTGGTGCATCAGCCGCCAGCTGTGGTGGGGCCATCGGATACCGGCGTGGTACGACGACGTCGGCAACGTGTACGTCGCGCGCGATGAGGCGGAAGTGCGCACACGGCACGGGCTCGCGCCCGGCACGCCGCTG
>Ga0187769_10002578_pt1 | contig 10647 bp, 8 predicted proteins | sample 0116_SJ02_MP02_1_FD_133140 | JGI IMG/M metagenome (GOLD analysis project Ga0187769, IMG submission 133140) | Tropical peat soil microbial communities from peatlands in Department of Meta, Colombia - 0116_SJ02_MP02_10_MG | ecosystem: Environmental > Terrestrial > Soil > Wetlands > Peat | place... | reverse complement strand
GTGTCGATCCAGAACATCGAAACCGAACCAGGCAACCACTTCTTTTTCCTTGCGACCGAGACCAACGGGACCGTGCATGAAGTGCCGTTTCACCGCGTGCGTGAGGTCCAACGCAACGGTGAACTGATCTGGCAGCGCGGGGTGGCGGGCGAATCGAATTTTCAGACGACCGGTGAGACGTGAAACCTGACGAAGTGATTGGCTTTTGGTTCGAAGAAATTTCGCCAAAAATGTGGTGGGCGCGCGATGCCCAATTGGATACCGAAATAGCGCTGCGCTTCGCTGCGATTCACATCGCCGCTACGCGCTGCGAACTGTATACCTGGCGCGAACATCCGACCGGGCGGCTTGCGGAGATCATCGTGCTTGACCAATTCTCGCGCAACATCTACCGCGGCGATCCGCGCAGTTTCGCGTTTGATCCGCTGGCATTGTGCCTAGCCCAGCAGGCGGTGGGCCTTGGCGCCGATCAGAATCTGCCGGTTAACCAGCGCGCATTCGTCTACATGCCGTTTATGCACAGCGAGTCTGCGTTGATTCACGACTGGGCCTTGAAATTGTTTGGTACGCCGGGATTGGAATCAAGCCTGGAGTCTGAGCGCAGGCATAAATCCGTTATCGACAGATTCGGCAGATATCCGCACCGCAATCACATATTGGGGCGCACCTCCACGCCCGAAGAGGTCGTTTTTCTGACAGCTGAAGGCTCTTCGTTTTAATTCGCAAAATCCGTTCGACAAGCACGCGCCCAAGAAAGGATCAGGATCGAGCATCCCGCCATGGTTGCCAACGACATCTCTGACCTGATCCATCGCTCGGAGCAAACGATGGCGCTCACCGGCGCCGGCGTCTCCGCCGAAAGCGGCCTTGCGACGTTCCGTGACACCCTGACCGGCTTGTGGGAACGCTTTGACGCCGCGCAGTTGGCAACCCCTGAAGCTTTCGAGCGCGATCCGGCACTCGTTTGGGGCTGGTACGAATGGCGGCGCGCCAAGGTAGCAACGGCCAAACCGAACGGCGCGCATTTCGCGTTGGCGCAATTGGAGGCCGCCCGGCCGCAGACCGTCGTTGTGACGCAGAACGTCGACGACCTGCACGAGCGGGCCGGAAGTCGAAATGTGTTGCATTTGCACGGAAGCCTGTTTACTCCGAGATGCGCGCGCTGTGGCAGGCCGCACCGTTTTGACGCCACACCAACCGTCGAAACAGAGGGCGGCCGACGTATCGAGCCACCACGGTGCAGCGCCTGCGGTGGTCAACTGCGGCCAGGTGTTGTCTGGTTCGGCGAGCCACTGCCATCTGCCGCCTGGCAGAAGGCCGAGGCGGCCGCGACCACCAGCGACCTGCTACTAGTCGTAGGAACCTCCGGGCTAGTGCAACCAGCCGCTAGCTTGCCGTTAATTGCGCGGCGAGCCGGTGCATCCGTTGTAGTAATCGATCCGCATCCGACCGCGATCGACGAAATCTCTACGCGCTGCTTGCGAGGCAAGGCCGGAGAAGTGCTGCCCCATCTCATTTCCGCCGCGCTGTCCTGACAGCACTGATCCGATTAGCTAGTCGGCAGCCACGGGCCGCCGCTCGCTTGAAAATTCCGTCGCCGATGCAACCTTGACCTCATGCTGCGGTACTGCTCGGCTGATCTTTGATTCGGCGCGCCGCCGGACTGCAAACTGCCAGCTCCGACGGGGTCCCTGCCTTGGTACGCGCCCTTTCATGCGTCGCTCTACACGGCTGGCCGGCAACGTTGTCGCGATCAAACGCGCGCGAAAGAAGGGAGCAATCTATGGTGTTGTGCTATCGGTAATCGTTTGCACACCGACCTTGCTGCAAAACTTCCGCCCATTTTTCGAATACCTCTTGCTGACAACCATCTTCACAGCTACCTTGATTGCCATTGCCGCTGACCGAGCGGCGCGGAGCCAAGTCACGGCGTAACTCAGTCACCGACCTTTCTGGCCATGGTTTCAAGGATCAAAACAACGAATTCCCGAAGCAGCGTCGAGTTGCCTGTTCTCATCCGCGCAAAATCTTGCCAAGCTGCCGCCGGTCGCGTTTGGTCGGTCGACCCTTGATCGACCGTGCCGGTTCGGCAACACCTTGTTCGCTGCGCCGCGTCCGCCGCGCAATACTCTCGGCCGTCTCCTCGTAGAGCTCGCGCGCAACGCTTGAGGCCCCACGTTTCAGCGACAGCCCCCGTATCACGACCTGCAGCCTGTGCTCGCCGACTTGAACATCGAGCAGCTCACCAATCCTCGCCTCACGCGCAGGCTTTATCCGTTCCCCATCGATGCGCACTCGGCCCAGATCGATCGCTTGGCTAGCCAGCGTGCGCGTCTTAAAAAAGCGCGCCGCCCAGAGCCACTTGTCGAGCCGAATTCGATCGTCACTAGCATCCATTTCGTGATGCCAAAAGCTTCCCCAAATGGGTGCTAGTCCAATTCCTGCGCGACAGATTGTCGATCACGCGAGCGCGAGGCTCAAACGGTCTGGAACCTACAATTCTTAAACGTCGATATTTCCCGCCGACAGTGCGTTCTCCTCGATAAAGACCCGGCGCGGCTCGACTTCATCGCCCATTAGGGTGGAAAAGATCGCGTCGGCACCGATCGCGTCCTCGATTTGTACGCGCAGCAACCGGCGCACCGAAGGATCCATTGTCGTTTCCCAGAGCTGCTCGGGATTCATCTCTCCCAGTCCCTTGTAGCGCTGCTTGCTCACACTGCTCTCGGCCTGCTCGAGCAACCACTGCATGGCACCACGAAAATCCTTGGCGGGACTCTCCTTGCTGCGATCGCCTTCACCGCGGGCCACGCGCGCACCCTCTCCCAGCAAGCCGCGAAACACCTGCGCCGCCAAGTGCAGCGCAGCGTAATCCGAGCCGACCAGAAAATCGGCATCGATCGTGGAGAACTTCCAATTTCCGTGTTGTCGCCGCTCAATTTTCAGGCGGTACTTGTCCACGCGCTCGTCGTACTGCGCTGCCACCGAGGCCCCGGGACCCTCGCTTGCTTCCAGCGCTGCGGCCAGCCTCTGGGCGCTGGCACGAGCGCACTCCTCGTCCTTGAGGTCGATCGCTACGCCGTTCAGTATTGCCTCCAGTGCGCCTCGATCCATGACCCGCGAGAGACGCTCGACGACCGCGGCCGCGGCGAGGTACTGGCGCGCCAACTCTCCCAGCGCTTCGCCGACGATAGGACGCGCAGCTTTGTACGATTCCGCATTGGTGTACAGGCGTGCTCCCTCTAGCGCCAGTTTGAGCATGTAGTACGAGAGTTCGGAATCGTCCTTTAGGTAGCTTTCTGCCTTCTGGTGTTTGACTTTGTACAGCGGCGGCTGCGCGATGTATACGTGCCCTCGCTCGACCAGTTGGAGCATTTGCCGATAAAACAAGGTCAGCAGCAAGGTGCGAATATGCGCTCCGTCCACGTCGGCGTCGGTCATCACGATGATCCGGTGGTAGCGCAACTTATCCGGATTGAAATCCGGGCCGATATTGGTGCCCAAGGCCGTTATGAGCGTAGCGATTTGCTCCGACGAGATGAGCTTGTCAAAGCGAGCTCGTTCCACATTCAGAACCTTGCCGCGCAGGGGCAGCACCGCCTGAAACTTGCGGTCCCGGCCCTGTTTTGCCGAACCCCCCGCCGAATCTCCCTCAACGATATACAGCTCGCATTTGGCCGGGTCACGCTCCTGGCAATCGGCAAGCTTGCCGGGTAGTCCGGCGCCATCGAGCACCCCTTTGCGCCGAGTCATCTCGCGCGCCTTGCGTGCCGCCTCGCGCGCCCGCGCAGCATCGACGATCTTGCTGCAAATGATCTTGGCATCCGGCGGACGCTCCTGCAGGAAGGCCTCCAGCGCCCGGGAGATCACTTCCTCGACAGCCGGCCGCACCTCCGAGGAGACCAGTTTGTCCTTTGTCTGCGACGAGAACTTGGGCTCGGGCACCTTCACGCTGAGCACACAGGTCAGGCCCTCTCGCATGTCATCGCCCGTGGTCTCGACCTTGGCTCGTTTGGCAAATTCGTGCTCTTCGATGTACTTATTGACCACACGAGTCATTGCCGCGCGCAGCCCCGTAATGTGCGTGCCACCATCGCGCTGCGGAATATTGTTGGTAAAGGCTAGCAAGTTCTCGCTATAGCCATCGTTCCACTGCATCGCGACCTCAACCCCGATGCGCGTGCCGTTGTTTCCGACCGGAGAGGACTCGCCGGCGGCAGTAAATACGTGGCTGTGCAATGCGGTTTTGTTTTTGTTGATGTACTCGACAAACCCGCGCACGCCGCCCGAGAAAGCAAAGTCCTCCTCCTTTGCATTGCGCTGATCGACAAGGCGGATGCGAACGCCGTTATTCAGAAACGACAGCTCGCGCAGACGCTTGCTCAAAATTTCATAGTGAAATTCAATCGGACCGAAAATCTCTTCGTCCGGCAAAAAATGCACTTCGGTGCCGCGCTTTTCCGTTTCGCCGATCACGCGCATCGGGGAAATCGAAACGCCCTCAACATGCTCGATGACTCGGTTCTGCACTTCGCCGCGCTTGAACTCCATCTGATGGGTCTGGCCGTCACGGCGAATCGTCAGGCGCAACCAGCGCGAGAGCGCGTTAACGCACGAGACGCCGACGCCGTGCAATCCGCCCGACACTTTGTAACTGCTCTGATTGAATTTACCGCCCGCGTGCAATTCGGTGAGCGCGATCTCGGCGGCCGAACGCCTGGGATCGTTGCGATCATCAAACTTGATTCCAGTAGGTATGCCGCGACCGTTATCGATCACTGAGATCGAGTTGTCCGTGTGGATCGTGACGACAATGTCATCGCAAAATCCGGCCAGCGCTTCGTCGATCGAGTTGTCGACGACTTCGAACACCATGTGATGAAGGCCGGTTCCATCTTGCGTATCGCCGATATACATGCCGGGGCGCTTGCGCACCGCCTCCAGACCTTCCAGAATCTGGATGCTCGCGGCCCCATAGTCGGCGTTTGCTTGCGTGCCATTGCCGCCCGCTGACGGGCGCTCGCCGAATTCCGTCACGCTGGTGGTTTGCGGTGCGGCGGCCGCATCTTGCTCGGCGTCCTCAACGGATGTCGGCAAATCACTCGGTACTACGGACATTGCAATTGACCCTCAGAAATTTCGTGCGCGTTGCATCGCCTCATATCCGCATCGGCATCACGACGTACTTGAACCGATCCGAATCAGGCAAGGTAATGAGCGCGCTACCCAGCGCGTCACCCAGGGAAATACGGATCTGCTCGGCCTTCAGATTGCTCAGCACGTCCAGCAGATACGTGACGTTAAATCCAATATCCAGACTCTCGCCCTCGTACGCGATCTCGATTTCCTCGAGCGCCTCCTCCTGGTCGGTGTTGGTCGAACTAACTTTCAGCGCTCCGGGCGCAAGGACCCAGCGCACTCCCTTGAACTTTTCCGTGGTGAGAATCGCCGCGCGCGAGAGCGCCTGCATCAATTCATTGCGCTCGATAAGGAAGGTCTTGGGATTGCTCTGGGGGATCACCTTGGCATAGTCGGGAAACTTCCCTTCCACAAGCTTTGACACAAGTTCGATTGAGCCAAAACTAAAGCGCACCTGGTTCGCAGCTAGCTGCAAACGAACCGGTTCATCGCCTTCGGGCAGTAGCCGACCCAATTCCAGCACCGTCTTACGCGGCACGATCACCTCGATCGAGCCAGCCGTATCGGAGCGCTCGAATTCGCACAGAGCAAGCCGATGACCGTCGGTGGCGACACCACGAACACGGTTTCCCTCGATCACGAGCAGCATGCCATTGAGGTAATACCGAATGTCTTGTGCCGCCATCGCGTAATGCACCATCGACAAAAGATATTTGAGCGAGGAAGCCGGAATCGTGAAATCGACTGCCGCAGGCGCCTGAGCGACCGTCGGGTATTCCTCCGCCGGCAGGGTCTGAAGACTGAACTTACTGCGCCCTGCTTGGATCGAAAGCTTGCGATTCGCGTAGGAAAGCGCCACTTCGATATCAGGCAGCGCGCGCAAAATTTCCACCAGCTTGCGCGCGGACACCGTGGTCGCGCCGGTTTCCTTCGCGGCACCAAAGTCCGCGTTGGTCTGTATCTGGATCTCGAGGTCCGTTGCCGTAAAGCTAAGTCGATCTGCCTCGCGCCGCAAAAGCACGTTCGCAAGGATTGGCAGGGTCTGGCGCCGCTCGACGATTCCGCTTACCACCTGCAAGGGCCGGAGCACCGCGTCTCGAGGCGCTTTGACTAACTGCATCTTTTATATCCCTTTCATAGTAGTAACTAATAGAGCACCGGCGGGGCTGGGGATAAGCCCGATAAGCGTCGTTGCGCCAAGAACTTGGCGCAGCACAATGTCCGTGGACAAGCCTGTGCATGTGCGCTGCGGTGGCGTGGATAAGTAGGAATAACTTTCCGTTGCGAACGCAGGGCAGCGCGATTTTTCAACTTTTTCCCCAGGCCCATGGCACTTGCCCACAGGTTTTCCCTTGCGGCAAATAACGGCGGCGACGTGCATTGCCGACATGCTCTAGCCCTTTAGCGTCTGTTCCAGAACATGCAGTGCGTGGTTTAGCACCGCGTCTTTTGATCGCACTTCGGCGATCTTGCGCACGGCGTGAAGAACCGTCGTGTGGTCGCGTCCACCAAAGAGTTCACCGATCTCCGGCAGGCTCTTTTGCGTCATTTCCTTGGCTAAGTACATCGCAACCTGCCGCGGCGCGGCGATGTTGCTTGGCCGGCGCTTGCTGTACATGTCGGAGACCTTAATCTTGTAGTAATCGGCCACGGTCTTTTGAATCAACTCGACCGTGACCTGCCCAGTGCTAGCCGAGAGCAAATCCTTGAGTGCTTCGCGCGCCAGATCGACCGTGACGGGGCGCCCGTGAAACTGAGCGAAAGCCAACACCTTGCGCAGCGCACCCTCGAGCTCGCGCACGTTGCTGCGCAGATTCTTGGCAATGAAAAACGCCACATCCTCGGCGAGCTCGGCGTTTTCGATCTCGGCTTTTTTGAGCAAGATCGCGACGCGCATTTCGAGTTCTGGAGGTTCGATCGCCACGGTCAGGCCCGAGGCAAAGCGCGAGACCAGCCGGTCCTCGATATCTCGCAGCTCTTTCAGATAGATGTCGCTGGTGATAATGATCTGCTTGTGGCCAGCCACCAGCGCCTCAAAGGCGTAGAAGAATTCCTCTTGCGTGCGGCTTTTGCCGGCAAAGAACTGAATGTCGTCGATGAGCAATAGGTCCAGCGAGTGGTAATAGCGCTTGAATTCGTCAAATGCCTTGCGCTGGTACGCCCGCACGACATCACTTACATACTGTTCGGCGTGAATGTAGCGGACCTTGGCACTTGGGCGTCGCGCCAAGATCGCATTGCCCACGGCATGGATCAGGTGCGTCTTGCCCAAGCCCACGCCGCCGTACAAGAACAGCGGGTTGTATGAGCCGCCGGGATTTTCGGCAACTTGCATCGCCGCGGCACGCGCCAATTGGTTGGCCTTGCCCGTAACAAAGGTGTCGAAGGTTAGTGCTGGGTTAAGGCGCGCTCGCTCCAGACTTTCCGATGAGGTCGGAACCATCGGCGTGCTCGGCATGGTCGCTGCCTCTGCATCGGCGTTCTCGTCAGAAACAAGCGCCATGTCGGCACTGTCTTGCGCTTCGTCCGAGGCTTCGAGTTCGAACAGCACATTGACCGGGCGCTTGAGCACCGATGAGACAACGGCCTGGATGCGTGAGGCAAACTGCGCACGCACAGCATCGAGCTTGAGGCGGTTCGGTGCCCTCAAATGAATGATGCCGGTGCTGGCATCAAACTCAATGGCCTTGAGCGGCTTGATCCACGCGGTGAACTGCTGCGGAGTTAGCTCGCGTTCCAAAACGCGCGAGCAGTCTTGCCAGAAGCTGAGCATGCGAATTCGTATCCCCCGCCGTGCCCGGCACCAGGATTCGCCCCTGCACCGGTGTCTGTTTGCCTGTTGTTTTCGGCTGCCCGAAAGAGCAAGGCCGAAGCGTATGCCACCGAGCTCTTTCGGCCCGCGGAAAACGCAAATTGTAGCCCGACTGGCCTAAGTTATCCACAAGCGGGCGAGGAATTTTTCTTCCTAACTGAGAATTGGAATGCCCTATTCATGGCCAAGATAAAGATAGTGGGCAATCGCTATTTGCCATGGTCTCACGGCTTGGTACGGGCCCGCAAGGCCGCGCAGAAGGTTTGGATCTCCAAAACTCTGCGAGGCGTCGACGTGGGCGCGGCGCCAGCACATTGTTTGACGAAATCATGAGTTCTCGCGTCTAATAGCAGGCTTTTCGCTTACCGAGGAAGCAAGCGCGTTTTGCGCCAAATTCTGGGCGGCGTACAGGACCGGGGAATTCCAATGGCTACCAAACGCACCTATCAACCCTCCGTCGTAAAACGCAAGCGCACGCACGGTTTTCGCGAACGAATGAGCACCCGCAGCGGGCGCGCGGTCATCAATGCCCGGCGCGCCAAAGGCCGCAAGCGCCTCGCGGTCTGAGTCGGACCGGGCGCGGCGCTGCGCTTGGCGCAAAGGCCAACGCCTGCTTCGAGCAACCGAGTTTGCCGCCGTATCCAATGCCCAGGCGCTATGGCGCGCGTCGCGCCGCTGGATCGCAATGAGCGCAAACATCCAACCTTGCCCCTCGCTGGTGGCCTGTGACAGACAACGGCCGGCAGCTTCATCGGTGCGATTCGGGATCACGGTTGCGCGCAATCAGGCGCAGCGCGCGGTGGCGCGCAACACCATTAAGCGCGTGCTGCGCGAAGCCGCCCGCGGCAGCGCCCAAGCGCTGCACACCGCAGCGCCCGCAGTGCGCATCGATATTGTTTTGCGCCTCAAGGCTGCTTTGCCAGATAAAGGTACCGCAAACTGGTCAAGCATCAAGGCGCAAGTGCGGCGCGAGGCCGAGAGCCTTATCGCGCAACTTCGGCGTGAACTGTGCATGCAGTCAAGCGGTCAGACGGATGGGAGGGTGGCGGGGCGTGCGGAGGCCTCGAGGTGAAGCGCATCTTGCTCTTGCTGTTACGCGCGTATCAATTTGCGCTCTCTCCGCTTCTTGGCAATCAGTGCCGCTTTGCACCGACCTGCTCACAATATGCCCTTGAGGCGATCGAACGATTCGGGCCGTGGCGTGGCGCGATGCTGGCGCTGGGTCGATTGCTGCGTTGTCATCCGTGGCACGCAGGCGGCTGGGATCCGGTGCCCACGCGGACGCATTTATCCGGCGACGAATGCTCGGCCGGTACGGCTTGTGTGACGCGCACACACGACGCACAGGGGCTGCCGGTTGCAGATACTGGGCCTCGAAACGCAAACCTTTGAATCAAAGCCGGGCGGTGCGGTGCGCGCAGTAGGCGGCGCGCCCCCAGTTGGAGACGTGGCGAATCATGGAATTTCAGCGCACGATTATCTGGGTTGTCTTCGGCATGGCGTTGATCCTGTTATGGGATCGCTGGCAGGTCTATCAGGGAGGTAACGCGTTTTTCTTTCCTTCGGCCAGCATTAGTGCTAGCAAGGCGCCGACAGGGGCGGCAAATCCGGGCGCTTTGACAAGCGAGACGACCAGTACCGCGACGACGCCCGGCGCCGGGGCGCTCGCATCTGGCGTGCCCAAGGCCTCGGTTCCGGGCGAGGAAGCAAAGGGCGCAGCAACGTCGGGTCCGGCTGAGATCGTGCGAGTGCAGACCGATTTGCTGCAGGCCGATTTCGATGCCCAAGGAGCCGCGCTCGTGCGCGTGGAGTTGCTGCGGCAAGAGGTAGCGGCCCAGTGGACCGCCTCGGGTTTGGCGGGGTTTATCACGGGCAAAAAGCCAGGCCCCGAGGAGCATGTGGTGCTCTTCGATCGCAGCGCGACACGCGAGTACCTGGCGCAGACCGGCCTTATTGGCGGAGCCGACGCGACCAGCTTGCCCAACCATCGAAGCACGCGCTTTACGGTCCTTCCGGGCCCGCGCTCACTTGGCGAAGGACAGCAGGAGCTGAGCGTGCGCTTTGAGGCCGAATCGGGCGGCGTGCTGTTGCACAAAACCTTTGTCTTTAAGCGCGGACGCTATGACGTCGACGTTCGCCATGAGGTGCAAAACGTCGGCAGCGAGTCGATCTCGCCTTCGCTGTACCTTCAACTGACGCGCGACAACGGCAAAACGGAGGAGGACTCCTCGTTTTACAAGACCTATACCGGGCCGGCCGTCTATACGGATGCGGAGCACTATCGCAAGATCTCCTTTGACGACATTGCCAAGCACGATGCCGCGCAGCCCAAGCCGGCCGACAACGGCTGGCTGGCGATGGTGCAGCATTACTTTTTGAGCGCCTGGATTCCTGCCCCGGGTGCGCAGCGCGAGTTCTACACGCGTGCGATTAGCGATCGACTGTTTGCGGTCGGTGCCATCGTGCCGCTGGGCGCGCTGGCGCCAGGTGCCAAGGCATCCGAGCAGGCGGTGCTGTACGTCGGACCGCAAAACCAGGCAGCGCTCGAGGCCCTGGCGCCGGGATTGGACCGTGTTGCCGATTATGGCTGGCTGGATCCGATCGCAAAGCCGCTGTTTTGGTTGTTGGGCTTTTTGTATCGCGTTGTGGGCAACTGGGGCTGGGCGATCGTATTGCTCACGATCTTGATCAAGATC
>Ga0187769_10002577_pt1 | contig 10649 bp, 13 predicted proteins | sample 0116_SJ02_MP02_1_FD_133140 | JGI IMG/M metagenome (GOLD analysis project Ga0187769, IMG submission 133140) | Tropical peat soil microbial communities from peatlands in Department of Meta, Colombia - 0116_SJ02_MP02_10_MG | ecosystem: Environmental > Terrestrial > Soil > Wetlands > Peat | place... | reverse complement strand
TCCGTTCCTCGAGGTCGCCGAGGGGGTCGGGGTCCGGCGGGTCCGCTGGGACGAGACGGCCGTTACCGCCACGGTCCGGGAGTTCATCGGCCGGGCGCGGGTCCGCTACCGGGGCACCGAGCGCGACGTCGAGGTCCCGCTCTCGGTCCGGACGGTCCACAAGACGTGCCCCGACTGCAGCCGGAAGAGCGGGCGATACTACACCGCCACCCTCCAGCTGCGCGGCGGGCTCGAGGGCCACTCCGAGAAGGCACCGCAGCTTCGGGCACGCCTCGACGAGGAGTGGACCCGGCTCGTCCGGGAGATGCGTCCCGACTGGCGCAAGGCGGTCTCGTTCCGGGAGGAGCTCCCCGAGGGCTGGGACTGCTTCTTCACCGACACGCTCGCCGCGCGGGCGGTGGCGAAGCTCGCGAAGCAGCGATTCGGCGCCTCGGTGAAGGAGTCGTCGAGCCTCGTCGGCCGCAAGAACGGCCAGGACCTCTACCGGGTGACCTTCTGCCTGCGGTTCCCGCGTCGAGCGGGCGACGCGTCCGGCTCCCCGAGCTCCCGGGCGAGCAACCGTGACCTGCAACAATAGCCTTAAGAAGCGAACTCTCAGTCGAGGCTTCCAGTAGCGGGGGCATTTCTCCATGAGCAAAAGCGGCATTCTCCGGCGGCACCACGGGTCCGACACACTGGAAGAAGGGACGTTCGTCGACCTCGGCGCGATGAGCTTCGAAGACGAGGCCGGCGCGCTCGCCGGCCAGAAGGGGACCGTCCGCCTCGCCGAGATCATCCGGTTCGAAGACCTCCACCAGGTCTCCAAGCTCGCCTACCAGGGCGACATCGTGTTGCTCGACTACACGTCGATCGCGAACGACCAGATGGCGGTGAAGCGGATGAGCATCGACCTCAAGAACATCGCCAAGGATACCGGCGGCGATGTGGCGGGCATCGCGAAGAACCTGCTGGCCATCACCCCGGCCGGCATCCGTATCGACCGACAGAAGATCCGACCCTCGTTCTAGGCCGGCCGGGCCATGAAGGTCCAGGTCGACCGCCGCGACGGCCTCACGGCCGCGGCGGATGTCGCCGCGGTCGGCGTGTTCGAGCGACCCGAGAAGGACGATACCTTCCCGAGGTCCCTGCAGCGGGAGGACGAGCTGCTCCACGGCCTCGTGAAGGCCGCGTGGGCCCGCAAGGAGGTCAAGGGGCGGCGGAAGGAGCTCAAGGGCGAGATCACGGTGTTCCACCGGCCGGACGGCAAAGGCCGTCTCCTCCTGGTCGGGCTCGGACCCCGTTCGAAGTTCACCGTCGACGTCGTTCGGCGGGCGGCCGCCGAGGTCGTGAAGGGCGTGAAGGGGAAGGGGGCGCGCACGGTGGCGTTCTGCCTCCCGTCGTTCGTCGCGGAGAACGTCCGCGGCGAAGCGGCGGTCGCGGCCCTCACCGAGGGAGCGATCCTCGGAAGCTACCAGTTCCAGAAATACCAGGCCACGACCGAGGGTCAGGTCGAAGAGGCGACGATCCACCTCGGCGAGGAGTTCTCGCGGGACGAAGCGACGCTCAAGAAGGTCGCCGCGGGGCAGGCGGCGCTCGACGACGTCGTCCTGTGGTCCCGTGAGATCGCGAACCTCCCCGCGGACACCGCGTCCCCGCAGCGACTCGCGGAGGAGGCCCTCGCGCTCGGTAAGGAGTTCGGGCTCAAGGTGAGCGTGTTCGACGAGAAGAAGCTCGCCGAGATGGGCTGTGGGGGCCTCCTCGCAGTCGGCGGCGGTTCGGCAAGCCATCCTCCGCGGATGGTCGTCCTCGAGTACCCGGGCGGGGCCCGGCGGGGACGCACGGTCGCCGTCGTCGGCAAGGGGATCACGTTCGACTCGGGCGGCATCTCGATCAAGGACGCGCCGGGGATGCAGGAGATGAAGTTCGACAAGTCGGGGGCGGTCGCCGTCCTCGGCATTCTCCGGGCGGCCGCGACCCTCAAGGTTCCCCCGCGCGTGATCGGCGTCATGTGCTGTGCCGAGAACGTCCCGAGCGGCACGTCCTACCGGCCCGGGGACGTGGTCCGTTCGTACAACGGCAAGACGATCGAGGTGCTCAACACCGATGCGGAGGGCCGCGTGGTCCTCTCGGACGGCCTCGGCTACGTCGTGAAGCAGTACCGTCCGGACGAGGTGATCGACATCGCGACCCTCACGGGGTCCCAGGTCACGGCCCTCGGGGACGACACCGCCGGGCTCATCTCGAACGACGACCGTTTGGCGGAGGGCCTCCTCGCCGCGTCGGTCGTATCGGGCGAACCGATCTGGCGGATGCCGCTCACCGACTACCACCGCGAGCTCGTGAAGAGCGAGATCGCCGACGTGCGCAATTCCACCGAGATCCCGGTCGCCGGGATGCTCACCGCCGCCGCGTTCCTCGAGACCTTCGTCGGGACCACCCCGTGGGCCCACCTCGACATCGTGGGGCCCGCGTGGACGTCGGCGCGGACCTGGAAGTTCCAGCCGGCCTACCAGAACAAGGGCGCCACCGCCTTCACGGTTCGGCTCGTGACGCGGTACCTCGAGGCGGCTCCGCTCCGCGCGTAGTGGGCAGGCCCGCCCCGCGGGCGACTCACGCCGCGACGACCTGGACGCTCTCTCCGCCGTGCCGGGTCGAGCGGGGACGGACCTCGCAGAACAGCGGCGTGTGGTAGCCGCCGCCGGTGATCAGGGCGACCCCGACCGGGAGCGACTGGATCATCTCCGTCATCCCGTTCGTCAACCCCTCGATCGACGAGGTGATCGCCTTGAGATCGAGAGGGTTCGTCACCTGGAGGATCAACTGGGTGTTGCACTGCGAGAGCACGTTCTTGTCGATCCGGGCGGCTCGCTGGGTGACGACGCAGAGGCCGAGCCCGAACTTGCGGCCCTCGCTCGCGATGTTCTTCAGGATCCGCGAGCTCGTCACCTGACCCTGCTGGGGGGCGAAGTTGTGCGCCTCCTCGATCACGAGGAAGAGCGGCGGGATCTTGCCGCGCTTCCGGTTCTCGAAGAGAGTTCCGGCGATCCGCGCGACGACGAGCTCCTGGACGTCCGGCGCCACGCCGCGGAGGTTGATCAGGGTCGCCTCGCCGGGCTTCACGAGGTCGCTCAAGCTCGTCCCCTGCGGCCCGAGCAGCTTCGTCTGTTCGACGTACTCGAGCCGCTCCGTGAGCGTCTCGGCGACCGCTCCCTCCCCGGCCTCGGAGGCCTTGACGAGGTCGTGGACCGTGAAGTCGGGCGTGCTCACGCTCACCCGCTCGATCAGCTGGCGCAGCGGCGGCAGGAACGTCTTGATGTTCGTGAGGCCCATGAACACGAGGAGCTCGCGCGGGTCGAGGTGGCGGAGCGAGAAGGTGAGCGGCCTCGCCTCGGTGTTCAGGGAGGCATCGGGCGAGAACTCGATCACCTGCCTCGCGAACCCCTGGGCCGCGACCCCGAAGCGGGCGTGACCGCCGTTCGGTTCCGCCGAGAACCGGAGCGATCCGTACTCCCCGTGGGGGTCGATGATGACGCACGTCACCTTGTGCCGAAGCAGTTCCTCGATCAGGACCCCGAGGAGGTAGCTCTTCCCGCCGCCGGTCTTCGCAAGGACGCTCACGTGCCGCTGGACGAGCTGGTTGATGTCGAGCTCCACGTGGATCCCGTGGTTCCTCAGGAGGCCGACGTACGCCCCCGAGTTGGGGCGGTGCTTCAGGCCGAGCACCTCGGCGATCAGCGGTTCGTCGGCCCGGTAGACATGCGCCCCGGGCCGGAACGGGATGGTCGGGAGCTTCACGATCCCCCGGGCGTCGCGGTAGCCGATGATCCGTACGAGGCCGAGGAGGTTCTCGTGGATCGGCGCCTCCTCCGTGGGGCGGAGGGCGCCCGCGACCTCGAGGCCGAGGTCGCTCTTCCGCTTCAGGTCATCGAGCTGGCAGAGGACCTTCCCGTGGAGCTCGTCGTCCACGGCGAGGTAGTCGCCCCGCTCCACCGGTTGGGAGAGGCTGATGTGGAACTGGCCCAGTCCCACATCGCCGTAGATGCGACCGACCTCGTCCACGGGGCGAACGAGCGAGAGAGGCGGTTATTAGACTGACGCGGCAGGAGAAGCCCGCGTCGGCGGCTCGCGGAAGCCTTTATATCGCAAGCTTCTGTGAAAAAAACGTCCCCGGCCCGGGAGGAGTTCCCGCGGCGGAGAAGTGTCCTTGACCGACGCGATCGAAGAGCTGGAACGAAAGCGCGCGGAATCGAACGCGAAGGCGGACGAGTCGCGCGCGAAGCGCGACCGGCTGAACGCCGAGGCTCGCGCGACGGCGGAGACCCGGTCCCGGATCCTGGACGAACTCCACGACAAGAGCGCGGAGGCGCAGGAACACCGGCGCCTTCGAGACACGTTCAACATGCAGGTGCGCGAGGAGAAGCGCCTGCGCGAAGAGTGGAACCACCGCCTCCAGGAGCTCGGGGACAAGGTCCAGGAGCTGAAGCGGAACCGCCAGCCGAGGTCGGGGGCGGTCCCGGTCTGGCGTCTCCGCAAGGAGCTGAAGGAGCTCGAGTTCCGGCACATGACGACCGCCCTCACGGGCGATCAGGAGAAGCGCCTCATCGAGGAGATGAAACGACTCGAGGCGGGGATCCGGGATCAGGAGGAGCAGCTTCGCCAGGACCCTGAGGTGGAGCAGACCCTGAAGGAGTTCGCCGAGGCCCGGACCGAAGCCGAGACCCACCATGCGGCCGTCGGCAAGCTCGCCGAGGACGCGCAGCGGGAGCACGAGTCGATGGTGGCGCTCTACGAGTCCGTCGATTCGCTCCGACGCCAGGCGGACGAGGTCCAGACCCGTCTCCTCGAAGTGAAGGCCCAGGCGGACGAGGCCCACCGGGCCCACATCGCCGCAATCGAGGAGGTGCGGGACATCGAGAAGATGCTCTACGCGGCCCGCGGCGGCCGCGCCCCGCAGGCGTGGGGTGAGGCCGAACCGCCGAAGGAAGAGGATTTCCTCGCCCGTTTGAAGAAGGGCGAGAAGGTTTCTACCGAGGACCTGCTCGAGCTCCAGAAGAGCGGGCGCGCCTGACCTTCCTCCACGGACCGACCGTGACGCTCTCCTACGGCTCCCGCGAGGTCGACGCGGTCCTCTTCGACCTCGATGACGTGCTCGTGCCGTTCCAGACGCCGGCCGCCTGGCAGTGGGCGTGGCGTCCGCAGGGGCCCGTCCTCGGAGACCGCCGGGTGAAGGCGGCGGTGCGCCGTTCCCTCAAAGCGTGGGACCGGCGCCGCTGGCAGGGGCTCACGGGAAAGGCCCCGCCCGCGGACCTCGCGGCCCTGCGGGCGCACATCGCCGACTCGCTCGCCGCCGTGGCCGGTCACCCCCTTCCCCCGGCGGAGACCGAGGCGGTCGTCCGACGGTTCCTCCGTCCGGCCGGAGAGGTCGAGCGGTATCCGGACGTCCCGACGACCCTCGACCGGCTGCGCTCCGCGGGGGTCAAGGTCGGGGTGGTGACCCCGCTGCCGGCCGATTCCGCTCGCTGGCTCCTCCACCGATGCGGGCTCCCCGAAGCGCTCGTCCTGGGCACCGGCGATGGTCCGGGACCGTGTGTTCCGGACCGGGCCGCCTTCCGCGCCGGGGCCGAGGCGCTCGGCGTTCCGGTCGACCGCGTCGCCTACGTGGGGGACCTCTTTTGGAGCGACGTCCGGGCGGCCGCCCGGGCGGGCCTCGCGGCGGTCCTCCTCGACCGGCGAGATGCCTGGCCCAAGGTTCTCACGGGTCGCCTGACCACGCTCGACCTCCTCGAGAGCACGCTCTCCGCCGGGGGTTCCCCCCCCGAGACCGAGGGGGATGAAGGGGAGTAGCGACCGGTCGGCGACCACCAACTGAGAACCTATATACAGGCCGCCACCGTGCGGCCCCCGTCCATGCGATCGGTCAAGATCGACCAGTCCGAGCTCCACCAGATCATGGAGCTGTACGAGAGCGTGATGTCGCACGCCTGCCACGGACTGTTCTTCAAGGAAGGCTCCGTCATCGGGTCGGCGATGGCGGAGGAGGCGCTCAAGGACCGGGCCCACTATTTCGAGCGGGTCGCCCATCTCCTCAAGGAGCGGGGCTGGGTCAACGAGATCACCTTCGCCGAGCCGGAAGTGATCGTGAAGGGGTCGATCGAGGTCGCCCCGAGCGACATCCCGACGTGCCACCGCCTCCGGGGCATGCTCCGCGAGTTCTACGAACGTTTTAAGGGGGGGCGCGTTAAATGCACAGAGGAGATGTGCTCGAGCACCGGGCCCTCCGAGTGCCGATTCCGTATCGAGGAACTCTGAGGGGGGAATGAAATGATGGCCACCGGAAACGTGGGAGCGGTCATAAAGGACCTCAAGACCCGGATCGGCGGGATCGCCACGGCGCTCGTCTCCCGGGACGGCCTCGTGCTCTACGCCGACGTACCCGCGGGCGTCTACACCGAGACGTTCGCCATCATGTGCGCCACGATCCTCGGGGCGGCCGCGACCGCCAACACCGAACTGAACCGCGCCCCGCCCGAACGGATCGTCATCGAGGGCAACGACTCGAAGACGATCATCGTCGGGAGCGGGAAGAAGGCCCTCCTCGTCGCCGTCATCGACCAGACCGCCGATGTCTCGAAGGTGATCGGCGAGGTCGTGAAGGTCGCGGACCTTCTGAAGGCGAACTGAGCCGACCCGTCGGTCGAGCCGCCCGGGAACCCGGCGCGTTCCATCGATTCCGGGTCAGCCGGCGACCCCGGGCCCGAGGCGACGGCGGCCGCCGGTCGCGACCCGGGTGATGTACCCGGCGAGCGCGGCGGAGAGGCGGGCCCAGGCGATCACCCCGCGCTGGCCCGCGATCAGCTGGCGCACCCGGTAGCGGCCCCAGAGGTTGCCGTGCTTCTCGGTGAGCTGCTTACGGCCGTAGCCGTTCCAGAACGCCTGGTAGAGGAAGCGGACGAACGTCGTCCGCATGTGGTGGTAGACGACCGCCTCGGGCAGGTAGAGGATCGTCGCGCCCGCCTCGACCGCCCGCATGTTGAGGTCGATGTCCTCGGCGGTGATGAACCGCGGGTCGAAACCCCCGAGGTGCTCGAAGAGCTCCCGATGGTAGGCGAGGTTGCAGGTCGGGAAGGTGACGTCAAACCCCTGCTGGTAGAGCTCGACCCGCTCGAGCGTTCCGTACCGAGGCTTGCCCACGATGACCGTTTTACCCGCGACCACGGACGCGTGTGCGAGCCCGGCCCTTAGGCGTCTCACCCACTGGGAATCGGCAAAGCAGTCCCCGTCGATGAACGCGACCCAGTCGCCGCGCGCCGCGCTCACGCCCGCATTCCGGCCGATCCCGCGCGAGCCGGATCGTTCGAGCACCCGGACGAATCCCGGGTGATTCGCCGCGAACGCCTCGGCGACGTCGCGCGTGCCGTCCCGGCTCTCGGCGTCGACGAGCACCACCTCGACCGGCCCGTCCTGGCCAACGAGGCTTTCGAGCAACTGACCGAGATGCAACGCCTCGTTTCGGACGGTGATTACCACCGAAACAAGAGGAGGAGAAGCGGGATTACTTCCCAATGTCCATCACGACGACGTCCTTGACCGCACGCATGCTCTTGAAGGGGAGCACCAGCCGGCCGGACGCATCGCTCTGGAAGAGGCGCTGCTCGACGTCCTCGCTCGGCGTCACGAGGACGTGCGCGATCCCGCCCGTCAGGGTGTCGACGACGAAGTTGTCGATCATGCCGAGGATCTGTCCGTCGTTCGTCATCACCGTCTTTCCGCGGAGTTCGGTAAGGAACTTGCGCATAGGAGGAGGGCCTCGAGCGCCGATGGCGGCGGCGCGTATTTAATCGTTGGTGGGTATCGGAAGCCGGCGCGGGCCGCGCCGCTCGCACCGGCGAGCCCGCGCGGTCGTTCCGGCATCCGCCTCGGCGGCAACGCTTATATGAGCCACCCGGGTCGAGGCGCTCCCGCGTATGGTTCGCCCCATTCCGAAGGAGAATTCGGAGCTCGTCCGGCTCATCGTCGAGCTCCGGCGAACGGCCCGTTCCCAGAAGGCCCCGATCTGGGCAACGACGGCCGACCGTCTCGAGCGTCCGCGTCATCGCTTCGCGCCGGTCAACGTAGGACACCTCGAGCGGGTCGCCGGGGCCGAGGAGACGGTATTGGTCGCGGGCAAGCTCCTCGCCGAGGGGAAGCTCTCGAAGAGGCTCACGGTCGCGGCGTTCGCCTTCTCGAAGGATGCCCGGTCGAAGATCCACGCGGCCGGCGGGGTCGCGATCAGCGTCCACGACCTTCTGAAGACCCGGCCCGACGGGGCGGGGGTGCGACTCCTTGCCTGACGCCGAAGCGACCTCCCCGACCGTGGTGGACGCGAGCGGCCTCGTCCTCGGACGGGCGGCGAGCCACATCGCGAAGCGCCTTTTGAACGGGGAGACGATCGTCGTGGTGAACGCCGAGAAGAGCGTCGTCACGGGGGGCCGGTCGGAAGTGATCGCGCACTACACCACGCTGCGGGCCCGCGGCTCGGTCCGAAGCGGTCCGCACTTCCCGCGCTACCCCGACCGCATCTTCCGGCGGACGGTGCGCGGAATGCTCCCGCACCTCAAGACCCGCGGGAAGGTCGCCTTCCGCCGACTCCAGGTCCACATCGGCGTGCCGCCCGAGCTCGCGGGGCATCCGACGGAGACGATCGAGGGGGCGAAGGCGCGGCCGACCCTGCGGCCTCCGGTCACGCTCGCGGAAGTGACGAAGCTTCTGGGGGCCCGGGTATGAAGAATCCGACCATCGTCCTCGCCACCGGAAAGCGCAAGGCGGCGGTCGCCCGGGCGACCGTGCGTAAGGGCGCCGGGCGGGTCCGGTTCAACGACCGGCCCCTCGAACTGGTCGAGCCCGAGATCATCCGCCTCAAGGTGCAGGAGCCGCTCCTCATGGTCGGCGACCGCGCGAGGGCCCTCGACATCACGGTCCAGGTGGCGGGCGGCGGGTTCGTCGGCCAGGCCTCGGCCGCCCGCACCGCGGTGGCCCGCGGGCTCCTCGCCTGGCTGAAGGACGACCAGCTGAAGGAGATGTTCAAGCATTACGACCGCTCGCTCCTCGTGAACGACCCGCGCCGCAAGCTGCCGAAGCGACCCGGCGGGCGTGGGGCCCGTAAGCGCCGCCAGAAGTCGTACCGCTGAACGGTAGGAGGTCGGTCCGATGACGATGATGGTGCCCGTTCGCTGCTTCACGTGCGGGGCCGTCATCGGGCAGCACTGGGACGAGTTCCGGGAGCGGACCGCCCGAGGCGAACCGGCCGGCGCCGTCCTGGACGCGCTGGGGCTCAACCGGTACTGCTGCCGGCGGATGCTGCTCACGCACGTCGACCTCTTGGACGAGGTCGGCCCGTACGGCTGAGCGCTCGGACTCGCTCCCCGCTCTTTGGTTCATCGCGCGGGCGCCCGCGCCCCCTCGCTTGTGTGCTCTGAAAGGAAGGAAGGGGTTCGCTCCGGGTCGAGGGACTCGTCGGGAGTCCCTCGCGGGACGTCGGACCTACTTGTCCTCGTCCTCGTCGTCCTCTTCGTCCGCCGGCCGCTTGGACCGCTCGAGGCCCGACCGGCCCGTGCCGGCCTTGGCGCCGCCCTTACCCGACCGGCGCCGGTAGTAGATCACGATCAGGGCGAGCACGACGATGACCGCCGCCGCGATCGCCACGTATTCGAGGAGCTGGGTGGTCGGGTTCGGTCCGATCGAGATCGACGTGATGTGGACGTTGTTCGAACCGGCGTAGTCGCCCACGAACTCGTTCGACGCGGTGACGTTGGCGTAGAGCGAGTAGGTGCCTGTGACGGCCGGGCTCCATGTAATCTCCGCGCGCACGGTCTTGTTGAACGCGAGGCTCGAGATGTTCCCGGTCGTCGAGAACGGGACCGAGTTCACGACCCCTGAAGTGTAGTTGTAGAACTTCACGGACGACGGGGAGCCTCCGATGTAGATCCGGTTCCCGCCGCTCGAGGAGACGAGGTAGAAGACCACCTGGACGTTGTGGGCCACCGCCTTCGCACCGCCGCCGACCGTGATGTTCACCCAGAGCGTGTACGTGCTGCCGTCGGTGTAGCTGGACGGGATCGACACGTTGCCGATCGCCATGATCGGGCTCGTGGTCGTGTTCTGGGAGACCGTGAGCGACTGGGTCGTGTACCCGGTGTTACCGTTGCGGTCCTTCACGGTCAGGTTGACCGTGTAGGAGTTCGAGGCGGCCGGGAGCCAGAGCGACGGGTACACTCCGAGCGGTTTCACCACCGAAGCGTTCGTGCCCCAGCGGAACGACGCGTTCTTCGAGTTGGTGACGAGCCAGTAGTAGTTCACGATCGACCCGTTGTGCGGGTCGGAGGCGTTCGCACCGTTCAGGAGCACCTTCGCCGAGAGGTTCGAACCGGCCACGATGCCATTCCCCTTGATCGGCGTCCCGGCCGAGTTGAGAAGCTGGATCGCGGAGACCGGCTTCTCGGTGTCGTTGACGAGGACGACGAGGGACGCCGTCGAGATGTGGCCCGCGCCATCCCAGACGGTCAACGTGAGGTTGTACTGCCAGCCGAAGAACGGCACGGAGTTACCGCTCACCGTACCGGCCGAAAGGTAGTTCCCGGCACCGAGGAACTGGACCGTCCAGTTCTGCCCGAAGTAGGCGCCCTGGCTCGCGG